>Ga0255759_10000296_pt1 | contig 44902 bp, 49 predicted proteins | sample 101ome_20_FD_179959 | JGI IMG/M metagenome (GOLD analysis project Ga0255759, IMG submission 179959) | Coastal salt marsh microbial communities from the Groves Creek Marsh, Skidaway Island, Georgia - 101404AT metaG (version 2) | ecosystem: Environmental > Aquatic > Marine > Intertidal zone >... | reverse complement strand
TGATGACTACCACCACGAACAACATACCCGTGGCTATCGAATACCGCCACCAAATCAACTCATCGACGGGTGAGTGCAGTACGATTGCGTTCCTCGTAGCCTACGATGAAGAAGGCAACCGAGTCACCCTGCGTAACCAGACGTATGGATGCTTCGGGGATGAGGAGAAGCAGTTCCACCAATGGTTTGCCAAGAAGATGGGTAAAGCTTGCGGGCTTGATGTGAGCCGACGATTAGATGTTTCAAGGGCGGTCGATGACTTCTTGGAATAATCACATTCATCATGAGCGTAGTTAGGCTAAATCAACTACTGCAAACGTAAGCTGTTTGGCGTGCTTACGGCTCATACATAGCGAGTCCCCGTCGGGGGGTGCAAGGCGTACAAATGCGAAACGTCAGCGAGGTTCGAATCCTCGGCTTGCTACAAACGATGTGTCGTGAGAAAGCTACTCACGAGGGGCGTAGCCCGCAAGCCGTATGGTGTAAATGGATAGCACACCACCTTGCAAGAGGTGGAGGAGCAGGTTCGAATCCTGTCTATGGCACAACGGGCGGTGTTACAAATCACCAGGAAGACCATTACCTGTGGTGTAAGCTATGGAATCATGAGGCTTGCACCGATGGGAGAGAAACCTAAACACCGTCCTTTTTTACTGACTCAAAATTCTAACACATGGACAAATCAATTATCGACCGCCTCGAATACGTCGAGGAAACCTATGCAGGTGAGATTGAGACGTGGCATGACCCCGTTACCGACACCTACTACCACATCCCCATCACCATAGTGCGCGATTGGGAGAACTGCGAGGCACTATTACGAACAATTCAAAACTCTAACACATGAAAAAATCACCAATACAGGAGTGTCTTGAACACTTCGCATCAATCGACGTCAAAGCCTACGAGGATGACGGTAGCGTATACGCTGAGACCTCAGCAAAGGGAGTGTACGTACAGATTTCAACCGCTGAGGTTTACTTCAGAGCAGAAGAAAATTCAAACTACTAATGATGAACAACACCATGACACCTCAACAATTCGAAATCTTCCGTCAGTGGGCAGAACGTGTGGCAAACACAGCCAACGACACTGACACACATATCCGTGCCGTCGATCTCGTGCATGACATTGCAGGAATCTTGGCTAATGACGAACACTTTTTACCCCGACTATGAACGAAGACATCAAGCTCCAAATCAGCAACGCATTCAGTGACACTGGTGCGTACTGGAAACTGATAGACGTACTATCTAATCAGAATAAGATTCTGAACAGGGATGAGATAGAAGAGCTGGTTGACCGACTCGAAGCCTTTATTGTACAAGAAATAGACGAAATAATTGACGAACGATGATGACAGATAAAGAAGCCCAAGCCTTCATGCAGAAGGTAGACGCAACCGCCCCATTCTGGGTGGAGTTAACCGCAGAAGACCGACCAACGATAAAGATTCAAGGTCGTGATGTACCACGATGCCTGTACAACCTGATGATTACACGGCGCGACGTAAACCTCTACCTCCACGGACTCAAGCCCCATCGTGGGTGGAAGATTGGAGATGTGAAAGCATACTTCGGACTCAAGGGTGGAAAGCAGAAGGTAGCCGATGCTATCAACGCTATGCACGATGAGCTTATGGGACGATTCAAAGAACAGAACGATGCTAGACAAGAACAAGAAACTGATTAACGAAGACGGCTTATATGTAGGAAGCGAACTTATGTGGTGCGTGGATGACGTGCTAAGAATACTTGATGAGATGCACATGACCGCCTCAAAGGAGGATGTGGAGCGCATACTGATTGCGTCATTCCAAGACAACCATACGCTCATGCAACAAATCAACGAAGCGATTGGGGATACCATCACATACATGATTGAAGAAGGACAACTAAAAACTGAAGAACTATGAAATACTGGAACGGAGAAGGTCAATACCAAGACCTGTACAACAAATACTGGAACGAACTTGTGCCTGCTACGGGCGAGGCAGATACCGATGAGGGTAATGCGATACGAGCCATAGCCCGCATCAACCACGACGTCTTCAACAACGGCGCAGGCAATATCGTAAACGAGAGCATGGAGATAGACGACGATGGAGAGTGGTACACGCTGTACGAAATCGAGCGGTGGTGGGAGAAATTCTTCTCAGACATCTACGACTTCACACGTCTGGATACAGACAGACTCAAGCGCAAGATTATCGAGAGCGTGCAGTTCGATCATGATAACGGGCTATCCGAGATGCTTGACGACTACATTGACCACATCGTCTTGAAGGTTGATAATCAGTTAGTTACAAAATAAATTTGGAATAACGGATTCCTCATCGTATCTTTGTCGAACAATTCAAAAATTCTAACACATGAAATACTATGCATTATTACACGGTGTATGTGGATTAGCCGAAGGTTACTCCGATACCACAGTCCAATGGTTCAACGACCGCCAAAAAGCCCTCGAAAAAAAGGGCAGCCTACTCAAGTCGCTTATGACTATCCCGTATGAAGGTATAGTCAGTTCAACAGATGGAACGGAGGACGTCATCACTTACACAGACCGTGAGTGCGAGCAAGAGATTCTCAAAATCATTCCTTGCGAACCTATGTTCGATTCGCAACCACGACGTGAGTACCTCATCTGGAATCAGATGGACTGCGAAGCTCCATTCGATGGTGAGTATCTACCAAGCGACATGGGTGTAGTCAAAGACCTCTGTGAGCGTATGGAGGACGTTGCTGAGACCTTCAGTGTCGATGCACTCCACGAGTTTATCCGCGACCTGTGGTACAACGGAGACGCTATGTTCGATGCCGATGACCTCTGCATCTACTACTTCAGAATCCCTAAATCAAAAGACTTAACATCATGAATGTAAACGACTTCATCTTCATATGCGAGGAGTACAACATCGATCCCGTGATTGCATCCGAGGACGAGGGTGTACGCAGTATCCTCAAGACCCCAACATCAAGTGTAAACCAGCAGCTCATGCTTTCGGGCTACCTGCACAAAAACTTCTAACCATGACAACACAACGCAAAGAGGAGCACATCCGCAACATAGCTTTCTGCATCAAGACAGGAGCGTCAGGTTATGTAACCGACAACTTTCGTATTGACGACCTGCCTACACCGCAGACCGCTGGTACTCTCTCACAACAAGATGCCTATGCACGAGGCAAGGCACGTATCATCTTCGATGCTTTCATCGAGCAAAACCCTAACATCAATGAGTAACTACGCAGTATACCGTGTGTTCCGCGACTGGAACAAGCGACCTAAAGTCCTAATGGATGGACTCACACGAGAGCAAGCACAGACTATCGTTCGAAACACGCCGTCCAAAGAGGACAGCATGGTGGTGTTCGATGAAGAACCAAGAAGCAAACAATGGGGAAGACGTTAGTGTGTATACAGTCAAGCGCAAACGAAGATCCTGCGAAGGACTTCAATGAGTGGGCGCAACACGTCCACAACACAGCAAGAAAAAATTACTTTAGACAAATTGAAAAAGCATGTATAAAATTCGATTCCACCTCGCACGAGGAGAAAACTTTATGAAGTGGCAAATCAAGAGCGACACAAGCACACAATACATCAGTCCTGATGACGTTCAGCTTGCCATGTTCAACGCCAAGCTCCGCGTGCAGTTAGGTACATCAACCAAAATCCACGAGGGTGCATGCAAGACAGTGTGTGCCTGGATAGAGTGCGAAGACCTGATGCTCGGAGACCCGTGGGAACAGAAGGGTAACTTCGGGGACTACCGTGTACGCTTCAACCCGCGCAACAATCCTAATTGGACTGACGAGGACAACAACATAATCAATGAAGAAACCTTCCCTTTAATTATTACAGATGACAGAACTCTTATTGTGGTTGGGAGCGCAACTGGATGCGACTGCCAACTGGATTAACGAACATTTATCATGGTTTTTAACAAACGGAAACAAACAGTGAAATCACACCCAAGCGAGCACCTCATCCATGATGACTGCCGTGTGGAGATTGAGGTAGTGCACAAAGCCTTCGGTATGAACGATGGTATGAACGTACTTATACTCGACAACGACACCAACGAGGTTATCCTCGAAGAGTGGGAGCCAGACTTTGAATGGGCGTGGGAGACAGCCAAATACTACAGCAAGAAATACAATTTAGAAATCGTAGACACAATACCTTACTAATGACTAACGAACAAGCAATTAAATTCATTTTGAAAGAAAAACCAATTGGCAAAGCACAGCAACTAGCCGCTATGTTTGCATGCGATGACATCATTGCTGACGACATAGAAACATGGCTAGACTCAAAAGTTTCAGACTATCTCATGCAGTTCCCAGATGTAGCAAGAGATTTAGCCGCCGACCTCATCAATAATGGGGTAACAGCGGAAGAACTAAAAGTCGGATTGTGTGACGTATCAGAGTCTATGTACCATTACGTAAGATTCCACGAGCAATTGTCAGAACGCTGACAGGGAGAGGGGCGTATGGTGTGCGGGGAGATCCCGTAACTAGCTCGTTAGAAAGCTATGAGAAACAAAGCCTCTCTTTTTCTCTCGCTGAAATTTGGATTATCAACAATTAAAACCTACCTTTGCATGAAGGACGAAATCGAAAGTTTAATCAAAGAGTACTACCGTGTACTCAAAATAACGCCAAACAAATCAAGGAAAGCAGAACAAGTAAAGGCACGAGCAGCGATGATGGTGGCGCTGCGCAAATACTCCACCACAATGCTCATCGCAGACGTATTCGGTGTAGACCACAGTACAGTGGTTCACCACAGCAAGAAACACAAAGAGAATCTTAAGTTCTGGGTGGGCTATAAATCCTGCTCCATAACTGCTGAACGATTGTGTAAAATCACGATGAGATACAAGACAACGCAGGCGAAACTCAAATCTGTCCGTACACAGATATCACGTCTACGTAACATGGAAAACGAATTAAAAGAAACACTTAAATTAAAATCGTAATGAGTAATTACAAATTCAAAACAACCAACATTCGAGGTAAACAGTATGTCGAAGTTAACGAGCGCATCAAGTTCTTTCGTCAGGAAGATAAATACAAAGATTGGACAATCATGTCCGAGTTCACCGTACTTGACTCAGAGCAGTGCGTATGTAAAACAACCATCGCAGATGCTACTGGACGTGTTATTGCCACTGGGCATGCGCATGAAGTGCAGGGTTCATCTAACATCAATAAGACCAGCTACGTTGAGAATTGCGAAACCTCAGCAATCGGGCGTGCTCTCGCTATGCTTGGAATCGGAATCGACACGTCTATTGCGTCAGCTAATGAAGTTCAAGACGCAATCGCAAAGCAAGGGACTGACGAGAAAGCAGCGAAGATTAAAAAAGTCCAAGAGACCTTTGACACCGAGCCACCAGTAAACATCATGGATAAGGCTGTTGCTTACATCAAATCGCAGACCGACAAGAAGAAGGCTTTCGAAAGCATCATGGCTAAGTACGAGGAATCTCTCACGGCAGGTCAGATTGCTGGACTACAGAAGTTTGTGCGATAATGCCCAAGGAAAAGATACTCGATCGTAGGCTCACAGACTACAAAACGTGGACTCAATACAGAGCTCACTGCTTGAGAACGAAGATGCGTAAGCATTGGGTAACGGAGGGCAACCCTGAATTTTCGGGGTTGTTCTTCATCAAGCACGAAGACTTCCTGGGTGATATCGATATAGCCGAGTACCACATCAACTGGAAAGGCAAAGGGTTCTGGCTTACACCTGGAGACCCAACTGCCTGGGCTGAAATAGAGACCTACGACTACGTAGACACAGAAGGAAATCCAATTTACGAAGATGATTATATCTGAAAAACTACAAGAACGGTACGGCAAATCACACTTGTCCTACTCATCACTCAAGCAAGCGCTGGGTGACATGGCTCAGTTCGACCGATACATGAAGGGAGAACTGAAGTATGAATCCGATGCATTACATTTCGGTACGCTGTACGACATGCTGTTATTTGAGCGTGAGAAAGCATTCGAGAAGTACATGGTGCTGTCCGAATCAGAAGTGATGGCACAGCTGTCAGACAAAGCTCGCGGTATGAAGAAGCCGTCGATGACTTCAGAATACAAGGCTGTAGTTGAAGCGATGAAAACCGAAGCCCTCGAAGAAGGCAAGACCATCGTGTCGCATGACGATTGGCAAATGGCTAACGACATGATCGACCGCCTCGCTACCTGTGGGTTACTCGATACATACCTGGCTGGTGATTATCAGGTAGGTTTTGTTGAGGAACTACACGGGATACAAGTGAAGGGATTCCTTGATTGTCTCGGTGATGGATTCATCAGTGACAGCAAGTCAGCACGAAGCGCCGAGAAGTTTCGATACGCCGTTCGGGATTTCTCATACGATATCCAAGCATACATCTACACCAAAGTATTTGGCATCAAGGACTTTTGGTGGGTAGTACAGGAAAAGACGTACCCGTACCTTCCCGCTCTCGTTAAGTGTTCAGAGGAAACGCTGTTCACAGGCGAGATGAAATTCAACGACGCAGTAAACAGAATTACTAAATTTTTATCCGAGGATTATGAACCAACAACAGACTACCTCCAGTATGAGGTATAAAAAAATCGCAAAACGTTTGCTGTTTGTAACAGCAGCTATTATCTTTCATGTCTTATTTACTAACTTTCTTTACAAATGAGTGATCAGAGCAAGAAGTACGAGAGTGTTCTCGTAGGCTGGGCGGATGAGCCTAGCTACAATGACAACGGCGAGTTGATGGGGTGGAGTTTCCGCCTCAAGGACAACGAGCTAAAGGACTGCATTGACCAATACACCACCAAGCGTGATGCTAACGGTCAAGGCGGTAACGTTCGATTCCGCCTCTTCATGTCGAAGAACGGTAAAGCATGCCTTAGCGTGTGGGACCCGAACAGCGATGCGGCGCAGGAGCGTCGTAACAGTACGGCTAAAACTAAGGATACCGAAGATATCCCGTTCTAGTATAGTGGTTTATAGGTTAGCACGAGGGGGTTGGGCGCGAGTCCTTCCCCCTTTTGTTTCCTCTTAAATTTGCATCATGGGCAAACCGATATATTACATGACTGGTACGGCGACATTCATCAAGAATAAAAGCCCACAGACAAGAGCTATATGGGTTGTAAGTCAGTACGATAATCCAAGGGATATAATGCAACATGACAAGCACACCATGTATAGACTTGAACAGGAGTTGCTTACCCCCAAGGCAAAGCAACGAACAATCATCATCAACAAGGTTGAGAATATTAAACAAGTAGGAACCACGGTAGATGTCAAAAAAGCACAGTGACGATCAGGTAGGCGGGTATCATTACAAGCATATGAAGATTCAACCAACTGAATTCATATCCGTAAACAGCATCCCGTTTATCGAAGGAAACGTAATCAAGTACGTCTGTAGACACGCTCATAAAAACGGAAAGCAGGACGTGCTAAAAGCAATTCATTATTTAAACCTATTAATCGAATACCACTACAATGAGAGTAACGATCTTCCAGGACCTGTACAAGAAGGAGGCGCAGGATGCGCATGTTGTGCAGATTGCGACTGCCCTAAAGCGGATACAGGAGGGAAATTCTGCAACCAAGATTGAAGCCATACGCAATGGATCAAAAGTCTTTAAAAAGACGCTCCCCGTCGTACTCTTCAGTGGGGAATTTAAAGGACGTTACGATGATGCGCTTGAGTGCCACAGCAAATTCATTGTTCTGGACTTCGACCACATTGATGTTGCGGCATCCAAGGCGCTTCTATCCACGGATCCGTATGTCTATAGCTGTTGGGTTTCTCCTAGTGGTGACGGCCTTAAGGCGCTCGTTAAGGTAACGAATCCTGAGCGTCACCGCGACCACTTCCGTGCGCTGCGCACGTACTTTCACAAGCAGTACGATCTCGAAGTAGATGAGTCGGGTATCAACGAATCCCGTGCTTGCTTTGAGTCATACGACCCAGACATCGTAGTTAACGAAGGTTCAACACCCTTCGGTGCTTTCGCTACGGAGAAATCAGAATCACAGGTAGCTGTATCAAAAGCTGGCGTGTACACCGACTACGAGAAGATAAACATCGCGACACACATGATTGCTCAGTGTGCTGACGGAGAGAAACACAGCACGCTACTAAGAGCAGGCAGGCTATGCGGAGGTTTCATTTCGGCTGGACGTATGGAGGAGGACGAAGTTGTACGTATCCTTAAGCGTGAGATTCTCAAACGGGATATCGACGACGAAGAGCTCGCTATGAGGACCATCCGACAGGGCATCGAGGACGGTAGAAAGAATCCTATCCATTCTACGATGGAGGATCTCAAACGCGCTAAGCGTGAGCTGCTAATCAACAACGGAGATATGTCGTTCATTTCCTCGGATGACGAGGATTTCAGGTGGATTGATGACTACGCAAACGGAAAGATCGAGGTAGGCCTGAACACGGGGGATAAAGAGATGGACGAGTTCTTTCGGTATAAGAAAGAGTTCACTATCATCAATGGTCATAGTAACGTAGGTAAAACTACTATGGTGCTGTACCTCATGGTCAACGCTGCTATTCGTCACGGATGGAAATGGGTGGTATACTCCTCTGAGAACCGCACAGCCTCTCTTAAAAAATCGCTAATTCAGTTTGCAATGAATAAGTCTGTTAGTAGCATGAATCACATGGAGAGAAAGCGAGCTTACGAATGGGTGGGTAAGCACTTTACCGTGATTAGCAACAAACAGGTTTACAGTTACGGAGACATCATGGTCTTCCTTGAGAAGATCCTGCGCCAGCAGGATGTAGACGCAGTGTTTGTTGACCCATACAACAGTCTTAAAATTGAATTAGGGGCTTCGAATAAGAGTAGCCACGAATACCACTACGAAGCAGCCTCTGAGTTTCTTACCTTCTCTACTGCCAACAACGTAGCCGTGTGGTTGAATATGCATGCATTCAGCGAAGCGCAACGACGGAAAGGAGACGACGGATTGCCCACGGCCCCCTATGCAGAGGACACAGAAGGCGGAGGTAAGTTCGTTAACCGAGCCGACTGCTTTATCACTATTCACCGAAAGGTTCAGCACCCTGAGCATTCTCAGCGTAAGATTACGGAATTTCACGTCCGTAAAGTTCGCGATGTAGAGACAGGCGGACAGCCTACGCCTCTCGACGAGCCAATACGCTTCGAAATGAATACCTCAATGACAGGATTCAGGGTTTGGAAGACGCAAGAAATGTTGTTTAAATCTGTTGATTTGCAGCCAGCTGAACAAGATTACATAAAGTTTCCCGTTAACTCTTCTTTTTTAGAAAATTAGGCTGTACCTTTGCTTAAGTGAAGCGAAAGACAAACGGGACTCCACGGAGAAAGTCAGCTAAGAAACGAAATTTAGGTAAGTACAAAAGCGGACTAGAAAAAACCTGCGCTGATTTATTAGCTGAATCGGGGCTAAGTTTTACCTACGAAACTCATGAATACATTCTCTTGGATAAATTCAGATATCCAGGAACATACCTAAAAATGACCGCCAAGAGGAAAGACTTATCGGACCGAACAGATTCGATAGTCCTTCCTATTAAATACACCCCAGACTTCGTAGGACCAAACGGAGAATGGGTTATTGAAACCAAAGGGTATACGCCCTCGCATCATGATTTCCCGATGCGATGGAAGCTATTCCTACGCCACTTGATCGACTCAGGAGAACCAGTCCCAGCTCTCTTCATCTGTAAAAACAAACAGCAGGTGGAGCAGGCTATTGAGAAATTAAAAAACCTAGGGTATGGTAAAAACAGAGTTAACAAAGGAAAGGCTAAGTGAAAGCTACAGCATAGCTACCCAGCGTATGCACAAGCTTATCACTGAGTTCTACGAGGATCTCCACGGTGACGATGGGGATCCGCTCTTAAATCCTGGCATCGTTGCCAATATGGTTTCTGCTTTCAGAATGGTTCTCAACCATGAATTTGACCTCATCAAGGAAGCATCGTATCAATACTTTGAAGACAATCTCGATGATAAGTCAAAACAGGAGGAACTACTCTTCGGCGACGGGCAGGGTAGCTGAGGTTCGCTTTATACGCGCAGCCGAGAAACTGAACTTCCAAGTCACTAAAGGAAGCAGGCGAGACGACGTCGAACTTCATATCGATTACTGGCTACAGCATAGCGGGGAATCTGTATGGGGTGTAGACGTCAAGGGGAATAATCTCCCCGACGAAATATGGTGCGAGTTCAAGAATGTGGCAGGCAACCCAGGGTGGATGTACGGAGGCGCTGCAATCATCGCTTTCGATATGCCTGAAGAAGGCGGGTTCAGCGTCGTTAGCCGCAAAGAACTTGCAGAGTACTGCGAGGAATTCGTAGAAGATGTATTCGTCTCTCATAAGAAAGACGCTTACAAGAAAAAGTACACGAGAAAAGACAGGGCAGATGTGATAACAAAGCTTAAGTTGTTGGACATCAAGCTGTTAGATTCCTACCGAGTATGGGAGTATTTTGACGATTATTGATTATCTTCGTCGTCCCTTTTTTTAAATTTTAAATCTTTTAAATCATGTATGATCCTTCACTTGTCCCATGGGGCGAGGTAGGTTATGCTGTCTATAAGCGTACCTATTCCAGAGCGTTAGAAAACGGTAAAACAGAAGAGTGGGAGGACACAGTTGATCGTGTGATCGATGCGTGTCGTGACCAGCTAAACGTAGGCTTCACCCAGTTCGAAGAGGGTGAGCTCAAGAAGATTATGATGGAGCTGAAAGGTACCGTTGCTGGCAGATTCCTCTGGCAATTAGGTACCAAGACTGTCGATAATCTGGGATTGCCTTCGCTACAGAACTGCGCGTTCGTAGTGGTAGATGACCCAATCCGTCCATTTACCTGGGCCTTCGAGATGCTTATGCTCGGTAGCGGCGTAGGTTACAATATCCAGCGCGAGAACGTATACCAATTACCAAAGGTGAAGAACAGGGTACGTGTTATACGTCAGAACGTAAATGACGCAGACTTTATCGTACCCGATAGCCGAGAGGGTTGGGTGGAACTGTTACGCCGCGTGCTGGAGGCTTCATTCGTTACGGGTGAGGACTTTACCTACGCTACACACCTTATCCGCTCTAAGGGGTCTCCTATCAAAGGATTTGGTGGTACCGCGTCTGGACCCGAAGACCTCGTATGGGGGATGGAAGAGATTAATTCTATCTTAAATAAACGTTCAGGTAAACGCCTGCAACCTGTTGATTGTCTGGACATTATGAACATTATCGGCAAGATTGTTGTCGCTGGTAATGTACGCCGATCAGCGCAGATTGCATTGGGTGATTGCGACGATATCGAGTACCTGCGTGCTAAGCGTTGGGACCTCGGTGGTATCCCGAACTGGAGGGCTATGTCCAACAACTCCGTAGTCTGTTCCGATATCTCTCAGTTACCTGAAGAATTCTGGGAGGGGTACAACGGGAACGGGGAACCATACGGGCTTATCAATCTCGATGCGTCACGACGTATGGGAAGAACCTTCGAGGTGGAGTACCCTGACCCTGACGTACAAGGATTCAACCCATGTGCCGAGCAGTCACTTGCCAATTACGAGACGTGCTGCCTTGCTGAAATTTATCTTCCAAACATTGAAAGCTACGAAGAACTAAAAAAAGTAGCTCGCTACCTGTACAGAATTAACAAGCATAGCTTGGGTATTAAATGCGCTATCAAGGAGACCGAGGATATCGTACACAAGAACATGAGAATGGGTATCGGGGTTACTGGCTATCTTCAGGCAACTGATAAGCAGCGCTCATGGCTGAGCGACTGCTATGAATACTTAAGATCATATGATAAAGAATACTCTCGACTGGCAGGATATCCAACATCCATTAAACTTACAACAGTCAAGCCATCTGGAACGCTTAGTCTACTTGCTGGCGTTACACCAGGAGCTCACCCTGGATACAGCGAATACTACATTAGACGAATCCGCATGTCAGCTGATAGCAGTCTGGCGATTACCGCCAGGAAGCACGGGTACCCTGTGGAGTACGTGCTGAACTTCGACGGCACAGAGGATAAGTCTACCGTAGTTGTAAGCTTCCCGTGTAAGTTCCCGAAGGGTACTACGTTTGCAAACGACATGAAAGCTATCGACCAACTGGAGGTTATCAAGCGCTTGCAAGCTGAGTGGTCAGACAATGCTGTATCAGTTACCATTTACTACCGCAAAGAGGAGTTGTACGCAATCAAAGAGTGGTTGAGGCTGAACTACAAGAACGTCAAGTCTGTTTCGTTCTTGCTCCATAATGAGCACGGGTTTAAGCAGGCTCCACTCGAAGAGATTGACGAGGGCACTTACCTCGATATGAAGGAAGGTACGACACCAATCACTAGCCTTGAACAGATTGACATAGAGGAGGTTGAGATCATGGATTGTGACACAGGAGCGTGTCCAGTACGATGAGACGCATAGATCAATGCTGGATATCCCAGCTGTATTACCTAAACGGGAAGGGGCTTCGGCCCCTTTCTTTTTTAGGCAATCTAATCTGTTCTTCTCTATAAAAAGGGTCGAGCTCAGCGCCAAAACATATAACACCCCAATTGGAAAGGACTATTTGAAAGTCCAGTACAGTAAACATCCCGTCACCGTTTATGTCCCCTTGTTCCCAGTCTACCTCTCCCCAGAACTCCATCATTAGGAGCAAGTCATTCATACCTACAACATAATCCCCGCTAATATCACCAGCGCAATATGGATCCTGATCGGTCAACCCTGGTCGCAAAATAGGTAACGCTGCGTGCATACGCTCAATCTGCCCAGGTGTAAAATTAGTCCTACATGAATCCACGTAATAATCCATGTGGTTGTTAGGCGTGTAGTTGTATGCTCCTGGAGGACAGATTGGGTTTTCGCAGCTCCAGTTCAACTTAGTAGGCGGTGTGTCACATACGAAGTCTCCTGTCTCCAAACAGTCTCCAAGGTTCTGCCCACAGAAGTCTATATTCCTAAACACATGATGCAAGCTTGCGTAGTGTCCGACTTCGTGGATCAACGTTTTATTCTCCATACGTGTAGGCATGCTCAGGTGCTCGCCAAAGCGTCCAAACACATCATGCCTAACCCATACACCGTCTAACTCTGTAGCTTCTGTGTACGCGGTCCACGCGAAACCCAAGATACCAGAACAGAACCAAGGGAACACATGCACGTTCATATACGCCGTCCTGTCCCATACAAGTGGCTCTAGGTATTCGTCCATTGCTGTAAATCCCGTGTAGCTATATGGAACACAAACGCTGTTGTTAGCCATAAGGACTGAGGACGCCCAGAATTCATCGAAGTCGTGATACTGTACCTGAACTAAATCAAACGTAAGCATCGCCTCTTCGAACTCCTCGTTCAAATGCTCGTGAGCATCGTAGATCACACCCTCGGCTATATAACTATTTGGAAAGCTGTCGCTGTGATGGATGTGTACGACATAGTTTATCTCCTCCCACTGTGGCGGGTCAGGATTATACCCCATCCACTTCGCCTGGAGCATAGATTCATCACCAAAGACGATACAGGAATCTTGTCCTGATCCCACGTACTGTGAGAGCAGGCAGAGAATGAGAATCAGATGCTTCATTGCATTTGATTCTTCGCTAAAAGCAACTTAATCTCTTGGATGTCTTTCAACAACTGCTTGACATCCTCCTTAAATTCTGTGTTGTCGTTCTCCAGAGCGTCCACCCTAGCAGAAAGTTTATTGTAATCCGCGTGAAACTTCACCCAACCACCTATGAGTGTGATCGCCAGCATTAAAAATTCAAAGTGGCTAAGGTTGTCCATCATGACTTTCTAGTCTTTTCTACGGTTCGTCCAGCGAAGTATGCACCGAACACAGTTAGCATTAATATCTCCAACAAAGATACGTAACTGTCTTTTACGTTAAATGGCTGATTATCAAGGGAGTCGAAGATAACAAGACCTAAGAAAATGCAGGTTAATGTTATTAACATTAACGGTCTTATTAGTTTAGCTAGTTTAACATCGCTACCCATATCGGACTTCCACCGCTCTGTCACATTGTTTTGGAATGCGATCTCGGCATCCACCTTGGCTTTGGCTTCTGCTGGGTCAATACCTGGCTCCTTATCCAGTAGGTTCTTTACAATGCCAAGAGCTCCCTGGTTTGGTAACAAATCCCCGACAGTCTCTAGTACGTTAGGGGCTTTCTCTTTAAGCCAGTCCCCTAGCTTGGTGTCTTTAATCTTGTCCACGTAGCTTTTCAAATTGTTTGTTAAACTGCATCAAAAGACTTCTCTCCTTCTCATAGAGCTCGTAGATTCGATTCTGTCGGTCCACATAGTTCTCTATGTCTCTAGCTTCCTTTCTAAGCTCTCTAAGGCGCTTTATTTGCTTCTCTGTCTTCTTTCTTTCAGACTCAAGCTTCATAATACCTCTGTATCGCTTGTCATTTTTGTTCTCCGCTTCTTTTCTCTCTTTGTATAACTGAGATACTAAGTTGGCGTTTTCTACGTAAACGTCTGAGTCATAGTATTTTGAGAACTCGCCGTATAGCTTTCTCAAGAACGGGAAGTCATTCGCCTTCATTGGAACTTTCTCCCCCTCCTTGATCATCTCATAGGTATCTCTACCTGTACCGACCGTTCGCGTAACAAACTGTCCAGCACCACCTATGTAGTATTCAAATCCGTACCAGAACTTGTCTGGGTTAAAATCCATCTTCCCTGGAACGAACTCGCTACCACCTGTAGCCTCATTCATCCATTGGAAGAAACTGCGCACACCTTCAGGTGCTCGGAATGACATCTCGGCTTCTGGCTTTGGTGCGCCAATTGGGAACTGCTCTTTGTAGACTGAGCTTCCAAAATAGCTCTCGTTAACTGCGATGTCTACGAGTGGTTTAAGAATAGTAGGCGTAACGCCTTTCGCTATATACTTGGCTGCGTCTTTCGACTGCCCGAAGCTGATCGGAGAGAAGGAACTAAAGGCTGAGTTGAGTATAAACAAGCCAGCGTCTGTCATTTCCCTCTGTCCTCCCGCCACTTCAGCCATAGCGCTACCCATGTTCGCGAACACGTTGAAACCGTATGGGAGCGGAATCTTCAGGTAGTTCTTACCATCATACATAATGATGAGGTTTCGTTCTTTCTCGTAGTCAGGTATCTTGTTGTAGAACAACACGCCGTCTTCATCCTCATCGCTCATCGCGATGTTAATTGCTGTGAGCATACCCGTAGTGAGTGACAGACCGAACGCCATCTTCTGTGATGCATTGAGACGCTTGTGCCACGACTCCAGCTCTCCGTTAGGCTTGCGTACATCTTTGAGAGTACCGAGTGAACGAGCGAGTCTTACTGTACCTTGAACAGAAGCGTTGAAGAACATATACCATGCGTTGGCTACAGCGCCAAGTTCACCCGAACGGTTGAAGTTTACAGTAATATTCTTTGCTAACTCAGCGGCTTTCTCTCTGCTTGCTCCAGCTTTACGCGCTTCCATATATGCAGCGAGACGGATAGAATTCTCGAACGCATCGTTGACATTCTCAACAACGTCAATGCTGTTCTTCATCATCCATTCTCTCGCCTTCTGAGCCTTGTTCTTTTCGTTTACTTCTGCTTCGATCTCAGCAGCGATGGTTCCAACGTCTTTAACAAATCCCCATCCTGTCTGTCCTCCGTCTTCTTTGAACTCTTCAAAATATGCGGCCATCTCTGGGTCCAAGTCCTTGCCTACAGCCCCCTTCAGGAGAGCGGGGAGGGTCTGCTTTACTCGCTCGATAATCTTAGTTGCTATATACTTAGATTGTATCTGCCCTCCAGGGATGTCCGCCTCTGCCATCGCGTTGAACAAAGCAGATTGAATATCCCTTGCGAAGTTGGAAATGATAAATTCAGGGTTGGCTGTAGTGAATGAACGTCTTAGGAACCCAGAGAATGACCGCATTATCTTACTTACGAGATCGAGCTTCTCAACCCCCATGTTCTTCAGTGCTTTAGCGTGATCAGCATTGGTGAAGACGATGAACTTCTGCTCACCATTCACACGAACACCGACAGCGCTTTGCGCATCGAAAGGTACCTCGTTAGAAATCTTCCACACCTTAGTGTTTGGGTTAGCCTCTACGAGATTATAAAGTGATGATAGTGCTTCGTTCTTCCGTGCCTTGGCGTGTACTGCTGCATTCTGCGCAATGGCTTGAGCTAATACGTTGTTAGCTTCGCTCTTACGACCACGAGCTCTACGTGTAGTGTCTCCGTATATACTCATTCCAGCTCCTCCCGTTGGGTACAGTGACGTGTCTGCACTCATTTCGTCAACCGACAGGCCACCGAGCGGTACGTAGTTGTTGAACATCTCCTCGAATGCGTCTATAGTCTCTTGACTTTCCAGTCCGAACTTGACCATAGCCTGTCGGGTATCCTTGGTGATTGCATCTACCTTCTTGGCAATAGACTCAAGCGCAGCCTTTCTTTCTGGGCTAAAGCTGTCCATTACTTCCTGAGCTCTCTCGTTGCTCATACCACTGCCGTCTACCGTCTTTCCTTCAGTTCGTTCTGCAATCAAGGCGTTACGCTCTTCTGCGTGACGAGCAATCAGGTATTGAGACACATCCTCTCCGATCAGACCAGCCTTCTTCATCTCTTGAGAAATAACCTTCACTTTTTCATCTAGCTTCTCAAGATCGTTAGCTGTCTTGCCATACATTAACGTCTCTGCGTTGATAAAGTCCTGAGAGATATCTACGACAGCTTTCTTTGCTTTTTCAATGGCTTTCTGTAAACTAAATACGTTAGCGTACTTATTGGCAAACAATTGGTCTACGCGAGCCATAAACGCCTGGAAAGAGTCAAGTCTGTTTGGCTCAAACGGAAGGTCTGATTGGTTGTCTGGATTTAACCCGATATCTATAGATTCTTGTTCTTGGGTTCTTGTTGAGTTATCAGGATCAGACATAGAAAGTTCTCCCTCAATAGGGGCGTCTTGCATCTTTCTTACTGAGCTGTAGAAAGAAGATAGATCTTTTTTAGAAATATCCAAAGAATTCACGAGAGCCTCTCTTTCTTGTATTTTTTTAAAAGACTCTGTACTAGCTCTAGGGTTCAGTATTTGATTTATCCTTTTTTTGGCCTTTCTCTTATCCTTATCGCTTGAGTTTTTATCACTTAATGTATTCCTTAGCGAAGAAAGCTCTTTAAGTAGTTCGCTGAGCTCCTCGCTCATGTTTTCTTTGTCCCAATCTCTTAATTTATTTTCAGATATTGATACCTCTTCTTTCAAAGAAGTCTCTTCCTCTCCTATTGGTTTTTCAATTCTTGGTTTTTTGCGTGATGTGGTTTCTCCTTTGAACTTATAATTTCGGATCATATCAAGAACCTCTACCTCTTCTTCTGACACATACTCTCCGATTAACCCGCCTTCAGAGCCTTCTTTTACTTTGACGTACCAAGGGAAAGGCAATTCTTCCCTTCCTTCTGCTTCGTTTTTGCCGACCTCTGCATTAGACAGGGAAAGAGCGGTCTTACCTTCCAGGGTCTTTTCCTCTGAAAGCTCATATTCAAAAATTTTGTGGTAGATCGCTTTTTGGCTTAATTCACTTTCCTCTATTACTACACCCTTGTTTTTTAATGAATTCTTTACATCGGTGATTCTAGGTGCTTGATCTTTTATTGATATATCTCCTATTGACTCATCCATAGCCATAGTAGAGTCCACGGTTGACGAGACAAGATTAGAGAAACCTCCCTCTGTGTCTGCCATCATTTTTCTTACGATATCTTTTTTATTTCGGAATGCCGTTATACCCTTGGTTTGAGAATCTCTTATGCTGTCCATTAGCTCGAAAACAGCGTCGGCGGTTTGAGGAAGTGCTAGCCTTTTAGTTCTTCCTGGTAGTTCAGAAATCCTGACAGACCTAAAACCCTCTTTTCCGTAAAGATCGAATGAAGAAGATATGTTTGAAATAAGGGTTTTTTGAGCTGCGGATAAACTTTTAGACAGAAAAGTATTAAATGATTGTACAAAAATCTTTTGAGCTTCCCTCTCTCCAAAAACGTCCTCTAATTTCTTGTAATAATCTCTATACAGGTCAAAAGACTCTCCAATAAAATCTTTATTACCTATCAATGAGCCTTCACTCATAAAACCAGTGGTTAACAGTATCCTACCTCTGTAGGTTATGTTACCGTTCTCGTCTACAAACCTGACAGAATTAAGTACTTTTTTATATTCTTCAGAACTCTTTCCAAACTTTTCAGCCTCTTTTAAAATTTTTCTGTGGTTTTGAATTGCCGCTTCCTCAATCCTTTGGAAAGTTTTTTCTGCTGACTCTTCCTCGGATTGGCTAAAAAGATACCCTCTTGGGTAGTCGGCTCCAACTCCACTTCTCTCTCCAGATGTCGGGTCGTAAAACGCTATTACCACTCTTATGCCTTGGATTTCAGAAAGCTTTAAAGAGTCAAGGCGTCTGCCAATAATGTCAAAAAGAGTTTCTTTTTTACTTTCTGAAAGCGGCTTTAAGTCTATAGACTCCATTTCAACGGACCCAGAAAAAGAATCTCCCTCATTTATCGATTGAGGGTCAATGCTTATTTTTGAGTCCGAATGCACCTCAAGTGTCACCGTTCCGTCTCCGTTGTCTGCGAGGCTGTATTCGAATTTACCCTCTTGGCTTTTAGGTACTAAGAATTCAAAGTCTGCCATCGCATTTCGCAATGCTCCTTCGAATTGATTCTCGTACTGTAGATTTCTAAGTCCTTCAATGAATATCTTTTCACTGTAAACTACAGGGAGTTCAGATTTTTCTTCTACTTCTCTACCCTCTCGGTCTAAGAAAAATTCTGTTTTGCGGTCCCTTATTGTGCGTTTTAAAACCCCTGCTATCTCGGATATAGCGTCAACTAAGGCGTTCGTCGCAGCCTCTCTATCTCTGATCCTAGCCCTGGCGTCTATGGATGCTTGATTGCTTTCTATTTTTCTTTGATCTGGAGACTTGATTGTTGGCTCCATGTCAACAATCTCCCCAGTTTCTCTATCCCGCTTCGGCTTAGGTGGGTTTATGGTTTTGAAGTTGCCCTGAGCGTCTTTGTACATGAATCCGATCATGTTCTCAGCCCTCTTTCCATTCCCCGTCTGTTTTATCCACCAATTCCTGAAGTGCCAGTAGTCATTTACTTTTACTGAACTTTGGTACTGGTAAACCCCTCCATATCTGTTCGGCCAATTAAAAGTGAAGGAAACCTCTTTTTGGATGAGATCTGGGTAGGCCCTAGACGGCTGTCGCATACCGATATCTCTAGACTCTGACTCTGCCGTCTCGTCTAAAGGAATCTCCTCTCTCTTGAACTCAACACCCTTATCTCTCGCCTCTTTAAACTGACTTATAAAGTCTAAAAAGTCTGTAGATGTAATCTGCTCCCCCATAACGGCCCTTTCCAATCCAAACACCCTTAAGAACGCTCTAAAAGCTCTCTCTAAGAACCCTGGTTTTCGAGATTCGGGCAAGGCATTCATTAAACGCTCAAGAGCATTTGTTACCTGCTCATTTATTAAGTCAGTTTCACTTTCGCCCGCATAGGTTTCTGCTACAGCGTCAAATATGTCCTGAGCTTGCTTACCTAACCCTACATTCCTGGCAAGAGCGAGCAGTTCTTTTTTGTATTGATTTAGGGTAGCTACGTCAGCTGTTGTGAAAGCCAAGTGCAAGAACTCGTGTACAGGTGTATTGTACACTCCCTCTAAGTCTTTAGCTTCTTGTCGATTAGCCATCCTCTCAAGATCAAAATGTATGGTCTTGGTGGCTTTGTCTCTGGCGAATACCCCAGCACTTTTTGTCTTACCTGTAGCCTTAAAGTAGCTGTCAGATGTTTTGTGCATGACAACCTTTATGCCGAACTTCTTAAAGCCCCTCATCAGGTTGTTTACTGTGCTAACTATGTCTCTGTACTTTGATTTTACAGCGTCGCTTACATCTGTATCTTCGTCGATGGAAGGAGCGAACTGATTGTCAGCGTCTCCTTTTACGCTGTTATCTTCGGCGGCATCTCTTCTTGCTTGAGCATCCTCAGAGGTTTCCCCTTCTTTGTCTTGCACGTCATCGTCTGCGTTTTGTTCTGGTGAGTTCACAGCCTGTGCAGCTTCAAGAGACTCTATTTGGTTTTGAATTCCCTGCTGGACCGCTTGCTCTGCAAGCCTTTCTGGATCAGAATCATACTTGCCTTTCCAGTCTTTAAGCTTTCCTCCTCGCTCCTTAGCTACAGCTTCAGCCTCCTCCTTGTAAACATCTTCGAATGTTGTGTTGCCTTCAAAGGCTTCGTTCTCAAGCTTTTGTTTTTCCTCAATGAGCGTCTTTATCTCTTGGAACAATGCGCCTTGAACCTCTGGGTCCGAGGTTGACTTGTGCTGATGAACCAAAGTGTTTATCTGGCCCTGAATTCTAGCAACTTTTTCAAATACCTCTGGGTTGGACTCGCTCATTCTAAAGTAAGCTCTGCTCAGGGCGCTTTGAGCTCCTGAGCGCTTCTTTACTTCCGCTTGGAGCCTTTCCATTGCTTTTTGACGGTCAGTAGCATTGGAAGCGTCAGTAACAGCTTTAGCAAGCTTTTCAATAGTTTTCTTTCCTTCGATATTGCTTTGATGGAACGAAGCCATGTACGCTCTAGCTGCACCGCCTACCACGCCACCTGCAAAACCTGCAAGCCCACCCATCATTAGTCCAGCTGCTGCGGCGTCTTTTACTCTTCTGTCGAGTTCGTTGATATCGAATCTAGCCCCCACGTCACCTCCAGCTATCCTTGCATCTACCTCGCTTATGTATTGCCACGCAGCAGTACCAGCCTCCGCGAGAGCCTCTTCAGAAATGCCCAAGAAAGTAGAGTTAGCTATGTTCTTACCGTACTCTGTAACGAATTTTTTTCTCGCTTTCCATCCCTCTTGGGTTACTTTGGACTTGGACGTTTTCCCGAAAAAGCCTCGACCTAGAACGTTGTTCAGGACCATACCAGAAAGCACTTCCGCTGTTGACTGCTGAGCCAAGTATGAAGCTCTTTCGGACCCGCTAAGGTTGTCATACCATTCCTGCCCAACATTGTCTGAGTGCATCTGACTAGCAACAAGCAAATCAGAAACTGCTAAAGCTCCTCCCTGATTAATCAACCTCTGAACCGTGTTTGAACTGTTGATTACCTTTTGAGCTGCCTCTTTTGAAATAAACCTCCCAGTCTTTGGATTTACAAATCTTGTCCCCTTGCCTACAGCTCTAGTCCCAACCTTTTTAGCGGCCTGTTTTGCAACAGCTTTTGTTGCACCTTTCATCAAAAAAGACCCGCCGTGACTACCAATCGCTAAATCAATCAAAAGAGGAGCAGACTCAACAAGCATATCCACGGAATTTCCGATTATGACATTGGTGTCAAACTCGTTAAAGTTTTCCATTCTGTCTTGCATTGCCGTGAAGTCAATTCTCCTTCTGCTGGACTGAGAAGCCACCCATTGGCGTCTTGCTTCAGGGCTAGTGAATGCAGCCCAAAACAAATCTTGAGCACCCTCCGACATGGATCCCTCTGCCGCTTCTAATTGAGTTGAAATTTCCCCTTCTGCCTGCTTCTTAAGAAACTCTTCGTCTTTCTTGTTTGGATCTCCCCCTAGCAAGTCATAAACAGCCCCGTATGTGCCCATCCCTACCACACTAGTTAAATCTGTAACGAGGTCACTCAGGACGTAACCAACCTCTCTAAAAGCATTGCCAATACCAGAGTCCTCGACATACAGGTCGCCAACCCTGTTACTTCCATCAAAATCAAGGGCAATACCCGTCTCTTGATAAAAAGCCTTTTCAAAATCACCGCGACGTCTGTCGTCTTCTCTGATAGACGCAGGTATGTATTCGTCTATTTTTACCCCAAGATCTGGGAATACAAGGGAGTTGTCAAATCTGTTTGAGAACTGCTCCTGAATCTGGCTTAGAGCCCTGTCCCTTCCGTAGTCTGTGCTGTGCCCTGTGCTGTATGCTCTTTCCTTGTCTGCGAACCCCTCGAAGTTAGTTCTTCGCATTACGTCAACTACCGTAGCGTCGGGCTTCTCCTCGAAAAAAGACTTTGCGTCTATGTTATTATCAGCCAACAGCTTTTCCATAGCTTGCCGCTGAGTGTTCCTGTACTCATCTCTTACCGCATTACCAGAAAGCAAGTCCTGGATGTCTTGCGAATAGCTTGACAGGCTCGGTCTCTCTTCTTGTTCTGTCTGGGGTTGGGCTTCTTCGTATCGTCTGCTGTAAATGCCTCTAACACCATCCAAAACGCTTTGCCTCAATTCATCTGTCGTTTGAGGTAAGTTGCTGTTTTCGTTTGACATTAACCATAAGTTTTTTCAATCCAGGCCAAAAGGTTTTCTCTCGCGGCTTTCACTCTCTTTACGTTACCCCTACCGATATTTCCGCTATCTATCTTTTGCTGTGTCTGTTCCTTTGATCCGAAATAAGTAGCTCCTGTCTCTGGGTTGTAATAGGCATTTGCGACTTCCATCCATGAAGCTTTGTCGCCAGACTTTATTGCTTCTCGAATCTTCTTCAAGGTGCGAGGGCCATGAACGTTAAACTGAACATCAAGAACGACATTTCTAATCTCTGATGGTAAAGACGCAAACTCTTCTTCAGGGATTATTTTGTATATCCTTGGAAGCTCTACTGCGGAAACGTAAAGAGCTGGGATGTCAATTATGTCCTGCTCGGTCAACCCAAGGCCGTCTTGCTGAAGGAGCCCCTGGCTTTGAAACTCTTCTAGCTTTTTTTGAGCTTCAGAACCCTTAAGGCCCACAAGCTGCTTGAGGGCAGAAAAGTCTTCAGGGCTTAAGTACCTCTCAAGTATGTCCATCTTTACGCTGTCTCCTTCTGGGTTTAAGCCCCCTATATCAAGACCAGCTATAGTTACCCCGCTGTTTATTGTATCTGGTACATTTATCTGAAGGTCAGGAGAGTAACCCTCTGATATAGCTATACTGTCTGATGCTGATCTAGCAATAGGGGATATAGTTGGAAGACCCGACAGGTCTCTTTCTGTTGCTGGCCCTTCTAAATCTTGAAGGGCTTGATCGTCTGTTCCACCAGAGGCTTGACTAGATTCCCTACCTAGTTGAGCGTCTATAGCAGCTAAGTCTTTTTGAGCTTGATTGTAGGCCAGCCTCTCAGCGGGAGACATGAAGTCTGTTATAGGTCTAGCCTCAAGATCGCTTTTGGATTCGTTTCCAGCCATGCGTCCAAAGAACCCAACCTCTTCTGAGGCTGAATCAATTGCTTCTTGCTTTAACTGTTCAGCCCTTTCTTCAATCGCCCTCATGCCTTCATTGTCTCCAGTTCCCTCAAGGATATCAAGTCTTTGTTGTTCGAGGTCTGCGATATCTATCTGTTGAGGGCTTGGGTCCGCTCCAGTAGCTCCAGTAGTGCTTGCATCACCTGCCGAAGCTATTTCATATCCAGCCCTGTCAAACATTTCGTTAATTCCGCTTTCCCCCATCTGCTGGATGAGCTGTTGATACGCTGGGTTTGAAGGATCTATAGTCTGCTTTCTTACTACGTTGCCTGCACCCACATAAGCTACTTGAATAGGGATAACGATATTTCCGTCAGCATCTATAAGCTCTTCCAGACCTAAGCCTTTAACGTAGTCAGCCGCTATGATGGTACCAGCAAATTCCTCGTCCTCTACGTTCAAGGTAATCTTTTCCTTGAGGTTAGTAAGCCCTGACGTTGTTCTCTGAGGGTCAAATAGAGGGTCTTGAGTCTGTTTCTTTCTCAGGGTTTCAACACCGCTTCGAGCTTCAGAAATGTATTCGGCTCTAAGGTCCTCATCAGTATATCCGTCTTGGAATGTTCCATCATCATTAGTGATGTCATCCATACTGAGACCCTCTCTTCTAGCCTTGTCTCTTCGGTACTTCTCTTGAATCTTTACTGGGTTGTGATCCCAGTCACTAGCTGCCCTTTGATCAACATTTGTGATATCAACATTAGCATTGTCTGCATAAGCGCTAGCAATATCCATGTAAGCAGCTTCCACAACCTCTGGCCTCCAGAACTGATCTGGCTGATTTCTCATTGAGTTTTCAAAGAAGCCAATTTCACCAATTTCGTTGCCATCAACGTCTAAAGCCATGCCTACCAGCTGTCTGTTTCCTGGAGGGCCTACAAGCCTCACAGAACCCTCTGCGAATGCTCCTCGCTCCCAGACGCTGTTTTTTTGACTTAAGGTGTCTTCATCGCCCACGAAGACGGTTCCGTCTCCCCTGTCTGGATTTAAAACACCTTGCTGGTATGCTTGTCTACCGCTCATGCCCGTCTCCGCCCAACGCTTCATTTCGTTATAAGCGTTATTTATCAAGGATATATCTGCGACAAGCTGCTGAGAACTAGAGTAAGAGTTCTCTGAGTTTGGATCGAGTGAAGCTGCAAGCTGGCGCTGCACATCGGCAAGCACTTGTACGTCTCCAGAAGCGAGTCCAGACACATCGAAATCGTAGATGTTTTGTAGTTGCTCAGTTCTAAACTGTCTGTTCTTCTCTTCTTGAGCAAGTCTTTTATCTAGGTTGGCTGCTCGCTGTTGCTGAATAAGCCCTATTTGCTCATTCATCATTTGAGAGTAGCTCTTCCCCTGGCCTATACTTGTTGGGGCTACCCTTCCTGGGAGTTGACCATTTGCCATTACGCTTCGTTAAATTGTGGTTGACTAAAGACGCCACGAACAGCTTCGTAAAGAGCCATGAGCTGCTCCATAGTTGGCTCTTCTCCAGACTCTACAATTTGCTCTACACCTTTATACGCCATATGGATTTCCTCCCCTTGTTCTGGGTTGAGGATGTACTCACCGCCTGTGGCCTCCCCCTCCTTCTCTCCAGTCTCTTCGTCTACGATAGCTTTTTTGTTCGTGTCGTGATTAAATTCACCATCGGTTTTTTGTACTGGTTTACGTCGCATTAGCTCCTCCATCACCCCGCCCTCTTCGAAAAACGGCAGAGCGGTACTGATCACCCCTTGACCGATAGCACCGATAGCTTCTCGCTTCGCGGCTTTTGCCGCTTCGATGTTTGCTTGAGCGCTGGCTCTGTCTTGAAGCGCCATAGCGTAATCCTGTTGTTGCAAACCCAACTGTAACCCTTGTTTCTTTTCAAGTGCTGATTGCTCAAGGCCAGCCAACCCGCGCATAGCGCTAAGCTCTCTTTGCGTATCAGCTTCTTTGGCTTTTCTCTCTGCCTCTAAGCTCTGTCCAAGAAGCCCAGAAGCAGCCCCAAAAGCTCTAGGGTCTTGCATAGCTCCAAGAGATGTAGCAAGTCCAGACTGAATATAAGAAGTATCTGTTGGTCGAATTCCAGCTGTAGCTAGGTCTCTCTGAGCTTGAGAGACGTCAAATTCAAAAGCGTCTAAAGCGGATCTAGACTTCTTTGCTTCGTCCGCAGCTTTTTGCTTGAGCCTTCTCTGCCTTCCAATTTCTTTCTTTGATGCCATGATGTCGGCTACACCTCCAGCAATCTGTCCGATACCAGCCAAGGCGCCACCGCCAGGAATCATAGCCGCAATCCCATGACCGTACTGATCGTACCCTCCAGTCCTACCGCTTGTGTCTATGCCTGTCCAAGGGTTGTAAACACCTTCGGGAACCACAGTCCCCTCTTCAGCTTTATATATTTTCTTCTTGTATCCCATGACCTACAAATTTAAGTATTTTGAGTTAAACGGCTTGCGGAGCTTGACATTTCATAATCTACGTTTACCGCATAAAGCTCAAGAGGGTCGGGTGATGGGCAGCGTAAATTAACTTTTATATAAGATCCCCTCATCTGATCGCCGTTTATTAAGGCGGAAGAAACCAAAAACAGATTTGGATTCCCCAAAAAATCTTTAAGCGCTTCTACGAATAGATTGAAATTGCCACTAAATCCATTAGGTCTTGAGGACCTAATTCCAACTAAGTAGTTGTTTATCGAAACTATTTGAACGGCCTTTTGGTTTCCCCCTATGAATGGTGTTCCGAATAATTGCTGATAATTTTGTTCTATAAAGCTGTTAAAGTTTACAAGGTTTGAACCTTGTCTTATAACCAGCTCGGAAAAATTAAGCCCGCCGCTAACTGAAAAAGCCACAGAAGACAAGTCTTGATCCTGACTGGCAGAAAGAAATACTTCGAATGGCCCGAAATCCGAGGTTTCACTTACAGCCAAATCAAATGCATTTTCATCAACAACTAGCCTTGGAAATGGAGAAATATTAGACGTGGAATTTTTTGTTGACCTTGGAATTTCTAAATACTTTACACCCTCTTTGTCTATAAGCGTTTGAGCGAATGGATTTGATTGCTGATTATTCTCATCATCGTGCTCTTCATTTGTTTTGAATGATCCAATCCATAAATCCCTGTTAGCTTCTAAAGACAGAGCCTTAAAAAACTTTACATCAGACGGGTAGTCGTTGAAGGTAAGATCAATAGTCGAAGTGTATTGATCTCCATAAAATTTGTTTCGATTACTCCCTGCGTCATGCTTCCATATTCCTTTTTGAGAGTTAGTTGGGTCGGACTTACAAGAAAGCAAAGTATCCCCACAATTAGCGTAGCACACAGGCGTAAAAGAGTACCTAGTCGTCCAAGCGTCTTGCTTGGTCGAGAAAGCGAAGGTTACCGATGGTTCTAAAATGCTAGCCATTTAATAATTTATGTTGTTGCGAAAGCAGGTGTACTTGGATCAAGCGGGGTGGCAGCCTCGCCGTTTTGCTCTACTGTCCATTCGGAAAGCAGCGCAAGGTGGTCGTTTTGACCCACGACTCCATCACCGTTAATATCCGTAAGAACTTCCTTTCTAACGTAACTAGTAAGGTTCCAGTACTCACCAGCTGTTGGGCCGCCCCCGCTATATCCTACAAGCCACAACAACGTAGAGTTCGTGCTTGGAGATGCTGTCTCGTTTATCGGGTTAGGCGATATAAAGGCTGGTTGGCCCCCGTTGTTCGTACCGACAGCATAATATTGAAGTAAATCCAATAAGTCGTTTGTTCCAACAACTCCATCACCGTTAATGTCTGTCTTAACTTTAGCTTTTACGAACTGTCGCAACCCGTTAAACTGACTTACAGTCATATCCCCTATAGAGATAAGGTGATTTATAGCGTCCTCCGTAGACTCAAAGTATGTACCATCTGGAGCGACGGAAGGGGGGTCTGTTGTTGGATTAGGTGTTTCACCGCCAAGATCTGGAGGATCAATGATACCTCCAGGATCTGGGTCTGAAGTGCCCCCTGATGGAAACGACAGACCCGTAAAAAAAGAGTCGTTAAGATTGTAGTTTCTATCAAACGCTGCTAAAAACACCAGAAGGTCAGCAGTTCCAAGATTTCCGTTGCTGTTATAGTCAAACAAAAAAGAGGAGTTACCCGACATATTCAAAAGCTCACGCACCTTGCTAAAAGTTGGGTGCTGATCTTCTTGTTGGTCTCTTAATTCCTTCAAATAATCTATTGCTAAATCTGCACTCATATCGTCATCTGTGTAATTTGTACCTAATAATTCATTTATTGCCTGAACAAGCTCACTGGCCTCGCCTACCTCTTCCGACGGAATCACTGTTGCTGACAGGGTTACGGTAGCGTTAGGATTGTTAGGGTCGCTGCTTGTTATAGTCATTATGTCTGAAATCTCCCCAGGCTGCGAAGGAGGCGTGAACGTTACGTTCAGTTGTGCGGTTTCTTGAGGGGAGATATAAAATGATTGAAAATTTCTGACCTCAAAATTATCCCCAGTAAATGACACGCTTTGAATTTCAAGATCAGAATTTCCCGTATTAAAGACATTCATTGAGCTCGTTTCTCCAGCTCCGCCCGCAACAAACTCTTGAAATGTTGGAGCCTCTCCTATCTCAATCGCTGGTGAAAACAGGCCAGTCTCGTCTCCGTTATCATCAGTAGGGTCTACATCTGGATCAACAATTTGAGTTGGGTGTTCTACTACCTCTACTCCATTAGTGACTTTAAATGTCGGGTTAACAAGAGTAAACAAATACTCGTCTTTCAACGGGTCGTAGCCACCTACAATTCTAACTTGGTCACCGCTATTTAAAGCCCTTTGTATGGAAGCTCTAATAACAGAAGAGACGCCTTTTCTGGATATTTCTTCTACACCATTTTGCTTTGTCCATCTATAAATCGTAGAAAGAGTTCTGTTACAGAAGTAAGCTTCTTTACCTGAGTCGAACACAGAGGAGGGGTCAGTGGACACGCCGTTTTGACCAGGATAAAAAACAGCCTTACCCAACACCTCTCTAGAAGCAATAACCATGTCGCTACCAGAGGCGTCAGACAGAATGTTTTTATTTACGGGAACCAAGCTAACTTTATCTTCCTGAAGGACCAGCAAAAACTCGTCTTTGTCGCTTAAGTACTGTATGCTACCAAACCGCTCTGGAAGGTCTTTAAAATTGAATAGGGAGGCGTTGAACGAAGAATAGTTAAGCCTCTTGCCTTCTGGATTACTTGGGTCAGAATAAGTGATAGTGGCTTCCCTCACCGTTTCTTTAGCCCCCTTAAGAACGAAGTTTGGCCTGCCTAAACCAAGATTGTCTCCCCTAAATAAGTCTGTTGCGGTAGATGTCTCAAGAAACACGTTCTTGAAGTTTGGTTTTGGCGGGGGGTCATTAGGGTCTGCATCAAATATCAAGTCTACGTATTCCCCATTTTCATACTCACGAACATTGGTAGCAACTGGTCTAAACCACACATCACCGTTAGTTAAATGAAGTACTTCTTGATCGTGAACCAAATTGTCGTTAGTGTCTCTAACAACATCATAAGTATCGCTCATTTCGTAAAAAATGAGCTGATCAGCATCTACGTCTTTAAGCGGGGTTCTAAGTTCGATAATGCAGTTATCCCCCCATTTATCAGAACCAGAAAGAATCTCTCCGTGAGTGAATCCAAAAGCAGATGGATTGTTTTTAAGGATAACAAAATCTCCTTTTAAGTAGTCTGCTACTGGCGCATTACTAAGAGGATTGTCGGTCTCCCCAAGCTTTAATGTGCCCGCTACATCAAATTCATAGTTTCGGTACACCCTGTCTTCTCCCTCAAAATAAGAAATCACTCTGAGCTTATCGCCTTCTTGAAATTTATAAAAGTTTAGTCCGCCTTCTGGCGTCCTGGCGCCAAACGAGCTAACGTATGAAATCGGATGCCCTTGAAGATAGTTAAGGGAAACGTATATATTTTGATTTGAATCTGCAATTTCTTGATCTTCAAGATTTTGAGAAACGTAAGCACCTCCAGCAGTATACTGAACGAAGTCCTGAACCGTAGTGTTTTTAGAGTATACAATTTTGTACTGATAAGCCCAAGAAGGAGGGGCGTGTTGAAGTTCAAGGGCGATCTCTACTCTACCTTTTCCACCCTCTGGCCTCTCGGCATCGGTATATCCCTCTACAAATACCGTCTTTAAAGGGTTCACAAAACCATGTCTCCCTCTTTCGTCGTAGTATACAATTCCGAAATCGTGATTTGCTTCAGTTTTAAATGACCTCGATTCTCTTTGATCAAAGTTTGATATAGTAAACGACTGAGAAACAATCTCTGCTGGCGATTGTAACCTTTTGAAATTTGGCAAGGCAGGGTCTATCACGTCTGAGTTTGACTCTGACGGTTCTGGCAATACGTAGCTATGTACTGGGTTTCCATTGTCGTCATTCCCGACCCTAAAGAGCATGGGTAAAACAGTGGCGTCAGGCACGCTTGTACTAACGTTAGGAATTGAGAATTTCCCTATTTCTCCTGTATAAAAAGAAACGCTATTGTAGGCGTAACTACCATCAGAAAAAAACGGGTTTACGGTAACAGAGCCCTGATTGTATAGCCTAAATCTATCATATGCGTTTTCGTCTGAGCCAAAGGCGTTAGAAGGTCCTCCGCCAGGGCCTCCCTCGCCGTCCATAAGGCTGACCTCAGTAGATAAATCAAATGCAGACAACTTTTTAAGATACCCTATTTGTTTTGCGGTTGTGTAAATTGGAATGGCAAGAACGGCGGGATTAAAGTGAAATTTTAAATCTGGATTTATTCCCTTTGACCCCAGCCATTCACCAATAGAATAAGCGCCTACCTCTATCTCCTCAAGGTCTTCTCTAGATATTGCTATCCAGTCTAAAGGATGGAGTTCTTCACTGGTAGGGACTGTTGCGTGTAAACAAGTATATATCTCAGGATTATTTATTTCTTTTAACTTAATTCTAAAATGATTTGAAGTCGATGGAACGTAACTGTAATTTCCAGTATACGTAACTTCTTTCAGCTCAAACTTTACGTTAGCTTTGTTTATAATAAAGAACCCACCTGGAGGGGGTGTTAAATTAAGCTGAGAATAAGTCTTTACAGCGCATATAAGGCGAGCTTCTGGAGATGTAGTGGTCTGCGATTGACGTATTTGGTCTTGCTTTATCAATTTTCCGCTATAAAGACCTACATCAAGATTGTAGCTGTCCTCAGACTGCACGCTCAATACTTCAAAGCCCTCTTCTTCATCCTGATTTAATAAAGCTTTCTTGAAAGCTTGATTTATTATTTGTTGGGCGTTTTGAGGTATAGCCTGATTTGTCTTAATCTTAGCGAAAAAATTTACAGTCCCTCCTTTTAGTATTATCGGATTTGCAGCGCTAGTCCCGTAAGCAGTTACGCTCGACAACCCCAATGGGTCATTCGAATCGGAAGTAGTATCGACCGTATTCCATGACTGATCAGCAGGTGCTATACCGCTGCCGCTGCCAAACATAGAGGGGAGTTGATCATACCCAGCGCCTGCCTGTGCGTTTGTTTCTGCCAATGACTGCTCGAAGTTTACGTTGTTGTAAGCATTGTCTATACCTTCTTGAGTCTGAGGCCCGAACTGTCTGGTTTGGTGAAACGAATTAGCCGTATTACCCTCGTAAAAAGTGTATGCATGCCAATTCCTGTCTGGAGCTATAGTGACGCTTAATGAAAGTTCGACACCCTCCTCTAGTTCAGAAGGCATTTCTGAAAAATCAAGAACAAAACCAACAGACTTACCTAAATTGGCATTCCCCGAACTAATAGGTTCTATGCTAGGTGTTATGTTGACGTCGTAGCTTAAAAAACTTTCTGGAGCATCCTTGTACAACACCTTGGCTGAACACTTAGTTTTTACAGCGTTAAATCCGTCAAGGTAATTGCCGTACATAAGTCTGTTCGAGGATACAGTCTGAGTGGTGGATTTTCTTGGAACGGAGTCGAATTGTTTGTTTACTTCATCTTGGCTGACAGCGGTGCCTATCTTATCGTTATAAAACCTGTAAAAATATGTATTATTAGGACCATTAAGGTCAGAAATGTTAATCGATTCGGCGGCGAGGGATATTTCGTCAATAATCAAAAAACTACCCGTCACTCCCTGCTTTGCGAGAATTTTTATTTCTTGTATTTCGTTTGTGCTTGCGATGTTGTCTCCAGGTAGCGGAATTTCTAACTTACACGTGTTGTATGTAGAATGGTCAGAATAAGGTTGAGCGCCCTGAAACACAACAGAAGGCGGAAAAGCTACATCTGAATACGGTGATATCGAGCTCTCCATACCATCCTTGTAGACGTACTGATACGCAAACTGAAAACCTGGAGTAGCTGAGAAGTTGCTCGTGGATCTAGAAGGGTCGTTCTCAAAAGAGAATACGATGGGCTTTAAAGGTACTTTTGGGCACGCTGTAATAAAGTCGGCCTCTGCATATCCATTTGATCCGTGAATACTTTGACCGTTAGCCTCTATAGCTCTGTAAGCATTTATTTTTCTTGGTTCGTTTTTACCATCCGTGAAGTAGATGATAGTGTCTTTATCAAACTCTGGTCCGAGTTCAGCAAACGTAGCAATAGCGTTACTGTAAACAATATCCGCCTTTACAAAACCATTCTGAGGGAAGTTAAACTGCTTACTTGTATATACAAGTCGCAGGCTATTAGCCGATGAGCCTGGAAGGACACCGTATTTGTCGTAAGCCCAGACACCATGCCTCGTCCCGTCAGAAGAATATACGAATAAGTAGGTAATATCCGTCTTTGTATCCTCTACACTCCCTATAAGCCTTGCGTCATCAGGTAAAGCGTCAATTTCATTAACCTTTACGTTACTCCTTATGTTTTTAAGAACCTGGTCTCCAGCGTCAGACTTAATTCCGTTAACAAAAGACTCGTTATCAGCGCCTGAATAAAGGTTTAAGGCGTCTTCCATAGACACCTTATCCAAAGCCTTACTGTCCGCGTCTGAATTTAAGACTCTAGGTATTCTCTTATCTGTCGGCATTAGTACTTAGGAGCTTGTTGGAAGTTCTTACGAATAGTTCTTAAAGCTTCTTCTTTTGTGAAGTTACTCATTCTGGCATTAGCCTTTCTTCGTTCGTTATAGTACTCCGATCTAGCTCTTGCCTTTTCATTGGCTGGTACGGATGCTTTACGCTCGATTATTTTGTAGTAGATGTAAGAACGAAGTGCTTCCTCAATATAAACATGAACGCTTGGGTCAGCAGCTCTTGCCTCGTCAGCGACATACTCTATCACTACCTGAGAATAACCTGAGTTAGTGTCTACTTCAAGTCTGTTTTGGTCTAGGTTCAACCTGTAATCACCAGCCAGGTTTCCTCCACCTACACCGTATAGCCTCCCGTATCCGCCTTGGTAGAGGTAGTTTTCGAAAATGTAATGGTCTAAATTGTCCGTTTCTCCTGGAGTATTGATCGTAGACGTTTTATCGTCCACCCTGTCGTATACCCCATCACTATCAGTGTCCGTAGCGGAGCTAACGGTATAAACAGCTTCTCCGTCTCTACCAGCATACGCTCTAGATTGATTGATGCTTTTGTTCTGACCAAACACCCTTACGATCCCGTCACTATCCACAATACCAACCTTAACCAAATCCACGAAATCGTCAGGTAGCTCCACCGTGTTGTTCGCAGTATTTATATTGAGTTTCAATGACTTAACTTTCTTGCTAAGGTCAAACCCAATCTCTCTAATACCACGAAGAGCAAAGTTCCTGATAGCGGAGTCTGAAGCATTGCTGGCGTAGTCATCACCGTCAAGAGTGATGATAAAGTCTTTTATTACTTGACTTAAGGGTACTGTATTTCTAGCCATTATTCAGACGCTTCTTCTTGGGTTGCAAACACAGAGACGCTCTGGTCTCTTAATCGAATACCGATAAGCTTAGCCATCTCCATGACTACTTCCGTTAAATAATGCGGAGGCAGCATAAAGTCCCTTGAGTTAAAGGCATTAAAAAGCTCAACTTCTTGCCCTGTGTAGTTTGCGACGTTGAAATCGTAGTACGGAGGATTGATGCTTATCGTTCCGTCGTTATTAAACGACGTTGGTTTTGCGTAATAAGAAAGCGTAACAGAAGACACACTGCTTGGGAATATCTCTATGTCAACTGGAGACACCAAGGCTACTGGGAATTCATCTGACGGTGTCGATAAATTGCTACCGAGTATTCTATCCATCTTCTCTGGATTGTAAACAATTTCGCAGTTAATCCTGCTTGTTGTGTCCCCAGCGTCTCGAATAGCATCAGCCGTAATGGAGATGATTTTTGATAAGTCAGTTGGTTTGTCAATTAAGGACGACGAAGAACCAATAACCTCTTTCCTGAAAAAGAATGAAAGGTCTTCCTCTTTCTGTTTCCGAACAGACTTATCCCTACCAGGGTCGAAGTTCTGTCTATTCAAACGCTTAGCATCTACAAGCTCCGAGAATATCTCGTTGTAGACATTCATCTGGGCTAACGCAGCAAAAGAGTTAAACACCTGCGGGGTGATGAATCCTTTCTGCTCTTTGTTAGCCAGATCCTTTAAAGCGGTATATACTTGCAATACGCTAACCATAAAGCAAATATACAAAAAGAAAAAGCAGCGGATTTTACGCCTTGTACTTGTCGTACAGCTGTGTGGCTATATTTCTACAAGCAAGGTCGCCAATATCTTTAGCCACAATGCCAAACCTAGCTATCCTGAGTTGTGGCTGACTTAAATCAGCAGGGAGAACCAAACCTACTTTTGAGAAAAACAAGTCTCCAGAAGTTTGAATGCTAGCTTCTTTTGTTGCTATTAACTCTCCGTATTTATCATAAACGTACAGATTATTTGCGTTATCTCTTCTGACAACGAGAACAATCATGTTGTTTTCTGGGGTTTCTACGTCAGAGCCTTTTCTGATAAACTTAGAAAAGCTCTCCGTTGGTCTGAATATGGAAGAGTAAATAGGGTTCGTATAGGACTTCTCGCTATTGTAGTTTATGTTTAGCTCATCTTCTTTCGAATTGAACGGAAAAGGACCCATACAAGGGGTGAAAGTTGCGGTCGATGAGGTTGGAGTTATGTTGTTGGCGTAAATAGGGTTCAAAAGGGCCCCGTTTGGCCTTACAACAACCATATACGCGGTGTGGGCACTCCATGGCTGAAGCGGAGTGTTAACTGGGTATAAGGCGGCAGTTATGCCAAAATTTATACCAACAAAACTGCTTGTGGAACCCCTTCCTATCTCGTCAGTAATCGTGAAATTAATGAAGACATTCGAGTCAGAAAAATAAGCGCGAATCTCATCACCAACCTGTAAATCTCCACCCCCATAAGTAACATCAAAAACAGTTATGTTTCCAGATCCGTCTGTCGTTAATTCAAACCTTGGTATAACGACATCGTTTGTCACTTGACTGCCGTCTCTTACTACAATAGTGTTGGTTGTGTCGCTTTCTTCTGCCGAAACGTTAAGAGGAGGGGTGCCTGAAAGGTAGCTAAGGCTTGTTCCGTTAGCTACTAAGTCTTGTGTGGTTAGCGTATTAGCACTGTCAAACCCAAATGTTTTTGTTTTACATACAGTCGGATCTTCTTTACAGATAACGTCGCTATAAGTAATTCCAGCTCCCGTGGTTCCAATACCTCTGTTTGAAATACCGCTTGTTACGGAGCTTCCCTCACTAACTGATATCTGCTCGCCACCTATGTCATAGGCTGGCTTGTTTTCTGCCCTTATGAAGTCTATCTGTGTGTTTATAGCGCCTGTAGCCCCTACGAGAGCGTCAGCATCCAAACCAGTGATCGTAGATTCGGTTCCAACCAATCCTCTCTCCACGGGACGAGCTCTTACTCTAGCGTCGATCGTAGGTTTAGATGTCTTAGCCCCAAATGTATTCTCTACGCCTGTAGCGTCAAACTTCATTATGTTTTTAGTAGCGTCCCTGTTAATGAAGTTGATGATTTCCTCCATCAAATCAGCTTCTTCTCCAGTATCGCAAGAAACCGTTACGCTAGTTTTCTCAAATGATTCGCCAGCAAGCGTTAGGCTGTTCTCTTCGAATGGCGCAGAGTCATTGAAATACATAGTGATATTACCCCTGTTGGCAGCCATATACGCTAAGTTTCTAGCGGGGAATGAAATCACGCTAATACCTTTACCGTTATCCGAGAATACGGTTCCACCAGATATAGATGGGTCTTTTCTTTTAAATAAGAAGAACTTTTGAGACATACGCAAATATACGAAAGAAAAAAGCCACCCGAAGGTGGCCTTTCTTTATGCTAAACGTTCAAGCCTCTCTTCTAGAGAGGACAAGACGGAAGCGCCTTTTTCTGTTAAGCAGAACCGTACTGCTACATCCATAGGATCTTGGCCTACTGGTACCGATACAATCAGCTTGTTTGAGTCAAACCAGTACACCCCATCTTTCTTTACGTTGATGAGCTGCCAAGATTTAGACTGAGTAAGAATTGCTCTAGCCGTCACTTGTGGTGACTCAAAAGCTTTCATAAACTCATCTGGTTTTCTTTTAGCGATGTTAAGGAGATTGAACCGAATATCAGAGGTAGTTGCATTAATGTCGATATTGTAATAAAGAGCCACGGCCAAAAGATCTTCAATCTTAGTGTCTCGGATTTTAGATACAGCATCAGTTAGTGCAAACTCTTTGCGCAACTCCTCTTCAGCGTCTTTCTTTTTATCTACCTCTTTAAATATATTCCCTCCATTAGCGACGTTGCCAGGATGTGCATCCATAAACGACCGAAGGTTTGGTTGGTTTTTGGTAACAAACAATCTCTTGTTTCTAAATATTACGGATTGACGAACTGCCTTGTCTCCCTGTTCGTCAGCCCAAATAGATGGTTCATTAGGGCAGTATCGGATTTCCCGCACAGAGTCTTTTTCTTTGTCGTATACCGTGACACCTTTTTGAGGAAGCATAAAAACAACACCCCCTCCTTTAATAACCTCATATTCTCTGTTGTCTTGAACCTTTTCTTGTCTTTTAAACAGGTTCTTCTTAGCTGGTGCGGGTGCAGCAGCGGGATGAGCTTTTGGTGGGCGCCCAGGAGCCTTTTTAGTTTGTGTAGTCATATTGAATTAAATTAATGGTGCAAATATACTAAAAAAGAAAAAGCCCCACTAGGGGGCTTTCTCATCAGATGAATAAAGGTTAATCCTCAAGCACCATGTACTCAACAGCAAAGAAAACCTCTCCCGCTGTAAACGCGCCAGTACTAGCTTTTACTTCACCGAAGATGCTTCTAGCGTTCGCGCTGTATGCTGCGTCAGCAACAACAACGGTAGCGGCTGCTGCCCCAAGAGAAGTGTTTCTTTCAGAGTCTGTTGACATTCCTTTACCAGCAGCCAACGAAGCAGCTGAAGTGGCAAGCCCGTCAGGATCAAGCGCAACAATTTGCGCTCCACTCGCTGCGGTTCCAAACCTAACGCCAAGAGTGGCAGTTGCGTATGCTAAGCCTGTCTTTACAACAGCATAGCAATCAAGAATAACTGCATTTGCTGGAAGACTCATAGCTCCAGACGTAATAGCGTCGCCATCCGCAACAAAGCTAGCTGATGTTTTAGCTACTTGAACAATACCATTGCCTTGAATATTTAAGGATTGACCCTCAAAATTCGTGGCTCTCATGTAATCAAAGTGCCCCATAATTAAAAGTGTCTGTAAATGATATGAACCTCAATGTCTCCAGCTGTATCAACCGTTGCGGCAGCTCCAAGAGCTACTTGACCGTAAAAAGTTACTTCGTCTTGAGCTACAGCTCCGCTGTAAGCTGGTTCAGGAGTAATCTTTGTTACGGTGCCAGCCGCTTCAGTTGTGGAGGTGGAGTAGGCAATCAACGTGGTAGCTGCGGCGAGCTGTACACCGTCGTAAGTAGTTGCGGTGCCGATACTTACAGTAAGGTCGGAACTGGCGCTACCACCAGACAGCGTGATTGCCTCTACAGCGTGAACGTAGATTGATTCGATAATTGTTCCAGCAGGCTGTGTAAACTGGAAGTCCTTGCTTGAAGCTCCCGTGCTGGTAACTACAGGGTTTGGAATTCTAATTTTGTGAGATCCGATAGAAGATCCTGGCTTTACGCCTTGTGATTCTGCTAATGCCATAATGATTAGGTTTTAGAGATTTAGGGAGAGGCCGAAGCCCCTCCCCTCATCAGTTAATATTATCCCTTAATCATTACGTGCTGGTTCGCAGCGCGTACACAAAGGGCGATTTCTGATCTGTAGTGGAACACAGCCTGGTCTGTACCAGCGTCGCCGTTGTTGTTGTGACCCAACACGCCGCCACCAGTTACCCAGTGCTCCATTTCACGAGAGTATCCGTTTGCTGCTTTGTAGTGCATAGACAAAGCAGGTACAGAAGCACCGCTTCGCGCATCAGCAACAGTACGCAAAGGAACCATAGCACCTTGGATGAAGTTATTAGTTCCCGCACCCAACATAGTTGGATCGTTCAACAATCTCCAGTCGTGCTTGTGGAAAGTGTAACCACCGCGAGTAAAGCTCTTGAATCCGAGCTGTACTGCCATGTCTGGGCTGTTCTGGAATGCACCGAACTGACCTGGCAAACCAGCAGTAACGCCAGTAGCAATACCAGCTGCGAGCATGTCGTCGATAGCCAAGTCCTGCTTTCTGTTTACGTACATAGCGTACTCAGAAGGAGCGCCTTGACGGTCCAGTTCCAAGATGATGTCGTCAAACTCAGCAAAGCTATCCATTGGGTTAGCAGCTGCGTTGGAAACAACAATACCTCTGTCCTCAATAGCAGAGAAGTAACCCTCTGATCCTGGAAGACCGTTGAGAGGAGCAGCACCGCCACTAGCTGTTGTATTCTTTTCTCCAAACAACATCATCAACTCGCGCTTATCTTCAAAACGCTTGCGAGCTTCGTTTTCACCGTACATAAACCATCTGTAGTCTCCGTTCAAGTTTACGTAACCAATGTTGGTAGCCTGTGAGCCGTTTACTTCGTAACGATCCTTTACAATCATGTAAGGGTTTACATATCTCGTGATACCTGGATCATCAAAAGCGACTGGCTGATCGGTTCCTTGAGCGTAGAGGTTACCAATCTTAATGAACTTACCTCCAGAAACATAGTCAGCCACAGTGATTGCGGCACCGTCCAAACGCTTTGCTGTAACGGCACCACCAGCATTACCGTTGCTTGCGTTTACACCACCAGCAGAAACAATAAATCGAACGCCAGTATCGGCCTCCATCAAAACGTCATTAGGTTGACACTTTGTATTCCATGATGTATCCGCTACGGTAACGCCTGCACCTGCATTAGCAGTCTCAGTTGTCAATCCGTGAGTAAACGTCAAGTGACGACGACCTTCTTCCCACCATTCAATCTGGTCAGAAGATCCACCGTTGTTTACAGCACCAGTCAGCTTCAAAAAGCCTGTCAAGCCCTGGTCGCCATAAGTCTTAACCAAGTCAGGCATAATGTCTTCCTTGGTTGCTTTAATAAGTTCATTAATAGTAGTGTAGCTATCAGGGGTCAGTTTAAAACCTCTTGACAGCTGGGTTGCGTTTACAACCTTGTTAGAGACATTGGTCAATTGACCTAAGTCTGGCGTATCTGAAATATTAGCCATAATTATCTAATGTTAAATGTTAAAAGTAAGTCCCCCTCGACCTTGGTTTAATAATTGTCTTACCTGGTTCGCAAGAGGGTTTTCTTGTTGGTTTTGATTCCCTGTAGGTACAGTTTGAGTAGAGACATTAGACGCTGTGTTCACAAGTGTTTTTTGTCCGTCACCCAATCCTCTGGTGTAAGCGGACTTTACAATTCTGTCAATGTTATCAATGACAGCCATGTGGGACGAAAGCAGGTCGTAATCCCAACTACCATCTTCCCGTACATAGGGGTCAAAAAACTCGTCGAGACGAGATTGTTTGTCAATGAGTTGATCTTTGTAGTTATCATCCAAGCCGAACTCGAAGAGGTTTCCATCGCCAAGGTCGAACTCTAGACCTTCCAGCGTTTCAACTTCATCTACCATGCTTGAAATCCACTGCTCATCAATCAATGACTGTGGTGCTTCGCTTTCGTATTCAGGAGCAGCATATCCTTGTCGGATATCCTCAATGCTCTGTCGAGCCTTGTCTCCGTCCATCTTCAATTGAAGCTTAGCAAGACTGACTTCCTCCTCTGAATAGAGGTCTGGGTCAACCTTATATTTACTGTTAACGAGCAAGTTAAGCTCATCGTAAGAAAGGTTAGGGTACTCATTCGACATCTGAATGCGAATGGCGGTCATGTCATCCATACCTTCTGGATTCAATGACTGGAACCTAAACCAATCTTCTGGTGCACGGCCCGTTTCCTCTACGAACCGCGCGATGGCTTCGACTCTTTCGTCAACAGCGTAATCTTCTTCTTCTGCGTACAAATCATCAAGAGATCTGATTTCTTCGCCAGTAACCTCGCTTAAGTACTGGAAAACAGCGGACTGTAATTCTTCGTCGCTGTACTCTTCCTCTCCAGCATCTTCTTGCTGAGGCTGTTCTTGATATTGCTCTTGAGTGGGTTCTTGACCCTGATCCTGAGCTTCGTATTGCTGCTGCTGATCTGGCTCTTGATACTCCTCTTGAGCTTGTTCAACTGGTTGTTCTGTAGACGTATCTACAGAAGCAGCAAGGTCCTCAGCGCTGCTGAAGACCTCAAATCCTGCAATAGTTTCGTTATTTTCTTCCATTTTATTTAATTAATTGATTTTTTATTTATCCCGCGTAGGCAAAACCAGTGAAGGTTCCGTCTGTCTTTACACTGTCGAATCTTCCGTAGATTGTTTGTCCAGCAATCATTGGGATTGCTCTGGCCTCAGAAGGAACGGACTCATAAAACCCATCACCCAAAGTCACTACTTCGGCCTTGGTGGAGAACGCAACTCCATTGGACGGGTCGATAAACTTCTGCGCGGCTGCGTCATTAGCAAGCGCAGAGGCATCAACATAGATAAAGACCCCACCGCCAGTAACGCTAATGGATCCTGCTACACCGCATGTAATTGAGAAGAACTTACCAGATTTAGGCGTGGCCTGTAAGTCTGTTGCTGTTGCATCAATCACATATATATTTGAAGGAAGTTGATTGTGTAGATTCATATCTTATTTATTAGGTACCTCCGTATGGGGCGTCTGAGTTATCGTTACCGAACACGCCGTACTCAATTAATGAGTCAACCTTAGTAGCGTATACTTCGTACTTCTTATCCACTGCAACGGGGATAAAAGCGAACTCGCCACCTCCGATCTTGGCTACAAGACCTGTGTCGGTATCGTTATGAATGTAGATGTAGTTCTCAAGTTCTACTTCCAGGTTCTTGATGTACAGGTAAGCTCTGTCAGAGCACTGATCGACAATGTAAATCGCCAGATCGTTAGTATCTGCGGCTGTACCTTTGACTTTAGCTCTGATCAGACTACCAGAGTCACAGGTAAGATTAGCCACAGTAGTAAGGGCCAACGCGCTTGTAAGCACGTCAGCACTGTTCAGGCTGAGAGCGGCGCGTACTGTTGCCATTATACAGTTTCGTAAATGACCATATACTCTACGGTCATGTTTACAGCACTTGTGTCGATGTCAATATCGTTAGCTCCATCCCAAGGGAAGAAAGCCCAATCTCCTGCATACAGTCTACCGAGAACAACATTGGTAGCGCCTACCTCGATGTTCACATACTCAGCAGCAGTACTGCTCAAGTTTTTAACGTAAACCTTAGCGGCAATAGGTGTGGTAAAGTCAGCAGCTGCGATCAAGTTATAAGCTGTTTGAGCCGTAGCAAAAGACTTTCTAGAAACGCCAGTGGTTTCTTCCATGCCTGTAGCCGTGCCAGCCTTAGTGAGTGTAGCTGTAGTTGACAGCGAAAGAGCGTCACCAGTCAGGTCAGCGCTCGAAAGTGTAAGTGTTGCAGTGGTTGTAGCCATTATTGTTAGTTATATGAATGCAAATATAGCAATAATTTATTACCTGAATCTCGCGGTCTTTTTCTTGATCTTGTCAGGCTGGGCAACGAACTGGTCTCCTTTTTTATTTCCAGCTGCTTTGGCGCGATTGGTTGCGGCTTTTTCAGATGATGATAGTGCTCGCCATGCCGCGTCAGGCAGGTATCTTCTTTTACCTTCTGATTTGTTCCCGCTAGAAGTTCTCCACTTCTGTCTGGTCCAATCCTTAAGGCTTTGCTGTGATTTCTTAAGTTTCATCAGCTCGTATACCCTCCCCCAGCTTTTTTGTACTCTGAGGCAACCATCTGTGCTTTACGGGCAGACCACTGGCCTGGGCGTCCACCTTTGGATCCCGCCTTGATTCTTTCGAATATGCGCTTACGCATTCCTGGCTTGGTGTAGTTACCAGCTTCATTCACGCGAGACTTCTTGACTCGAACTTTACCGCCTTTCCCATATTTAGAAGCAGTAGGGTAGCCTTTACCTATTTCCTTTTTAGCTTGTTTAAGCTCTTTCGCTCTAGACCCAAGAAATCCAACCAAGGCTCCATAGTCTTGAGCTGTTAGGTAATTTCTGTCTTCTTTAGATAGGTTTTTGTATTTAGGATCAGGCATGGCTTACGAGTTTAAATTTCGCTTCTTTAACAGCGCTAGGATGTGGAGCGTAATCTCCTTTCATAAGGAAGTATCTACCCCGATCCACCATCCAATGATAACCAGAAGGTGCTGGAACAGACTTAGTAGCGCTGCTAATGTTGAGTTTCCCACCTTTATTCTGCTTTACCGTGTTCATGATCCTTTCACCCACTTTTTGCTAGGTGATTTAGTCTTGCTTGGGGACCACTTCACTTTGTCTGCCCAATAAGCTGCGCTGGTCTTCCCCTTGGCTATGTTCTTCCTGTGCCTGCTCTTAAAAGCTTCACGCTGACCAGCGGTTTGGTTAGTCTTTACCCCAGCCTGACCGAAGCGAATAATCTTGATCCTGCCGTTATCACGGACGGCTACTACATGGGACTTCCCACCACTCGTAGAACGCTTGGGTTTGTTGAGCCCAGAAAGCCCGTATTTTTTTAGTTTTTTCTTTTCAGCGTCAGTCATACAGCAAAGATAGTAAAAACAAAAAGACCCCTTTCGGGGTCTTTTCTTTGTGTAAGAAGCTGCCTTTATGAATTCAAGACAGCCTCTGGAAATGCCTGAGCAACAGCTGCATCAACAATCACATCCAGATCAGTATCACCAGCCGAGTTGTTGTACTGAATGTTCAGGTTATGTACAAACACACCTCCATTCTCTAAAGCCTTCATAGCGATGTAGACGTTAGACTCGTGTACACTAACCTGCATAACAGTGAGCGTTGGGTTGAGGAGAGTAAATTGATTATCGAACTCTTTCTCACCTGTGATAGACCAGGATTTAGATTGGAATAAAAATGCCATGATTGAAAAGTTTAGCGCAAAGATAATTAAATAAATCTATTCTTTAATGCGTTGTAATTCTGGAGGATTTCGGCGTCTGAAAGGACTCGATTGTATGTCTGAACCTGAGCTACTTTCCCATTAAAATACCTGCTTTGGCCCGTTACTTGGGCTCCAATTCTAAAAGTTGCAGTACTAGATGAATTATACCCATTTCCAGTCTGGGTTCCAGTAGTGTTAAAAAGTCCATTAATATATATGTTAATAGTCCTGTTTATATTCCATGTCCCCACAACATAATACCATATATTAGTAGATAATGCAGTACTTGAAGCTACGCCAGACTCACCTGTTGATCCATCAGCTACCGCAAAAACTATTGTTGAATTAGACAATAAAGCTAAAGTTATTTGGTCATTAGCTATTGTGTTTGTCCAAGCCCCAGTAATGGTGTGAATGCCAGAAACACTGTCAATATTAAACCAGGCTCCAAAAGTAATTCCAGAATTAGAAAGACCGTTAAAAATGTTTGTAGATAGGTCAAATCTTTCGTTTACACCATCAAACTGAAAAAGACCGCCATTAACAGAAGAATAATTCGTATTATTCATATTTACCATAGAGCCAGTGCTTTCTCCAACTAAATCTGACCAAGTAGTCCCTGTCCCTGGATAGCTATTATCGTTACCTGCATCCACGTAGAACACCAACCCATCCGTCACTATGCTTTTACCAAATGAGTAGCTCATACGAATCTGTTTTTAAGAGCGTTGTAATTTTGTAGGATTTCAGAGGCGGAGAGAGCGCGGTTGTAGATTGAAGCGCAGGCGATATCCCCTTGGCCTATACTAGAGTTAGTAATTCTTGCCATGCTCCAACCAGCGGTAGAACTTCTTAATGTGAAAGGTGCAGTACCTGAAAATGTATAACTGCCCTCTAAAGACCCATTTACATACAAAGATATTTTACCTGAATTTCTTTCCCAAACTCCTGTAATGTAAGCCCAAGCGTTTGGTACGTATGTTCCACTTCTAAAATTATACCCCTGTATTGGGCTTGTTTTTACGGCTGATGCCATAAATTGATCTTGATTAGTTCCAATTCTTAGCGACCATCCATCACCAAAGCCGTCCCTTCCCTTCACTAAAATATTGTTATTGTTTGAATTCTTACTCCATGCAGAAAAAGTGTAAGAACTCGAATCTCCCCCCACCCCAAAAGAACCGCAATCAACATAATCATCCACCCCATCAAAAACTATGCTGCCACCATTCCCAGAGTCAAACGTAGGACCATTAGTTAAAGTCCCATCATTCCCTCCTACTAGGTCACTCCACGTAGTACCAGATCCAGCATAGCTATCTTCATTGCCAGCATCTACATAAAACACTAATCCATCTGTGACTACTCCTATGTTACTCTTTACGCTCATACGAAACGGTTTTTTAAAGCGTTGTAGTTTTGGAGGATTTCTGCATCGGTAAGCGCCCTGTTGTAAATCTTCACAAGGCCAATATTCCCTTCAAGTTCATCTCCATTAGGTTGATCACTATGCCCTATTCTTAAAAGGTTTGTGTTAAGCAAATCAGTCCCCAGTGTTTGACTAACAGTGTTTGTTATACCGTCACCTAAAATAGTGTGGGTGCTCCCGCTTCTTCTCGATACAATATAATGCCAATCTCCATCAGAAAGGGTTATAAAAATCCCAAAAGGCGACTGGCCTTGTTTTATGCCTCCACCCCACTGATTTGCGTTATTACTTGAGCGACCAATCCAAAACCCATTAGCATAACTTTTATCAAGAACTCTTTCGTATATATTAAGCCCTGTGCTTTTAAACCAAGCGCAAGCCGTAAAGTCACCCAACGCATTATTAAATGTAGTTGTCACTTCCTCATCAGTTCCATCAAACACAATACTGCCTCCATTGGCAGAATCATAATTATTAGAAGGGTTATTGACGTCATCCATGTTGTTGAAAGAGCCATCATTCCCCCCAATCAAATCTAACCAAGTATCTCCACTACCAGGATACGAGTTGTCATTCCCTGCGTCTACATAGAATACCAGCCCATCAGTTACGATAGGTGCGTTATTTGCAAACCCACCCATTTAGATTTCTGCGTCAGGGTCAGTCCAATCAGTCCCAGCGAGCAACGCAAGAATCTCTGCGTG
>Ga0255759_10000290_pt1 | contig 45449 bp, 71 predicted proteins | sample 101ome_20_FD_179959 | JGI IMG/M metagenome (GOLD analysis project Ga0255759, IMG submission 179959) | Coastal salt marsh microbial communities from the Groves Creek Marsh, Skidaway Island, Georgia - 101404AT metaG (version 2) | ecosystem: Environmental > Aquatic > Marine > Intertidal zone >... | reverse complement strand
TGCAGATGCCCTTGCTCTTGCAGTGTCTACGTGGGGGGATACTACCCCCGTGGTACACTACTCCCAATCCCGTGCTACCGAGTACAATGACACGTCCATCAAAGCACATGCACACTCAGACTCGTACTGGACACCGGTGGATACATACGGACATGATGTGGATGTAATGCTTGAATGTAAGCACAAAGAGCTTGGTCTATTCAAGATGCGAGAACTACTAGGAAAAACTATTTAACAAAGGAGACAACCATGAAAACAGAAAGAGAACAAGCAATCCAAAACCTTATGAAAATAATGCCTGACCATACGGACAGTGCGTTTATAGTCAAACAGGAGGGTGATGATAGTGGCTCGTACCTATGTGTGTATGTAGAGCGCACGGAGATAGGTGCAGAGGTGTGCAAGACCATCCCAACACCCTTTGAGGGATGGAGAGTGGTGCATGTGTGGTGTCCAGATGGGTTCATCAAGCATATTTTGGAGAGACATAGAGAATGAAAATAGGCGATCTTGTTGTGTTATCGGCCAAAGGTGCAAAGTTAAAGCACAATCACTATTACTATCAAGGTTTTGGTATCATATTGGAGGTTTATCCAGCCAAAGGGTACTATGACTTCGGTATACAGTGGTTTTGCGAGGGTAGGAGCGTTCACAACAAGAGAGTTTGGTTCAAGAGATACGAGATAAAGAAGTTAAAACCTCAATAATCAGAGCCGGACACTTTTTGTCCTTGACTTTTTTGTCTCAATCGGATACATTAATAACATCACACCGAACAACGGAGACAAAATGGAAATAGGTGATTTAGTAAAAGTGTTTAACCAACGAGGTCATAATGAGATTGGTTACATCAAGAAGTTTGGTCGCTATGGAAGAAGTTATGTTATGGTCGTGTTCTTGACTGGCTCTCTTGTAGGTAAAGAACGGTTCTTCTCAGAACTCAATGTCATACCAATCAACCAACTCATTGGAGAGGAAAGAGCATGAAGATAGGAACATTATGCAAGGTGATTTCAAAGGTGAGTCACTTGCCAACACAATACGGTGATTTAGTGGTCATAACAGGATACACGCATGGAGTATTCATTTGTGGTACAAACTTAAAAACAGGCAACGACCATCACTACAACCCAAGAGAACTCAAAGAGGTGAAACAATGAAAGTTTACGAAGTTACAATAGCAAGACCATGGGATGGTAGAGAAACATTAAGTATCCACATAACACGAAAAGGTGCTTTGCAAGTAGCATGTGCTGAGGCATTGGAACTTCTTTTGGGTTGTTTTGATCAAAATGATGAGGATTTAACATGGATAGAAGAGGGTCTATATACAGTGGACAACCCAAACCACAGTCTCACAATAGCAGAACTGGATGCGATCTTTAATAAGTGTGAAGAACTTCTTTGGAGTATAGAAACAGAGATAGAGGTACTTGAATACGCACTTCAACCATAACGGACATTTTTTGTCCTTGACTTTTTCAACACAATCAGATATAATATAAACATGTTCAAAACGAACAACAACCAACCACAACGGAGACAACATGAACATTCATGAAAATAAAGGTAAATCAAACAAATCAAAAGCAACATGTGGCTATTGCCGAGAGACTGGCCACAACCAATACCAATGTCCACACGTCAAAGGCGATTGGGAGAACTTTCTATCAAGACTGGAAATCCCCAAAGATAAAGACGGTAACCTCATCAAACGTGGCTATAACTATGCCACATGGCATGTAAATGATAGCTTTGATCCTCTCACTACGGACATAGCTAACAATGCTCTTGCTTCATGGTTCCGTAACTGTAAGAAAGCATATCTTGTTCAGAAAGAACGTGGGTTCAATCTTGAACACAAAGCCAAGCGCAAAGCAGTAAATAGAACATGTGGTTTTTGTGGTGGCAAAGACCATACAAGGCGCAACTGTCCAACTATGGAACAGTTTCTCAAAGACTGCTACAAAGCCAATGAGAACTGGCGAATGGCTGCCTACAAAGACCTTGTATTGGATGGAGGTCTGTCCGTTGGGGCTTGTGTCAAAGTTACTTATGAAGTAGGCAGTTGGAGTAATAGAGAGAAAAAAACAAGCACTGGTATCATCACCAAGATAAACTGGAACACTGTAAATGTGTTCTCCGGCATGAACAAACACCAAAATGACGCTCATTCTCCGATAGAGGTTTCTGTACTGGTAGATGGAGAGACAAGAAGACTTGATAATCTTCACGTGAAGTTCAACACTGTCGGAGAGAATGGTAGAATACATTCCTTTTGGCAAGGCGCACCGGCATGTTCACTGGTTCGTGTCATTACCAACTCCCCTACTCCCCTACCCCAAGAGTGGATTACTTCCTACAAGGAAAGCTTTGAGACTCTTGTCAAGAAGAGAACTTACGAGCAACTACAAAACGGCATGAAGTCCGATTGGCGACCAGCTAATCTCGTAGTCCACATTAACGCATGGAAATAACATGCGTTATCCTCCCCTACATACAGGCGACCTAATACACATGTATGGATTGGAGAGCATGATAGGTGTGGTTGTGTGTGAAAGACGTGAGGGTGTGTATGATATACACATCTTCCAAGACAATCGCATATTCACATTCCCAAGGGGTATGCTAGAAAAACTTAAAACAACGGAGATAACATGAAATATCATTTACTAACCATAACAATCTATGACGGAGATCATGAGTATTGGGATAAAGCCATCGTCTTTATGAAAGACACATCGGATGAACACAAAGTGTTGAAAGCATGGTCTGGTCATGATGATCTTGTTTATGACGAAGATCTCAGAGTGTATAAATCACCATATACCTATCGTGGCTATCGGCTATATCATGCACAAGAGATAGAAGAAAACGACCTCCCAATACTACGCAAGTACCATATTGGGTAAACGGACAAAAAATGTCCTTGACTTTTTCAACTCAATCAGATACATTACTAACATCACCAACTAACAACGGAGGAAAACATGATACATAACAATGCTTATTACATTTTCATTATGAACATGGGTATTGTCTTGTTCACTGCATGGGCACTTAATCTCTATGCAATCTATGTGGACGAAAACAAGAAAAAAAACAACCGGACAAAAAATGTCCTTGACTAATCAACTCAAACATATTACATTACTAACATCTTCACAACGAAGAAACTCTAACAACACAGGAGGTCATTATGACTACATATAATAAACAAGGCAAATCGCCTTTCCCACTACCTTTCACTTACAAAGATAAGTTTTCTGCGAAAGGTAGATCTTCAAAAGATTTACTTATATCACATCAAAACGCTATTGTTGGCAAAAACAGTACTGGTTACAAAGGTATTGCTCAAAGACTACCTGCAATCGGTGACAACATTATTGTTGTTGCAGAAAATAGTCATGATCAAACTTATGAAGTTTTCTGTTGCTCTATCCGAGAATACACAGACAACCCCGACTCTATCGGGGCTTGGAAAAGCCAAGGTGGTTTGCTTTGGGATTTCAACTATAAAGTGGATGTCTTATCTAAGATTAAGAAGTATACTTCTGATCAAATAGAGAGTCTTGTAGAAAACAGATCAAAAGTCTTGAACTGTGCTTTCAACCCTAGAAACATAGGTACTAAGATAACACAAGTGGGTGTCGATAGACAAAACATCTTTGATGATGTAATGTCTACTCACAAGATCTAAAGTGTTTGGGAGGACAAAAAATGTCCTCCCAATAAAAAAAATACTTGACAAACTTTCAAACCTAGTTATATTATAAACATCTTCACAACGAAGAACTTTCAACAACAACAAAACTAACGGAGAGCTATCATGGCTATTGACTTCAAAACATTCTCAAACGTAATCAACCCTATCCTTAACGCAAAGTTTCCTGTCCTCGTTCGTGGTCGGCATGGTATCGGTAAATCCACCATTGTATATCAAAAAGCCAAAGAACTTGGTTTGCCTGTTGTCGAAAGACGTGCAAGCCAAATGACTGAGGGTGACTTGCTTGGCTTGCCAAAGCAATCAGACAATGATGTAACTGAGTGGTGTCCACCAAAGTGGTTCAAGACTGCTTGTGACACTCCTGTTGTCCTCTTTCTTGACGAAGTAGACCGAGCAACACTTGAAGTCCGTCAAGGTATCTTTGAGCTTTGCGACTCTCGTAAGATTGCCGGACGTAGTCTACATCCCGATACCCTTATCTTTGCTTGTGTCAATGGTGGAGAGCATGGTTCTCAATACCAAGTTGGTGAAATGGATCCGGCTGAACTTGACCGATATACCGTCTTTGACGTAGAACCTACAGTAGAAGATTGGCTTGATTGGGCTAAGGGTAATGTTGCCCAAGAGATATGGGATTTCATCAATCAGAACCACAATCATCTTGAACACAATGATGACTATGAGCCTAACAAGGTTTACCCATCAAGACGTTCTTGGGAACGACTATCCACGACTTTGTCTGGAATGGGCGATCAGATTGAGGGTTCGTCTGTAACCTACCATATCGCTTGCTCTTTCATCGGCTTTGAGGGTGCAGTAGCTTTCAAAGACTTCCTTGACAAATACGATCGTCAAGTCACCATCGAAGATCTTCTTGATGATGGTAAGTTCGACAAGATCAAAGGTTGGAAGATCAATGACCACAATGCTATGGTCGAAAAGATGAAAGCAAAGAACATCTTTGCAGAACGTCTCTCAGACACTCGTCTTGACAACCTTGCAAAGTACTTCTTGCAACTTCCATCTGAGATCGTCATGGTTCTATGGCAATCCATGGCTCAGACTGATGAGTCTACCTACAACATCGCTAAACTTTGGGCAATCGAAGTGGATGGTACATCTATCCAAGACTATGTTGTCGGTATCCTAAACGCTGGTAACTAAACCGAAAAGGCTTTGGCTCCTTGTGCCTTGAAACAAGGAGACTATAATCTTTCTTCCTATGGAGACAACCATGAAGATACACAAAGGTACATTCAAGATACGTGAACATGGTGATGGTGAACGCAAATGGACATACTATGATGGTTCCTACGGAAATGACTTCCCTTTCTATGTTCATCGTAAAGAGAACGAAAAGTGGTGGACTTTATCTCACATGTCTACTGGATATGCGATAAAAAGAAATCTCTCTTTGAAACACGCAAGGCAACTATCCAAGGCTCTCAAAGAGTGGCCTTTGTTCCTAATGCCTACTGCTGAGACTTTGAACCACCAAAAGTCCTTACTACCAACCTATAAACAAAACCTACTTAATGACATTGTACACAATGCCGGAGAAACCAATGAGTAACAACGAGATTAACATCACATTAAACATATCAGATGAGCTATTGGCCAAGCTAATCATGGCCATCAAACCACAAGACAACACGATGGGTATTCCCTTGCAAGCCCTTATGGGTATGGCCATGCCTCCACAAGCACTTCCCAAGGGAGACAAGCCCAAGGAAAAGCCACCAGTAGGCTTCAAGATAGATGGGGGTGCAAAATGAGCAACGGTAGACCAAATCTAGGTTATTCCAATGTATATTGGACAAGACAAATCACACGCAAGGCTATAGCCTATGCGAAAGAGAACCATGTGGAAGAGGTTCTTGAAGAGCCTATCTCAATCCCCATCATGACACTGGAGGACAAAGTGGCCAAGAACAATGATAGAATAGATGTTTCAAGACTATCGGACACTTTTTGTCCTCCACGTTTGACAAAACCATCACAATCGGATAAGTTATATACATCACCCCAACAAGGAGTTTCCAATGAGTGATAACGAAACAAAAGAAAAGTTTGACTTGAACATGCACACTTTCCGTTTGCTACAACAAGAACCGTTCTTCGCAAGTCTTTCAAGACGTATCCACAAAGCACCATCCAAGCACATTCCAACTGCCGGTGTCCGTATCAATCCACAATCAGCACAGTTTGAAATGCTTTACAATCCAGACTTTATGGCAAGTCTCACAGATAAGCAAAAGCTTGGTGTCCTAATGCACGAGTTCTATCACATCATCTTTGAGCATGTCACCACACGACTTCCGGCTGAGGGAATGTCTATGAAGTGGAACGTTGCAACAGACCTTGCAATCAACAGTCACATAGCCGATATGTTGCCTGATGGTGGCTGTATTCCCGGCAAGGCTGGTACTCCGTTTGAGAAGTATCCTGTCGGTCTGTCTGCTGAGGCTTATCTAAAGATCATCGAAGAAGATGAGCAGTTTAAGAAAGATGATGGACAAGGTCAAGGTGATGGACAAGGTGGACAAGGCCAAGGCGATCAAGGTGATGGTCAAGGCCAAGGTTCTTCTCTTGGTGACCATGTTCTTGATGACCATAGTGGTTGGGGCGATGTAGATGAAGAGACAAAGGCTATGGCCAAAGAGCGTTTGAAAGATGCTATGGAAAAAGCAGCCAAGGATGCTTCAAGTGGTCAAGGTTGGGGTTCTGTTTCTGCTGACGTTCGTAAGCAAATCATGGATGCTATCACTCCCAAGATTGATTGGCGTAAGGTTCTGAGATACTTCATCAAGACTTCACAACGTAGCAACAAGCGTTCTACTGTTCGTAGGCTTAATCGTAGGTTTCCATACATTCATGCCGGTCGCAAAGTTACACGTCAAGCCAAGATTGCTATCAGCATTGATCAATCGGGTTCTGTTTCAGATCAAATGCTTGCCTCATTCTTCGCAGAACTCAATAGCCTATCAAGCCTTGCCGAGTTTACCGTTGTACCTTTTGATACCGAAGTGGACGAGAGTCTTGTCTACACATGGAAGAAAGGTGAACGAAAGACATGGGAGCGTGTCAAGTGTGGTGGCACATGCTTTGATGCCCCAACACGATATGTCAATGACAATGGCTTTGATGGTCACATCATCCTCACTGATATGGAAGCTCCAAAGCCCATAGCCAGTAAGTGCCAACGTATGTGGATGACTGACCAACGAGGTAAGGAGAACCCTTACTTCACAACCAACGAACGTGTCATAGCGATAGACTAGGTGAGAACATGATAGGGATGTTGTACAGATCAAAACATAGCAAGCACATATATGCTTGCATAAGCATAGACTACCTACACATCCCTTTCTTCACCATGGTTTGTATAACAAACGGAGAAACATGGGTAGTCAAAGGATTGAGAGAACTGGATAGATACTTTGAACCTTTGACTACCGAAGATCCCTAGCCTACTACCCTACTACCCTACCCCCAACCAAGGAGAAACTATGGTCGGAACATTATGGACATCAATCGGAACAGACTGCATATCCGTATGTACAAAGTATAAAGATGGGTTCTACACACTCACATACCTAGATGATCCCAACGCATTTGTACACATAAGCGAGAGCAATATACACTTCTACTACACACAACTCACACAACCAACGGAGGAAACATGAGTAAATACAAAATGGACAAGGTGACTATCACCACACGCAAGGGAACACAAGTGCGTGTCCTGTCTCCAAAGGAGATCAAGCGCACAACCAAGTACGACACATTCCACTACGGAGGAAAAGATGGAGGATAAAACAACAGTCACTATCAAAGCAGTAAAAGAAGCTTTGGACTTCATTGAAACAACATGGGGCGATTGGGATGGAGACTTGCACGACTTCGTAGCGAACGTCATAAGCGAGGAAACTGTTACACAGTTTGACGTGCAACACCTGCTTGATGCGCTTGCGCGTGACGAGCATGTGGATGGGATTGAGACTCTCTATGTCAATAAACGAGGTTCAAACTACCATATCAAAGTCAAACGGTGAATGAGATAGCGCAAGGGGCAGTTTCAGAGTAGAGACACCCCTTGCAAAATCCATGCCAAAAATGATTTACATAACTCAGATCAGCTCTCCAAGCCGTTCCCTTTAGGGAACGAACCCTTGCCGGACATATTCTGTCCTCCCGATTTGACAAAACCTCTCAATGGGTTACATTACTAACATCACTTCAACAACGGAGACAAAATGAAGTTCCAACCAACAATCCTTGTAGACAACGACCTCTACATCAAAATCGAAAATGGCGAAGTCAAACTTCAATGTGGTCAATGGATACAACTTGAATGGTGCGATAAACCGTCACGATGGGTTGGCCTCACCAAAGCCAGAACCCTTTGGGCAGTTCATCATCCTGTCACCATGAACCAGTTCAAAACATTGTGCAAGAACATAAATCGCTTTCAATCATAAACGGACATTTTTTGTCCTTGACTTTTCCAACCAGTCGGTTATATTATAAACACCAACAACGGAGACAAAATGAGAACCATGCTTAACTTCGCAAAGAACTTCCACAAAAACTATCCAAACCATGGTAAGAATATGTGGGCTGAAAGCCTTGCCAAAGGCGATCTAATCCTCGTAAATCGTAAGCCAGTAGTCTATCTTTCCCACACTACAAAGCAAATCCCAAACGGTATGGGTGGCTACCGAACCTGTACCGAGTTTGAAGTCGTTACTGGTTTGTCTATCGACACCCTAGACGACATAACCAACCTAATCGAACCTCTTCAATAGGAGACACGATGGTTTACATCTTCATGCTTATAGCACCTTTCATAGCAATCGCTGCCCTACAAATCCAACTCATCATATTCGACAGGAGAGACAATGAATAAAATGCCTTTAACCTCGCTTTTCAACAAAGAGCAACTTGAAACGTTCGTCACAATCAACATCGCTTTGCAAGCTCTCAGAGGTGGTGACATGCCAAAACCCTTGCGAGAGATAGCAGAACAGGCACTTCTCGCTATGATCCACGAAAGCTTTGATCCCAAAGATTTTAACTAACGGTCAAAAAATGTCCTTGACTAAACCAACCAAACGAGATACATTACTAACATCACCAACAACGGAGACAATATGTCCAAAATGATACAACTTGAACTTCCTTTCCCCGAAGAAATGACTACCATCAAGGCAGTCGATATAATAGACGGCTTTGTAGCCGGTTCAGCCCAAGATATAATCCATGCTTATCAGCACCTCATTGATACTGGTGTTGTATGGAGTCTGCAAGGCAGATACGGTAGACAAGCCCAGCACCTTATTGAAGTCGGTCTTTGTACCAAACCATCCAACAACCAACCATATTCATGCTAGGAAACCACATGGACAAAACAACAAGATACCTTATGGCAGCTCTTGGAGCTAAAACAATCATTAAACAGGAGAGAAACATGAACTACTTCGTAGATTACACTTACAACACAACCGGAACGAACTTTGGAGCGCAATACGGATTTATCCGAGTGCAAGCCACATCCAAAAAAGAGGCTATCAGCAAGGCACGAAAGCAAGCACCACGTAATGCAAAAGGTTTCAGAGCCACTTTACAGTAACGGACATTTTCTGTCCTTGACTTTTTCATCCAAACCCCTTATATTATAAACATCACCAACAACGGAGACAATATGTCACTCACTTACCAACAAAAGAAACAAGAAATCAAAGACTTCTGCCTTGACCGACTTCGTGAGCTATCAATCTACATGGGCAATCAAGACTATCGTGATGCTTATGTTTCAGATCTTCACAACGACATTTTCAATACAGACTATTACATCATTGGTTACTACCAAGCCAAAGAATGGATGGGAGCAGATGCTTTCGATATGATTGGTGATGTTCAAGAGTATGAGAAAGACAACTTCGGAGAAGTCCACACAGATCTATCCTCTCCCGAAAGCGTTGTGAACATGTGGGTTTACATCCAAGGATGGGAAATCATCCATGAGTGCTACGAAACTGTACGTGATGAACTAACCGACCAATGCGAACTGGATGTGGGATAACGGACACATTTTGTCCACCCCACTTGACAATAGCTGAGAACAGGTTACATTATAAACATCACCAACCAACGGAGACAACATGACAAACTATCTTGCCCTTGCATTACAATCATACCGAAACGGAACTATGGACACATCATATGAATACTTCGCAGAAGTCGCCACCCTCTCAAAACTTTATTCAGACCTCATCACTTTACACAATGAGATTGACGAACTACAAGACACAAAAAATCCAGATGGTTCTTATGTGAATGACCTTGTGGGTATCCAAGTTAAGCGTCAAACGTTACGCAACCTCCAAGCCATGGTGGAGGCATACGAAGAACATGCAATCCCTCTTATCTGCAAGCAGGTGCTAAAATGAACAACAAAGACTTGAATGACCTTGCAATAATGATCCTCGTCCTTTCCCTACCCTTTATCCTCGTCTAACGGAGAACACATGAAAAATAAAACTTTCCTCTTCTATAAGAATGCCTCTCTTTACTTCAATACTGTATCACACAACTACGTTGCTTTCTTTATCCATAACAAAGAAGAAGAGTGTTACGAAGTAATAGACCAAGACCTCTATGATCACTACGCTTTTGAGTTTGACCTTGACATGGAACTGATTGACTTCACATGTTAGCCTACTCTCTACCCTACTACCCTAGTACCCTACCCCCAACCAAGAACCAAGGAATAATCATGAACACACAGAACATACTAGACACATTGATAGATAGAACCATCACCATCATAGACAAAGGGCTTGATCGCAACGTAGGTGATATGAACCTCATGCAAGCGATGGAGTTTGTGGGTGTGCTTATGGACATAAGAGAGCGTCAGCAAGCGTATGAGCGTAGCTCATCAGAGCATGTCCGAGCATGTGGAAAAGCGTGTACAAAAAAGCCCAAACGCAAGTAAACGAATGGGCTAAAAAGTGGAGGAAACAAACTTTATGAAAATAAGCTTTGGATGTGTGTTATGGGTGTATTGAAAACCTGCCTTATGTTGGAATGTATCAGAGCAAAAACCATGCCCAAACACACGCACCTATCCCTAAGTAGTACCCCAAACATTAAAACGCCTTTTACTTCGTAAACTTTTCGATTATCGCCTATTTTTTCCAAGCTCTTAAAAAGAGCTTTTTTGCGTATATGCGTGAGCCTTTTTGATAATGAAAATCATTATCATTTTGCTGCCTTGCAAGAAGTGTGCCAAAACTTCTTTCCATAACTCGGAGATCATACTTGCAAGAAGTGTGCCAAAAAATATTTACATAACTCAAGCCAGCTCTCGCTAGGGGTTCAACCTTAACTCACGATACCCCCAGATCCACTTTGGACAAAAACTGTCCGGCACTATTGACAAAATCATTCCAATCCAATAAGGTATAAACATCACCCCGACCATTGGAGATTTCATGGCTCACAACATTTTCATTCACTGCTCAGACTGTTCCACCTTTATTCCGGAGGATGACATTGGAGACTTTCGAAACAACGATGGCCAAGTGGTCTGTATGCACTGTTTCAACAAGGCTTGTATGGAAGACCTCTATGAGACAGCTACAATCGAAGCTTTCGACAACATCCTTGACGATCTCTACTATGGCCACGAAAGGACTTTCTATGGCGCTCTCTTGACTCAGGCTTATTACTACGGCCTAGACAAGGCTCAGATACGAGAGATCCGAGAAATGTACCAAAACCTCCACACAGATCCCGTAGAACGCTGGTAGGACAAAAAGTGTCCACCACATTTGACAAGACCAACAAAACAGCTTATATTATAAACATGACGAAAACGTTTGGTGATAATGAGTTAACGACTGCTGAAACCTTACCGAAGTCCAAACCCTTAAAATCTTTATTCGGAGCCACTATGCCCACTCAACGTCAACAATACATTCAGACTCTCTCTTTCACCATTCGCAAGGTTTACTTCCACTACATCAAAGACCACGCAGAACAAACCTACGGTAAGCACTGGGAATACCGTCTTATCCCCGATGGTCTTGATGTGGAGAAATGGACAAACAACCTTCACTTTGAGGGTCAAGAGCGTTTCGGTGCTACTTGCGAGATTGAGGTTCACCAACCAACTAGCCGTAAGGTTACCCACTCAGAATGTGACTCCAGTCACTGCTCTAACGGCTTTGTTTCTTGGAACGGGATGTGGGCTGAGTGTAGCACTTGTCAAGACAATCGCATGATTTCAGAACATCGACTTCCTCGTAATCGTATCCCCGGCTTTCGCTATCCCTACTAGCCTACCACCCTACACACTACCGTACTACCCCCCTACCCTACACCCCTATCCAAAGGATATACACATGACTACATCTAACACCAACCAAGGATTTTCAATGTCTTCTCAACTTCCAACTACTGATTCTCTCTATCTCAATAACACAGGCCTCCAAGACACCAAAAACGCTATCTCTCTCGCTCACTATCAAAAGATTGTCAGTTCAATGGTTATAAGCGCATTTCAACAGGAGCGTCTTGCAACCATGTGTGTAGCATACAACGCTCTCACTCGTGAGCAACAGGTAGCGCAGAACGAGGCGCACCTAAGCGCAGAAGATGACTTCGCAGTGTTCACGGATGAGCATGGCTACACCATCGTTCAGCATGAACCATCGATCAGCTCTTTCAAAATCTTGGGCTATGATGGTGTTCGAATGTCTATTCACTACATGCTCTAAAAACGGCCTTGCGTGCGCCTTGAATAAAGGTCGCTCCCGTAGGGAGATAAAAATCCCTACGGTCATTTTTTGTCCGGAGATCATTATGATTTTGATTTTCATTCTCAAAATCGGCTCTTGCAAAAAGCGTGCCAAACTTTGTTACCATAACTCAAAAATATCCCTTGCAAGTTCCGTGCCAAAAAAAGATTACATAACTCAAGATATATTACTTGCAAAAAGCGTGCCAAACTTTATTACCATAACTCAAGCAAGCTCCCCACCAAGAGGACATAAAGTGTCCGGACAGAAGTTGTCCTCCCATATTGACAAGAGGCTCCAAACAGGTCATATTATAGATGTCGGATGGTTCGACACTCATTTTTTTTTCTTTACCGGAGGCCTCATGGCTTTGCATGAAAACAGATACTTCACTGAACTTGAATGGGCTACAATAGATGACGCTTTGGACGCTTTAATCAATGACATCCTAGAGAGCGCAGAACCGGAGTTTGCTCAATCTCTTGAAAACGTAGTTTTGGCCTATGGTTTGGACGAATGCATGAAAGAGGAGCTTGTCCGTCAGTATGACTGGCTAGACGCTCAGCAGTGCTACAGTAATCGATAACCCACCTTTAACCTATCTTTTCCGGAGACCACATATGTACGATCGCTATGACGTTATCACAATCCTCGTTTTTATTCTAATCCTTATCGGTTTTGGCATTTTTTTGTAAACGGACATTTTTTGTCCTTGACTTTTACCTCTCAATCCCTTATATTATAAACATGAAACAATGAAGTTTCGCTTTCACTCGGAGTCACTATGACTAACACTATCCTCAAAATCCTCATTCTTGCCTCATTCTTGGGCGTTCTCTTCTCTTGCCTTGCAACTGCTAAAAGCTTCCCTAAAGCTACTGTAATCGCAGATTTCGACAACGTGGAAATCGAGTTTGTACCTACACATTCACTCTATCAAAAGCGTTGCCTCGTAGATGGTGAGCTTATGTATTGTGCTGATACTGGCTCTCTAGCTACCGTCAAAGTCGATACAGAAGAGATCGAAATCGACTTTGTAGCAGATGCAAACTAAGCCGGACATTTTCTGTCCTTGACAAAACCCTTTCAATCCCTTATATTATAAACATGAAAACAGTTCAGTTTTCGCTTTCACATGGAGACTTTATGTCTAACTCTATCTTCCCTCAAAACTGCCGTTCCGTTACCCTCTCTCGTGGGTTTCAATCTTCACACAACACATGGGTAAACAAAATGCGCTGGAACGGTGCTTCAAAGCACACTCGTGTATGGGGTCGTATCAAAGACACTGGAACCAACTACATCGTAGAGGGTTGGGAATGGGGCACTACGACCCCATCGTCCACTCAATGGGTGCGTATCCCTTGTGCAAACCTTGCCACTGCTCAAATGCACCTTATTTCAGTGATGGATAAACTGTCTTTTGAGATTGAAAAAGCAACAATCGCCAACGACATCTAAACGGACATATTATGTCCACCCACTTGACAACCTCAAAATACATGATATATTATAAATGTAACCAACCAATGACACTAGGAGTTTTTATGTCTATTCGTTACTTCACTTGCAACTGCCACACCAACCCTGACCGTGTATGCCCACACGACAATGACCCTTTCAATCAGCGCCGTATGCGCACCGACTGGACGGTAGCAGACTTTAACGGTCTTTCGTCTCAGCAAGTCCAAGCTATCAATGAGAGCAATCAGCGATACAACGACCTTGTCGAGGGTATCGAAGACTTGAACATCGCTATTGCTATGCGTGCGATTGATGATGGTACTTACGATAAGCCAGCTTCTAAGCCTAAAAAGCGCAAGTCCAAAAAGGCAAGTACAAAGGAGCTTTTTGAAGACTGCCCCGAAGATGTCCTTGCCGACCTTATGGAAGATGGTTTTGACTTCGATCAATAATCCACTTCCAACCTACCTTTTCACCTTACTTACCAATAACCTAGGATCTACCTATGAAAACAATCAATCCCCTTTTCATCCCTCTCAAAAACGTTCCATACATTAAGCACACTCACACCGTAGCAGCGCACAGTGGCAACCTCCACAAGATGACTGCATATCAAGTGTGGCAGAACGTTGGCTTGCGTCACAAGGTCTATGCGAAAGCTGACCTTGAAGCTGTGCATTCAGCGTGTGATGAGTATTGGGAGACTATCGAAAGTCGACTTTTAACCTCCATTCTCCTCGTAGACCCTACCTACGTACCACGACGGGCTACCATGGCTGCCAAGGGTGACAAGTTCTCGGACATTCGTCATGACCTCCGTATGGCTCTCCGTGGCCTATTCAAGTCCTACGCTACTAGGAACTGGCAGTGGGTATCTTCCTATGCCGTCAAGGTGAATGAACACTATCTACGTCACTATCGTGCGCTCTTCGGTGAGGTTCAGTATCGCAACCACGATAACGTGGCGTGTGGTGACAACTTTATTCCACCAGAAGAAAGAACTTTGTTTGGTCGTCGCAAAAAACCAGTTTCAAAGTAAACAATCAAAGAGGGGGGTTCCCCTCCTACCCCTACTAGGCATAAGCGCATAGGAACTTTGAAATAAGTACCTTAGAAACTGGTTTTTCGGCCGGCGCTTGATACGTTCACGCACTACACCAGAAAATTTCAGAGATTTGGGTTTTTTAGGGGGGTGACCTCTTTATGTGGCCGAGAACTAATTAAGGTAGAAAAAAATCGGGAAAAAATTTTATGAAATTAATATTCGAAAGTTGGAGAAGATTTATTAACGAAAATACAGAAATCGATAAAAGCACCGAAAGACTTTTATCGATGTTAATAAATCTTAAAAAATTCAAAGGCTCAAAAGACTTTTTATCAAGAGCCAAGTTGATTATCTATGAGGAAGGAGCAACTCTTAATTTTAATTTATCGATAGATGGACAATTAGCTGGCATGGCCAGTTATGCTGTATTGGAAAAACAGGACAATTGTCGTCCGAAGCCATATCAAAACAAAAAAACATATATGTTATCGAATATTGCAAGAGAAGGGTCGTTCAAAGGATATGGGATTGGCCGACTAATAGGTTTTTTGTCAGCTTGCTATGTTAACAGTATCGGTGGAAGCATTACTTCGGATAGGGATACCAGTGATAAAGCAGGGAAACAGTTGGTGGATTCACTTAAAATGGTTGGCGCAAAGCAATCCGAACAATTTGATTATGTTGGATTTTTTATCGATAAATTAGAAAGAGTATTTTTTGATAGCAAAGGGCAATACAGGAATCCATCGCTTAACAACATGGCTCCCACCAGTGATAAAACAGGAAAGGCAGCAATCACTAGTGACTTTCATGACGACAAGCTTCGCGCAGAATTTGATAAAAGTTTCGAAAAATTAGTTAGAAAAGTCATTGATAACCTAAAACCTATTACCCCTCAAGTAGATGATGACTGCGATCCTTCTTCCAATATCATGGTAGCCAGCGGCGTAGGGTTCGCCAGATCTTTTTATAAAAAAGAATTTCCAGCTTTTTTGGAAAAAGTTGCAACAATGTCTAGTCAAGAATTGCAAGATTTTTTGAATTCTGACGACAGGGTGCAGGGATTTACATTTGTATTACCTAGCGATATGATTAATGCTGGAAAACAAATAATAAAAGCTATTGATAAAACGAGCAAGATGTCAGACGAAGAAAAAGAATCTCTTGCTTTATCTGCTAGAAACATGTTTGTTCTTACATATGATGCGGAAATTGGTAAACACGGAAGAGCTAAGGAAGAAGAATCATGAAATTTTACGTTTATGAAAATAGTCGCATACCCCAAGCGCTATCGCTGTTTATAAACATATGGGCGATAACTCTATATCCGTTTATTATCTGCAAAGGCGAACTTGACCAGCGCACCCGAACACATGAGATAATTCATCTTCACCAACAGCGCGAGCTTTTGCTTATTGGGTTCTATTTATTATACGTTTGGTATTGGCTTGTGGGTGTATGGAAACTTAGGTCATTTCATGGCGCATATCGCAACATTCCGTTCGAAAAAGAGGCTTACGCTAATGACCAGGACCCAACATACCCCTTAAACCGCAAACCTTATTCTTGGAGAAAATATTTATGAAATTAACAACGAAAAAACTTAAGCAGCTTGTAAAAGAACAGCTTGAAGAAATGATGCATACCAAGCAACGATATGATCAAGTTGAAATGGCTTCAACCCCAGATAGGCAAATACCTCAAATTGAAAAATTTAAAAATTTGCAAAAAAGACTTGAACAACAGTATACGAGCCATCAACCGGCTGTAGCAGCCGAAATGTTTGACGATTATGATATTGACCCAATGCAAGATTTGATCTACATGCTTCAGCGAGAAATGGATGATCAAAAACTTCATGGTAATAAAGCGATAGATGATTTTATATTATTCGTTAGTCAAGTTGTAAAAGAGCTACAATAGTTAAAAAAATGAGAAAAATTTAGGGCGCGATGCTCCGCTTAGATAAATGCCTTCCTAGTTAAAATAGGGGGGTTTTATGTTATGTGGTTATTATCATTGTTATGGGGGTGCGGCTCAGACCATTTCTTGAGCCATGGGGTTACCGAAAAGCAAATCGAATATGTTTATGTGCAAGACAATTATATCGAAGGCTCTGATGATACAGGATCAAACGAACCAATTTGGGTAGACTCATTCACTCAACCATCAATATCAAATGGAGTTGATATTATCTGGGTCATTGATGGCTCAGGATCGATGACAGATGATCACGCACTTGTTCTCCAAGGAATTTCAGATATGATGCATAGCCTCCCGCTTATTAGTTGGAGGCTTGTTATTATTTCAATGACACCTCATGAAGCTGTTGACGCTCAAACATTTCCTTTGCTTCCCGGCGATAGTGATATGGATGCGCACGTAATGTTCTCGCAAAATGTAAATAATGGATATGAACAAGGGTTCGAAGCTCTTTATCAATTCATTGAAAACAATGAGTTTGCCCGTCAATGGTTGCGCGATGATGCTGCACTTCTTACAGTGTTTGTTTCTGATGAAGATGATCAGTCAAATTCTAGATTTCCATCTGTTGAATTATTTAAAAACTGGCTTGATAATGTAAGAGAACACGTCTATGTTTCTTCAATCACGAATCTTATGCCTACTGACTCTCTATGTAACAATTATTCTCACAATGTTGGATTTAGATATCAAGAACTAACCAATATGTATGCTGGACAAATGCTTGATATTTGCTCTGAAAACTGGTCTCAGGGTGTTGCCGATGCATCTAATCAGATACAGCTACGAGAATGGCTTGATCTTTCAAAAGTTCCGGCAAATGACCAAGAAATTTATGTGTTTGTTGATGGTTTAGAATATTCTGATTGGCATTACAACTCTTCTGAAAACCGAGTTTATTTTGATGTTGTTCCAGATGAAGAAACTTTAGTTGAAATAGCATATTATTACTAATTAAGTTGTTATGATGTTTTTATTTTTATTTTTTATCTCCGCTCTTGCCGGACAGATCAATATTTATGTTGAACCAATGAAGGTTTACAAAAATGGCTCCGAAGTTATTAACTATATTTCCGATCATCTTACTTTCACCCTTGCTTCGCAGCACATCAGCATGGCAAAACAGAAGTCAGAGTATGGCTGGGAGTATGTAGAAGATTCCGATAATGTCAATGTTTACAGCGATAAAACGATTGGATATCGTTATTCGAACTGTGACTACGATCAAGACGCTCTCGGATGTTCTGTGCGTAATAATCACTACTATTTGAGAACTTTTTTAGAGCTAAGAGAAGATGAGGCACTGATAACACAACAGCTTTTTAACGGTAAAGCAAAAATTATCTCTTCATCTACATCTTCAAGCAAGAAAATCATACGATGGATCAAGCAACAAGAGGTAACCGTCATTCAAAACCAAGGCTTGATGGGCAATCAGACGATAACTCACAAGCCAAAAGAAGAATTGCCCTTGAAATGGGAGATTCCATGGCGAATTTTCAGTAATAACTTCAGACAAACTAGTTTGAGATTGTGGTCAGGAGTAAAATTGAAGTGAAAATTAAAATTATAAAGAAAAAACCATTAGACGAAATGTCTGCTATGAGTGCTGGTGGGGTTGTTGGACATGTTGATGATAGAAAAGAAATAAATGAAGCAACTGAAATTAAAAGCGGTGTTATTGAAGATAATGATCAAGAATATATTTCACTTATTACGGTGCATAATACTGATTTAAACTATAAAGTTGCACAAGAGTTGGTTATTGAACAAGAAAAATTAGGAAGTTCATCACATAGCTTCCGAGAACTTTATGATGAAATTAAAAAATGTATACCCAGAGCGCTGGTTTGGTCTAATTATGGCAGTAGACAGTTAGTATACAGTGAAATTTACTTTCATATTGAACATATGGAAAAAAACGGAAAACCAGTAACAGATTTTTATGATCTAGATGAAAATATATTTTTAAATAAAATGGATTCCCTTAGATTTTTTAAGCAAGTTATGAAAGAAATAGGTCAATATGTTTCCAAACATTTAGATAAAGTTTATCGTTTTATTGGAATACCATCAGAAGAAGAAGAATTGTTTTCCGATGATAAGGCTACCAAGCGAACCCAGATTTATAAAATGGGATTAAAAAGACTTTTTAGGAGTTTACCAGGAAATTGGAAATCACAAACGGTGGCAGGAGATCCAAACAATTTGTTTTTTTGGAGATGTCCTGATGGAGAACAGCCTAGTTTAGTTTTTGAAGATAAAGAAATTGAGTTCACAAATGAAGAAATCGATTTAATTCATGAACTGTATTCAACTTCTGGAGCTATGATGGGTTCTGGTAGTGGACAAATACCAAAAGAAAGAAACCCAGAAGCACACAAACGCTATGTTCGCATAAGATTTACACGTCAAGGGCTTCAAAACTTCAAACCAAACCGATATTTTCCCGATAGAGAACAGCAATTAGGTGAAGAGTGGTCAAAAGATGAAAGAAAAAAGCGAAAAAATAAATGTTCCAACCCAAAAGGCTTCACAATGAAGCAATTTTGTAAAAACCAACGCACAAGATCTAAAAAAGGACAAAAGAAAAATGAAAATAAGAATTAAAAAACTCCTTAGAGAAAACTTAGAAGCAAGTAAACTTAAAACTATCATGCAAAAATATGACATTGAGCCGGGTAAAGTACTAGGAACAGGGCAATATGGAACAGTTTACTATGGAGTTTCTGACGATTACGGTCCAGTTGCTATTAAAATGCTTAGAAAAGGACAAATATCAACAAAAAGAGAGATAGAAAATTACGATAGTGTAAACAAAGCTCGGTCTCAGTCAAAAAACATTGCAAAACACTTTCCGGAAGTCTATCATATTGACGAAACTGATGACACATACTCTTTTATTGTTATGGAAATCCTAGATGTTCAACAAGGATACCAACATGAATTGATAAGTATATTATTTGGAGGCTTTAATACAGCTTTAAAACCATATGAAGACGAACAAGAAGAGTCAGGCACCTTTAGGAGCAGATCAAATAGACTTTACATGTTGTTTAAGAAAGAAGAATCACAACAATCAATCTTTCAAGACTTTTATAGTGGTATTTCTCCTGATTTAGACTTTCTACTTCCAGTAATTAAAGAGTTTTTTGCATTTATTGATGGATATGTTTCAAACATCAAAGACAACACGGCCTCTGAAGATAGTTTAAGGTTTATGTCTTTGTCTGATAAGGCACAAACTTACATGTACAACTGGGTTAATGGAGAATTTAAGACGTTATTCAAAGATGCTCCATGGCTTTTAACATTTATTGTCAAGCAATTGGAGGCATTACAGAAGGAAGATAAGTCTGGTATGCTCTTTGCACAGTATCATGAGAGCATTATCCTCTATTGGCTCGATTTTTATCGAAAAAGTTCTCCAATTGGTATACATGACTCTGATCCTAGAATGTATACAACTGATGAGAAGGGTCTTGATCAAGAAAAATGGCAAATATTTAAGGAAGCCTCCAGTATTAAGCAAGCTATAAAAGACTTAAAAGACATAGCTGGCCTTAAAGCAAGGGATATGCACGACAAAAACGTCATGATAAGACCTCAAACCGGCGATGTTGTCATCGTAGACCTTGGATTATTTAAAAAAACTTAGTATTAATCATTGACAAACCCCTTATTTCATGTTATATTATTAATACACAACAAAAAAACTTTATAATATAACTCATAGTTATATTATAACACAAAAAACAGAGGATGTCAAGTAAAAATGAAAAAAATTAGCTTTGATTTTGATAATACTATTGCAATGTCGTTCATGACATACATTGATGAGAAGCCTGTACCGGTGTTTCAGTCTTACAATGATAAAATTATCAAGAAAATTAAAAAACATATCAAGAATGGTGATGATATTTACATTGTCACAGCAAGAACCAAGAGCTTAGAGCAGTATTTTCCTGATCAAACAGTCGAAAGACACCTTGAAAAGCTTGGATTGAAGGAATATTTTTGGCCAGACCGTGTTATTTTCACTGAATCTGGGCCAAAAGTTGATATTTTGCACAAATTAGGTGTCGAAAAGCACTATGATGATTCAATTGAAGAGCATTTTGACGCTCTCAATGCAAAATATGAGATAATTCAACCCCTAGATGACTTCAAAGACAGTGAAACAGTCGGAAAAGTGTGCATTTTTGACGATAATGAGAAGATGTTGATCCTTCAAAGGTCCGATGAAGGCCATTTATGGGATCTTCCCGGTGGTCACCTTAAGAATGTAGAGATTGCAAGGGGCGAACAAGGCTATGAAGACGGCACAGAGCGCGAAGTTTTCGAAGAAACAGGCATTTATTTACCATTTATCAAGGAATTTATGGACTATGACTTCAATCATAAGGGTCTCGTGCACAAAATTCACCTATATTTAAGCAAAATTGATGGAAATGAGCCCCATGTAAGGCTTGATTTGCAAGATCACATCGAAAATATCGACTATAAATGGGTTACAATTGAAGAATTAGAGGGATATATGGGTAAAACCACTACAAATTTACGTAAAGCCTATGATATGATTTCAATTCAAGACGAAATTTTCGAAAATAACGAGCCATTTCAGCTAAAAATGAGAAAAAACCATCGAAATATGAAGAGAAAACTGCTTGGAATGGGTAAAAATAAGGATTTTGGTGGTGGAAAAGGTCATTCTAGACCAAAAATGAGCCGTTCTAAGTCGGCTCCACCGGGTTTTGGGGCTATTGGAGAGGGAAAAGAGCCTAAAAAAACACTAAAAATAAGGAAAAAATGATGAGTTTTGATGATTTTGAGCGTCCTTTGGACCCCGATGCAGAGTCTTTAGCATACAAAATGCAGGCTTTTTTGAAGTCAAAAAATGGTAATTTGTTGCAGCCAATACGATTAAAAGGCGAAAGAGAGACATATTATTGGTCTTTTATGAATAAAAAACATGAATTATTGCACCCAAGTGCTGAAATGTACCTATTACCATGGCAAATGACAGAAAAAGGTGAATATTATGTGTATTCTCCCTACAACTTCCAAAGTGGCAATGTGTTTTTGATTCCAAAAGATGAAATTATTGAAATGGGGTTTAATTAATGTACGCTTTTATCTATTTATCTATGGCATTAATGATTTTTTTAATGCTTTATGTACTTATTGGATTTGAATTGATGGTTGCAACTCTTTTATTCTTGATATTCATATCTTGTCTCTCAATTTTAGGAACGTTAAATGAAAATAAATGAATCAAAGATAAAAAAAATTATAAATGAAGAAATGATGATGCTTGATGATAAAAATCACATGGATCACATCGATGAAGAAGGTGGGATGGCAAAATCTCAACTTTATAAGATGGCAAAGTATGCAATGATGCTTCATGATGCCCTTGATGATGAAACTCAACTTGAAGCTTGGGTTCAAAGCAAAATCACAATCGCTTCTGAATATCTCGGAAAGGTAAAACATTATCTAGAGTATGAAATGGGTTTAGATCTACAAGATCCAGAGCTAGACATTGAAGATTCAGAAGAACACGAGCATGGATCAGGATGTGGTCATGATGTAGAACCTGATATGGTTATGCATGGTGAAGAAACATATGAAATAGATGATGAAGATGCCTATTTAATGGAGACCTGACCAGATTGGCAGGACTAGGATAGTTCTATGAAAACAATTGACCATGTAGCATTACTAGTAGATGATTTGGATGTTGCTCAAGCTTGGTATGAGGATAAGCTTGAAGCAATTTGTGAATATTCCGATAAATTTTACCGTAGAATGCGTTTCAAGAACTCAACGGTAGCTTTGATAGATAAAAACCGTTACCCCTATGCTCACGTTGGAATTCTTTGCGAATGTAAGGAAGATTTGCCCCAAGATGGAGAAAGGGTAGAGCATCGTGATGGAACAATTGGAGTTTACACTTTTGATCCGGATGGGAACTGTATTGAACATATATGGTACAACGAAGATTGCAAGAAGACCGTAAGAAATGAAGACCAATGATAAACCATTTATGGAATCTTATCGCGATATGTTCGAAGTCGGAGATATCGTGTCATGGAGTGAATGGGATACAAAAGAAAATTACGAGTATGTTTCAAAGACCTACCATGGTGCGATCATAGAAATAAAAATAAAAAAAAATTTTTATAATGAAAGATCTGTGTATGTAGCAAAAGTTTTACCGTTTGGTTCAACTGTAACAAGAGAACTTTCATTGCATCTTCTCAACAAAAGGACTAATTAATACATGAAAAAATTTTTTAATATTAAAAATAAGTGTGGCATGGATATGTCTCAAACAGAAGAACTCTTCCATGATCTTGGTGGGTTTGCACAAAAACGTTTTGGTTTTAAAAAACCTCCAACATTACATTTGATCTCAGACGGAGAGAACGCTTCAAAACCTCTCGGCAAGACAGCATACTATGATCCTCAAAGTATGGCCGTTACAATTTACACAGACAACCGTCATACAAAAGATATTCTTCGATCTCTTGCTCATGAGTTAGTTCACCACACACAAAACGAAAACGGCATGCTAAATGATAGTGGGTATCATGGACAAGGCTATGCCCAGAAAAATAAAGACTTGCGGCAATCTGAAAAAGAAGCTTACCTCAAAGGAAACATGTGTTTTCGGGATTGGGAAGATAGTCTAAAAGAATCTAAACCCACTATTTATAACGAATGGAGAATTAAAACTATGTCTACTAAAAAATGGAAAAATAACGAACTCATGGAAAACCTTTCCGAAAAGTTCGGATTTAAGATGGATCTCAGCCTATTGAAAGAAGGAAAAGAGCCTCCACAACTAAAAAAACATCGTTTGGAAAAAAGTGGGAAAAAAGAAGATTCTGAAGAAGATGAAAAATCCGAAGAAGAATCTGAAGAAAATGAAAAGTCTTCGAAAAATGGAAAGATGCCAATGAAAGATGAGCCTGCTGGTAAAGATTTGAATAAAGATGGCAAAAAAGGTCATGGAAAAGTTCCTGCTTTTCTTAAAGAAAAAGAAGATAAAAAAAGTGAAGGAATGAATGAAACAAAACTTCGTGGTATTATCCGTAAAATTATTTTATCTGAAGTAAAAAAGAGAAGCTAATATGAACCAAGAAGAAAAAGTATTACGTCAATACGTAAGAAAAAAAATTTCTAAAATGATCCGAGAACAAGAAGAGAAAGAATTTCAACTTCGTCAAGTTATTCGTAAGCTTCTCCGAGAAGGTGACATCTCTGATGTTCATCCGCATCGATCAACTGCAATCAACACTCTAGAAGATGTTCTTAAGAAAGCAATCCCAACTCTTCGAACTGATTACAAGCGTCTTACTACTGATAAATCCCAAAGAGAATCTTTTAGAGCACATATTCTCAAAGCAATGAAAGATTCTGTTGCTCCCTCATTAAACAATGCAAAGTATGGTGCTGGTGGAACTTTATTGTCTGAACCTTCTAATCTAGAAGGAGAGGAAGCACCTACTGAAGAACCCGAAGAAGAAGCAGGAGACTTGGATGCTGAGCTAGCTGCTCTAGAAGAAGCAGATGTACAAGTCGATGTCAAAGGTGACGAAGACCCAAAAGACAAATCTGATGATGAAAAGAAATTGAATGTTGAACCAGACGAAGAGCCAGATGAAAAATCTGAGTTTGGTGCTGGACTTGAAGGTATGGATGAAACTGGTAGAAATATGGCATACACTACATTTAGAAAGATTTCCCAATATATTTTGGATGCTTTCGATATGCTAGCTAACCTTAAAGATAAAGAAGTTTTCATTGATTACCTCCTGACAAATACAAAACTTTACTTCGATAAATTCGAATCTGAACTTCAGAATACTGTAGATGAACCAGATTCTCCTGAAGCTTAACAACAACATATATAATATAACATATTATAATACTCTTGTCAAATAATATTTATAAGTTTTATTATAGGATTAATATATTATATAATATTATACTATTATGTGGAAAAAGAAATTAAGAGAATATAAAGGTAAATTTGAAAATTACTCTATTAGAAAAAAATTAAATTATGAAAAAAAGATTAATTCTAATTTTGAAACTATTCTTAATTCTCTAACATTAGAAGAAATCATAGCACTTAAATTGGAACTTGCTGCATCTCATGTAAATCATAAGCTGTATGGGTTCCCTATTATCAGATCTATAAAGTTTATTGTAAGAGAAGCAGTTGTTAAATTTGCTCTCTCAGCAACAAGAACTCCAAAAGATGCTGCTGGTGTTTTAGGTATTACAGAAAGACAATTAAAAGAAGAAATTGAAAGATTTAAAATAAATCCAAAAGAATGTAATTACGAAGTCCCAGAAGATACTAATTAAGTTGAGGTATTTTGAAATGTCTGAACTTGAAGAAAAGAAAAAACGTAAAAAAGCTGGTACTGAATCTTCCAAAGAATCTTCTCTGCGAGATTGGTTTAAGCGCAAAGGAGCCAAAGGAAAGAAAGGTGGCTGGGTTGATTGTAATGCTCCCGATGGAAAAGGTGGCTACAAATCATGTGGTAGATCATCTGGTGAAAAGCGTAAAAAATATCCTGCATGCCGACCAACCCCTGGTGCTTGCAAAGAGCGTGGTCGTGGTAAATCATGGGGTAAAAAAGGATCAAAGAAACGTGGTCGTAAAAAGAGGAATGAATCAATGGAAATGACAACCGAAGAAATCAGAACTATCATCACTGAGGAACTTTTAAAAGTTCTTGATGAGAAGAAAGGAAAAAGAAGAGTTCGCAAAAAGAAAGCCAAGAAGAAAAGCGGCAAGAAAGATGCATGCTATCATAAAGTTAAAAGACGATACAAAGTGTGGCCATCTGCATATGCTTCTGGTGCTCTTAGTAAGTGTCGCAAAGTAGGTGCAGCAAACTGGGGTAATAAGTCAAAGAAAAACGAATCTTTGAACGAAGAATTTCAAAAACATGATATGTTCAATCCAGAGACAGGTGAAAAGAAAGTTGCAAAAGTTGAGAAAGATCATCATGATTTAGCTAAAAAGGGCTATACACACATTGATCCACAAGAAATAATCGACCTAATAGAAAAAGAAGGCGGTGCATTGGGATTGCAAAATCTACTAGATAAATTTGGAAAAGACCAAGAAGAAGAAATAATGAAAACTCTGAAGGGTATGTCTAAGGTTGGTCAACATAAAAGCGGAGACTATATTCTTGACGATGGTGAAGAAATTGATATAATCAATGAAGAGGAAATGGAAGAAGCAAAGAAAAAGAAACCATGCAAACCTGCAAAGGGAAAAAGATTTGCAAAAAGAGTGAATGGTAAATGTCGTTCTTTCGGTCAATCAGGTCAAGCCAAAGGTGGCGGAGATCGTATCCGTCCCGGTACTAAGAAAGGTGATGCATATTGTGCTCGTTCTGCAAAAATTAAAAAATGTAAAAACCCACCATGTGCAAACGATCTTTCTAGAAAGAAATGGAAATGCCGTGGTTCTAAATCAATGAGAGAACAAGATGAAACTAACAAATAAACAAATAAAAAAAATGATCAAAGAGGAACTTGGAAGAGTTCTAAAAGAAAACCCCAATAATGATTTAATTGGTAAAAACGGATTTGGATATCAATCTTTTCTCCAATCTTTTAGATATATTAATGGCGACTATAATAGCCCAGTTGACTCACCTTACATGTATGCTGAGCATATCAAACAATGCTTAAGAGCAATTGCACAAAAATTAGTTAGTGGCGGTCAAATCACAAGAGCACAGGAGTCTATTGATAAATTAAGAGACTTGATGAGTCAAGGAATCTCTGATCCTGCAAATGCACATCCTCAATTGAAAAATATTTTTTCTAAACAAATTAGAATAGATAATGTTATGGAGTTTTTAGATTGGGCAGAAAACAAAATACAAGGAGCATAAATGTTAACCGCAATTGGTGACGTAATGAGAGAAGCCTACAAGAGAGGCTGGATAACAACTCGTGATGGAAACTGTTCTGTTCGTATGAGAAACAGGCCATTTCTCTACATCACCCCTTCGGGTGTTAGGAAGACTATCATCCACCCAGAGAGTGTTGTAAAAATAAAAATCAAAGATGATGAACTTTACTTCAACCCCTCTCTCCGACCTTCTGGAGAACTATGGATGCATTGGAATTTATTGAAAGACTCTAACAGTACCACTTCGGTTCTTCACCTTCACCCCACATACTGTGTTGCTGCAATGTATCGTGGTTGGCAACTAAATGATATCGTGAAAGATTTTCCGGAGGTATTTCGCTACACCAGAACAGGACCAAATGTTCCCAGACTTGAAGCAACCTCACAAGATCTTGCTGACCAAACCTACCAGAAGTTCTTAGGAAAGGATGGCAAGATTGCTTATGATATCGTAGGACAAGAATGTCATGGGGTGACAGCAATAGCAAAAAATCCATGGGATGCTTTTGAACATATAGAACGTGTTGAGCACATTTGTAAGATCGTTTTAGCAGCTAGTTAACATTCTTACTATGGTAATAATTCTGTCTTTTTTTATTACATTTGAACTATTTTTGTTAGAAATTACCACTACAGTGAAAAAAATATTATTTTTTTCTTGACATATGCTCGTGGATATGTTATATTATAATTACACAACAACCCCTGGAGCATAATGCGTAAAATAGTTTTATTTGATATGGACGGAACACTAACTCCTCCAAGAGAACATTTAGATTATAGTCTTGTCGATACGCTTGCCAAACTCTGTAGACATGCAGACATTGGCATCGTGAGCGGTAGTGATTACGAATATATTATGCAGCAATGCGGTTTCCTGACAACTAGAGATGATATTAAGCAAAACCTGCACATCCTCCCATGTAATGGAACTATGCATTATGCTCCACCTCTTTACCGAGAAAAGAATCACAAGTTGGTTCATCAAAACGATATGAGAAAAGTTCTCGGTGACGCAGACTTAAATAAGATTTTTAAAAAAATAATTAACTATCAAGATCACATTGTATCTCACTATGATATTCCATTGACTGGGCATTTTGTCTCTTATCGACAATCAATGATTAATTGGTGTCCGATTGGTAGAAATGCTACAAAAGAAGATAGAGAGATCTTTGTAAATTTTGATAAGATAAATGGTTTTTCTTCATTTAGGCGTACAATTTTGACGCAACTTAGAGAAGAGTTTGAAAATGCTAGAATATCAGTAACAGTTAAGCTTGGTGGTGAGACATCTTTTGACATTTTCCCTGATGGATGGGATAAAACTTATGCTCTCAGCCATTTCCCTGATCACAAGATTTGGTTCTTAGGAGATCGTTGCGGAGATAATGGAAATGACAAGGAAATCTTTGATGCCTTACAGCCAGAAAGTTCTTATTGGGTTGATGGACCTAAGCACACCAAAGAGATATTAGAAGAGATTCTTATTCCAAAACTTGGTGAATTATGAGAGATATGAAAGACATTATAAAAAGAGCTATAAAAAATGGTTTTGATTTAAGTTTCATAGAAAATTACAATGAAAGAAAAATAACACAAGGCCTCTACGACTATCTCGTTAGACAAAAATATTTTTGTTCTATGGAAGATAATGTTATTTATGTAGGCCCAGATATTATCGAAGATGTTGCAGAGATTCGAATAAAAAACAAGATTATGCACGTAAAGCCACTAACAGACAAAGGATTCTTTGATACGTTGATCACACTATTTAAATACATACAATATCTGTCAAAATCTCAAGAAGAAATATCTGAAGAGGATATCTCAACAGAACATGATGACGATGACGAAAGTAGTGAGGAATTATGGTTATGAAAATTTTTTATCTGAACAGAACAGAAGATGAATCAGGAGTTTCCGGAACAGGGAGAATAGCTCAAGGTTTCATTTTTGACAATGGGAAGGTTTGTTTGACGTGGTTATCTGAACATCCAAGTGTTACAATTTATGATAACATTGGAGAAGTTCATGCTATCCATGGACACCAAGGAAAAACTGAAGTTGTCATGGAACCAGACTACAAAAGAGCATTTAATGAACTTAAATCATTTGTCGACGGCTTTTCCTTATCAGATGTGGCATCGGAAAAACTTCCTTTGGATTCAGCAGCAGGAAAACTGCTAAGTAAAAACTAAGTACTATGTGGAACGTTATACTCTTAAACTTGATGCATCTTGGCGACCAATTGAAATCATTGACGGTTTCAAAGGATTTAACATGTGCTTCACAGGGAGAGCAAACGTGGTCTTAAATTATGACGATGGATTCTTTCCAGCTGTTATCGTTCTGAAATCTTATATAAGAAAAGATTTTATGTCCTATGCATGCAATAGAAAAAATGTTGTGTGGCGAGACAAAAATGTTTGTCAATATTGCGGAAATAGATTTTGTTTTGCTGACTTGACAATGGATCATGTTATCCCCAAATCTCGTGGAGGAGATAAATCATGGACAAATATCGTTGCTTGTTGTAAAAGATGCAATAATACCAAAAGCAACAGAACACCTGAAGAGGCAAGAATGCCTTTGATAAAAAAACCGATTGTTCCAAAGTGGAGCATTCACATTTTGCTGCGAGATAAACAAATACCAGAAGAATGGAAAGATTATTTATAGGAGATAAAATGAACGATAGTATTTTCAACAAAGACACAACAGACATGATTATCAAAAAGGTTCAACAGGATCCAACAGGAAAAATGGCTGAACTCATGCAGCAGATTATGGATATCTGCGAAGAAGCAGGAAAACGAGGGTTCACAATGCAAGAACTTTCTGTTATTGCAACAACAGGGTGGTTTCTTTCACAAAGCCCAGAATTGCGTGGATTATTGGATGATATGCTTGGCGTGTCTCCACCAAAAGATGATGATATTTGGAATTGATGAAATTTGGGAGGCAAAAAGCCTCCCATTTTGCTATTTATGGTATAGTAAATTTGGAGACAATAAATGAAATTAACAGAATCTCGTATTAAAGAAATTATCTTGGAAGAAATCCAAGCTATAGCAGAAGAAGAGCAAGCTGCTCAACAACAGCCTCAACAGAAACTACAAACTGATGTAGCAAATATCGAAAAGTTTCTTCCAAAGATTGATAATGTAAAAGAGTACAATGAACTTGTGAAAATTGTTATGCAGCACAATTTTGGAAATGATAATCAAAAGAAAGTTGTTTTGAAGCAATTGAAAGATTTGATATTAAATATGCTAAGTAAATAGGGAAAAAGCGTGAAGACAAATTTTTTAGAACAACAGCAGGATAAACCTTTTTCTATTTCTATGATTGTTTACAGTACTGTCAGAAAGAAGTGGGAAAAAATAAAAAAGAAAATTAATTTAATTATCGAAAAAGACCCTAGCAAGAGTGAAGATGGTGAAAAAGTAATAAAACAAACAGAAGAAATTTTTTCAAAGTTTGATGATGCTGTAAAAAAATGTGTTGAGGCAGCAAAAAATGCTAAGTCGGAATACGATCAATTAAAAAATCAAAAAATAGGAAGTGCTGATAAAGTTTTAGATTTTTTTGGATTTACAGCTAAACAAAAAGATTTAGAAAATAAGAAAATTTTTATCTTCGATCCGGCTCAAAAAACATTTCGTCTAAAAAAGCAGAGCGATCGAAATTTTAAACTTTATACAATAAAGCAAATATCAAGTTTTGATATTGATATTATTCCCTTCTTGGATGATCCAAATCCTACAAAAGCAAGACAAATGGTTTTGAAATTACTTACATACAGAGATTTTCTAGAAGACAAAAAAACAGTTGCTTTTGATGAAAAAGGACTACAAGATTTAGAAAATGAAGCCAAAGAATTTGATCCGGCTGAAATTTTTAATCTGAATAATTTTCAATTCAATGTCCAAGAATCCAAATTATCAGAGGAAGAAGAAAATCAACAGGATAAGGCAGAACTAGTAAGAAAAAAAATTGTTAAAATGGCCGAAGAAAGATTTAAAAGGTACGTTAAAGTATTTGTAGATAAAAATAGAAACAGAAACTTTAAAGTTAACTTGATAAAACAATATGCTCAAGAACCAAGCATTGTAGTATTTTACAAGTTTGGTGATAATAGTGAACTCATGGAAAAAGATCCGTTTTTAGCGACACTAGAAACTATAGAATTAGATTACAATGAAAGCAAAATAACCAGCTATTTAATTGAGATTCTGAAAGACAGCAAGATTAAGTTTGACACTTCCGATGTCTCCGATATTGTTAAGAAAAAAGATTTCAGCGCCTTTTCTAAATTAATTACTGGGAGCGAAGGACAATCACCAAATCAGGAATCTAATGATGAATTAGAAAAACTTAGACAATTTTTTGAAGAAAAAGTTGAAGAGAAAGTGAAAGAGTTAAAAAAAGGAATTCCATTATTTAATAATAGTGAAGGTGAAATGAAAATAGACCCTGTCTATAATGAAACAAATTCTATTGTAAAAGAATGGCTTTTATCTGGCGACACAGCAGAAAATGCAATTAAATTTTTAAAGCTTTGGTTTTCAAATAATAAAGAAGGAGCTTATCAAATTTATGACAATACGTTGAAGAAAAAAGAAGATTTTGAAGCAGTGTTGCAAGACTTTAATACACTAATAGAAAAAAGAAATGAAGAAGCAAAAAGAGATTTGAAAGCATTGGCAATTTACATGGAAAAAAACTCCACAGATAAAATTGGTGGGTATGGTTTCAAGCCAAAGTACCCTAAAAGAATATTTAATACACTTAAAAGGGATACCGATGCAGTCTTAAAACTCTATAAAATTTGGTACGATGTGATGAAAACCAAGAAAAAAGACTTACTAAAATATTTCCAAGGTGAAGAATCATCTAGTGGCGAAGCTGAAAGTGACGTAGAATCATCCGAAGAAAAAAACTCATCTCTTAAACAAAAAGCGATAGATACAGCTACAAGATACATAAAAAATATGGATTTACAAGCCTTTCTCCTGATTACAGATGATCAGGCAAAGGTTTATTACCCCGACAAAGACCCACAAAATTTAAACCAAGAAGATGAATCACGCTTGAAAGAATATGCTGCAGCAAGAGGAGGAAACCTCATCCGGTTTTATGATAAAAAAGGAGTTCCTCAAGACGATGACATAACTGGCGAGAGTCTTGAAGATCTTACAAGGAAAGTGATGGAATTAAATTATCAAAAAATTAGAAAAGATTCAGGAATAGAAGAAAAACTGTTAAAACTAATTAAACCTCTCATTAGAGAAAAACTCAAAAGGAAACAAAATGGCAAAAAAAACTTACGTAATTGATACAAGCGTGTTTCTAAGCGATGCAAACGCACTTTATCGATTCAAGAATAACGACATTGTTATTCCTATCAAAGTTTTGGAAGAGATTGATAAACATAAGAAGCGACAAGATTCCGTTGGCTTCAATGCTCGTCTCATCATAAAACACCTTGATGAATTGAGAACCAAAGGGTCTCTTCACAAGGGATTACGTATTGGAAAGGGTATGGGAATCTTAAGAGTTGCGAAGGCATCATCAGATCTCCCCAAGGATCTTGACTTCAATGTTCCTGATCACCAGATCCTCTCTGTTGCTGTTCATGAAAGCAAAGAAAATGAAAGGCGCAAAGTCATAGTTGTATCTCGTGATATCAACATGCGAGTTATCGCAGATTCTCTTGGTCTTATTTCAGAAGACTATGAGACCAACTCAATTGTTGAAGACAAAGATAAAGTCTATGAAGGCTTTGCTGAAGTTCTCGTTGATGATGAATTTATTGAGCGTTTCTATGATCATGAAGAGATGGTACTTGAAGAATCCATGGTAAAAGAGAAATTGTATCCGAATCAGTTCCTTCTTCTCATTTCATCAAGCAATCCAAAAAAGTCCGCTATTTGCCGATTTTTCGATCATAAAAGGCCTCTAAAGCCAATCAACGTCAAGGAGTACTCAAAGTCTTGGGGAGTCGTTCCTCGTAATAAAGAGCAGACATTTGCCTATGATTTACTGTTTGATGATGATGTTCCGCTTGTCTCTTTGATTGGACGCGCAGGATCCGGTAAAACTCTCATGGCAATTGCTGCTGGTCTTGAGCAAACTGTTGGATTCGCCGAGAGAAAATATAAAAAAATTGTTGTGTCTCGTCCTGTTCAACCTATGGGTAAAGACATTGGTTTCCTTCCCGGAACTATGGAGGAGAAGATGCTTCCATGGTTGATGCCTATCCATGATAACCTTGAGTTCATTCTCGGAAACAAGAATCAGATCAAGTCTTACTTTGAGAAAGGACAAATCGAAGTTGAAGCCATCACATACATTCGTGGTCGTTCAATCTCAAACGCTTTCATTATTATCGACGAAGCCCAGAACCTCACAGCTCACGAGGTCAAGACAATTATTACTCGTGTTGGCGAGAACACAAAGATTATCTTGACCGGAGATATTGAGCAGATTGATAACATTTACACAAATGAAACTTCCAATGGCTTGACTTATGCCATTGAAAAATTCAAGCATGCTGAATTGGCTGGACACATCACCTTCAGAAAAGGTGAGAGATCCAAGATTGCAACGCTTGCATCCAAAGTTTTGTAGACTATTTATATCTTTTTATTTGACAACTTTATTCTATCATGTTATTATAATAATATAACGGAGAGAACAATGAAGTGGTTAAAAGAATCAATGAATAAATCTAAAAAACTTAAGGATACCTACAGCTTGCATGACATAGAAATTTTTATAAAAGATCAACTGCCTGAACATATTGATATGGACTTCATTCTTAAGTATATTAAAATGAGAGTTCCTTATTCTCTACTTCGTGGTGTTGACATGATCTATGTTGGAAAGTTTAAACACTTAGAAGAACGTGATGCAAATGCTGTATATATGGATGGAGCAATTTACTTGACAAATGATCAAGATGATGATAAAGATATGATAGATGATATCATTCATGAAATTGCTCATTCTGTTGAAGAACTTTATGGTCATCACATTTATGATGATGGAGCGATACAGCGAGAGTTTCTCGGAAAGAGAAAGCGTTTATTCCAAGATCTTAAAAATCATGATTACGAACCACCCCAAGAATTACAATTTAAAACCGAGTTTGTCCAGAAGATAGACGACTATCTTTATAACGACGTAACTTATGATGCGATGTGGCATTTTGTTGGAGGACTATTCCCATCGCCCTATGCAGCAACTTCAATGCGAGAATACTTTGCTCGTGGATTTGAAGAATATTGCATGGATAATAAAAAAGAGTTGAAGCAAGTTTGCCCTGCTCTTTTTACAAAGATAAAATCATTACACAAAATGGAGGACCAATGAAACATATATCTTATTCTGAACTTAAAACATGGGCTGAATGTCCATACAAGCGAAAGCTTTCCTACCAAGACCGTGTAAAGAAATTTGTAGGTAACCAATTCACAGCGTTCGGAAGAGCGCTTCACTTTTTATGTGAGAACCTTGTTTATGATAAAGTTGAAGATCCGGAAGACTTCTTTAATCTTTCCTTTGAGAAAGAGCTTGAAGCTATCGGAATGGAAGAAGATAAGTTGATTACAGAAATGCGAGAGCAAGCGCAACTCATCGCTCCTCAGATAATGCCTCAACTTACCCAAAACTTTGGCGAATATCAGGTATTTTCCGTTGAAGAACAGCTTTACGAAGAGATAAAGGATAGTGACACCGGTTACAACTTCAAAGGCTTTATTGACCTTGTAATCAAAACATCTGATGGAAAATATCATATTATTGATTGGAAGACGTGTTCTTGGGGTTGGGATGCTAAAAAGCGTTCTGATAAATACATCACATATCAGCTAACTCTTTACAAGAAGTATTTCTGCCAAAAGCATAATGTTGATCCGAAAATGGTTGAGACACACTTTGCTCTCCTTAAGAGAACAGCTAAGAAAGACAACGTTGAAATTTTTCGTGTTACATCTGGTCCTCGCAAAGTTGAGAATGCAACAAAACTGCTTACAACAGCTCTCGTGCATATCTCAAAGCAGAATCACGTTAAAGATCGGAGATCATGTCAAGGTTGTGAATTTTACAAAACAGAGCATTGCAAATAAAAAAACAAAAAAAGTTTAACTTTTTTCTTGACAACATCCGATAAGCATGTTATACTAAATACATAAGACAATAAAGAGGTAACCCTTGACTAAAAAAATTAAAGTATTAACACTATCGGACCATCCCCTGTCCCCGTCCGGTGTCGGAACTCAAACAAAATATATGTGCGAAGCTCTCCTTAACACCGGACGGTATCAAATTATCTCACTTGGTGGAGCTATTAAACACCAAGACTATACTCCAAAAGCAGTTGAACCCTATGGCGAAGACTGGAGAATTGTTCCTGTTGATGGATACGGAACACAAGAAATGATCCGCTCGGTATTGAGAACCGAAAAGCCGGACATCCTATGGTTCATGACCGACCCTCGCTTTTGGGGTTGGTTGTGGCAAATAGAAAATGAGATTCGTCCTCTCGTTCCCATGGTTTACTACCATGTTTGGGACAATTATCCTGTTCCAATGTTTAATAAAAAGTATTATATTTCAAACGATGCTATTGCAACTATCTCAAAAGTAACTGATGATATTGTAAGACAAGCAGCGCCTGAAGTAAGACGAAAATACATTCCTCATGCTGTAAATGGAAAAGTGTTTAAACCCTTAACCCCAGAACAAATTGAGAATATACGAAAAGACAGTTTACCTGAGTCTGACCGAGACAAGGTTATTTTCTTCTGGAACAACAGAAACGCACGAAGAAAGCAATCTGGAACTTTGATCTGGTGGTTTAAAGAGTGGCTTGACAAACGTGGTCTCCACGATAAAGCGCAACTCATTATGCATACAGACCCCAAAGACCCTCACGGTCAAGATCTCAATCACATTATCGAACATCTGGGACTTGATGATAGACAAGTGCTCCTTTCAACAAAGAAGCTCCCCCCGGAACATTTAGCTGCTATGTATAACATGGCTGATTGTACAATTAATATTTCAGATGCCGAAGGCTTTGGTCTTGCGACGCTGGAATCCCTCTCTTGTGGAACCCCAATTATTGTTAACATGACGGGCGGTCTACAAGAGCAGGTTATCTCTGGAGCTGAAATGTTTGGAGTTCCCCTCCTCCCCTCCTCAAAGTCTATTATCGGGTCTCAAGATGTTCCTTATATTTATGAGGATCGTATCAATAAAGACCAATTTCTTTCCGCATTGTCAAAGATTTACGACATGGGAGACGTTGAAAGACGTAAGATGGGTATGGCTGGGCGTAAGCATGTTGAAACGAATTATAACTTCGAAACTTTCAATAATACGTGGATTTCTTTTATGGACAAGATTCATGAAGAAGAAGGTTCATGGGAAAATAGAAAAGGTTATAATGGAATTCGATTTGTGGAGGTAGCGTAATGAAAAAAAAGATTTTAGTTAGAGGTCCTGTATTGTCACAATCAGGATACGGCGAACAAGCTCGCTTTGCTCTGAGAGCATTGAAATCGCGAGAAGACTTGTTTGATATTTTTATTGTTCCAATTGCTTGGGGCAAAACCGGCTGGATATGGGAAGAGTCGGAGTTTAGACAATGGATGGATGAGAAGATCACGTTGACACAAGTTCTCATTCAAAGAAAGCAACTTCAAGTTGACATGTCTCTACAAATAACAATTCCTAACGAATTTACTAAAATTGCTCCAATTAATATTGGTTACACTGCTGGTATTGAGACACATAAGTGTTCTCCACAGTGGCTACCAAAATGTAATGATATGGATAAAGTACTGGTTGTCTCTAATCATGCCAAGAACTCTTTGGTCAATACTGTGGCTCAAGCAACCAATCAACAAACAGGAGAAACCTTTCCTTACAAGATTGAGACACCTGTTGAGGTTGTTTGGGAAAATACTCCGAGACATGAACCTGAAGAAATTCAAGGCTTGAATCTTAAGCATGATTTTAATTTTCTTGCTGTATCTCAAATCTCTCCACGAAAAAACTTTGATAACATGGTGAAGTGGTTTGTAGAAGAATTTATTGATCAAGAAGTAGGTCTTGTAATTAAAACAAACATAGCATCAAATTCAGTCATGGACTGGGAACATCTTAAAAGACAAATGAAACAAAAACTTGAAGCCTACCCAGATCGAAAGTGCTCTGTGTATTTACTGCATGGAGATTTAAGTCCCAGCCAAATGACCGGCCTCTATAGACATGAAAAGATCAAGGGAATGATAAACATTGCCCATGGCGAAGGTTTTGGTCTCCCTATGTTTGAAGCAGCTCGTGAAGGACTTCCAATTACAACAATTGGATGGTCTGGTCAACTTGACTTTCTTCATCATGATGGTAAAGATTATTACAATGAAGTTGATTATTCATTGCAACCAATTCAACCTCAAGCTGTGTGGCCTGGTGTTTTAGAGAGAGAATCAATGTGGGCAAATGCCAATCAGGGATCTTACAAGATGGCATTGCGAAAAGCATATAAGAAAAATGAAAAATTTCAAGAAACAGCACAAGAGTTGCAAAAAATAATTGAAGATAAATTTTCTGATGAGTCTCTCTTTAAAATATTCTGTGATAGTATTTACAAGCCAACAGAAGAAGAAAAAGAATGGATGGCGCAGTTATCAGAAATAGAAATACTATGAAAAAAATATTATTTATAGCAGATTATTTTAAAAATGAATTAAATGGCGGTGGTGAATCAAATGATAATAATTTGATAAACCATCTATCTAAAAATAATCTTGTTTTAAAAACAAAAGCAAATTCTGTTTCTTTATCTAAAATTGATAAAGCTGACTTTATTATAGTTGGAAACTTTGTCACTATGGCGGAAGGTGTAAAAAAATATTTAGCTACTAAGAAAAAATACATTATATATGAACACGATCATAAGTATGTAAAAACTAGAGATCCTTCAAGGTTTACAAATTTTGATATTCCTATAGAGCAAATAGTGAATGAAGAGTTCTACAACTCTGCTAGATGTGTGGTTGTATTAAGTAAAATATGTAAAGAAATAATGCAAAGTAATTTAAAAAATACTAAAGTACACAACATTGGATGTAGTTTGTGGTCACAAGAAACATTGAAATTTTTAAAACAAAATGCTTCTAAGAAAAAAAACAAAACTTTATGTATTATGAATAGTAATAATCCAACTAAAAATTATTTAAAAACAATTGAATATTGTAGAAACAAAAATCTTGACTTTGAAGCAATCCAAAGTCAAAACCACATTAGGTTTCTAGAAAAAATGTCAAACTACAAGTCTTTTTTATTTATCCCAACAGTGTTGGAAACTTTTTCTCGTGTCTGCGCGGAAGCAAAAATGTTAAACTTGAATGTCATGACAAATAAGAAGAAGATTGGTTTTTTTAGTGAAGAATATTCAAAACTTTCCGGATTGAAATTAATAAATGAAATAGAAACAAAAAATAAAAAAGCACTAGAATTTTTTGAGAGTTTAATATGAAAATAATAGGTTTAGCTTCTGACCATAACGGTGTAGATCTTAAAGAAAAAATGAGACTGTATCTTAAGAAGATTGGATACAACACAATTGATGTGGGTCCTTACGATGTAAATAAAAAAGTTGATTACGTTGATTATGCTAATCAAATATCCCAAATGATAACAAATTCTGATTTAGATGCCGGGATTTTAATTTGTGGAACAGGTGTCGGCATGAGTATGGCAGCTAATAGATACGAAAAAGTAAGAGCTGCGCTGGTGCATAATAAAATGACAGCGCCAAAATGTCGAGAGCATAATAATTCAAACGTTTTGTGTCTAGGTAACTGGACGACTTCGCAAGAAGAAAATTTTGAAATCTTGAATCTTTGGCTTGATACTAACTTTGGCGAAGGCCGACATGTAAAAAGAGTAGAAAAATTACAAAAACAAAAAAGAAAAGTAATTTTTACTAACGGAGTATTCGATATTTTACATACTGGTCACATAGAATTATTAAAATTTGCAAAGTCTCTAGGAGAAAAGCTAGTAGTGGCAATAAACTCAGATGCAAGTGTTAAAAGATTAAAAGGTGAAGATAGACCAATTAACAACCAAGAAGATAGAAAAAGAGTTTTGGAAGCTCTGTATTTTGTTGATGAAGTGATAATATTTGATGAAGATAGCCCAAGTGATTTAGTAGACACTATCTTACCAAATGTTTTAGTAAAAGGTGGCGAATGGACAGCGCAACAAGTTAGACTCAGAGATAATGTTCCCGATAAAATAGAAGTAAAAATTTATCCTTTTGTAAAACAATATTCTACAACAAATGTAATAGAAAAAATACACTCTAAGAAAACTTGGAGGAAAGTTGAACAATAATATTTTAGTGATAGGAGATTCCATTTTAGACCATGATGTATTCTGCACAGCAATAGGATTATCTCTAGAAACTCCAACTTTAAAATCTAAACTCTTAAAAGAAAGATTTGCTTTTGGTGGCGCTTCCAATGTTGTTAGTAATATTTTGGCATTGCAAAATAATGTAACTTTTTTAACAGCATTAGCGAATGATAATTTTTATGAACAATATCGTAGTTGGACACATGATAACTTGCAGCTCAAAACAATATCATACAAAGGGCAAAATTTAGTAAAATCAAGATATTGGATAAAAAAAGGAACAAAAAATTATAAATATTTGCAAATTAATAGAGGTAGTAAATGTGAATCATCCAAATTAATTGACTACACAAAAAAAATAATATCTGACAAGACATATCAAACAGCTATTTTAGTAGATTATAATAATGGAATTTTTAAAGATAAAAAAGAAGTTCAATCATTGATACTTATTTTAAAAGAAGCAAACATTAAAGTCATATCAAGTTCTCAAAAATCTGATAGAAGTAGCAACTATGAAATGTTTGAGAACTCTGATTTGATATGTATGAATGAAGAAGAAGCAATTGCTACATTAAACGGATTTAAATTAAATAAGAAAAAGATATCAAAATTAAGCAAAAATTTAAATTCCGATATTTGTGTAACATGTGGATCCAATGGTAGTTATTACTACTCTAATAACTTATTAATAAAAACCGACTCCTTTGCTGTAGATGCCGTTGATACTTGCGGAGCAGGTGATGCTTTTCTAGCATCTTTTGCAGTCACAAAAGATTTAAATTTTGCAAATAAGTGGGCAGCAGTTTCAGTTACAAAACTTGGAACTCAAGTTCCAACCATGGAAGAATACAATGAATTATAAACAACAAGTTCTTGAAGCAAACAAGTGGATAGTAGACAAAGAATTAATTCAACTGACATGGGGAAATGTTAGTTATTTTGACAGAAACGAAGGAAAAATTTTTATAAAACCTTCGGGTGTTAATCTCAGTGAAGCAAAACCAGATGATATCAGTGAAATCACCATAAATGGTTCTTTGGTTTCTGGTAAAAAACCATCAGTTGATACACCCACTCATCTTGAGATTTACAATAACTTTGAACAAGTTAATTGTGTAATACACACTCATTCTAAATATTGTACAATATTTGCTCAATCAAATACTAGTATACCGTGTCTTGGTACAACTCATGCTGATTATTTTTATGATGAGATTCCTTGTATCAAACATACAGATTTAAATCATACCTTGAAAAATTATGAAAAAAATACCGGTAAAAACATTTGTGAATATTACAAAGTAAATAAAATAAATCCGTTGTTTGTAGGAGCTTGCTTGGTTAGAAGTCACGGAGTTTTTTGCTGGGGTAAAGACATAAAAAGCACACTCGAAAGAGCTTTTGTGGCAGAAATATTAGCAGAAATGGCATACAAAACTTTATTATTGAAACCTTCTGTTAAGTTTGAAAAGCATATTTTAGATAAACATTTCTTAAGAAAGCACGGAGATAAAAAATATTATGGACAGTGATAATAAATACGGAAGACAGAATTTGCCCCCGATCACAAAACCAATTAAAGATCTTGATAAATATTGGGGCAACATAAAAACTCTTTTTGAAAACGATCTTTATACTGTTAAAAGAATATTCATGAAAAAAAACACTCAAAGCAGTATGGAATATCATGTTAAGAAAAAAGAGTCGTATTACATAGAAAGCGGTCGCCTTAAAGTAGGAACTAGAATAGGTAGGGCCAAAAACACCTCTTTAATACTAGAACAAGGAGATGTGTTTCATATTCCTGTGGGTTTTATGCATATGAGGATCGCCCTGGAAGATACAGTAATAATTGAATTTTCAACCTTAGACGATGATGCCGATTCACATTTGGTTGAAGATGGAAAAACTTATAAACATATTGAGGAACAATAAAATGAAACTATTTGCTGATACCGCTAATTTAGCGGAAATTGAAAGCCTTTTGCAAAAAGGCGTGGTACAAGGAGTAACCACAAACCCTTCTTTGTTAGCCAAAGAGCCCAAGACAGATTTTTATGGACATATTCAAAAGATCTGCGACTTGTGTGTTAAATACAATACCAGAGTGCCTGTTTCTGTAGAAGTATTTGCTACAGAGCCAGATAAAATGATAGCTCAAGCTAAACAGATTGTAAAGACAATAAAGTATGAAAATATCAATATAAAGATACCAATCGGCTTTGAAGAACTTAGAGTTATTAAAGAGCTTAAAAAGCTTCATATACCAGTTAACTGCACTTGTTGTTTTACTCCTACACAGCTACAATTGGCTGCGCTGTCTGGTGCTAGATATGTATCTTTATTTTACAACCGATTAATTGATGTCGGTGGAAATCCTGAACGGTGTTTGAGGCAAGTTAGAAAATTTATTGATGATGCCAACTTAGAATGTGAAATTATTGCCGGAAGCATTCGCAACCCATACGATCTACAAAATTGTTGGGATAATGGCTGTCACATAGTAACAGCTGGTTATTCCGTGATAGAGAAGGCAACAAAACACGTAAAGACAGATGAATCCGTTGAGGGATTTATGAGGGATTTTTCAAAATGGATAAGTTGAAAACATATGTGTTCGATATAGACGGCACAGTTTGTACAAATACATATGGAGATTACCAATCTGCTAAACCCATAGAAGATCGAATAGCTGTAGTCAATAGTTTGTATGATCAAGGGCACACGATTTTTATGTTGACAGCCAGAGGCATGGGTCGCTCTGAAAACAACCAGACAAAAGCTATCGAAGAGTTATATCAAGTTACTAAAAACCAACTTGACTCTTGGGGCATAAAGTATCATCAATTGTTTTTAGGAAAACCAAAAGCAGATTTGTATATTGATGACAAAGGAATTAGTGATAAGAGGTTCTTTAATGATAAAAAAATATGATTGGTTTTTTGAAAATCTTCAAAACAAAGTTAATTTTTGCTATGTTAGATTTAATGACGGCGAGATGATGGGAATAGAAAGACTGGGTGCCGTCGCAGCCCGTGGCGACCAGATTGTCAATAGCTCACTTAAAGCAGCGCTAACCGATGCTATCAAACATAGACAAAGCAATTATTACGTTGGAATTCCCTGTTCAATTTGTTATCCACATCTTAATCGATTGGCAAAAGAAATAGTTGGAGACTACAAACTAACCACATCAGCAGTCCTGCTAACAAATAGAAACTGGAAATACTTTTACGATAATTTTTCAAAATCAATGACCAGTAGAAAAATGCTTTGGGTTGGTGGCAAAGATCAAGATCCCGAGAAATTAAAAGACTACGGCCTTAATATTGAAAAAACAATCAGAGTTCACAATAAAGATAGTTGGTCATTTTACGAAGATCTTAAAAATGTGATACCAAAATACGTTAAAGATGACTATGTAGTTGGTATTTCTTTGGGCCCAACAGCTCGTGTTTTGTGTCGCCGATTATTTGAGGAGTTTCCAAATGTTACTTTTTTAGACATGGGTAGTTTATTAGATCCTGTTACAAAGGGTAAATATTTTGATGCACACAAGGGTTGGGAGCAAACTGGATTCAATTATGTAAGGAGATGCAAAGAATGCAACTAGAAAAACTATTAATAGCTGGTCCTTGGGTTGGTGAGTTTGGATGGGAACTTTTTTGTTGGCATGGATACATACGAGCGCTCTCAAGATATTTTGATAGAACTGTTGTTATTTCTTCAAAAAATTCACAGTTTCTATACGAAGATTTTAGCGATCAATTTATTGCTTTTGATCCCACAGAAGGAGATTACAAAGATTCATATTACAAAGTTGGTTTTAAAGAAAAACCAGATTTATGGAACAGATTTTTACAGGAAGCACAATATTCAAAAGAAAAAGAAAAATTAACTTTATTCAAACCTAGAAGAATTGGAAAACCCCCTAAAACTCACTATAGTGAATTTTTTAAATTTGGACCCTACGTAATAAAACCTGAATATATTAAACTTGGAAAAAAACATAAAAAAAACAATAATGTAATAATTCATGCGCGAAATCGTTCATTAAGACCACAAGATAATTGGTCTGAAAAAAAATGGAAAAAATTAGTTGACAAGTTAACAAAAATAGGTTATAATATAATATCTATTGGTTTAATTAAAGAAGCTATGCATATAGAAGGAAGTAAAGATATGAGAGAGTGTCCTCAACAAGAATTGCTAAACATTTTAAGAAATAGCTTATGTATTTTAGGTCCATCTTCTGGAGCTATGCACCTTGCTTCTTTGTGTGGTTGCCCGCAAGTCGTTTGGACTACTGATTATAATTTAGATCGTTATACTAAGAATTGGAACCCATTTGATACACCAGTGGCTTTTATTTCTGAGTATGGCTGGCAACCTGAGCCGGAATATGTCTATGAAAGCTTTAGGAGGTTTGTTAGTGAAAGTAATTAAAAGAGATAAATGTGTTTCATGCAATGGTCTCTTACAAGATATACATTTTATAAGAGATTTCCCAATCTATATGGGCACAACTCTGCAAGACAAAAACAACGATATTGAAGCAGATATGGTTTTTGCTAAATGTGTGAACTGTGGTTGCGTTCAAATGAAGAACCTTATACCATTGAAAATTTTATATAAAGATAGTCACTTTGCTGGTGCAGTCGGGGGTTCTTGGTTAGACCATCATAAACAATTTTCTGAATTTGTTATAAAACACGCATCAGGCAACATTGTTGAGGTTGGTGGTGCACACTTGACACTAGCTAATTTAATAGAAAAAGACAAGGCTATTGACTCTGTAACGGTTTATGATGTTAGCATCATAGGAGAACCAGCTAGTCACAAAGTGCAAACAGTAGAGGGGTTATTTGACAGCACCACAGTAGGCAAGAAACCAGATGCAATCGTTCATTCTCATGTAATTGAACACCTGTATGAACCCATGAAAGAAATTAGAGAAATGTCTGCACTTTTAGAGGAAGGGGGCACAATGATTATATCAGCCCCAGTTATTGATAAGATGATGGAAGATGGGTTCACAAATGCTATGAATTTTGAGCATACCTATGGTCTAACAAAAAACCTTTTGTACAAGATTCTAAACAACGCACAACTTCAGATTATAGATGTGTACGACTATAGTAGACATTGCGTTTTTGTAGCAGCGAGAAAAGATTTACAAGTAACTCAACCAAACAGTAAATCTTATGATAGTTCTTTTTTTGACAAATTTATCGAATATCATGAAACAGAAATTAAAAAAATCAATACTTTCCTAGGACACCCAAAAGAAACTTTTGTATTTGGAGCACATATCTTCACACAATTTTTATTAAAAAATGGTCTAGACGAATCAAATCTCTCATGTGTACTTGATAATGATACTAATAAACAAAACCAGCGTCTTTATGGAACAAATTTAAAAGTTTCTAGTCCTAAAATTTTAAAAGATTTTAATTGTCCGACCGTTATTTTAAAAGCAGGACAATATACAGAAGAAATAAAAAAAGATATTTTAGAAAATATCAATTCTAAAACGAGGTTTATTTTATGAATTATAAAGAAGATCGACCTTGGGGTACATTTGAAAACTTACTAGACACAAAATATTGTAAAGTAAAAGAAATTATTATCAAGCCAAATCAAGCTCCAAGTTATCAATACCACTATAAAAGATCTGAGATATGGATAATAACTGGTGGTGTTGGGTTACTAACACTAGACGATGAAGACAAAGAAGTAACTTATGGTGATATTATAAAAGTACCTGTTGGCTGCAAGCACAGAATACGAAACATATCAAATACTGATTTAAAATTCATCGAAGTGCAGCTTGGAGAATACTTCGGTGAAGATGATATTGTTAGATTGAAGGATGATTATGATCGATAAAATATTAATTACAACAAGTGGAATTGGTAGTCGCTTAGGAGATCTAACAGATTATACAAACAAAAGTCTTGTCAGAGTTGGTAATAAGCCGGCTATTTCTCATATTATTGATAACTACCCAAATACATGCGAATTCAT
>Ga0255759_10000288_pt1 | contig 45788 bp, 47 predicted proteins | sample 101ome_20_FD_179959 | JGI IMG/M metagenome (GOLD analysis project Ga0255759, IMG submission 179959) | Coastal salt marsh microbial communities from the Groves Creek Marsh, Skidaway Island, Georgia - 101404AT metaG (version 2) | ecosystem: Environmental > Aquatic > Marine > Intertidal zone >... | reverse complement strand
GCCTCTTATTGATATTGTAAAGTTGATGAACTAGTGCTTCGATCCTGTTTGCGTTAAGGGATAATGCATTTACTTCATCAATTAAAACTGATCTAATTTTTGAGTATTTTTTTTCTTCAGCTGCTGTAAAGTTTTTTGTATTAGCATTCTTTTTTTCAAGAGATTTTTTAAATTTCTCAAGATTTGCATACTCTTTCGCTATTATATTAAACCTAGCTGAAACTTGTTCACTCAATGCAGCTTCCATGGCGGTTAGTGATGGATTATTCTCATTATCTTCATCATCTTGATCATCTTCGATTTCTTGCAGAGGTTCATCTTGATTGTCATCTTCGACTGGTTGTGTTTCTTTTGGTTCTTCTTCTGCAAATTCTACTTTTGGCATTTCCTGTGCGTCGGGACCTGAATAAGTTGCTTCAAGATCGATGATATCTCTTAATAAAATATCACCCTCATTAAGCTGGTCTCTCCAAATAATGATCGCTTGAAATGTCAAAGGACTCTCACATAGTCCTCTCATCATTGCTTCTTTTCCAGCTTCAATCCTCTTAGCAATTGCTATTTCACCATCTCTTGAGAGTAACTCAACAGATCCCATTTCTTTTAGATACATTCTTACAGGATCATCAGATCTATCCGCACCTGATGATGATGTCTGATCGATCTTTACTGGAAGTTGTCCTTCAGACTCTGAACCCAATTGATCGTCAGCTTCATCGTTTTCTATCACATTTATCCCCATGTCTGAAAACATGGCCATAATATCTTCAATTTGTTCAGAAGATACTTCATCTGATGGCAAAATTTCATTTAACTCATCATAAGTGATATAACCTCTTTTTTTCCCCAACCTAATCCAACTTTTTACAGTACGATCAGAGGTATCAATAAGAGGTGCGTCCTTCTTATCTTCTATGGTATCTTCGGTTGTAACTTGTGTTTCTTTTTTCGCTGCAGGCATCTTTTTCTAGGTAATAATTATTAACTCTTTGTATATAATAAATAAATCAATAAATTGCTATAAATATTTATTATATTTTTTTACATTTAAATTAATTGTTCTTTTTTAACCTTGATTTGTTTTTTTCATACCAATCATCAAAAGAGTTCGAAATTGCAACGATATCATTAACATCACTTTTATGCAGTTCGTTCAAACTGCTTAGTTCATCCTTTAGTTTGAATAATTTTTCCTCATTTTCTTTTGAGTTATTTCTTATATATTCTTGTTTATTCGCCTCAATCTTTCGATTTAAATCATGCTTTTTTAGCTCATAAATTAAATTTTTAAGCCAATCTTTTAATTCCTTTTGCTGCTCTTTGTTTGCAAGGTATTTAATTCCAAATTCCTTGTATTCCGTATTAATAGAATTCAAAATCTCTTCAAAGCCCTTTTCAACTAGAATACTAGCCAAAAGTGATACATTTTGGTTTGTAATTTTTTTGCTGTATATTGTATCAATAATTTCACTTCTCAGCTTATCAAGCTTATCATCAGATAATTTTAGTGTAATCACATCATCACTATGATCACTGAGTATTTCTGGGTAATTTAATAAAGCTTGAATGAGATAAATTTCCTCTTTCTTATAAACCAAATTATTATTCCCAGCATTTAATTTCCTGATAAGGTCACTGGAAGGTTTCCTAATTTTGTTTTTGAAAAATATCTTATTGGATTCAAAACTTTTTGATTTCCAAAATGCATTTAGTTTATCGTTTATGTGCAAACTATATTGTTTCCTGACCTCTATGTTCTCAATTCTGTTTATCATAGCATTCATGTGGCTTTGAATATGAGCTCTCTCTTCAGGTGTGCCGTAATCTGGATCATTAATATGCAAATTCCAAAAAAGATCAATCAGACTGATAGAATTATTTGATAGTTCATTTAGATATTCAGTACCATAGTCTTTAATCACATCATCTGGATCCATACCTTTTGGTAAAAAAACAAAATTCATAGAATAACCCGGCTTCAATATTGGAAATATAAGTTCCACTACTCTTTCGGCTGCTTTACTCCCCGCTTCATCCCCGTCATAGCACAGCAAGGGAATACTAGATAATTGCCATAGAAGTTTGATTTGATCTTGTGATAGACTTGTGCCCATTGTGGCGACTGAATTTGGGAAACCGTTTACTGATAGAGAAATACAGTCAAAATAACCTTCCACTGCTAATATCTTTCTATCAGTATCCCTTACATTTTTTGCATTATAAAAATTATAAAGAATATTTTTTTTCTGAAAAATTCTAGTTTCTGGTGAGTTAATATACTTTGCTTGTGAATTTCCGCTAAGATCTCTGCCCCCGAAAGCAATGATCTTGTTTTGTGGATTTGTAATTGGAAAAGTTATCCTATTACGAAACCTTTCATAAAAATTTCCTTGATCGTTTTCGATAATCAGACCAGCCTCTTGGATCTGGTTATTATTATAACCTATCGAATTTAAATGGGGAATCAACTTTCCATCTCCTCTTGCATACCCAAGCGCAAATTTATTAATATCCTCTGCCCCAAGCCCTCGTGTTTCAAGGTAATTAAGTGCTTGCTTGTTCTCTTGTTTTAGCAGCTCGCCTCTAAAAAAATTACTTGCCTCTTCATTTATCGTTTGTAAAATCTGCCTCTTTTGGTCTTCAATTGGATTATAATTATTGCTCGGATTTAATTTTACACCGCTCATTCCAGCTAATATTGTTAATGCCTCTCTGAACTGGATATTCTGATGGTCCATAAGAAACTTAAATGCATCACCATGGGCGTTACAACCAAAACAATGATATGTATTCTTTGAATTATCTACGGTAAAAGATGCTGTTTTTTCATTATGAAATGGGCAGCAAGCCCAATAAATGCCCTTACTTATGTTACTCTTTTTTGAGTCCCAATTTACATAATTTTGTATCACCTCTGATAATAAAATTTTTGATTTTATTTCTTCTGTTATATTATTTTGGATACTCATGATGGTATTTATAGGGTTTGAAATTTAGTTTGATAGAAGTTCTTTGATTACCTTTCCTGCGGCACCAAAATCTAATTGACCAGAATATTTTTTTTTCAATTCTGCCATAACAATACCCATATCCTTTATTGAAGATGCATTGTTATCTAGAATTATTTTATCTATGATAGTTTTTACTTCCTCATCAGAAAGCTGACTTGGCATAAAGTTTCTTATGACAGAAATCTCATCCTCTTCTTTTTTTGCTAATTCTAATCTCTCATTCTTTTTGTAAATATCCGCTGATTCCATCCGTTGTTTCACCATTTTAGATAAAACATCAATTATTTCGTCATCATCAACGGTTTTATTCTTCGCTCTCTCAATTATTTCACGGTCTTTTATAGCGGCTAGAATTAATCTTAATGTTGATGTCTGATTCTTGTCTTTATTCAGCATCGCTGTCTTTAATTGATTGTTTATTTCATCCTTAATCATAATTTTAGCCTCACTGGTTTTAAATTAAATACATTATATCTATTTTTTTTTATATAGATATAAAATTTGCTATGGAAAAGTGTGAACTTCATGATGAATTTCAAGCATATTTTATTCAAATGTTATATATATAATTGGAATAATTTATAATAATTGAAAATATGAATAACAAACTACAATCCAGAGAAATTTCTGGAAATGGTATAACTGGATGGCAACCAATTAAAAAAACAGGTGTTATTTTATTTTCAGATGGATCCATTAAATATGGTTATGGCATTGGTAAAATAGGAGTGACATCTGGTGAGGTTTGCTTCAATACTTCCATTACTGGGTATCAAGAAATTATTTCAGACCCTTCCTATTCTCATCAAATTGTAAATTTCACCTTCCCTCACATAGGTAATGTAGGTGCAAATTTTGAGGATCTAGAAACAGCCAACCCCGATCAAAAAATTCATATTTCAGGCATCATTACTCACGCTATCATTAATTCACCATCCAATTATAGGGCGAAGTTATCGCTAAATGACTGGATGAAACAGATAGGTATCATTGGTATTTCTGGAATAGACACGAGGCAGCTTACCAAGAATATTAGGGATAATGGTATGATGAATTGTGTAATTGAACATTCTGAGACTGGCAATTTTGATATTCCTAAACTCCAAAAAATATTATCTAACGTAAAAAGTATGGAAGGAATGGATTTAGCAACAGATGCGTCAACAAAGTCTATATATAAAAATTATCAAAAATCTTGGAATTGGAATTCTGGTTATGAAGAGAACAAAGATAGTAAAATTAAAATTGCTCTCATAGACTATGGAATAAAGACAAATATAATTCGCATGCTAAATCACTTTGGATGTGAAATAAAAGTATTTCCTTCTGATGTCAAAATCAATGAAATATTTGATTTCAATCCAGATGGAGTTCTACTTTCAAATGGCCCTGGAGATCCTCATGCAACAATCAACTTCAGCGTACCTTTGATCAAAAATTTAATTCAAAAAAATATACCTATTTTTGGTATTTGTTTGGGGCATCAAATATTAGCTTTGGCATTAGGTGCAAAAACTATAAAAATGTCATTCGGTCATCATGGGGCAAATCATCCTGTTCAAGATATAGATACAAAAAAGGTTCTAATAACTTCTATGAATCATGGCTTTGCCGTGGATAGTCAATCGCTTCCTAATGAAGTTGTTGAAACACATAGATCACTGTTTGATGGTTCAAATTGTGGTATTAAAGTCAAAGAAAAACCAATTTTTTCTGTCCAATTTCATCCAGAAGCTTCACCAGGACCTCAAGATTGTTATTACATTTTTGAGAGTTTTTTAGATAATATTAAATCAAACGCAAGAAACCAAGATGCCAAAAAGAACTGATCTAAAATCAATACTTGTTGTCGGAGCTGGACCAATCGTAATTGGTCAAGCTTGCGAATTTGATTATTCTGGAACACAAGCTTTAAAAGCAATAAAAGAAGAAGGTTATCGTGTAATATTAATCAATTCTAATCCTGCCACAATCATGACTGATCCTGAATTAGCTGATGCGACCTATATTGAACCAATTACACCTGAATTTCTTGAAAAAATCATAAAAAAAGAGCGCCCTGACGCCATACTTCCAACAATGGGCGGTCAAACTGCTCTTAACACAACACTGTCTCTCAAAAAGTTGGGTATTTTAGATAAATATAATGTTGAAATGATTGGTGCATCATCAGAAGCAATTGATATGGCGGAGGATAGAGAACTTTTCAGAGAAGCTATGAAAGACATTGGATTAAAAACACCAAAATCACTACTTGCACATGATCTATCTCAAGGACTTGAGGCACTTGATACACTCGGCTTGCCAGTAATCATCCGTCCATCATTTACACTTGGTGGTACAGGAGGTGGAATTGCGTATACAAGAGAAGAATTTATAAAAATTGTAGAAAGTGGAATTGATGCATCACCAACCTCTGAAGTTCTCATAGAAGAGTCTGTTCTTGGTTGGAAAGAATATGAAATGGAAGTTGTTAGAGATAAGAATGATAACTGTATTATCATCTGCTCGATTGAGAATATTGATCCGATGGGTGTTCATACTGGGGACTCAATAACTGTTGCCCCTGCATTAACACTCACGGATAAAGAATACCAAATTATGCGAAATGCATCCTTAGCAGTCCTCAGAAAAATTGGCGTTGAAACCGGCGGATCTAATGTTCAATTTGCTATAAATCCAGAGAATGGTGAGATGGTTGTAATTGAAATGAACCCAAGAGTATCAAGATCCTCTGCCTTAGCATCAAAAGCAACAGGTTTCCCGATTGCAAAAATAGCTGCAAAACTTGCATTAGGTTATACACTTGATGAGCTATCCAATGATATAACAGGCGGTCAAACACCTGCCTCTTTTGAACCAACAATTGACTATATAGTCACTAAAATACCTAGATTCGCATTTGAAAAGTTTCCTGATGCAAAACCTTTACTTAGCACATCTATGAAATCTGTTGGAGAAGCAATGGCTTTTGGAAGAACATTTTCTGAGAGTTTGCAAAAAGCTCTGAGATCACTCGAGATTGGACTAACTGGTCTTGATCCAATTGAGTTCAGCGATTTTGGGAAAGATGCTGAAAAAAATGTTGTAAGAGCAGAATTAGGTGAACCAACACCAAATAGAATATTAAAAGTTGCACAAGCATTGAGATTAGGTATATCACATGATCAAATTTATCAATCTTGTAAAATAGATCCTTGGTTTATACAAAGGCTTCAGGAAATAATCGATTTAGAGAATAATGTCAAAAACTTCGGATTACCAAATGATCGAGAGAATTTTCAAGTTCTCAAATCTCACGGGTTTTCTGATGCTAGGTTAGCCAATATCATTGAAAAAGATGAATCTTATGTTAGAAAACATAGAGAAAAACTAGATATTCACCCAATCTATAAGAGAATTGATACCTGCTCTGCAGAATTCCATACTCCAACAGCTTATATGTACTCAACATATAATTATTTAGATTTTGATGATTTTGACACAGAAGTAGATCCAAGTCTGAAAAAGAAAGTTATTATTATTGGAGGTGGTCCGAATAGAATTGGGCAAGGTATTGAATTTGATTATTGTTGCTGCCATGCGTGCTTTGCATTACAGGAATTAGATATCGAAACAATTATGATAAATTGTAATCCCGAGACTGTTTCAACAGATTATGATACTTCTGATAGATTATACTTTGAACCATTGACCACAGAAGATGTATTCGAAATAATCAATATAGAACAAAGTAAAGGAAACTTGTTGGGTGTTATTGTTCAATTTGGAGGGCAAACACCGTTGAAGTTATCCAATGAACTTGAAAAACGTGGAATCAATATACTCGGAACAACACCTGACACAATAGATCTTGCAGAAGACAGGGATCGTTTTTTAAAATTAATTAATCAACTTAAGTTAAGACAACCAAAAAATAAAATCGCAAATTCAATTAAAGATGCAAGAAAGGCAATAGAAGATATAGGATTACCGATAATTCTTAGACCTTCTTATGTACTCGGTGGAAGGGCAATGGTCATTCTAAGAGATGAAAATGATTATGACGATTATATTGAAAATACTCTACCGGAGTTGATACCAGAAGAAATAAAGATAAAATTCCCACAAAACAAAGATAAACAAATAAATAACTTATTAAAATCAAATCCACTTCTTCTGGATAGTTTTTTATCTGATGCAATTGAGGTCGATGTTGATGCTATTTCAGATGGTGAAAATGTTTTCATTTGTGGAATAATGCAACACATTGAAGAAGCAGGAGTTCACTCCGGTGACAGTGCCTGCTCAATACCTCCATATTCACTTAAACAAGATATTATTCAAAATCTTAAAGAACAAACTATTGCAATAAGCAATGCACTAAATATTATTGGTTGTATTAATATTCAATATGCAATTAAGGATGAGCAAATATTTATAATTGAAGTTAATCCTCGTGCCAGCAGGACAATTCCGTTTGTTGCAAAAGTAACAGGTGTACCAATTGCAAAAATAGCTACAAAATTAATAGCAGGCGATAAATTAGGACAGCATATTACAAATAAAGAAAAAGAAGTGCTTAATAACATGAAACACGTTGCTGTAAAAGAAGCTGTTTTCCCATTCAATAAATTTGATGGAATTGATGTCTTGCTTGGGCCTGAAATGAAATCAACTGGCGAAGTTATGGGTATTGGTGATGACTTTGGAATTGCATTTGCAAAAAGCCAACTAGGGACAAATGTGCCGTTACCAAAGGACGGAAACGTCTTCGTTTCTGTTAAAGATAAAGATAAGCCTAGTATCCTGAATGCAATAAAATCTCTAGAAAAACTTGGATTCAAAATACTAGCAACAGGGGGAACACAAAAATACCTAATTGATCAAGGCATTGAGGCGGGTAGAGTAAAGAAAGTACTAGAGGGACGACCACACATTGTTGACTCAATGAACAACAACACTATAAGTTTGGTAATTAATACAACAGAAGGGAGCAAGGCACTATCGGATAGTAAAACCTTGCGGCAAGCAGCTCTTAGGAATAGAATACCATATTATACAACACTCTCGGGAGCTCTAGCAGCTGTTGAGTCGATAAAAATGTATATAAATGGATTAGGTGATGTAAAATCATTGCAAGAATACTTTAAATAATTGTTTAGAAAATATACATATATTGTAACTATACCGTTTGGGAGATTCTATGGAAAAAATACCAATGACAATTATTGGACATGAGGCTCTTCAGAGTGAAATTAAAAGACTAAAAACTATTGAAAGACCTGCAATCATATCTGCGATAGCTGAAGCAAGAAAGCATGGTGACTTATCTGAGAATGCCGAATATCATGCTGCAAAAGAACAACAGGCAATGAATGAAGCAAAAATAAGTGATCTTGAAGATAAATTATCAAGAGCTGATGTAATCGATATATCAAAATTATCTGGCAATATTGTAAAATTTGGAGCAAATGTAACGCTTGTTGACGAAGATACAGAAAAAGAAGCACAATACCAAATCGTTGGTGAATTCGAATCCGATATAACAAAAGGACTAATTTCAATCAGCTCACCAATTGCACGCGCATTAATTGGTAAATCAATCGGTGATAGTGTGGAAGTGGCTACACCTGGTGGAGGAAAAAGCTATGAAATTATACAGATATCCTTCCCAAAATAACTATACAAATATTATAAGAATAAACCTATGAACGAAAAAAAGACAAAAGTATTAATTATTGGATCAGGTCCTGCAGGATACACCGCAGCAATTTATGCATCACGAGCGATGTTACAACCAATTTTGATTGAGGGAATACAACCAGGAGGACAATTAACAATCACAACCGATGTAGAAAATTATCCAGGTTTTTCAGAAATTATTCAAGGTCCATGGTTAATGGAGCAAATGAAATCTCAGGCACTGAGTACCGGTGTTGAAATAATCAGTGACCACATAAACCAGTGTAACCTTGATGAATATCCTTATAAGTTAATTGGTGACTCTAAAACCGAATATTCAACTGACTCTCTAATAATTTGTACAGGCGCACAGGCAAAATGGCTTGGGATTGACTCAGAAGAAAAATATAAAGGTTTCGGGGTATCAGCATGCGCAACTTGTGATGGATTTTTTTATAGAGATAAATCAGTAATCGTAGTTGGTGGAGGAAATACAGCTGTAGAAGAGGCTCTGTTTCTAACAAATTTTGCAAGTAAAGTAACATTGGTTCATAGAAGGAATGAATTAAGGTGTGAAAAAATTCTTGAAGAACGACTAATTCAGAACCCTAAAATTGAAATAATTTGGGACTCAGTCATAGATGAAATCACTGGAACAGATAATCCTAATTCTGTTAATGGTGTAAACTTGTTGAATGTCAAAACAAACAAAATTACAAAACTTGAAACTGATGGTGTTTTTATTGCGATAGGACATAAACCATCTACTGAACTATTTAATAACTCATTAGAAATGAAAAATGGTTATATTCTTACAACTCCTGGCACAACAAAAACCTCTCGCGAGGGTGTGTTTGCTGCAGGTGATGTTACGGATGATAAGTATAGACAAGCTGTAACAGCAGCGGGAATGGGATGTATGGCTGCACTTGATGCAGAACATTATCTTGCAAATAAAAAATAATGGACTGGGACAGGCTAAGAATCTTTCATATTGTTGCTGATGCAGGTAGTTTTTCACATGCAAGTGAGGATTTAAATACAAGCCAATCGGCAATCAGCAGACAAATCTCAAACCTTGAATACGAAATAGGTATACCTCTATTTCATAGACATCCACGAGGGCTTATCTTAACAGAACAAGGTGAATTACTATATCAAAGAACTAGAACAATCGTCAATATTGTAAAAGAGGCAGAATTTGCGTTAATTGACAGCAAAGATAGGCCATCAGGCGATCTCTCGGTAACAACAACTGTTGGATTAGGAGCAAATTGGTTATCGCCTCGTCTTGGTGATTTTACAGATCAATATCCAGAAATTAACCTGGAATTAAGACTAACAGATGCTGAATTAGACATAGGTATGAGAGAAGCCGATATCGCCATAAGATTTCATAAACCTCAGCAATTAGATTTGATTCAAAGAAAATTATTTACTGTTCATTTTCATTTATTTGCATCACCAAAATATTTGGAAGAAAATGGAACTCCCAGCAATGTAAAAGATTTAAAAACGCATAAGATAATCACTTACGGAAAAGCACCAGAATATCTGAAAGAAATTAATTGGCTGGAAAATATAACTCAAGAATACAAAATTAAACCAATAGTTAGAATTGCAAATATTAATGCGCTCTTAAGAGCAGCATCCGCAGGAATTGGAATTGTGCTGCTTCCGGATTATCTGGTAAGTGATGATGACAATCTAATACAGATAGTTTTCAATGAGAAATTACCCGAAATAGATACCTACCTCACCTACGCCGAAGAAAGAAAAAATTCTAAAAGAATAGCAGTATTCAGAGAGTTTATCATAGAAAAAGGGAAGGAATGGAAATATTAGCACTCTTTTGAATTGCAAAAATTGCATATCTGAATTGCAATATTACTTATATAAATGCATAGCTAAATCTGGTAAAAATTAAATATAAAACGTATATGAACCTCCCTAATTACATATACACATACATACCCAAAATAAAAAAACTGAGCTCTAAAGAGTTCAGTTTTTTTTATGACAAACCTGCGCAAAACCTGATGATCCTTGTACATGCTTCCTCTAAAAGATCGATAGATGTTGCATATGAAATCCTAAAACAAGGACTGGTTCCGAATGCAGCACCATGGACAACAGCTACACCTTCCTCTTCCAGAAGCTGAGTGACAAAATCTTGATCATTTTCAATTAATTGACCGTTTGATGTTTGTTTTCCAATACACCCAGAACAATTAGGGTAGACATAAAATGCGCCTTCAGGAAGACCGCATTCAATACCATTTGCTTTATTGAGCATTTCAACAACTAAGTTTCTTCTCTCCCTAAACTCTTTAATCCAACCTTTCATGAATGATTGATCTCCTTCAAGAGCTTCAACAGAGGCCCATTGGCTGATTGAAGTAGGATTAGTAGTAGATTGTGATTGAATTGTGCGCATTGGTTTTATTAGTTCTAATGGTGCACCACAATATCCTATACGCCACCCTGTCATTGAATAAGCTTTTGATACCCCATTCAAAGTCAAAGTTCTATTAAACAACTTTGGTTCAACTTGCAAAGGAGTAAAAAATTTAAAGTTGTCGTACACCATATGCTCATAGATATCGTCCGTTAATAGCCAAACATGTTCATATTTCAGTAACACATCTGTTATTTCTTTAAGCTCATCCTTTGTGTATGTGCCTCCACTTGGATTAGATGGAGAGTTGAAAATGACCCATTTCGTTTTGTCAGTGATGGCTGCCTCAAGCTGGGCAGCTTTAATTTTATAATTGTTTTTTGGATCACCTTGTATGACTACAGGAACACCACCTGCCATCTGAGTTATATCGGGGTAAGACACCCAGTATGGAGCTGGAATGATGACTTCATCACCATCATTCAATGTTGCCATCATTGCATTGTAGATAATTGCTTTGCCACCTGGTGCAACAAACACCTGATCAGTTGTATAATCTAATTTATTTTCTCTTTTAAACTTATTAACAATTGCTTGCTTTAATTCAGGAATTCCATCAACAGCAGTATATTTTGTTTCTCCGCGATTAATCGCATCTATAGCAGCTTCTTTGATGTTATCCGGTGTATCAAAATCTGGTTCCCCTGCACCTAAACCAATTACATCTCTGCCTTGTGCCTTCAATTCACGCGCTTTTTGTGTTACGGCAATTGTAGGAGATGGCTTAATAGCTAAAACTTGCTTTGATAAAAAATTTTTTGTCATTTAAGATAAATCCTTTTCTAAAGTTACCTCATATGCAGCAACATCCCTATCTGTTGCTCCACCATTTTCACTTATAGCTTCCCTCCATCTCTTAAAGTGCGCTGACTGAAAATGAATTTCTAAATCTTCCATTGATTTCCATTTTTCAGAGAGACGCATCAATCCTGGATCATCAAGAGCTTCAGAGAATTGAAAGTAAATACAACCACTTTCAGAGTTACTCATCTTTACCATCTGTTCTATTTCTGGTCGGAGATTATCAAGGTATTCCGGTTTAAGACGAAATTCTCCCATTACAATAATCATTTTTATGATTCTCCTTTTCGCACTGCCAACAATTCATTCAATTATCATAAATATTCACTATTTGTAAGAAAAAAATATAGTTTATAATTCATCAATGCTACTTATATGAGATATAATTAATATAATAAAATTATACTTATGAGTTTTAATTAATGCCTATCAGTCCAATAAAAAATAAATTTCAAATTCATTCAAAATTTCAACCATCAGGTGATCAGCCTCATGCAATAAATTCATTAGTGGATGGTTTGAAAGAAGGTAAACGAGATCAAGTTTTATTGGGGGTTACTGGATCTGGAAAGACATATACGATGGCTAAAATCATCGAAAACTCTCAACGACCAGCAATAATACTAGCACCAAATAAAACTCTTGCAGCTCAGTTATATGGCGAATTTAAGTCATTTTTTCCTGATAATTCAGTTGAATATTTTGTCTCATATTATGACTATTATCAACCAGAAGCTTATGTAGCGAGAACAGACACATACATAGAAAAAGATGCCTCCATCAATGAACAAATTGACAAAATGAGACATTCTGCAACAAGATCGCTTATCGAAAAAGATGATATTATAATTGTTGCATCTGTATCCTGTATATATGGTATTGGTCCGCTTGATGTTTATGCTGAAATGACCGAAAAAATACAAGTAAATAAAAATATTGATCTGAGAGGATTGATTAGTAGACTCGTAGAACTTCAATATAAAAGAAATGATTTAAATTTTTTTAGAGGTACATTTAGAGTTAAAGGAGATATTCTTGAAATATTTCCTGCCCATTTTGATGATCGAGCATGGAGGATTTCATTCTTTGGTAATGAAATTGAGTTAATAAGTGAATTTGACCCATTAACTGGTGAAGTATTTAATGATATTGAAGAAATAACTATCTTTGCAAATTCACATTATATAACACCAAAACCAACTCTAGATACGGCTATAAAACAAATTAAAGTTGACCTAAAGAACCGACTTGAGTTCTTCAATAGTGAAAATAAATTACTTGAGGCTCAACGACTAGAGCAAAGAACTATTTTTGATCTTGAGATGATAAATACAACAGGTACATGTGCCGGTATTGAAAATTACTCGAGATACCTATCTGGAAGAAAAGAGGGTCAACCACCGCCAACTTTATTTGAATATATGCCTGAAAATGCCATCGTATTTATTGATGAAAGCCATGTAACAATTCCACAGCTAGGTGCTATGTACAAAGGTGATTTAAGCAGAAAAGAGAATCTATCTGAATATGGTTTCAGGCTACCATCTTGTAAAGATAATAGACCATTGAATTTTAATGAATGGAATTTTATGCGCTCTCAAACAATTTATGTTTCAGCAACTCCAGGAAAATGGGAGCTTGGTCAAACAGACGGAAAGTTTATTGAACAAATCATCCGCCCAACAGGTTTGATCGATCCGATAACAGAAATTAGGCCAGTTAAAAATCAAGTTGAGGATGTAATTGGTGAAATTGAGTCAGTTAGCAAAAATAATCAGAGGGTATTGATAACAGTTTTAACAAAAAAAATGGCTGAAGATCTTACTGAATATATTCATGAAAAAGGTATAAAGGTTAGATATCTTCATTCGGATATTGATACAATTGAGAGAATTGAGATAATACGTGATTTGAGAAAAGGTGTATTTGATGTTCTAATTGGAATAAATCTATTGCGAGAGGGATTAGATATACCTGAGTGCTCATTAGTTGCAATACTCGACGCAGATAAAGAGGGTTTTTTAAGATCTGAGACATCCCTAACACAAACAATTGGTCGTGCTGCTAGAAATGTTAATGGTAGAGTGATACTATACGCAGATAAAGTTACGAATTCTATCTCACGAGCATTAAATGAGACAGAAAGAAGAAGGGAAAAACAAAAAATATATAATGACGATAACAACATCACACCCGAAACTATAAAAAGTAATATTAATGATCTTGATTACTCCATCTATGAAAAAGATTACTATGATATTTCGATAAATTCTGAGATTGTTAACGATAGTGAAAGTTTAGAGAAGAAATTAGATAGATTAAGAAAAGAAATGGTAGAAGCTGCGTCGGATTTAGAATTTGAAAAGGCAGCAAAAATTAGAGATGAAATCAAAAAAATCAATAATAGCAACCTACTAATTGATGAATTAGTTAAATAGAATCAAAGGATAATAATGAGAACTATTTTAGTGACTGGTGGCGCAAAAAGAATTGGTAAATCAATAGTCAATTCCTTAGCAGAAGAGAATAATCGAATACTAATCCACTATAACAATTCAATTGAAGAAGCTCAAAAACTCAGAGATTATCTAATTAAAAAGAAAGTTAACGCGCAAATATATAAAGCAGATCTCTCTAATTCAAATCAAATCATGAAAATGATTGACCAGATTGATAAAGATTGTAATGGAGAACTTGATACATTGATAAATTGTGCGTCTATATTTGAATTTGATAGCGCAAGAGATTTTTCTAATGATAGGTTTAGTAATCATATCAATATTAATCTTTTAGCTCCCCTATTGATCTCTAAGCATATTGCCCAAACAAATGATAGCAATAATGAGATTGATAAAAATATCATAAATATAATTGATCAAAGAGTTCTGAGAATGAACCCATCTTATTTCAGTTATTCTATCAGCAAGTTTGCTTTATGGGGCGCAACTCAAATGATGGCTCAAGAATATAGTCCTCTTATTAGAGTGAATGCAGTAGCACCAGGACCTATACTAGCAAACAACGACCAATCAGAAGATGACTTTGCAGAAGAAGCTAATAACACACCACTACAAAAACAACCTGACATAAAAGATATATCCAATGCTATCAAATTTATACTTTCAACAAGATCAGTTACAGGACAAATAATTGCAATTGACTCTGGCCAACATTTATCATGGAAAACACCCGATTATATCGAAGTGAAAGTTGATTAATTTTTATGGTTTCACAGTTAACAAACCTCCAAAATGGAGCAAAAATTATAAAAAAATACACAGAGACCCTGCCTAAAAAACCAGGTGTGTATAGAATGTTAGATACAAACCAGAAGATTCTTTACATTGGGAAAGCAAAAAACTTATCGAATAGAGTCAAAAGCTACACAAATCCCAATAATCACTCGAATAGAATAAAAAAAATGATTTCAGAGACAAAAGCTATGGAATTCATAATAACTGTTTCTGAAGCTGAAGCTCTACTGTTAGAAGCAAATCTTATAAAAAAAAATAAACCTAAATATAATATCGCAATGCGAGATGATAAATCTTTCGCCCATATCCTAATTAACAATCAACATCCCTATCCCAGATTAATGAAATATAGAGGCGAAAAAAAAATTAATGGACAATATTACGGTCCCTTTGCTTCTGCGGGTGCAGTGAATAGGACAATCGATATTTTACAAAAAGCTTTCTTGCTAAGAACATGTTCAGATAGTATTTTTGAAAATAGATCACGCCCTTGTCTTTTATATCAAATAAATAAATGTTCTGCACCCTGCACTGATGAGATTTCAAAAAAAGATTACAACTCTCTTCTTGATGACTTAGATCTATTTATGAAAGGTAAAGCAAGCACGATAAAAGATAAAATATATTCTGCAATGCAGGAAGAGTCCTCAAAATTAAATTATGAAAATGCAGCAAAGTTAAGAGATCGTCTTGAAACAATTAATAAAATTCAATCACAACAAACTATACATAACACAAGTATTAATGATGCAGATATTTTTGCTATAATGAAATTAGATAATTTGGTATGTGTGCAAGTATTTTTTATTAGAGCAGGACAAAATTGGGGTAATAGAGAGTATTTCCCTATCAATAATAAATTAGATACTAATGAAGAGATTTTGGATTCATTTCTAGCTCAATTTTACACTACACATCCCTGTCCCAAGGATATTATTATTTCCCATGAAATTCCTAGTAAAAAATTACTAGAATACGCTTTATGTGAAAAGAATAAGAAAAAGATTTACATTCAAATCCCTAAGATGGGAGAAAAATATAAACTCATCCAAAAAGCTCTTATAAATTGTGAACAAGCTCTTAATAGAAAATTAAATCAAATAGATAACCATAAAGTACTTTTGGATGGTTTAGCAAACAAACTTTTATTAAATAAAATTCCAAAGAGAATTGAAATTTATGATAACAGCCACATTCAAGGTAGCCATCCTGTTGGGGCTATGGTTGTGGTTGGAGAAGATGGATTCGAGAATAAAAGTTATAGAAAATTTAATATTAAATCAGGAGAAATTAAACCTGGTGATGATTATGGTATGATGAAAGAAGTCCTCACCAGAAGATTTTCTAAAATAGAAAATAAGGTCGCGTATGAAAATTCTCCAGACTTAATAATTATTGATGGTGGGACAGGTCAATTAAATATAGCAAAGGATATCCTAAATGAATTTAATCTCAACCACATTCAATTGATAAGTATCTCAAAAGATAAAAAGAGAAAGCATGGGAATGAAAAAATACATACCGTAGAAAATGGAATAATAATTCTTGATACAAACGACCCTATCTTCTACTTCTTACAACGGATGAGAGATGAAGCACACAGGTTCGCAATAGGTAGTCACAGAATTCGTAGGAATAAAGCACTAAAATATTCAAAACTTGATGACCTTGAAGGTATTGGTATTAAAAGAAAAAATCAATTAATGAAATATTTTGGGAGTATGAAGTCTATACAGGACGCAAATGTAGATGATATAATGAAAGTCCCTGGCATTAGTGAAAAATTAGCAATGGATATATACCAAACATTTCATGAAAGTTGATAAAAGTATGAATAATATATATACAATCCCAAATTTAATTACTATGAGCAGGTTAGTTGCAATCCCTTTAATAATCGGCCTATATTTATCTGATATTTATATGTTGCGACTTTTATCTTTCTTTATTTTTTTGTATGCATCATTGTCAGATTTTATTGATGGATATCTAGCAAGGAAATTAAATCAAACATCCCTATTAGGGAAGATCTTAGATCCTATCGCAGATAAACTTCTTGTCATTTTGATGTTTATGCTATTTTTGGGTTCATCTTTCCTAAATTTAACATCACTAATTTGTATTTATATCATCGCTGCTAGGGAAATTATTATTATGACATTGAGAGAAGTGATGGCTAATTACAGTATAAGCATTGATGTGATAGGCTTATCTAAAATTAAAACTACTATTCAATTTATATCACTCATATTTCTATTCATTGCATCCCTACAAGAAACAGAAAATTCAATCATAACCCAAGTCACAAATTGGTTAATTTTGTTATCAGCGATAGTAACTATCATTACTTTAGTATTATATATTCAATCTTCTGTAAAAAAGATAAAGGGTAGGACTTGATATGAAAATAAAATATTTTGCCTGGGTTGCCGAAATCATTGATAAGCGTGAAGAGGAAATAAAAGTTCCAGACCACGTCATCGACGTGAATACATTAATAAATTTTTTGTGTACTATGGATGAAAGTTATGAAGCTGCCTTTGCAAATAGAAAACAAATAAAATTTGCGATTAATCAAAAACTTAGCAGATCAAATGCTAAAATAACTAATAATGATGAAGTTGCATTTTTCCCACCTATGACAGGAGGATGAGATGTATATAGATGTTAGGGAAGAGGATTTTGATGTAAATAAGGAGCTTGAAAGATTTGAAAATTCTTCAAAAACGGATGCGGCAATATCATTATTTGTTGGTAAGGTTAGAGCTGAAAAAAACTTGATTAGCTTAAATCTTGATTGTTATCCAGATATGGCGATAAAAGAGATTTTAAATATCGCTGAAAATGCCAAAAAAAAATGGCAAATCAATAATTTAACCGTCATTCATAGATTCGGAGAATTATTACCTGGTGAAAATATTGTGTTTGTCATTACATCTTCAGACCACAGAACCGACTGCCAAGAAGCAACCCAATACATCATGGATTATCTAAAGAATAGCGCCCCGTTTTGGAAAAAAGAAATTTATAAGGATAAGTCTATGTGGGTAGAACAAAAAGTAGCTGATATTGAGAAAATGGAACGTTGGGAAGACTAATTTTTGACTAAATTTAAATAGTCTTCCATTAGATTTTTTGTTATCTCACCCGGTGTGAATTTGAATTCCGCAATCTCAGACACAGGAGTCACCTCTACTGCTGTTCCTGTCAAGAAACATTCTGAAAAATCTGACATTTCATCTGGTAGAATTTTTCTTTCAATTACCTTAATCCCTCTCTTTTTAGCAATATCAATGACAGTTCGTCTTGTTATGCCATCAAGAAAACAATCTGGTTTTGGTGTATGTATTTCACCATCTTTAATGAAGAAAACATTAGCTCCAGTTGCTTCAGCAACATAATTTTCATAATCCAGCATAAGTGAATCTGCGTAACCACGCTTTTCAGCATCATGTTTTGATAATGTACATATCATATACAATCCTGCTGCTTTTGTATCACAAGGTATAGTTTCAGGTGAAGGTCGCTTCCATTTTGAGAGTGTTAGCCTAATGCCCTTCAATCTCTGTTCAGGATCAAAATAAGATGGCCACTCCCAAACTGCAATTGCTAAATTAATTTTAGTTGATTGTGCAGATACTCCCATCATTTCTGCACCTCTCCAGGCAATTGGCCTCACATAACCATCAATTATGGAATTTTTTTTGACGATTTCTTTACAAGCTTCATTTAACTGATCTTGAGTATATGGAATTTTCATATCCATTCTCTCTGCTGAATAAAATAAACGCTCTGTGTGTTCTTCTAATTTAAAGATTTTTTTATTGTAAACTCTTTCACCCTCAAATACAGAACTAGCATAGTGCAATGCATGACTTAAAACATGTAATTTTACATCTGGCCAATCAACTAACTCTCCATTGAACCAAATATAACCATCCCGATTATCAAAATGTGCTGCCATTTAAATCCCTGCTGCTTGAAATAAACAATATGAAGTATATACAATATTGTTATTTATTCTAGAAGAAAAAAGTAATGAATATAATGATTTTTTTAGACTAAGCGGACCTTGATTTGGAGAACTTTGAAACCAAATTGTCAACAAACTTTATTGGTTTACTGATTTGTTCAAAAATTTCACCTGATTTTATGAGTTTCTGATCTAAAAATGACATGATTTTTGACATATCATCATCTAATATCCATTGATCTATAGTCTGTTTATAGATATGGATTAATCCTATATCACGTGATAACCTATGTAAGTTTTTCTGCTTGTCATTTTTATATATATCATCAAATATTCTTGTAATATTTGTCATCTGAAAAAAATATCTATTCCTGAAATTTGATTCCTTGCCAATCAGATTAATGATTGCATTTCTTCTCATACTATAAAGTTCTAATTTATTCAAAATGATGTTTAATATAATATCCTTTGGATCATTTATATTTGCATCTTCCCGAGTTAGATCCCCTACCTCAAGATCAATATTATTCAAAAACTCACAAACAATTGAGTCTAAATCTAAAAAATCAGCTTTTACATTCTCTTTTTTGAGCTTTGCTCTTCTTGCAACCTTCTCTATGGTGATTAGATTATAGTTCTCTTTTTCTAGTATGCTCAAAAGAGCATCAACTGCTTTTTCTTTATTTGTCTTGGTCATTCTAAATATTAGAGTGTTAGATAATTATTACTTTGATAGAGTCCTGCTTCGTTCAATAGCCATACTAACAGCTTCATCAATCAATAATTCTAATTTATCATTATTCATGAATATTTTCAATGCTGCTTCAGTTGTTCCGCCAGGTGATGTTACGTTTTCTCTGTGTTCTACAACTCCTAAATTTGGGGAATTTTCCATTAAAGCAGATGATCCGATAAATGTCTGAGTTGAGAGTATTTCTGCAAGTTCTCTTTTTAAACCATGTTTTACAGCAATAGCAGATAAACACTCAGTGAATAAATAATAATACGCTGGACCACTTCCAGAAATTGCTGTAATTGCATGCATATCTGTTTCATTCTCAACCCAAAAAAACTTTCCCATTGATCCAAACAAACTCTCAACTTTATATATTAGATTTTGAGATAGCTGGTTTTCAGAAAATAATGCTGTAATACCTTTCCCGATAGCTGCAGGAGTGTTTGGCATTGTTCGTATAATTATTGGTTTTGAGCCTAAATATTTTCTCATATCAGCAACAGAATATCCTGCGATTATTGAGATAATAACAGTGTTTTCTGATATCATTTCTTTTAATTTTTTAAATAACTCACCGGCTACCTGTGGTTTTACAGCAATTAAAACAATACCATCGTCTAATCTTATTTTATCCATATCATGTAGTTTTAGATTGTGATTGATTAAGAATGGATCTGTATCGTCTATAAAAGGATCAATAATCTTTACTACTTTTTTATCTAGTTGATTATTTAACCAACCGCTTAACATTGATTTTCCCATCCTTCCAAAACCAATGATGTTTATGCTTTCTATGGATGATAGACTCATGATTCTCCGACGGTTGTAAACATTGCATTCTTTATCGCCTCATCTGCATCATTACCACCCCATATTACGTATTGAAATGATGGATAGTATTTTTCACAAGCTTCAATTATGTGATTTAATAATGCATTAGATTGTTTATTTGTAGGCAAAAGCCCACCAGCGAGTAGTAAATTATATCTAAATACTGGGATTTGCTCATTGGTCCAAATATCAAAATGCCCTAACCATATCAATTGATTAATTTTTATAGTTAACTTTGTCACTTCATTGACCCGGTGATCTGGTATTTTTGTATCAAAAAATACGGCAATATGAATTCCTTCAAGTGTCTCATTCCAGTTAAAATTTATACGAAAATTAGAATTTTTCGAGGAAATCCATAAATCCAATTCATCCTTTAAAGATCTACTGAAAGAATAATTTTCTGCTTCTGCTAAATTTTCAATGATATCAAGTGGATGTTCATTGTGATCTAAATAAAGAATATTTTCCATAACTCAAAAGACAAATGTTTAACTATATTCTTCATCTTTATTGTAAATAATTAATTTTTTATTTACAGACGATATAGTTCGACGTTTTTAAGTTGGAAGTTTAACTTATCCACTATTTTGTAGTTTTTAGTTTTTTAATTTGATTTTCAAGAGATTTGATTTTTTTTTCTAGTTTATTGATTGTATCTGAAGAATTAACTAACATTTCTTTCATCACATCAAATTCATCTCGCTGCACAACCTCAAAATCATTTAAAATACGTTCAACTTGAGATTTTGCAATAATTTCTACCTCTTTTTTTACACCATTAGCGAGCCCTGCTGTTTCTGACATTACCTCAGCTAGTTTGTTAAATATTTTTGAACTATTATCTTTCATAAAACTTTCCTGATAAGTTTAAATTATTTTTTTCATGATTATGATATATTAATGTTAAAAATCAATGGTAAAACATAATAAATGTTCACGACTGCAATAATACTGCCATATATAGATCCAATAGCATTAAATATAGGTTTCATTGATATTCATTGGTATGGCTTATCCTATTTGTGTGGGATTCTACTTGGATGGCTATATCTAAAATCTAAGTTTGTTTCCTCATGTATAGGAGACAGTAGATCTATAATATTTTCTCTTAGTGACCTAATACCATGGATTGTATTTGGTATATTACTTGGTGGAAGAGTCGGATATGTATTAATTTATAACCCTATTTATTTTATTGGAAATCCAATTGAAATTTTTAAAGTGTGGAATGGTGGTATGTCATTTCACGGTGGGCTACTTGGTATAATTATTGCAATCTACTTTTATGTTAAAAAGAATAATAAGAGCTTTCTTGCATTTATGGACCTTATTGCCATCTCCGCTCCAATCGGAATATTCTTTGGTAGATTGTCAAATTTTATAAATACAGAATTAATCGGAACTTACTCTGATCTACCGTGGTCTGTTATATATCCAAACGATAGCGTTTCGCGCCATCCGTCTCAAATTTATGAAGCATTACTTGAAGGACTGATATTATTCTTAATATTAGCGTATTTATCTAAGAGAAATAAAATCCTTCATAATAAAGGAATGGCCTCCGCAATATTCCTTATCCTTTATGGAACTTTTAGAATTTTTTTAGAGCTATTTAGATTACCCGATCAACACATTGGATATATTCTTGCTAATAAGCTAACAATGGGAATGATAGTGTCTATTCCAATGATATTAGTTGGTTTGATTTTATATAAAAATATAAAAAAAAATGAATAAAAAATACCAGAATCTTGAAGAAAAAATTGTTCAGAAAATTAAAAGTCATGGACCTATTAGTGTTGATGAATATATGGAGTTTTGTCTCAGTGATAAAGATTTCGGATATTATATAAATTCAAAACCCATTGGTAAAAACGATGATTTCATAACCTCTCCTGAAATAAGCCAGATGTTTGGAGAATTGATTGCAGTATGGCTCATTGATTTATGGTTCAAGATTGATAAACCAAAAATAAATATAATTGAACTTGGTCCAGGTAACGGGTTCATGATGCAGGATATTCTCAGAGTATCCAAAAATTACAATGACTTCTATTCTTCGATCAAAATATGGTTATATGAACAAAGTAATATCCTCTCCAAAATTCAGAGAAAAAACATAAAACATCCTTTTAAACACTTTTCTTCCTTAGATGAATTGCCAGATGGGATTAACTTTGTAGTTGCTAATGAATTTTTTGATGCAATACCAATAAAACAATACTTATTTAATAACAATAAATTTAGAGAGAGAGTTGTATCAATTGATCAACAGAATAATTTAACATTTGAGTCAATCGAGGTTAATTCTGATCATCTCAGTATTTCAAATAGAGAAATTGAGATTCCAAGAAATGGTCAATTATATGAGATATCTCCTATGCAAGATAAAATATTAGAAAAAATATTTTTAAAGATCCAAAATAATGGAGGCTTATTAGTAATAGATTACGCAAAAATAAATGGTCCATCTGGAGATACGCTTCAGGCTCTATCAAAACATAAAAAAGTTTCAATATTTCATAAACCAGGTGAAAGTGATCTAACATCACATATAGATTTTAATCAATACAGCTATATTTCAAAAAAAAATAATATTCAAAGTTATGGTCCTATAACACAAAGAGATTTTTTGATTGGTTTGGGGATTGATCAAAGATACGAAATACTAAAAAAAAATGCCAATGATAGTCAAGTAGATAAATTGTATCGTCAATATCATAGACTTATTGATAAGGATAAGATGGGAGAACTCTTCAAAGTAATGTACTTTTCAAATAATCCAAAAACTGTGCCAATCTCAATTACATGAAACCTAAATTTATCACATCAGAAAATCTAATATTCAATAATTGCAAATATGGTTTTTTCAAGAGACAGGGTGGTGTTTCAAGAGGCATATATAATAGTCTAAATTGCAGTTATTTATCAGATGACTCTAATAAAAATATTGATAAAAATAGAAAAATCATTTCTCAAGAGATGGACTCTTCAGCAAATTCAGTGAGACCAATAGTAATTCCAACTCAACAACACACCAATATATGCAAAATTATTGATAATAAATGTCCTGATAAATTTATAGCAGACTCAATAATTACTAGACGTGATGACATAATCCTATCAATCCTTACTGCAGACTGCGCGCCAATTCTGCTATACGAAAACAAGGAACAAATTATAGGAGCTGTGCACGCGGGATGGAAAGGTGCGCAAAAAGGAATAATAGAAAATACTGTTGAACAAATCTTAAATATTGGTGGAAAGATTGAAAATATATCTGCAATAATAGGACCATGTATACAACAGGACTCATATGAGGTTGGTATAGAATTTTATCAAGAATTCATTAAACAAGATCCTTCAAACAAAAAGTTTTTTAAGACAATTAATAGAGGAAAATACTTTAGTTTACAGGCTTATTGTTCAAATAAAATCCATCAAATTGGGATAAGAAAGTATGATGTTATTGAAATGGATACATATAAAAACGAGATGGATTTCTTCTCTTACAGGAGATCACAACATAGAAATGAAATAGATTATGGACGACAAGCAAATGCGATACTTATTGTAAATTAATTCAAATTTTTAGGTCATAATTATTGTGGCATATTTACATATCATCCAAACATGCTATTGTTGCATAAAAGATCACGTCTACCATGAATAAAAAAGAACAAAATATAAAAATTGTTACAGGAAACTCCAATCTTCCGTTAGCTAATGCTATTGCGTCATATTTAAAAATTCCTCTCACTAGCTGTAATGTAAAAAGATTTGCAGATATGGAAGTCTTTGTAGAAATACTTGAGAATGTTCGGGGAGAAGATGTTTTTATTATTCAATCAACTTCATATCCAGCAAATGATCATCTTATGGAACTACTAATCCTTATCGATGCATTAAAACGTTCCTCAGCAAGGAGAATTACAGCAGTTATTCCTTATTTCGGTTATGCAAGGCAAGATAGAAGGTCATCTGGAAGAACACCAATATCAGCAAAATTAGTTGCAAATTTAATTACAAATGCGGGTGCCGATCGTGTTTTAACTATCGATTTACATGCCGGTCAAATACAAGGGTTTTTTGATATACCAACAGACAACCTATTTGCTGCACCTGTTATCGTAAATAATATCAAAGACTCGTTTGATGTTAATGACGTAACTGTGGTATCGCCTGATGTAGGCGGGGTTGTAAGAGCAAGACTAATCGCAGAAAGGATTGGTGGAGCACCACTTGCAATAGTAGATAAAAGAAGAGATAAACCTGGACAATCTGAAGTTATGAATATCATCGGAGATGTGGAAGGAAGATCGTGTATACTCGTTGATGATATTGTGGACTCCGGTGGAACATTATGTAATGCAGCAAGCAAATTACTAGAGTCAGGCGCTAATGACGTAAGTGCTTACATAACTCATGGAGTACTATCTGGTGAAGCTGTAAATAAGATTGAAACATCAGATTTAAAAAATCTTATTATTAGCGATACTATTTACAATGAAAGCGTCCAAAATGGATCAAAAAAAATTAAATTAATCTCTGTTGCACAATTACTAGGTGAGGCAATTTTGAGAACCTCAAAAGAAGAGTCAGTCTCTAGCCTCTTTATTTAACAAAAAGGTCTTTCTTTTTATTTAAAAATTATTTATAGATATAATTTATAAATGCATTTATAGATAACACAGTAGAAACAAGAGTAAAAAATGTCAGAAATTGAAGAAATTATTGTTACAACCAGAGATACTAAAGGAACAGGAAGCTCTCGTGCAATTAGAAGAGCTGGTAATACTCCAGGTGTACTGTACGGCGTTGGTGTTGAACCAACACACATATCAGTTGAAACTAAAGTGCTGGTCAAACATTATCAATCAGGACGTTTCTTATCAACTCTATATGAATTGAATGTCGACGGGAAAAAATCAAGAGTTATACCAAAAGATGTTCAATTGCATCCTGTTAAAGACACACCATTACACGTAGACTTTTATGTGCTTTCAAAGGAATCTCAAGTAATAGTTGAAGTGCCTGTGTTGTTCTTAAATGAAGACGCATGTCCGGGTCTCAAGAAAGGTGGAGTTCTAAATGTTGTAAGACATAATGTAGAAGTATCATGTCCAGCGGATGCAATTCCTGAAAACCTCGAAGTTGACTTATCAGAAGCAGATACTGGAGATTCAATTCATATATCTGCAGTTACGTTACCTAAAGATGTAACTCCTACGATAACTGACAGAGACTTTACGATTGCAACTATTGCTGCACCTGCAGGAATGACAGAAGAATCTGACGAAGAAACATCTGAAGCCGAAGCAGAAACTGAGTCAACAGATACAAATAACGAAGAATAATAACGTAAAAAATTCTTATGTACCTTATTGTTGGTCTAGGAAATCCTGGAAAAAAGTATGAGCGCACTCGCCATAATATTGGATTTATGGCTGTTGATGAAATTTTGAACTCATACGGTAGTAACGACAAGCCAAAAAAAAAATTTAATTCCATTATCCATGAATTACAATTAGAAGACAAAAAAGTAATCATTGCAAAGCCAGAAACATATATGAATAATTCTGGGGATGCTATAATTCAAATTGTAAATTATTTTAAAATCAAAACACAAAATATTCTAATTCTTCATGACGAGTTAGATCTTCCATTTGGCTCAATTCGTCTCAAAGTGGGCGGTGGTATTGCTGGTCATAATGGTCTAAAATCTATTCTCAGTCATTTAGACAACACCTTCTTAAGACTCAGACTAGGGATTGATCACCCAGGAGAAAGAAGACTTGTAAGCAATTATGTACTTGGAAATTTTAGTAATTCTGAGATGGATAACTTGAACTCGCTATTTGATTACATAGCAACGAACATAATTAATATAATTTCTGAAAGAGAGAAATTTCAAATAAATTATAGAGATAAAGATAATAATAATAACAAACCCTCTCTCAGGGAGATTAAAACAAATAGTCCACTAACAAAAATTTTGAATATTTTTAAATAGGAGTTATGTAATGGGTTTCAAATGTGGAATTGTCGGCTTACCTAATGTTGGAAAATCAACACTCTTTAATGCACTCACGCAAACAGCAAATGCAGAAGCCAGCAATTATCCATTTTGTACAATTGAACCAAATATAGGTGAAGTAGGAGTGCCTGATATCAGATTAATAAAACTTGGTGATATCTCAAAATCAGTAAATGTTATACCAACAAGATTGAATTTTGTAGATATTGCAGGATTAGTTGAAGGAGCATCTAAAGGAGAAGGTCTTGGTAACAAATTCCTATCCAATATCCGAGAAACTGAGGCTATAGCACATGTAGTGCGATGTTTTGAGAATGAGAATATTACGCATGTTAATAATAAGATAGATCCAATTTCTGATATCCAAACAATAGAAACAGAATTACTTCTTGCCGACATTCAAAACTTAGAAAACAGAAAAGCTGGGTTGGAAAGAAAGATAAAGTCAAATGATGAAATCTCAAAATTGACGTATAAGCTAATTGAAGAAATCATTAAGTCGCTCAACGAAGGAAAACCAGCGAGAGATATATTGATAGATGATAAAAATAGAAAAATATACCAAGAACTTAATCTCTTAACTTCAAAACCAATATTTTATATATGTAATGTAGAAGAGAATGATGCAGCATCAGGAAATAAATATTCAGAAAAAGTACAAAAATATGCTGAAGAAATTAACTGTAAATCTATTACCATATCAGCTTCTACAGAGGCAGAATTATCTGTTTTGAACGATGAAGAAAAAGTTGAATACCTAAAATCTATCGGTCTACAAGAAACTGGTCTAAATAAGGTGATAAAAACCGGTTATGAAATTCTTAATCTTGTAACTTATTTTACAAGTGGCCCAAAAGAAACAAGAGCATGGACTATCAGAAAAGATACTCAGGCTCCCAAAGCAGCATCCGTCATTCACACTGATTTTGAAAAAGGATTTATCAGAGCTGAAACAATTTCATTTGATGACTTCATTAAAAACAATGGTGAAAATGGTGCAAAAGAAGCTGGGAAGATGAGATTAGAGGGAAAAGATTATATAGTGCAAGATGGTGATGTCATGCATTTTAGATTCAATAATTAATAAGTAATCAAGGAGTGAATATTATTCGAATATTCCTCAAGACATTGACGTCCATTTAAACCCAATAACTCAATTATAAATATCATTGAGACTATCTCCCCTCCGAGTTGATTGACCAGCTTTGCAGAAGCTTCTGCAGTACCACCCGTTGCCAGTACATCATCAATGAGAAGTATTTTTTGGCTTGGAGTAATTGCATCAATATGTAACTCTAATTGATCTACCCCATACTCAAGAGAATATTCTTGGCTTATAACTTTATATGGTAACTTATTTCTTTTTCTAATTGGTATAAAACCCTTTCTGAGTTTCTGGGCTAAAGCGGATCCAAAAATAAAACCTCTTGCATCTATTGCTGCAATGAGATCTATATTGTTATCAATAAGTTCAGCACTCATATCAATAACAAATGAAAATAAATCTGGACTCTTCAATAGAGGAGTAATGTCACGGTAAATAATACCAGGTTTAGGGTAATCGTTTATAGATCGTATTGCTTCTTTGAGTAAGTTTATATTTTTATTCAAAATAACACACTTCTAGATTTAGTGTTCTATTCTTGACCAAATTTTCTTTTTGGAATAATACAACAAACCAGCGAGGACAAATAAGAATATTGCTACCTTGAAACCCATTTTTTTTCTAATTTCAAGCTTCGGTTCCGCTGCCCACATCATAAATGCAGACACATCTTCTGCCATTTGTGAAATTGTCGCTTCAGTACCATCAGCATACTCAACAGAATCATCATAAAGCGGTTGTCCCATTGCAATTTGATTACCGGGATAATATTCATTGTAATGCATTCCATCTTGCAACTTGAAATCTTCGGGGACTTCCTTGTACCCATTTAACAATGAATATATGTAGTCAACACCTTGTTCCTGATAGCCTGTGAATAGATCAACAAACCACCACGGAAAACCGCGCTCTGTACTTCGAGCTTTCGCGAGTACACTAAAATCAGGAGGGTACGCTCCTCCATTAGAAGCACGTGCTTCGTTGATATTTGAATAAGGAGATGGGAAGTTATCACTTGCCTTACCCTCCCTTTCGAACATCTCACCAAAATCATCAGGACCATCAATTACGGTATATTCTGAGGCAATAACCTTAACTTCTTCTGGTGTAAATCCTGGACCACCCTCTTCAGCTAAATTTCTGAAATACACATAATTCATGGAATGACATGACGAACAAACCTCTTTGTAAACCTGAAATCCTCTTTGAAGTTGTGCATTATCATAGTGCCCAAAAATACCAGAAAAAGTCCATTCGTGCTTTTCTACGCGTTTTTGTTCACCAGCAGCGGCATGTGTATCTGTTGTAACCAAAAAAAATGAGAGGAAGGTAAAAACTAGGAAAAAAATTTTAAAATGTGTAGAATTCTTCATAGCTAAACTAAGCCTTTGCTTCTTCTTTGGAGTTTTTAATTTCTAATTTTTCAAGTACTGCTTTTGTAATACTTTCAGGAATTGGACGGGGCTTTTCTACTAAGCCAAGCACTGGCATTACAATCAAGAAATGTATAAAATAATATGCAGTACAAATTCTAGATGCAACAAGGAACAAACCCTCTGGATTTTGTGACCCTAAATACCCAAGCGCAATACAATTTACAAGGAAAATCCAATAGAACTGCTTGTATAGTGGTCTGAAAGTCGCCGACCTCACTTTAGATGTATCTAACCATGGCACAATAAACAGAACAGCGATTGCAGCCCCCATCACCAAAACACCCCCAAGTTTAGATGGAATCGCTCTGAGGATTGCATAAAATGGCAGTAGGTACCATTCAGGAACAATATGAGCAGGAGTGACAAGAGGATCTGCCATTATATAATTATCAGTATGTCCTAAGATATTTGGATTAAAGAATATAAACCATGCAAATAATATTAAAAAGCACACTAAAGAAAGTGCATCTTTAACCGTATAGTATGGAGCAAATGGAACAGTATCTTGTTTATCTTTAACACTTACACCAACAGGATTATTATTGCCCGTTACATGCAGAGACCATATGTGCAGGATAACAACACCAAATATCATGAACGGCATCAGATAGTGAAGACTGAAGAACCTTTTTAGGGTTGCGTTGTCTACTGCGAAACCACCCCACAACCACTCTGTAATGGTTGTACCAACTACTGGTATTACAGAAAATAGATTTGTAATTACGGTTGCACCCCAAAAACTCATTTGTCCCCATGGCAACACGTATCCCATAAAGGCTGTGATTACCATTAAAAGGTAAATTATAACTCCTAATATCCAGAGTATCTCTCTTGGTGCTTTATATGAACCATAATACAGCCCTCTGAATATGTGCACATAAACAGCAAGAAAAAACATTGATGCGCCCACAGCATGGATATACCTAATTAGCCAGCCATAGTTTACATTTCTCATAATATGCTCGACGGATGCGAAGGCTAATCCAGCATCAGCAGTATAATGCATAGCAAGCACAATACCGGTTACAATTTGTGTAACAAGACAAAATGTAAGGATACCCCCAAAAGTATACCAATAATTCAAGTTCCTTGGTGTAGGGAAAGCGCTAATATTATCATGTAACATTCTTGGTAGTGGCAATCTTTGATCAAACCACTTTGCGAAGCCATTTCTTGGAATATAAGTAGACTCTTTACTCATTCAATTTTTAACCTATTCTTATAACATTATCATTTACAAATTCAGCGACAGGAATATCAAGATTTTTTGCAGCAGGACCTTTCCTTATTCTGCCTGCAGTGTCATAATGAGAACCATGACATGGACAATACCACCCGCCATAGTCCCCTTTGGCATCTCCCAAAGATTGGCCCTTAGGCACACAACCAAGATGGGTACAAACACCTACCATTACCAACCATTCTTTATTGTCATCCAGCGCTCTATTTTCATCAGTGGCGGATGAGTCAGCGGTCAAATTATTATTTCTTGCATTACCGTCTGGTAAAGAATTAACATCTACTCTGGATGCCATTTGAATTTCTTCATCCGTTCTTCTTCTTATGAAGACTGGTTTTCCTCTCCATTTAACAGTTATTGACTGCCCTCTTTCAATTTGACTTATATCTACTTCTATTTTTGATAATGCTAGTGCTGTTGCATCAGGATTCATTTGATCCACGATTGGCCATGCAACACTAGCAGCACCCGCTGCAGCAAAAGCACCTGTTGCTAGAAAAATAAAATCTCTCCTGGATGGCTCTTTTGTATCTTTCTTTGACAATTTATCCTCTTAATTCCTATATATGTTTATACTGATTTAAAAAAAAATGCTATACCTTTATACACGTTATTAATTGATTTTTTCTAAATAAATTAAAATAATAAAAATACATAATTGTATATAATTAATTTAAATTATTTTTCTATTAAAAATGACTGCAAACAACAAGAAAAAAAATGTCTCCGTAGCGTTATATCAGCCAGATATTCCACAAAATACCGGATCTATTATGCGGCTTACTGCATGTTTTGGAGTTTCCTTACATATAATAGAACCAGCAGGATTTGTCATTGATGATAAAAGATTAAACAGAGTTGCGATGGATTACATAAATCATTTGGATATTATTAAACATCCATCATGGACTGAGTTTTTTAGATGGTCAAAATTAAACTCATATAGAATAATATTAGCAACCACAAAAACAGATCAGTCCTATTTGGATATCAATTATGAAGTTAATGATATTCTGTTATTTGGTAGAGAGAGTTCTGGCGTTCCTGAAGATATTCATGACCAATCGGATACTCGGGTAAAAATAAAGATGAAAGACGGTATGCGATCTTTTAATGTCTCCAGCTCGTGCGCTATAATATTGGGCGAAGCTTTGAGGCAGACATCTGAGAGTTAATATAATGATACAAAAAAATCATAAGGCGATATTAGAAGAAACATCTGAATTACGCACTAAAGCTACAGATCTTTTTGTAAAACTAAGAGATCAATTATGCAACGCTTTGGAAACATACGAAACTAAATTAACATCTAATTCAAAGAAATTTGAAAAGGATAGCTGGTCACGTGCAGGAGGTGGTGGTGGAATTTCCAGTCTTCTTAGGGGAATAACTTTTGAAAAAGCTGGAGTACATACTTCCACTGTATATGGTGATTTACCCCCCGGAGTACTTGAAAAAAACATTAACTCTAAATTATCGAGCCAATTCTGGGCATCCGGTATTTCAGTAATAATCCATCCCAAAAATCCTTTTATCCCATCTGCTCACATGAATCTAAGAATGATAATTAGTGAAGACTATTGGTTTGGAGGTGGTGCTGATCTGACACCAATGCTTACACAAAAACGAACCCAAGAAGATTTAGATACAAAATTGTTTCACAAATATATGCGTGAAGCATGTGATAATCATCTAAATGCTAATTTTGATGAATTCAAGAAAAACTGTGATGATTACTTCATAATAAAGCATAGAAATGAAAATCGTGGAACAGGTGGAATCTTTTTTGATAATTATAGATCACCAAACTCTCTTGACGATTTAGATTTTTTAGAGACTGTGGGCAATAATTTCATAAAAGCTTATTGTGAAATTATTGAAATGAATATTAATAAAGAGTGGACTGACTCTGATAGAGAACAACAGCTTTATTACAGAGGAAGATACGTTGAGTTTAATCTAATGTATGACAAGGGAACAATTTTCGGTCTTAAAACTGGTGGCAACATAAACTCCATATTATCATCACTTCCTCCAATTGTCAGTTGGTAAATGCACAAAATTCAATAAACTCTCATCGCCAATCAAACATTTTTTACTTAGCCATATCTCTTCGAGTTCGCGGAGAGTTTTGCCAATCAATTTACTATCTTTAAACCCACCCTCTTTTAGAGTTTTTGCACTAACTGGAAAGATTGGTATGGGTTTATTACTTATATCAACAAATAATTTTATCCAATCAGTAGGAACAATATTTGAATTAATTAGACATTTTATAAGAAATATTTTTGTTAAATATCTTCCATATTTATAGAGATAAACATCCATTAAATCACGAAATTGATGCAGTTCAATAATTTTAAAATTATAAATTTTACGTATTAAATCAAATTCCTTTTTGGCAAAATTTAGTTCCTCCACAGAATCCATTACATTACCATTTTGTGTATTTGGATCCAGGGCAAAAGCAAAATGTATTATTGGATTTAATTCAAAATCTATTTCTTCTTTTATTTCACTAATTTTTTGATGGTGGGAATAAGTATTTATTTGAAATTTTAAGATACTAAAAAATTTATTTATTGATAAATATTCAATCATCTCGGAGGATTGAATTGATGATATAATTTTTAGTACTTCATCTCTAACCCTATCTTTTGATAAATTTAAAATTAAATTTCTTGATTGCATGCAAATTTGTAACTCATCCATATTAATTTTACGATTATTAAAAATCACTGCAAATCTGAGAAATCTCAATATCCTCAAATTATCCTCTTCAATCCTTTGCCTAACATCACCGATGAAGCAAACTTTAGATTCAATCATATCATCATATGCTCCTAGTGGATCAAGAACCTCACCTTGTCTTCCAATGTAAAAAGAATTAATTGTAAAATCTCTCCTTTTTGCATCAACAAGAATATCTTTTGTAAATCTGGTATCTGCATTTCGACCATATGATTTTATATCCTCTCTCATAGAGGTAACTTGGTAACTATTGGTTTTACTTTTGAAGGTTATGCAACCATACATTTTTGCATGATCAATTAGCTTAAATCTTGCATCACTTGATAATTTCTTTTCTATTTTTTCGCAGTCTATATCAGTAACAAAATCAACATCGATATATTCTTTACCTAATAATATATCTCGTACTGCACCGCCAACCACCCATAAATTTGCACCAATATTCTCAAATGCTTCAAATAAATATATTACGTCTTCATTAAAATGATGAGTAAGATCTATCTGTTTTATAATTTTAATTTTATTTTTCTGGGCTTTTCCCATTAAATACTATGCTTACTCTTGAATTGTTCCAGATATAATCTCACCATTTTTAATATATGGTGGCGAATAACTCTTATCTATATTTTTACTCGAAAATATTGGATTTATATAAAAAAGAATAATGGATATTGATAATCCGATAATTAACAAAGTTGAGAAATTCTGTATAAAAATATCTTTGGTGTTTTTCCTTTTGGGCAGAAATAAATTAATGAGATAGAATACAATAAAAGGAGTCAAAACCATAAATAGATGGAATAATATTAACTTGATCATTATTGAAATAACCTTTCAGATAAAGCTTTCAGAAGGCGCGCAGTTGCTCCCCAAATAAAATAGTTATCATATTCATAGACAAAAAAAGTTCTATCTTCTCCATTGATCACTTTATTCATTGTCTTTAAGTTATTTGCATCTGCAATATAATTTAATGGAAGATAAACCAAACTCTCAACTTCATCATTATTTAATTTTGGAACAAAGTTATTGCTGATTGAAGCTACAACGGGCAGTATCATGAAATTTGTTCCCGTAGTTGTTACATCCAGATAACCCAAATGCTCTATTTCTTCTCTTGAAAGTCCAATTTCCTCATTAGCTTCCCTGTAGGCAGTATCAACCGGACTTTTGTCTTTTGTGTCAACTTTTCCTCCAGGAAATGATATTTGACCGGCATGAGATGGTAAATTATTTGACCTCTGGGTAAGTATTATTTGAATATCTTGACCATTTCTAATAAGTGGTATCAAAACGGCAGAGTTTCTATATTTTTTACCATTGATTATTGAATATAATTTATCATCACTTCTATCTGCAAAAATATTTGATTTGTATGCTGGAATATCTTTTATTAATTTTTCAGAGTAATTCATTATGTAATTTTCAATTATAGTTATCGTTAATGGATTCTATTGGGAAAAACTCATTATCACTCCAAAAACCATAACAACTGATATTATCAATCTCATGATAATTGCATAGATCAAAGAGGTCAAGAGCACACGATCTGGTAAAATATGCTTCAATATTATCCCTGACTGTAACATAGGGAATTATGCCATTATTTGTCTTATTGTTTAAAAATCTTATCTGTTTATTTGAACTTAACATTAATTCATCATCGACATTAGTTTGTAGGTATATCACAGCGTCATCTTTCTCGCCTTTGGTCCATATACTTGTTATTTTAAATGGAACATCTTCAACAATAACCTGCTCCTTTTCATATGGCGTCATAATAAAATATTGACCAACCTCGTTCAGCTTTAAATATCTCGAAAAAAGACAGACCATTGGATGTCGTTTAATTTCAGTTCCTTCAAAAAACCATTTGCACTCTCTATCAATAAAGAACTTTGGGGATGCTTCAGCTTGATTGATTTTATTAGTCTTAGTCAATTTAGATTAATCAGGGTAACGTTTAATAATTATTTTTGAACTATCTTCAATTATATTAGTTTTGATTTCTCTATACAATACCCGATCATTATTGACTGGTCCTGCAAATGTAATCTCTTTTCCTAACATTCTTTTAAAACCAATTTTAGAATAATAAGATAGATCGCCGACAAGAATGATTATGTTATGATTTGCTTCATTGCATTTATTGACACTATAATCTATTAATTTAACTCCATATCCACGTCCTCTATAATTCGGATGAATGACAATTGGACCTAACAATAATGCAGGAGTATTATTTACTAAAATTTCCCAATATCTCACAGAACCGATGATTTGATTTTGATCAACCAAAACAAATGAAATATCAATTAAATGCTCTCTCTTTTCTCTATATCTATAAGCACTTTTTGTATATCTACCAGGACCAAATGTTACAGAGTGAAGATTGTCAATTTCAGCAGCATCATCTGATCTTTCAAGCCTTATTTCAGGTTCTGAGTTAGAATTATTTTTCATTTTGGTTACATTTTTTTATAAGAACATGATATGTTCATGAAATTATTAAATTAAAAGAAAACAAAATACTAGTAATATTTAATTTTAAGGTGAGAATTCATGGGTAGACTAGAAAATGGTGTTTGGATTGACCAATGGCATAACACAAAAGAAACAAAAGGACGTTATGTCAGAAAACCGTCAATCTTTCGAAATTGGATAACGGTTGATGGAGAAGCAGGTCCTACTGGAAAAGGTGGTTATTTGGCAGAAAAAGATAGATATCATCTATATATATCCTGGGCTTGCCCATGGGCGCATAGAACACTTATTTTTAGGGCAATTAAAGGTCTTGAGAATATGATATCTATCTCAGGAGTGAATGCTATCATGCGTTCCAAAGGCTGGACATTTGATGATGGCTACGGCGTAATTCCAGATAATATTAACCATTCAAAATATTTATATGAGGTTTACCTTAAAGAAGATAACACCTATTCTGGACGTGTTACAGTCCCATTGTTATGGGATAAAAAAACATCAACAATAGTGAATAATGAGTCAGCTGATATTATTAGGATGTTCAACTCAGCATTTGATAATATAGGAGCAAAAGAAGGTGATTACTATCCTGATAGCCTGAGGGATAAAATAGATAATATGAATGATTTTATCTATCAAAATATAAATAATGGTGTCTATAGATCTGGATTTGCAACAACTCAGGATGCTTATGATGAAGCAATTGAAACTTTATTTTTAGGATTAGATAAGTTGGATAATATTTTATCAAAACAGAAATACCTCGTAGGCAACATAATAACAGAAGCTGATTGGAGGCTTCTTCCAACACTGCTAAGATTTGATAGTGTTTACCATGGGCATTTTAAGTGTAACAAAAGAAAATTAAAGGAATATGATAATCTCTTTAATTATGCAAAAGAACTATACCAATTCCCTGGTATTAGTAACACTTACGACGACAAATATAGTAAGGAACATTACTATGGGAGTCATGAGACTATCAATCCAAGCGGAGTTATTGCCCATGGACCAGAATTTGAATTCGACACACCTCATAATAGGATAAAATAATATATGACTGAAGATAAAAATATTGTTCTATTTGGTGCGGGGTGTTTTTGGCACCCACAAAAAGTTTACCACTATACCAATGGTGTCTTGGAAACAGAAGTGGGATATGCAGGTGGGTCTAGCCACAATCCTACATACGAACAAGTTTGCTCTGGTCTTACGGGACATGCAGAAATAGTAAAAGTTAAATTTGATGATTCCATCGTAAAATTCGATGAACTATTGGATATTTTCTGGAATATCCATGATCCTACACAAATAAATAGACAAGGTGTTGATATAGGGACCCAATACAGATCATGTATTTTTACTAATTTCGATCCGCACCTTGATACAATAAAAAAATCAATTGAAGATATGAATAACTCAAAAACATATTCAAATCCTATATCTACCATCATTTATAACACGATAAAATACTTCCCTGCTGAGGACTATCATCAAAAATATTTATTTAGGAACGTTCTGTAATAGGAAATCAATCTATTGAATTCGTAAAATATAGATACAAAAATGATCATTTCACATACATCAGATATACATCTGCCGCTAACTTTCAAACCAAATATTTCAAGCCTGTTCAACAAAAGAGTTATTGGGTATATCAATCATAACTCCAATAGAAAAAATGTTCATAAACTCGAAAATATCGAACTTATACTAAACGACATAAAACTAAAAAATAAAACAGGACATACAATCTTATCAGGAGATATTGTGAACTTATCTCTCGAAGAAGAATTTATTAACGCAAATGAATTTCTAGGTAAATACTTCACCAAAAATAACCTATCAATTATTCCTGGTAATCATGATGCTTATGTGAATATAAAATATAAAAATTCTCTATCTCACCTAGCAAATTACCTCGATGATTGTGATTCCACGAACCAAGACCGTCCATTTCCATATATAAAAAAGATTAAGAATATAGCATTAATAGGTATATCAACAGCAGTCCCTTCACCACCCTTTATGTGCTGGGGTAGAGTTTCAAATGAACAATTAATAAAACTTGAAGAAATTCTATCTTCAATCGAAAAAGAAAATAATTTTGTATTATTATTCTTACATCATCCATTACACCATTATGGAGCATTTAATCTAAAAGGGTTACTCAACAAAGAAGAATTAATTGAAACTATTTCAAAATTTAATATCCATCTAATCATCCATGGTCATTTACACAGAGAGATCCATAATTCAATTCAAATAAAAGAGGTTCCGGTTCCATGTATTGGAGCACCATCTGGCTCAAAAGATAAAAATAGCGGGCTTTCATACCTCGAATATCAAATAGATAAAATAAATGACAAATGGAATTTAAAGGTATATCGTCGCGAATATAATGTTAATGACGAAATATTTGAAAGCTTGATTTTAAAGGAAGTCTCTTATGATTAATAGAATGTCACCATTGACATTAAAAATTATTTGCGGTGGTGTGATACTTGCTATTGCTGTTGGTATCAGACAATCATTTGGACTATTCCTTGATCCAGTAAGTACAACTCTCCAAATTGGACGTGAAACTTTTGCATTATCAATAGGACTCATTAACCTTTTATGGGGAGCTCTTGCACCATTCACTGGTGCACTATCTGATAAATTTGGTCTGAAAAAAGTCGCTATATTTGGTACAATCCTCTACTCTTTGGGTATTTATATTTTCTCAAATTCAAGCTATGGTTATGAACTTATAATTGGAGGACTAATAGTAGGTGCTGGACTATCAGGTTTGGGATTTACTGTAATACTCGGTGCAGTCGGTAAATTTGCTCCACCAGAGAAGAGAGGTACTGCGCTTGGTCTCACAACAATGGGTGGTTCAATAGGAATGTTCCTTGGTATTCCAGTATCTGGGACACTAATTGAGTCTACTGGCTGGTAGGGTGCATTTTTCTGGTTAGCAATTATATCGCTTGTAATGTTACCTCTTGTTTACGGACTTGTTGATGGCAAAACATCAAATGATAAAAAAACAAAAGTAACCTCTGAGGATAAAGGTGAAACGCTAACAGAGGTATTAAATCATGCATTTAACTCAAAGCACTTTGTACTGCTAGTATGCGGATTCTTCATATGTGGTTTTCATGTTAACTTCATTGTGTCCCATTTACCAGCATTCATAAGTGATATGTCTTTGCCTGGCAATGTTGCAACTACTGCTTTAGCTCTAGTTGGCTTTGCAAATATTTTTGGAGTTGCAATAGCAGGAAGGCTAGGTGATAAATATAGTAAAAGTGATGTACTTGTAGTTCTTTACAGCCTAAGAGCTATAGTCTTTACAATTTATATACTTACTCCAATTACAGCTTCTTCAACAATGATTTTTACTTTCACCTTGGGTCTTTTATGGCTTGGTACAGTTCCACTAACTAGCGGTCTCGTTGCAACATTTTTTGGCCCTAAATATATGTCAATGCTATATGGTATCGTATTTTTTGGACATCAATTAGGTGGATTTTTTAGCTCTTGGCTTGGTGGAAGGATTTATGACTTCACTGGTAATTATGATATTATGTGGTGGTTCTCAGTGTTTCTTGGAGTATTTGCAGCATTATTACATTATCCAATAAAAGATAAAGCAATTATTCTATTCGGAAGTAGATAATTATATTCTATATATTCTGCTGGCTGTGTTATAAAAAATATCCTTTTTTGCACTTTGTTCAAGATCATCAGTAGCCTGCTTATATGCATCAATTATATCTTTGTATTCACACCAGATTTTTTCAATTGGGAAATTTGAACCAAACATACATCTGTCAGAACTATATATTCTAAGAACCTGGTTAACAATATCCCTTATAAAGATTGGATCATTTTTATTCATAAAAGTACCCAAACCAGATAGTTTTATGATCAAATTATCAAATTCTGACAAAGCTGTCATAAATTCAAACCAAATTTTCATTGAGTCATCAGATAGATCATGTGGCATCCCCGCGTGTTGTAGGATAAATGTTACATCGGGATACCTTGATAGCAATCTTAGCGCTTGATCTTTCTGCCCTTGAAACATCTGTAGTTCAAAGATTGAATTATGTTTAGATAAGTACTCAAAATTTTTATTGAACAATGGATCATCAATAATGTTGGGGGAATGAGCAAATGAATATAATTCCTTTTCATGCCAATGTAGCTGCATCCTGATCCCTCTTGTGAGAGGGTAATCAAATAATCGGTTGAGCATTTCAGGAGCATCTTTATCTAAAAGATTACAATATCCTATAAAAGCATTTGGCCAACCGGAAGAATTAAAACAATCATCAATAAATTTTGCTTCATCCAAATATTTGTCTACTGGCCAGTTGCACTGTATATATACAGATTTTTCTACTCCAAAATCGACAACGTCATCGATGTAATCGTCAATTAAATAATCTTTCTTTATGGATGTATAATCACCAAATATTCTAGGTTGTATTTTACCCTGCAACCAATCTAGATCTTTTTGTTCCCAAACGTGATGATGACTGTCTATGATAGGAATTTTCATTTATTTATCATAATTTTTTTATTGATCTGGATGAAATTATATAAAATCTCGGTACCAGAAGCAATAATGAACTAATTATACCAAAACCAATCCCCATCCAAAGACCGACTAGACCGTACCCCAGAGAAACTGAGAATATATATGATATTGGCATCCCAAAGAACCAAAAACATAGAGATAATATGATAAATGGGATCCAAACATCACCAGTACCTCTCAAAGCCCCAAGTGATACTGCCATCATAGTATCGAATATAAATAAGAACCCAACAAAAAACATTATTTCTTTTGTTAATAATATCATTTCAGGATCATCAAAGAATATATCAGCTATTAATTCGGGAAAGAGTATTGTAAATAATGAAACTGGTAATGTTATAGAAAATGCAACAAGAATCCCCATTAAACCAGCTAATTTTGTATCTGTAATATTTTGCCTTCCAACAGCCTTACCTACTCTAATTGATGTTGCACCTGCAACTCCAATTGCACTCATATATATAAGGTTCATTATAGTATATGTGGCATGATGAGCGGCAAGTGCCTTCGATCCAAACCAGCCTGCAATAAAAACAACAATGCTAAAAGCTACTATCTCCACTCCCTGCAGCAGTGACATTGGTAATGCAACTTTCCTAAATTTCTGTGAGATTTTGCTCTTAAGTGAAAATAAGTTTTCTCTTATTTCATTGTAACTTTTTCGTATTTTATATAAATCATCATTCCTATCTGAAATCACAAATAAGTAAATCAATGAAATAAAAAATGCTGCCCATCTTAGTATTGAGGAGATAACAATTGCCTCATAAGCTCCCCCTTCAGGAAAATATCCACCCCAAGATAATATAAAGATGCCGTTGAAAATAACATTCAATATATTCACAAATATCATAATATACATGCCTGCTTTTTGATAACCTATAGACTCTAATATCAAATTTGTGGTGACAAAAAAGAGCATACCTGGAATGCCATATGCAAACACAAGCGAAACTCTTGCTCCTTCAGATGCTATATTTGTCTCTTGCCCAGTAAGTAAAAAGAAATCTTCAACAAAGTATGCAAGAAAAATTGAAATAAAAGAGAATATAATACTGTGAGCCATGCTTGAATACCATATTCCACCTACGTTAAATTCTTCTTTAGCCCCGATTGCCTGAGAGGCTAGCACCACCGTTGCATTAAGTGCGCCAATAAATATAACCATTAATGCAATAACCGGAGCAAGCCCAATTCCTAAATAAGCCAGTTGCTCTGCGCCAGCCCAGCCAGTCATAATAGCATCAATAGTAACCATAATTAGAATTGAAGTTCTGGCAATTATAATGGGGAAGCCCATTCTGATTGTATCCAGGTAATTAAATAAGTAAGGATTCTTAATTTTTTCAGTTTGAAACATTCAATTAATTTAGTGTTTGAAATATAAGAAGTTTTATTGATCTGAGATTGTGCAAATATCGTCACCAACTGTTACATCATCTCCTTCATTTGCTTGAATGGAAATTAATTTTCCATCACAAGGAGCTTCTATCTCAGCTGTGGTTTTATCTGTTTCAATTGTATATAAAATCTCACCCTTTGAAAAATTATCGCCTGGTTTTTTATGCCATTCAACAATTGTGCCATCCTCTACATTCATCCCCATCCTTGGCATTTTTAAAACTAAAGTCATTCAATTCCTCATTTTAATAATTGCAATATACAATCGATGATATCCGTTACGTCCGGAATAACATTATTTTCTAAAATTGGTGCATAGGGAATTGCAACATCTTTGACTGTAACACGTTTGATTGGGGCCTTTAAATACTGAAATGCTTTATCTGAAATAATTGCGGATATGTGACTCGCAGCACTACAAACATCCCTTGATTCATCAACAATTACCACTCTTCCTGTCTTTTTCACTGACTCTATAATTGACGACTCGTCTATGGGTAACAATGACAACAAATCAATTAAATCAATATTTACATTAGACTCTTTCAACTTATCTGCAGCGGATAGTGCTTTAATTGTCATAGCACCAATGGAAATAACAGTACAATCATTTCCAGTTCTTAAAACTTCAGCTTTTCCAATAGGCAAACAAAAATCTTCGTCATCTGGAACTTCTTCTGGGCGTCCGCCTCCAGCAGCTGTTAAATAAAATACTGGATTATCATCGCGGATAGCTGATTTCAATAAACCCTTAGCCGTTCGCGCACTTGATGGCACCACAATTTTTACACCACCTAAATTCATTAACGCCGAATATGGTATATCCGAATGCTGAGCTGCAGCAGATCTTCCACCACCAATAACTGCCATGTATACAATTGGTAATTTTACTTGCCCAGCGGTCATATATTTAAGTTTTGCAGCTTGGTTTGCGATAGAGTCAAAACCGGTATAGATAAAATTACCATAGAGTAAATGACAAATTGGCCGATAACCCGCAGCTGCAGCACCGACTGCCATACCAGTCATGACGTTTTCGCATATAGGTGTATCCATAACCCGTTCTTTTCCATACTTCTCTTGCAATCCAGTAGTTTGTCCTAATAGTGATATACCAGCATCTTCGCCATATAATATTACTTTTTTATCGCGAGACATTTCCTCATCTAGTGCCATATTTATAGCAGGCATCATTCTCTTTTTTGCCATCTTAACTCTCAATCATATGATCCATTGAACTACTTATTTCTGGATCATTGCTATCTAATGCAAACCTCACAGCTTCTTGGACTTCGGAATTAACTTCGTTATGAATCCCATCTACCTCACTAGCTGTATAATTTTTATTTTTAATTAGTTGTTTTTCCAATCTCAATATTGGATCTTTGTCTTCCTGCTTCCACAAATCAACTTCTTTTTGATCTCTATAAGTACGTGATAAAAATGTATATTCAAATTCTACATGACCCCTCTGCCTGTATGTATGCGCTTCAATAAATGTAGGACCCTCACCACTTCTTCCACGCCTAATCGCATTTGATGCAGCTTGCCAGACATCAATAACATTATTCCCATCAACTTCATAAGTAGGTATATTAAATGGTCTAGCTCTATCTGCAATCTTCCCAGATGTAACCTCAGATGTGTGGGTAAACTCAGAGTATTGATTGTTTTCACATACAAAAATCATTGGCAACTTCCATAGTGATGAAATATTCATAGCTTCCATCAAAACGCCCTGGTTAGCTGCACCATCTCCAAAGAATATTACCGATACAACGCCTTTTCTATCCAATTTAGCTGCTAGTGCTGCACCCACAGCAAGACCCATTCCACCAGCAACAACACCGTTAGCACCGATTATGCCTTTTGAAAAATCAGCAACATGCATTGATCCACCTTTACCTCCGCAGATCCCCGTTGATTTACCATATATTTCCGCCATCATTGATTTGATGTTTCCGCCTTTAGCAATAAAGTGACCATGTCCTCTGTGAGTACTTGATATCCAATCTGAGTCATTCAGCTGATCACATAGCGGTACTGCTATTGCTTCTTGCCCTATGTATAGATGAACAGCTCCAGGAAATGCACCATTTTTTGTTGCCTCTCCTAGGTGCTCTTCACATTTTCTAATTACCAGCATTTTCCGATGAAAACGTTTCAGATCTTCTTCAGATAAATTATTTGAATATTTCTTATCAACCATAAAAACTATCCACTAACTTAGATCTACGATCTGATTGGAATTTGATGAATTAATTATGGACTCAAGTATTTGGACATTTGCGATGATTTCATCAATTGTTATTCTATAATTACCTCGACCTTCAACAGCATCTGCCCATTCTTCAAAATTCATTTTCACTGTATTAACAACACTATATTCTTCAACTATTCTCTCACCACTTTTATTACAATAGATGAATTCAGCAGGATCATCGACATCTACATTTGATATCTCTCTAATTTCAACCCAACCTTCTTCACCAAAAACAGTAAATCTTCCATAAAAAGGGGTTGATATCATCACTGCCAGTGATGCCGTTACATCATTTTTAAACCTTAAATTTACTGATAAAGTATCTTTTTGAGGGTGCTCAAGAACAATGGAACCTGTTTTTGCATATATTCTGCTAGCAGGGCCCAAAAAAGAAACAAAAAAATCTGATAAATGAATACCTAAAGCAGTCATCCCACCTGCTGGAGCAGAATTTGGGTCTAATCGCCAATTATTTCTATCTAATTTCATGAAAATATCATGACTAAAATTAGTTTCCATATGAAGAATTTTCCCTAGAAGATTATTATCAAGCATTTCTCGGAGTCTGACCATTGCAGGTTCCCATCTTCTTTCATGTCCAACGCCTAGGATTACGTTATTATTCTTACATGCATCAGCCATTCTTTTGATGCTTTCGTACTTTAATGCAACAGGTTTTTCACAAAAAACTTGTTTTCCATGATTTGCTGCAGCAATTACCTGTTCTTCATGAAATTGATTTGGAGTTGCCAAAATGACAGCATCAATATCCTCAGAAGCTATTATCCCTTGAAAGTCAAGTTTTGGATTAACAGAATATTCACTAAATATAGAGTCAGAATCTCCGATCATTGGATCGAAAGCATGTGTAATTTCTATTTTTTTACTATCATTAAGACATTTGATTATTTGTTTTCCCCACCAACCAAGTCCAATTACTGCTGCTCTCATATTAATTTACCTCATCACTGTATTTGAAAGTTTATTTTTAAACTAAAAATAGATATATTGATTATATATATAGAAGGAACTTTGTAAATGACTGAAGAAATAAAATTTAGTGCTGGAGAAAATCCTTACTTAGTTGAACATGGCGGTTTTTATAGAAGATGGATGCCTATGCTATCAGATATAAATGAACTGGTTGAAACTGTTAAAAAAATAAAAACTACCACTGAAGAATCATGGATACCAATTTGGAACGAAGTTGCAAAAGTTCATGAAGATATGGGAGATAAATTCGCAAATTCAGGTAATTTAGAAGAAGCATATAAAGAATTCATGATTGCAAAGACCTTTTTATCCATTGCGAGATACCCTGGTGAAATTACACCGAAGAAAAAAGAAATCAGTAATGAATGTGCACGTGTTTACAGAAAAGCTTGCGAAACTCTATCACCAAAAGTTGAGGTTGTAGAAGTTGAATGTGAAGGAAAGAAAATAGTGTGTCACTTCAGATGCCCACCAAATGCAAAAAATATACCAGCAGTATTAATCATGTGCGGCGCTGATATGTTTAAAGAAGATAGAGGGTGGGCTTCTCAACATGCAATTGACAATGGCTTAGCATCACTTGTTATGGATGGACCAGGTACTGGTGAGAATCCCTTTCCATGGGAACCAGAATCCGTAAAGGCCTGGATAGCAGCAATAGATTACTTAGCAAGTAGGACTGAAGTTGATAGTAAGAAAATAGGAGCTTTTGGAATAAGTAGAGGCGGCTACTCAGTTGTACAATTAGCAGGT
>Ga0255759_10000287_pt1 | contig 45830 bp, 46 predicted proteins | sample 101ome_20_FD_179959 | JGI IMG/M metagenome (GOLD analysis project Ga0255759, IMG submission 179959) | Coastal salt marsh microbial communities from the Groves Creek Marsh, Skidaway Island, Georgia - 101404AT metaG (version 2) | ecosystem: Environmental > Aquatic > Marine > Intertidal zone >... | reverse complement strand
TTTTTTATTGTTTTATAGTTTAAGTATTATAGTATTTTAATACCAGCTAATTGTTTCATTCTTTTAATTTCTTCAGAAACAAGACTTGCAGATTCGTTCTGAGGTTGAGCACCACCTTCAGCACCACCTTCAGCATCACCTTTTTCAGCAGCAATTTTCTTTCTTTTATCAATCGCTGTTTTAAGTTTAGCAACATCCAACTCCTTACCATCTGGTATAAAATCAAGAACTTCTTGAGCTGCGGAATCGTATATGTCAGTAGTTCCTAATTTAGCAATTTTTTGCTTCTTTCTCTCATCTGCCTTCTGAATCGCTGTATCTTTTTTGCCTTGTAGTTTTGTATCGTTTTCAGCAACTTTAACTTCATCATCAACAAAAACAACATCATCACCTTCCATCATGTTTTCTTCTACCTCTTCTGGCTCTTCTTCTTCGCCTTCATCATCTTCAGACATTATTTCGTTAAGAATTTCTTCTAAAGCTTCTTCTGAAACATATGACTCTTCAGTATCATCAAAGTTTATTTCAACTTCTTCTTCCATTCCATCTTCTACTAAAGCTTCTGGACCTCCTGGTGCACTTTTTGTTTTTATGTTTTTATCATACATAACACCAGCAGTGTCGTTTGCTACATGAGTACCAGGACCACCAGTTACTTCATCAAGTTGAGATTGTACTTCAGCAAGCTCAGTTTCTAATTCGATTTTTCTTTTAAATCTCGTAGCTTCCTCTCTAATTATCTCTTTTAGTTCGTTTTTTGTAATTTTCATTTTGTTAAAGTTTATTTAGATTTATTTGAGTCAGCTTTTTTCATTTCTGAAATAAATGCTGAAATTTCTTCTATTTGATTTTTTAATTGTTTGTTTTCTTCTTTTAATTTACCAATTTCAGTAAGCTCATCTTCGTTTAATGTAACTTCTTCTTTTGCAGCTTTTTTAGCATCTTCTGCAGCAAATTCTTTTTCTAGTTGAGCTATATAAGAAATGTTTGGAGTTTCTTTGAAACCAGAAACGCTTTTTGAAGCGTCATCTCCTTGAAATCCAAAAGTTCCAACAAAATCTCTATTTTCATAAAGATTTTTAAGTTCTTCGTTAAGGTTTTTAACCTTTTCGTAATACTGTTCTTTTTTAAGAATAAAGTCAGCTTCTTCTTTGATAAGTTTTACAATTTTCTTCTTATCTATTATTTTTGAACTTTTTTCCATCTTTTCTTTTGTGTTGAAATTTGTTAATTTTAAAATAAATAGTATAAAAAATTTCTTTTTTAATTATTCATTTATTTTTTTTAAAAAATTGTTTATATTGCACTAAATGCAATTATAACACTATATAAATATGAATAATAAAATAAAAATTATAGTACCATTTTATAATCCAGGTAAATTTTTAGAAAGATGTGTTAATTCTCTATTGACACAAGACTATGAAAACTATGAAATTTTATTTGTAGATGACTCTTCTAATGATGGTTCTTTTAACAAGATACCAGCCGTAAGATATAAAGGAGATGAGAATGGAGATTTATTAAAAGATGAGAATGGAGAACCTGTTGTAGAGTACAAGCACCCACTTTTAGATAAAACAAAATGCAAGAACATTTTAGCTTGGCGCTCTAGTGAAAGAATGACTGCATTGCCTAATTTGCACAATGGGATAATGAGTTTTGCAACAGACCCTAACGATATAGTTGTTATAGTTGATGGTGATGATTGGTTATTTAATAAAAAATCTTTATCTTATATAAATGATTTTTATAACAATAATCCAGAATGTTGGATGATGTACGGCAGTTCAAAATGGACTGATGGAAGACCTTGTTGTGCTAGAGAGTATACTGAAGAAGAGTTTAAAAACTTAAGAAAATCTCAATTTAAAATCTCTCACATTAGAACTTTTAGAGCAGGACTTTATGCTAAAATAGCAGAACAAGACTTTGACTATAATTGCATGAAAGATAAAAATGGAGATTGGTATAAAATGACTTATGATGTAGCAATGTTTTTACCTATGCTAGAATTAGCAGGAAAAGAACATGTTTTTTATAACGAAACTCCTTTATACGTATACAACAGAGATAATCCCATTTCTGATGATAAAGTAAATCAACAATTACAATGGGATATACACTCAGAAATTTTAAATAAGAAACCTTTTAATAGAGTCGATACTTACGAACCAGAAAAAGTAAATTCAAATGATTAACGGAATAGTATTTAGTAAAGATAGAGCTTGTCAATTAAAATTATTAATAGACAGTATAGAAAAAAATGCAAAAAATATTTTTGAACTAAAAGTAATTTATACTTACACAAACCCAGAATATGAAAAAGGGTATGAAAAACTAATAAATCAGTATCCAGAAGTAAAGTGGGTAAGAGAGTCTTCAAATTTTAAACAAGATGTTTTAAGTTCAATAGAAAACACTGATAGTAATTATACTTGTTTCTTTACTGATGATGATATAATATACAGAACTTTAAAAGAAGAAGATTTAACAAGACATTTAGAAGAAGATAAAGATGCTTTTTGTTTTTCTACAAGATTAGGATTAAACACAAATAAGTGTTACACTATGAATTGTGATAACGTTATAAGACCTAGTTTTGAAGATGATACATTTATTTCTTGGGACTGGAAGGTTCATTATATGGATTTTGGATATCCACTTTCTGTTGATGGTCATATTTTTAGAACTAAAGAAATATTTAAACTTACAAAAAAGGTTAATTTCTCAAACCCAAATACATATGAAGCAAGTCTTCAAATGTTTGATAATTTTCCTAGAAATAAAATGTGGTCATATAAGCATAGCGCATTGGTTAACTCGCCAAGCAATATAGTTCAAAACACATTTCAAAATAGAAAAGGAGAAACTCATGGAGTTAGCACCAAAGACTTAAATGATGCTTTCTTATCAGGCGGTTTTATTGAATTAAATAAAATAGACTTTTCTAATATAGTAGGTTGTCATCAAGAGTTAGAATTACCTTTAACAAAATTAGAAATTACAGAAGAATAATAATGAAACCAGTACTAGTACATTATGTTAATATAGGAAATTTAGACCATACAGAAATTTCTGGATATATGCAACAAATTATGCAATTGTGCACATATGATGGAGAGTATCATACAGTTTTTTTACCAGTTAGAAACCAAGAAACAAAAATTGATTGTTTAAACCCTGTACACATAAAAGAATGTGATGGAAAAGAGAAGTTTATAAATAAATTAAATTACTTAAAACATAGAACTAAAGAAATTGTAGACAAACTTCCTTATACAAATAAAAATATACTTTTAGTTGAAAAAATATGAAAATAGGATTAGTAGTAATAGCAACAGGAAAATATACTCAATTTATACCACCTTTATTTAAGTCTGTTCAAAAGCACTTTATGAAAGGTCATGAAGTTAAAATTTTTGTTTTTACAGACGGAAAAATACCAGAAAATGATGTTGTAAAAAGAGTAGAGCAAGAACATTTAGGCTGGCCAGGTGCCACATTAAAAAGATATCATATTTTTGATAAAAATAAAGAAATCTTATCTAAAATGGACTACCTTTTTTATTGTGATGCTGATATGAAATTTGTTGGAGATGTTGGAGAAGAAATATTACCAGAAAAAGAATCTAACGGATTAGTTGGAACACAACACCCAGGATTTTATTCTTCTGGTAAAAGAGGAACTTATGAAACTAGACCAGAATCAACCGCATATGTTTCTCCAGAAGAAGGTTCTATATATTATGCAGGAGGTTTTAATGGAGGAACTTCAGAAGCTTTTTTGAATATGTCAAAAATTATAAAAGAAAGAGTAGATAAGGATTTAGAAAAAGATATTATAGCAGTTTGGCATGATGAAAGCCAAATGAATAGATATTTTATTGATAATCCACCAAAAACAATAACACCTAGTTATTGCTACCCTGAATCTTGGAGTATACCTTTTGAAAAAAAGCTTTTAGCATTAGATAAAAATCATTCAGAAATAAGAAAATGAAAATAAGATGTAATTCAAATTATGGTTTTAATCTAAATAATTATGATGTCAATAAAAACGTTGAAATTTGGTTAGATACTTTTGAAAGAATAGATGTTAGTAGAGCTGAAAAGAAAATTTTTATAGCTATAGAACCAAACGAAGTTATAAAAATGAATGAAGATATTAAATATTTTCAAAAAGCATTTGATTATATATTTACATATGATGAAGATTTATTAAAAGAATTAGATAACGCTGTATTGTTTGAATTTGGCACAAAATGGGTCAATATAGATGATTATAAGAATTTAAAAAAAGAATTTAGCGTTTCTACTGTTTGCGGACACAAATCAATAACAAAATTTCATAAAATTAGACATAAACTATGGGTGTCTCAAGAAAAAATTAATATTCCAAAAAACTTTTTTCTAAGCAAATACGGAGGACCAAGATTATTTGAAGGAAATAAAGTGCTTCAAGATTCTAAATTGCCAATGTTTGAAAGCATGTTTCATATATGTATTGAAAATATTCCAAAAAAATATTTTTTTACAGAAAAGCTAATAGATACTTTATTGTGTAAAACAATTCCAATTTATTGGGGCTGTACAAATGTAGAAGATTATTTCAACACAAAAGGAATGATAATAGTTAATAGTATAGAAGAAATAATAGATGCTTGCAACAATCTTACAGAAGAAGATTATCAGAATAAAATTGAATACGTTGAAGAAAATTATAATAAAGCTTTAAAGTGGACAGACCACCCAGAAAGAATATATAAAAAAATTAAAGAATTGATATGAAATTACACCTTGGATGTGGAGATAAAAAATTTGAAGGATACATCAACGTAGATATAAGAGGAGAAGTCAATCCAGATATTGTTGATGATATATCTGTTCTTGAAGATTTTAATGATGAATCTGTAGAACTAATATATGCCTGTCATGTTTTGGAACATTTTGGTAGACATGAATATATTGATGTTTTGAAAAAGTGGCACCAAAAATTAAAAAGTGGAGGAACTTTAAGGCTATCAGTTCCAGATATAGGAGGTGTTATCCGAAAATATAACGAAGGAGTTTCATTAAGGAGTTTGATGGGATTTTTATATGGAGGACAAAATTATAAAGAAAATTATCATTACATTGGATTTGACTTTAAAACATTATCAGAAGATTTGAAAAATATAGGATTTGAAGATATTCGTTTGTGGGACTGGAAAAAAGTTGAACATGGACATATAGACGATTACAGTCAATGTTATATTCCTCATATGGACAAAGAAAATGGAGAGTTGATGAGCTTAAATATAGAAGCAGAAAAAATTTAATATGGTATCAGTATTATTGGCAGTATATAACGGAGAAAAGTATCTAAGACGTTCTATAGAATCTGTTTTAAATCAAACTTATGAAGATTTAGAATTATTAATAGGATTTAATGGAACTATTGATAACAGCAAAGAAATAGTTAAAGAATTTGATGATGATAGAATAAGAGTATTTGATTATGGAATGGATGCTGGTAAATCTAAAACATTAAATAAACTAATAAAAGAAGCTAAAGGTGATTGGTTAGCAATGCAAGATGATGATGATGTTTGGTTACCAAAAAAATTAGAAATACAAATGGAACTTGCAGAAACAGGAAATTATGATGTTATAGGTTCGAGAATATTTTATTGTGATGAATTAGAAAAAATAACTGGTCAACCTAATATATATTTAAATCATGAAGATATAACTTCTCGTTCAATGAGAGGAGACAATCAAGTTCCAAATACTTCTGCTATTTTTAAAAAATCAATAACCGAAAAAGTTAATGGATGGGATGAAAGTTTAGGCGGTATAGAAGATTTTGATTTTTGGTTGAAATTGATGAAAATAAATTGTATATTCGTAAATGTAAAAAAACAATTAGTGTTGCACAGAGTTCATTCGAATAGTAACTTTAACACTAAAAAACATGACATAAAATCTATGTTAGAAAAATATAAATAAAATAATGGACAAGATTAGCTTTAATGAAATATTAGTTAAGCATTTAATATTATTTGATTATAATACAGATAAATCTGTAAAATTTATAGAACCACATCATTTGTTTAAAGTTGAAGATTCTATACATTATAAATCTTTAATTAGCAATAATTTTGAAGATTATGAAAAATTAATAAGTACAACAAATCAAAAAGAACATTCTAAAGAATTGTTTTTAGATTTAAAACAAAATTTTGACAAAAATAAATTGATTAAAGAAGAAAATAAGATAATATTAATATACAATAAAGAATTAAATAAATTTATTGTTCAAGATGGTTGTCATAGACTTTCAATTTTAATGTTAGAAAATAGAAAAGAATTACTACCATTAGAATGGTTTAAAATAAAAAATTAAAATGAAAAATATAGAAAATCAAATAAAAAAAGAATTGACAAACACTGTAGGAAAAAGTCATTATAATGGCTGGCACAATAGAACAACTTTTGGCTATCATTCATATAATTTTGATAATGTAAATATTGTTGGACAGAGAAATCCAAAAATAAGATTAAGTGACATTAAAAAATACATTGATTTTTCAGAAAAAAATGTAATAGATTTTGGTTGTAATGTAGGAGCTATGCTTCATCATTTGACGGAAATTAAAAATGGTTTAGGTTTTGATTATGATGAGAAATGTATAAATGCAGCAAATAACATTTCAAACATATTAGGTCGTGATAATTTAAATTATAATGTTCATGATTTTGATAAAAATTCATATGATGATTTAAAAAATAAAATAAATGTCAAACCAGACATAATTTTTATTTTGAGTTTAGGTAGTTGGGTTAAAAGTTGGCAAAAATTGTACAATATTTGTCTAGAATATAATTGTGATATAATTTTAGAAATCAATAATATTGATGAAGGGAAGTCCCAATTAGATTTTTTTAAAAATAAAGGATGTAAAGTTAAATTAATTATTGATAACTCTTTAGATGACTCTACTGGAAACAATAAAAGAAAAACTTATTTAATAAACAAAAAAAAATAAAATGAAAATTTTTATAAATAAAGGGTTTTTTCATCACATGAACAAACAATCTTTTGATGAAGTTATTTCTTATCTAAAATTTAAAAAAGTAAACAATATGAAAGAGGCTGATATCATATATAGCCCTAGTTTACGATTAGATACTACAATATATCCTGAAAAAAAATTCATATTTGGTCCACATTTTTCTGTTTTTCCAAATCAAGAAGCAAGAGCTATAAAAAATAGGTTTAATAATGCAATTTATATACAACCCTCTCAACCTTCTGTAGATACATGGGTTAAAGAGTTTGATTTTAAAAATATACCAGTAAAATCTTTTCCATTTCCTATTTTATTAGAAAAATATCCAATTTCAAAAGAAGATAAAGATACCGTATTAATATACTTTAAAGAAAGAAGTCCTAATGAATTAGATATATTAAAAAAGTTTATAGACAGTAAAAATGTAAAATATGATTTAATTTCATATGGAAATTATAATGAGTTGGAATATCAAAAAAAATTGAATAAAGCTAAGTTTGTAATTTGGCTTGGTCGTCATGAAAGTCAAGGTTTTGCATTAGAAAGTGTTTTAGCTAAAAATATACCTATATTAGTTTGGGATGTAACCCAAAGAAGTCAACAATTTAATTGCCCTAGAGAATATTATAATGTAAAAAGTGAAGTTACTACAGTTCCATATTGGGATAGTAGGTGTGGTGTAAAATTTTATTCAGCAGATGAATTAGAAAAATCTTATGATTTTTTTATTAAGAATATAGAAAATTTTAATCCTAGAAATTTTGTGGAAGAAAATTTAAGCATTGAAAAATGCTCTAAAAATTTTTTAGAATTAATAAAATGAAAAACTTAATAATAATAACATCAGTTATAAATACATCTCCTGAAAATCTAAACTATGGACCAAGGTCTATTTATAGTTTACAACAAAGGTATGAACAAACCTTAAAAACTATTGAAAGTTGTTATAAAATAAAAGATAAAGAGATTCTTTTGGTAGAAACATCTACTCTTTCAAAAGAAATGGAAGAAGAACTTAAATGTCGTGTTGATTATTTTTATAATTTTGGAGAAAGAGAGGAAATAAGAAAAAAAACAGATGGAAAATATAAAGCTAGTGCAGAATCGACTCAAATATGGGAAGGTCTAAAAAAAATAGACATTCATAACTACGATAATATATTCAAAATATCAGGAAGGTATTTTTTTAATGAATATTTTGACTATGAAAAAAAATATAAAAACAATGATAATGTTTTCAAGGAAGGGCCAAATAAAACTGCATTAGCTACAGTAATGTACAAAATAAACAAAACACATTTTGAAAAATACTTAGAAACAATAGAACATTGTAAAGATAGTCAAAAAATGTTAGAACAAGAGTTTATAAAATTTTTTTCAAATAACTATATTACATTTGACAAAATTGGAGTTGAAGGAAATGTTAGTGTTGATGGTAATTATATAAATTGGTAAATGAAAAAAATAATAGTTATAGGAGATAGTCATAGTACTTTATACGATAAAAACCCAAACAGAAATAGAGGTGTTTGGATAGATAGTAGTTTAAATAATGTTTTTGATGTAAGGTGGATTGGGCCTGTTACTTTTTGGAGATTATGCAGAGACCAAGAAAAGTTTATAGATTTTAATTCAGACATAAAATATTACGCACACCCAGAATGTCCAATGACTACTAAAGCAAAAAAAGGTAGTGAAATTATTATAGTTTTAGGTGAAATAGATGTTAGATGTAATATTTTAAAACATAAACCTTACAAAAAAACAGTGGATGAAATGATAAAAAAAATAGAAAAATTTATAAGTAAATACAATTCTGATTTTAATTTTCACATTCAGTCTATAGTGCCTACTATTTATAGAGCTAATTTTGGAACAAAAAAACCTTTATTTCCTTTTGTTGGAAATGATGAAGAGCGTAGAGATGTAACGCTTTATTTTAATGACAAACTTAAAGCGTTATGTAAAAGTATAGATATTGGATATTTCGATATATTTGATATTTATGCTGACAAAAAACAAATGATGACACCTGAAAAATCTGACTATATAGTTCATGCTATGAAAACACCAGAATTGGAAGAGCGAATCAAAGAATATTTTAAATTATGATGGAAAATAAAAGAATATTAATCATTGGTGGTACAGGTGCATTAGGCAAAACTCTAATCAAGAAGTATCAAAGTGAAAATGACATCCTAGTATTAAGTAGAGATGAACATAAGCATGTTGCTTTAGAAAAAGAAGAATGGGTTGATTCTTATAAAGTTAAATTTAGAATTGGTGACGTTAAAGATAGGGATTCGCTTAGAAACGCTATTGAAGATTACAAACCAGGAGTAATTATTAATACTGCTGCATTAAAGCACGTACCTATTTGTGAAAACAATCCATTTGAATCTGTGAATGTGAATATTATAGGCCATCAAAACCTTATTCAAGCTGTTAAATGGGCTAACCATACAATTGAAACGCTTATATTTGTAAGTACAGACAAAGCTTGTAAGCCAATAAATGTATACGGAATGAGTAAAGCTATATCTGAAAGACTTTATATTGAATACGCTAACCAACAGAGAGATATAAAAGTTTGTCTTGTTAGGTATGGAAATGTATTGGAATCAACTGGTTCTGTTATTCCTTTCTTTAAGAAATTACTTAACGAAGGTAAAACATCATTGCCAATTACAGATATGAGAATGACAAGATTTTTGCTTACATTGGATAGAGCCACAGACTTAATCGATTGGACTTATTCAAACGACACGCATGGTATGATTGCAATACCAAAGGTAGAATCGTTCTCAATTCCAGAGATTGCTAGAGCATTGTTTAAGTGGAAAAGTATTGAAGGTGATTTAGATATTGTTGGTATAAGGCCTGGTGAGAAATTACATGAAGAAATGATTTCAGATATTGAATGGATGAGGACTAAAGATGGTGGTGAAAATTACTTGATTACAGATGAAATAATTTCAACAGAATCTAAATCCTACAATTCATACGATTCTCTTATGGATAATGATAAGGTTTATGAATTTTTACAAAAAAGTAACGTAATATGAAAGAATTAAATGTTGAACAATATAGAAAATTATTTAACACAAACCTAGAAAATTTAAAATTTGATAATGTTTTAACTGTTGAAGCCTTAAAGAATGAAATAGAATCTTTTGATATAAGTACTAAAGACCAAGTTAATTACATTTCCAATATGGAATTAGAGAAATGGTCATTTAAAGTTAATGGTGTTGATAAGGGTGATAAATATGAAAGTATAAATGTTAACGGCGTTCCAATCTTAAAGAAATATCTTTATGATATCGTACCAACATTAAACGTTAAATCAGTATTAGATGGTGGTGCTGGTGGTGGAATGAATACGAAAATTCTATCAACTAAATTAGATAAGGATACTAAGTTTTTATGTGTAGAGAATTATAAAAAACATTGTGAACATATTAAAGATAATTTAGATGATAGGTTTAACATAAATAAACCACATGTTAAGGTTAATGATTTTACAGTAATAAACGCATCTTTACATGATATACCATTAGAAGATAATAGTGTTGAATTGGCTTTTACACATGCAGTTATGTCACACATACCATTTTTACCAGCGATACTGGCAGTTAAGGAATTAGCTAGGGTTAGTTCTAAATATGTTTTACATATTGAACAGAAGAATTCTGTACACAGTATTGTTGTACCTGGTTACACCAAACATCACACCAATAAAGGATGTACCATGAATTATCAAAAAATATATAAAGAATTAGGTTTTAAGGAAGTAATGTACGAAGAAACACCATTAGGTGTTGGAAATCAAATAATGTGTGTATATTTAGGTGAAAAAATTGTATAATGGAAAGGTTTGAAAATAAAATGCCAAATGATTATTACGGTACTCATGTGATAAATAATTTTACTAACTTCACATTTAGTGATACAGATTACACATCCCCAATTTATTTTAGAAATCCAAAGAGAAAGTTTAAGCTATCACTTAACCATATTGAAGTAATTGAATTCTTTATTAGACTTCTTAAACCAAAAAACTTTATTGAAATGGGTACTCAGTTCGGTGAAACAGCTGTTAGGGTTTTACCACTCATCCCAGAACACTATTATGGTGTTGATATTGTTATGCAAGATAACATGAAGTTTCTAAATAAAAAGTATGATAATCTACATTTTTTTGAAATGAGTACTGATGACTTTTTCAAAAATTCATTTGATAATAGATTTTTTGATATGGCATTTATAGATGCATCTCACGATTATGAACAAACTCTTAAGGACTTCTTAAATATTAAGGATTTCATTGTTCCAGATGGTATTATATTTTTCCATGATACATACCCATCTACAATAAGTGAAACAGCCTCTGATTTATCTGGCGATTGTTATAAGTTACCAGAGAAGATAAGGTTAGAATATAATAATGAATTTGAAATAATAACGTTCCCAATTAATCCTGGGTTATCAATGGCTAGAAAGGTAAAAACCAATATCGGTGATGAAGAGTAATTTTTGTTTTATAATACCATCATATTGTAATAGTGATTTACACGGATTACAACTTAAAAGATGTGTTGCGTCAATTAGGAAGTGGCATGATAATCCGATATTCATAATTGACGATTTTTCAGAGATGAATATTCATAATTATTTATCGGAGTTTAAAGATATTATGGTTGTTAAGTCACAAGTTAAAGCTGCTGGTGATATGGTAACTTATTTTAACTTCTTACAAATTGATGGGTATAAAAACGCTGTTATTTTTCAAGATAGTATGACTCTAGAACATGAATTAGAAAATGTTACGGATATTGATACAGTAAGTCATATTTGGTATTTTACAAACCATAGGCACCATTGGCATAAGATTAAAGAACCAGATACTGAATATAATAAACAAAATAATATAAGAGTACACGATGACCTTATGATGGATTGTATAAATAAGATGATTACAAATGAAAAGTTTAGAGAGTGGGCGATTAATATTTACCCACAAAAGAATAAGTGGTCTGGTAATATTGGATGTCAATCCATTATTGATAAAGAATTTTTACTTAAATTAGAGGAAGAAACTGGAATTGTTTCTATAATGTATAAAATGAATAATAATAGATTTAGAAGAGTAGCTGAAAGTCTTTTTCCGTTGGCCTGTCAATATGTTATTGGTGATTCAATAGTTGAAAAGGGTTATGATGGTATTTATTATGATGGGATAAAACAACAAAACGGTAATATACGTTTAATGGCTAAACAATTAGGTCTTGGGAACTATAATGAAGTAGTACACCAAGTGTGTAAAAATAAATACTTTTCTAAGATAACCTTCAATAGAAGACCAATACCAACAAAATAATGGAATACATATTAATAAACACACCAAAAACGGCTGGAACTTTTACCAAAAAAAGAATTGTAGAACAAAATAAAAATGTTCATATAATACAAGGTCATTCAAGATGTATTAGTGATGATTTTATTTTTAACGCTTACCCAAATAATGAATATTATAAAAGTAGAAAATGGTGGGGGGTTGATTTAACAAAGCAACCAATTTTTAATGACGCTATTAAATTCACAATTATTAGAAACCCATATGATTTGTTAACAAGTTATTTTATTAGTAGGTGGGGTGATAATGATAAGGGAATGACAAGAAAGTTACCAAACCTTGACTTTACTAACCTAATTAAAGAGTTTTCTAACCAAGAAAAAGATTGGCACGTACCATTATGGAGAGATTTTCTTTATTTCAATTTATTTGACGAAGACGGTAATTCCAGATGTGACTATGCGATTATATATGATACTTTAAATGAAGGTCTTTCTGAGTTTTCAAAACAACATAATTTAAAATATAAGTCTGGTGGTGTGGAAAATAAAACTGGTAGAAAGAACAAAAATTATAAAAATTATTATAATGATGAAACTATTGACTTAATTACTGAAAAGTGTAAATTAGAATTAGATATGTTTAATTTTGATTTTGATGGTTATAGAGGTAATGAAAAAATAATAAATGTATCAAATTTAAAAATTGATTGGAATAAAATTTTAAAAAAATGAAAATATTAATAGTGGGTTCAACAGGAATGTTAGGTAATACATTAAAACAGTATTTTTTAGCAATAAAGTATGAAATTAAAACACTAGATAGAAAAGACTTAGATTTATCTCAATGTAGTTGGGGTGAATTAGAAGATAAAATCATTGAAAGTGATTGTGATATCCTTATTAATTGTGCTGGATTAATAAAACAGAGAAAAGGGGTCACTACTGCTGACTTCATTGCCGTTAATAGTCTTTTACCTCATAGAATGGCTGATATTTGTGAACAACAAAATATGAAAATGATTCACATAACTACTGACTGCGTATTTAGTGGTGGTTTTGGAAATTATAATGAGGATTCTGTTCATGATGTTACGGATGATTACGGTAGAAGTAAATCAATGGGTGAACCAGAAAATTGTACGGTTATTAGAACCTCTATCATAGGTGAAGAAGAAAATAATAAACTTTCACTATTGGAATGGGTGAAATCTAATAAAGATACCAAAATTAAAGGCTACACAAACCATCAATGGAATGGAGTAACTTGTTTACAGTTAAGTAAAACAATAAGACAAATAATAGATGAAAATTTATATTGGAAAGGCGTTAGACATATATATACAGACGATTCTGTTAATAAGTGTCAATTGGTCAAAATGATTAATGAAATTTATCAATTAAATAGTGAAATAGAGGGGCAAGAAACTGATATCAGTGTTAATAGAACTTTAAAAAGTAATTTCGATACAAAAATTTTCAAAATACCTTTTTTATATAAACAAGTTGAAGAAATGAGAAAATTTCATATAAATTTGAAAAACAAAGAATTAGAAGATTATTATACAAATTTATTATAATTCATTTACTTTTATAAATTTCAGCTTATATTGCTCTTATGAGTAATAATAATAAAAAAGTTGCTTTTTGCACAGGAGTCAATGGTCAAGACGGCTCTTATCTAGCAGAACTTCTATTAGATAAAGGTTATGAAGTTCATGGCATGATTAGACGCTCAAGTTCTTTTAACACCAAAAGAATTGACCATATAATAAGTAAAAATAAAGATTTTCATTTGCACTATGGAGATGTAACTGACCCACTTGTAATTTCTAATCTTATATCAAAGATACAACCAGATGAAATTTATAGTCTAGCTGCTCAATCTCACGTAAAAGTTTCGTTTGAGCTACCATATTATACAGCTCAAACAGATGCTCTGGGTACACTTGCAATTTTAGAAGCAATGAAAAATCACTGTCCGAATGCTAAGTTTTACCAAGCATCAACATCAGAACTTTATGGAGGAATGGGATACAATATGCCAGAAGATGGATATAATGAAGAATCTAAATTTCATCCAAGAAGTCCTTATGGAGTAGCAAAACTTTATGGTTTTTGGATTGTAAAAAATTATAGAGAAGCATACGGTTTATATGCTTGTAATGGAATACTTTTTAACCACGAATCTGAACGTAGAGGAGAAACTTTTGTTACAAGAAAAATAACAACAAATCTAGCGGAAGTTGCTTGTGGAAAAAGAGAGGTTCTTAAAATAGGTAATCTTGATGCAAAAAGAGATTGGGGACACGCAAGAGATTATGTAGACGGAATGTGGAGAATGTTACAACTAGATGAACCAGAAGATTTTGTTTTAGCTACTAATAATGCTTATTCTGTTAGAGACTTTATTGAAGAAGTTGTTCCTCATCTTGGTTTTGAAATTATCTGGAAAGGAGAAGGTGTTAATGAAAAAGGTTATGACAAATCTAGTGGAAAGCTGTTAGTTGAAGTTGACGAAAAATATTTTAGACCTTCTGAAGTAGAAGTTCTATTAGGAGACTATTCTAAAGCAAGAAAAAAATTAGATTGGGAGCCAAAAATTCAATTTAAAGAGCTTGCATCTTTAATGATTAAAAGTGATATAAAAAAACTAGAAAAAAAAGGATATAAATTCTATGCAAACGCTAAGTAATAAAAAAGTTATAATAACAGGAGGTGCTGGATTTGTGGGCTCTAGTTTAATAAAGTATCTTGTTAAAAATTTTGAAAACATAAAAATATTATCAATAGACAATTATTCAGTTGGCTCAAAAGATAATCATATTGATTCTGATAGTGTAAAATACATTAAACTTAATACTTGGCACATAAATAGAAGTAGTGAAGTTGAACATTTTGAAGCAGATATAGTTTTTCATTTTGGAGAATACTCAAGAATATCAACTTCTTTTGATGAGTCACAAAAAGTGCTTAAGTCTAATTTAAACGGAACTTTTGAAGTGCTTGAGTTTTGTAAAAAAACAAAAACAAAACTCATATATTCAGCATCAAGTTCAAAGTTTGGGAATGGCGGAAATGGAGAAGATTTAAGTCCTTATGCTTGGTCTAAATCAAAAATGGTAGAATTAATAAAAAATTATCATAATTGGTTTAATCTACAATATGAAATATGTTATTTTTTCAACGTATATGGAAGTGGTCAGATATCAGAAGGTGATTATGCAACTGTTATAGGTATTTTTGAAAGACAACTTAAAAACGGAGAACCAATAACTGTCGTAGCACCAGGAGACCAAAAAAGAGATTTCACTCACATTTATGATATAATACTTGGAGTTGTAAAATCTACATACAAAAATATGAATAGAGAATGGTTTTTACGCTCTGGTATAAGTTATAAAATAATAGATGTTGCAAAAATGTTTAGCAATAATATAAAAATGTTGCCAGAGAGAAAAGGTGAAAGGTTTGAGTCAGAAATTTTTGAAGACGATACTAGAGAGGTTTTAAATTGGATGCCTAGCGTAAATTTGGAAGAGTGGATTAAACTTAAATACAAACATGAATTACAAGAAAAAAGCGATAGTAACTGGAGCTAGTGGCTTATTAGGCTCTGCAATTAAAGCAGAGTTGAAAGAAGAAGATGAGCATGTATTCTTGTCTAGTAGAGATTGTAATCTTTTGAACTATGAATCCGTTAACAGAACTATGCATGATGGTTCAGTGAATGGATATGATACAATTATTCATTGCGCAGCAAAAGTTGGTGGAGTAAAAGCTAACATGGATGACAATGAAGGGTTTTTTAGAGATAATTTAGAAATTAATAACAATCTATTAAATGTAGCATATAGGTTAAAATATAAAAATTTTGTATCTATACTTTCAACTTGTGTATTCCCAGACAGAGTAGAATATCCTTTAACTGCAGACAAAATTAACCAAGGGCCACCTCACAATTCAAATTATGGATATTCATATGCAAAAAGATTGTTGGGCTATCAAACTACAACATTTGGAAAGATGATACCAGAATCAAATTGGATTTCTATAATACCTACTAATATATATGGTCCAAATGATAATTTCCATTTAGAAGACAGCCATCTAGTACCAGCATTAATCAGAAAGGGATATGAAGCTAGTTTAAGTGGTGGAAATTTTGAAGTTTGGGGTGATGGAACCCCTTTAAGGCAATTTATATATTCTGAAGATTTAGCTAAAATTATTTTGTGGGCTATAGATAACTGGAAAGAAGATTTAGCTTTTATGGCTGTTAATGAAAAGGAATATTCCATTAAAGATATAGTTGATATAATTGCAAAAAGGTTTGAAATATCTGAAGATAGAATCAAATACGATACCTCAAAACCAAAAGGTCAATTTAGAAAGCCTGCTAAAAGTGATGTTCCAAAAAGTTTTAAATTTACACCTTTAGAAGAAGGTATAAACAAAACTATAGATTGGTTTATTGAAAACTATGAAAAAGCCAGAAAGTAATAAAAACATATTAGTTACTGGTGGTCTAGGATATATTGGAAGCAATACAGTAGTAAAACTTTTTGAAAATGGATATAATCCAATTATAATAGATAATTTATCTAATAGTGAGATTTCTAAATTAGATGAAATAGAAACTATATGTAATTCAAAAATTCCATATTATATTGGAGATATAAGAGATGATGAAGGTTTAAACAACCTATCTTATATAATGAAAAAATACTCTATAGATTCTGTTATTCATTTTGCTGCATTTAAATCTGTAAATGAATCTGTAAAAGAGCCTTTAAAATATTATAATAATAATGTATATGGTACAGTAAAACTTTTAGAGATGATGAAACAATATAATGTAAAAAATTTAATATTTTCATCTTCTTGTACCGTATATGGCGAGCCAGATAATTACCCAGTCTCAGAAAAAACTCCTACAAAACCAGCTGAAAGCCCTTATGGTGAAACAAAACAAATTTGTGAAAGCATTCTAGAAAAAACTTCTAAATCTCAAGATTTAAATGTTATATCATTAAGATATTTTAACCCTATTGGATGTCATCATTGCGGATTGTTGTCTGACAATCCAAAAGGAATACCAGAGAATTTAATGCCTTATATAGTGGGCGTTATAAAAAAAGATTATGAATATCTTAAAGTTTTTGGAAATGATTATAATACTAAAGACGGAACTGCAGTAAGAGATTATATAAACGTTGAAGATTTAGCAGAAGCTCATGTAAAAGCTTTAAATATAGTTGGCAAAAATAAATACAACAATATAAATGTTGGGACTGGAAAGGGTTATTCAGTTATGGAAATAATAGAATGCTTTAACTCTTTAGGCTATAAAATACCTTTTAAAATAAACCCAAGAAGAGAAGGTGATATAGAAAGTATATATGCAGACATATCTAAAGCAAAAAAAGATATGAATTGGAAGCCAACAAAAAATTTAAAAGAAACTTTATTATCTGTTATTAATTCAATTAATTTATTAAGTGAATAAATTATTTGTATTTTTAAAAAGTTTTGCCTTTATTTGTCAATAATTAAATTTAATAAAAACTTCATGAAATTTAAAGATATGACGAAAAGTGAAATAAAACGCTTTTCAGAAATTTATAAAAACAAATCTCTAGCGTGGGATGAAAGAATGAAGAAGCTAATGGATTTAACAGGAAAATCAGAAAGAACTGTAAGAAAGTGGGCTTCAGAAAAGTTAGAACTAAACGAGAAAAAAGAGACACTATCAGCAGAGTACAAGCAAGCTAAAAAAAGAACTTTCAATAAAAAGAAAAAGAAATTTATAATCACTTGGGCTCAAAACAACACACCAGTACACAAAGAATTTTTTGAAAACTTAACTGCATATGCTAAACATATAAATGCAGATATACACGTTATTGCTGGTAGATATAAAAACCCTACATCTATATGGTCTTCTGAGCAGGAAGAAGAAGAAAGGTGGGATACTAGAGTTCAGCCTTATTTAGATGCTAACAGACATAATATACATAAATATGTATCTATCATGTCTGATGTTAAAATTCATCCAACAGCAGTAAATCCAATGACAGGTATGCACTCTATGTCAGGAATTAATTCTTGTGTTTTTGGCTCTCCTAAATTACAAATGGAAATGATACCAGTTATAGAAGGTGAAAAATCAAAAATGATGTTAACTACTGGTTCTTGTACTAAAAAAAATTATACAGATTCCAAAGCTGGGAAGAAGGGTGAATTTCATCATGTAATAGGTTTTGCAATTGTAGAAATAGAAGACAATGAAACTTTTTATTTAAGGCAAGTTTCCGCAGAAGAAAATGGTAACTTTTGTGATTTATATAAAGAAGTTATTTATGATAAAGATTCAGGAAAAACTAACATTAAAAAAATTACAGAAATAGAAGCTTGCGTTTTAGGAGATTTACACTGGGGGCATCATGACCCAGAAGTTGTTAGTTTAACTCATAAAATGATGAAAAAAATTAAGCCAAAAAATGTTGTTTTACACGATGTTTTTGATGGCTACTCAATATCTCATCATGATATGAAAGACCCATTTGCTCAATATGGAAAAGAGGTAAACGGAAACAATGATTTACAAAAAGAAGTTTCAGAAATGTTAGAAGGGCTAGTTCCTTTTGAAGATTATGAAAACGTTGTAATAGTAAGAAGCAATCACGATGACTTTTTAGATAGATGGGTTAAAAATGAAGATTGGAAACGCCAACCCACACCAAAAAACTCTCCATTATATATGGAATATTCAGCTATACTTCTAAGGCAATATGCAGAGAATCCAAACAATATTAAGGGAATAATACCATCAATTATCAATAAAAGATTTCCAAAATTTATCACTTTAGGAAGAAGAGATTCTTATAAAGTTTTAGATTGGGAATTAGGTCAACATGGTGATATGGGGTCAAATGGTTCAAGAGGCTCTTTATTACAAATGAGAAAATTAAATACTAAAATAATTGTTGGACATTACCATTCTCCAGGAAGAAAAGACGGAGCTTTAGCTGTTGGAACTTCTACACATATTAGAGTTGGTTACAATATGGGACCAAGCTCTTGGCTACAATCTCATGTTATAATTCACAAAAATGGAAAAGCACAGCATATTAATTTCTTTAAAAATAAAGAAGGAAAATTAAATTATACAACTTTTAAATAATACAAAATGAATAACAAAGAAAGCTTTTTAATAAAAAATGGAAAATCGATAGATACTATAAAATTTTGTAAAGAATTAAATGTTGGCTTAAAAGATTTAGTGTGGTTTGTTGAGAGGATAGAAAAAGAATTCGATAAAGATAAATTAGAGTGTAAAATTTTTAGAGATAGTATAGAAAAGTGTGTAAATTATTTTGAAAAAATATCCCCTAAAAACAAAAGTCTTTTAAAGAAGGTAAGTTTAAAGAATGTAATTATAGAATCTGAAAGAAATATAGAAAACAAAGAAAGTGTTCAATCAAGAATTTTACACACTTTTAAAGACGGTTCTTTTATTATAAATTTAACATATAAAGAGCTAGGCTTTGAGTCTATTGAAATGAGAAATTGTTTAGCTGATTATAAATCTGTTGTAAAATCTGGTAAGGTTTGCATATTAGCTCTTAAAGATAAAAAATCAAAAACAATATGCCATTTAGAAATAAACAAGAACGGTCGTGTAGTTCAAGCTTTAGAAAGGTTTAATAAAAATCTTAAATACAAAACCTTTGATTACATACAAGAGTTTTTTAAAATTTATGAAGATAAAAAAATATATAATAAAATTAAAAAGCTAGGATTTGGAACTTTATATGATTTAAATTTTGCAAAAACGGTAAATGGTTTACCTATTGTTGAATCTTTCTTTCCAACACGATTGTCTAAATCTCTATTAGAAGAAGAAGGTGAAATGAATATAGATTTAAGTTCTTGTAAAAAAATAAACAATTACAATTATTCTATAATGGATTTAGATAGTCTATCGAAAGGCAGTTTAAAAGATGTTATAAAAAGCTTAGAAGATTATAAAAATTATATTGATAAAAATATACAAACAATAATTAATACTATAAAATCTTCATATGATAATTATTTTATATTAAATGATGAAATTATAGAAAAGATATATAACAAAAAACCAAAAACAACTGAATTAAAATTAAAAAGCATATTAGAAGAAGATAAAATATTTAATGATAGACTTTTTGAATTGCCTGAACCACATTTTGAAATAAATGTAAATGAAAATTTTGTAGATGATGATATATTTTTTAATGAAGATTTGAGTCTTGAAAATTGTAATCCTGGAATTGACGGAATTTTTAGTCCTGATGACAGAAGTGTTTTTGCAGACATAACAACAGAGGTAGTAGATTTAGCTATAGGAAACAAAGCGGTAAATTAAATATTTTAAATTTATTTTTTTAATTAATATAAGTTTTTTATATTTGTATATATACTTAAAAAGATTAAATTATTATTGCAAATGAAAATTATTGAAAAAGAATACAAAATTTTAGAGGTAGATAAAAAAAATAGAAACCACAGAGCCTACACAAAAAATTTAGTTTCTAATTGGATTAAGGAATGTGAAAATTTTACTGAAGAAAACTCTGGGTTTGATTTAGAATATGCTATTGATGATATAGAAAAAGAAGAAGAAAGAGATATTTATCGTGAATATATATCTAGTTCTTTAAGTTGTGGTATTGTAAATAATCTTAAAATTAAAAAAGGATTTTTATATGGTAATGTTAAATTTAAATTGCCAAGCTCTTGTTTTGATTTAACAAAAGAAATATACGGTGAAGATTTTTCTTTAGATGATTTAGCAATCGTTCCAAAAGGAAAAGGCTCAGTTAAAAATCAAGTAGTACAAGACGATTATGAGTTATATGGATTTAATTTAATCTTATTAAAAGACTCTGCTTTTATAGAAGATGAAAAAGAAAAGGAAATAGCTGAATAATAATATGTCAAAAAAGAAAAAAATATTAGCTATATCTATAGATGGCGTAACTAGAGATTTGTATAACCAGTTTGATACATGGTATAGAAAAGCTTTTATAGTTAATGATTCTATAGTTGAAATGGACGACAATTATAGATATATAGAATCAAAAGAGCCAGACGAAGAAGCTGTTTTGGCTTTGCAAAGAACTATAGATGAAAAGATAAATTTGCCCCTAGATACTTTTGACTTATTGAACCATTACCAGTTTGATACAAGAGAGGATTTAAATAATTTTATGTATAGAGACTATTCTTTTCAAATATTTGCTTCTGCAAATTCTTTTCCTAAATCTATGGACTCTATTAATTTTTTACAAATATTTGGAGATGAAACAGAGTTGTTTGATGTTGTTTTATTTGCTAAATGCGAACAAACTTCAATATCTTCAACATATCATTTTTTGGCAAAAAATGCTTGTAAAATAAGAAATGTAAAGTTTGTAAAGGAATATGAAGAAATTTGGGAAACTGCTGACGTAGTAATCTCAGATTGTCCAGAGATTTTTGAAACAAAGCCAAAAAATAAGAAGTGTATAAAAATAAACCATATGTATAATTCTTATTCAGAAGCTGACTATTCATTTGATTCTATTACACAGATTACAAATCAAAAGTTTATACAAGATATATTTAAGTAACTACTAACCTCTGCTACTACGCATGAACTACTAACTGTTAGAGTGCCCGTCTTTTGGCGGGCATTTTTATTTTTAATACTTTTTTAATTTATCATTTACTTTTGGTAATAGATAATTATTTTTGATTAAAATATAAATTAAAACATATATGGAAACTGTATCTCAAAAAATTTCAGAGACAAAAGAGGAAGAAGCTCAAAAGAGAGAAGATGTCATAAATGGAGTTATAAAAAAATTAGAAAAAAAAGATTATAATATTTTTATATACTGCCCTGCTATGAACACTCCTAGTGGAGGAATTTCTGTTTTGTTCAAACATGCACAAACTTTAAAAGAGGAAGGTTACAATGTTAAAGTTGTTTATGAACCTCAACAAAACAGCAAAGCTTCTATAGAAGCGACAAATAAAGCTCGAATGAAAGGAGCTCAACAACCAGTTATAATTTTTGACAAATTTAACCCTTCTTGGCTAGGAGACTTAAAAGAAGGTATAGAGTTTAGGTGTTTAGCAGAAGGTGAGCTAACTTATACTGATGGAACAACAGAAAAGATAGAAACATTAATGATGAACCCAGAAGATATTATGATTATACCAGAAGGGTTTCCTAATGTTATGGAAAATACTGTTAACCTACCTTGTAAAAGAATTGTTTTTGCTCAAAGTTGGTATTACATACTATCAGGAATGAAAGTAGGACAAAAATGGCAACATTTTGGAATTAAAGATGTAATCTCTATTTCTGATGGAATAACTCAATACATCAATACAATTATGCCTGGGTTAAGCGTTAGAAACTACAAACAATCAATTGACAGAGAGCTTTTCAATGTTCCTGAAAAGTTATCAGAAAAATCTCCTCTAATATCATATATGCCAGGAAGAGGTCCAGAGTCTCAACTAAAAACTAATAATGTAATAAGAACTTTTTATGAGTTTTTCCCACATTATAGATGGGTTAGATTTGCAGCTTTACAAGGTTTATCAAAAGAAGACTTTGCAAAACAATTAAAGTCATCAGCAATAGCATTATATACTGATGAAATTGCTGGGTTCGGTACTTTACCTTTAGAAGCTATGGCTTGTGGAACTCACGTTGTAGGATGGACTCCTTTTGGAAGTAAAGAATATATTAATGAAAACAATGGTTTTTGGGCGGTAAACGGAGACGTTTTCCAGCTAGCAGAATTAATAGGATTTGCATTGGATAGATATTTTGCAGGACTTTTAGATGATGAAAAAGTTTCGCAAGAATATGAAAAAACTCTAAAAAACTATTCAGTTGAAGAAGAGAAAAAATCTATTTTAAAAATTTATAAAGACATAACAAATGAAAGAATTGAAGAACTTAGAAACATTAAATAATAAAAACTTACTAGCAGTATTGCCAGTAGCCAATCTAGAAGATGAAGTTTTAAATGAAACTTTATATAGTTTGGGAAATCAAACAAATCAAACAGATTTACTTATTTTAGTATCAAAAGATTTGTCAAAAGAAGAACTTAAAAGAGTAAGTGAAATAGCAGAAGCTCCAAAAAAGATAATTGTAAAAAATGGAGAGGACGGAAAACCTGTAAATGAAGTTCTAGAGCCAGTAAACAAATTAAATTTTGCCATTAAAGTTACTGAATCTACAAGTTTTTCTTCTGTGTTTAACGATTCATTTAATGAATCAAACGAAAACGGATACAAGTGGTTTTCCATTGTAGACAATGGAGATTTTGTAGAAGAAGATTGGGTTAAACACTTTGAAAGATACTCTTCAGAAATTGAAGACATTTCAATATTTTTACCTTTAACTAGACAAATTTCTGCTGGAAATATGACTGGTCACTTAAACGAAGCTACATGGCTAGAAGGAAAGGCAGAAGTTGCTGGTCAAGCTGATTTACAGCTTTTAATGGCATGGAATTGTCTTTCTCCTACTGGATGCATGTTTAAAGTAGAAGATATAAAAGAATATAGCGAAGAAAGAGACGGCAAATTTTATCCTTTCAAAGAAAATATGAATTTAGCTTCTTCTTATGAGTTTTTCTTAAGAATGATTTATGAAGATTTAAAAACTTACACAATGCCAAGATATGGATATCAAATGAGATTAGATAAAAATAATTCGGCATTTAGTAAGTTCTCTTCAAAAATACCTTCTAATATAACTCAATTAAGTAAAGAAGAAGGAGGAATAACTCAACATGAGTTAGGGTTCTGGATGGAACAGGCTAAATCAGAATATTTTATGTCTGAAGATAGAGAGATAGAATACGAGCCACAAGCTTAATTTCTCTAACGAAAAAGGCAGCCCTGCCAGGCTGCCTTTGTTATACCATAATAAATTTGAGACGACAAACTATATAGGATATTTTACAAATATATGTAATTGTCCTGTAAAAACAAAATAAAATGAAAAATAATGTCAGGACAATCAAAAAAATTAAAACCTCTTAATCAAATAAAGTTTGATTCAGTAGGAGAAGAGTTTGTTTATCTACACGAAAAAATATCGGTATTATCCCCCAAGTTTATAAATCGCTCAGAAGAAACTACAATAGAGTCTTTAAGGGAAGAGTATTCAAGAATAATAAATGAAGAACAAGTAGAAGAAAAGTATAAAAAATCTTCTGTTTATTGGTCTGGAGCTCAAGAAAGAGCTATAGCTAGATATATTGCAGAAAAAGACTTAGATAAAAAAGATAAAATTTTTAGAGAAGATATATATAAGCCTCTAAAAAAGCTGGTAGAAAATATAATATATACATATAAACTTTTTAGAACAGATGTTGAAGTTAGAGAACTTCAAGAAGATTGCATGTCTTTTTTGATTACAAAAATGGACAGATACGACCCTTCAAAAGGAACAAGAGCTTTTGCTTTCTTTGGAACTATAGCCAAACATTATCTTATGGGCGAAAAGAAAGTTTCATATAAAAATATGCAGATTAATATCAATATAGAAGAATCTAATGCAGAATATACATTAGACGAAAAAAATGATAGCAATAATGCAGAAATAGAATCAGAAGCAACAAATTCTGTAGTTTTTAAAGAAATTATACAAAAATTAGAATCTGAATTAGATAATCCTAAAATATTAAAAAACGATAAAAAAGTTATTGAAGCTATAATTTTTATATTTAAAAGACACGAAGTTATAAACATATATAACAAAAATCTTTTATATCATTTAATAAAAGAAAGAACGTTATTACAAACAAAAGAAATAACATATTCGCTTACTAGAATAAGGGAATTTTATAAAAACTTTAAACAAGACTTCTTAAAAGGTTTACAATAAAGTTTTTTTGTTTATCCTATTTATAATAAAAATATTATGGAAGATTTAAACGACAAAAACGATTTAAATTCTATGTTTAAAAGCTTGATAGACAAATCTCTAAAAAACATGGAAGAAGAAAGGGATTTATCTTTAGAAAGATATAGAAGGCAAGACGAAACTATAATAAGCCCTGAAGATTTTATATTACAAGGAAAATTTGCTGTAGACTATTTAAAAGTAGCTGCAGAAAGGTCTAATGCAATGATTGGAGTTGCAAAAATGATAAAAGACATAATATATAAAGATTCAGAAAATAGTGATGATTCTTTAACAGGTTCTGGATTAAGCGATGAATTAAAAAGAAAAATATCAACTTACGTAAGAGAAAACCCAGATAAATAATATGCCTTTTAAAGTTCCATTAAATTCACCTCTGACAGAAGTTCAGGCTAAAGCAGTCTCAAAAGTTAATTCATTGAGAACTTATACGTCTGTTCCTGATAATTTATTTCCAAATTTAAGCGAAGAACAACAGATAAGCACATTTGACTTTTCTTTAAAGTTATTGAATTCTGTTTCTGGAAATGGTGAAGGTGATAAAGTTTTTAATAAGTTCATGAACAAAATATTTGCTGTAGCTGGGCCTGACAGTATTGTTCTTGAAGAAATGATTATTAAAGCTTTAGCAGATTCTTTGGAAGCTAGAGATATATATTTAGCCCCAGAAGGAGTGCCGTCAACTTCTGGAGAAACAATAACAAGTGGAGCAACAGTTTTTTCTGGACAAACTGGTACTACTGAAAATGCTGATGATTTTAGGCAGGTAGATGTAATTGAATATAAGTTCTTTGCAGAAGAAACGCCAATAACAAGCTCTTCTGAAGAAATTCAAGATAATATTGTTAAATATAGTTACTCAATTGACATAGATGAAAGCGCTGATGAAAACAATATAACAATAACAATTATACCATCTTCAACTTTGGGAAATTCCGAAGTAGACAAATTAGATAGTATACAAAAAAGCTATACAGATACAACAGGGAATGAAATATCAGAATCTAATAGAATTGTTGAAGAACTAAAAGAGCAAGCTAAAAATACAGGATTTTCTGAAAATGGACAACAATATCCAAAAGAAGGAGAGGCGTTATCTTCTCAAGCAGTAGAAGTTCAAAATAATCTAGTAATAACTATAAAAAACAATTACGAAAGCGCATTCCCAGAATTTCAAATAACTTATAGTCCATTAGAAGTTGGAGAAAGAACTACAGAAGAAATAATAGATGAACTACAAGATGAAGCCAATAGATTTGGTTTTGTAAATAATGGTATAGAATATCCTAAAACTTCAACCGAAATAGCTGGTATAGAGCCTCCATTTGGAAATATAACTGGTCAGGTTTTTGAAAAAGGAAAAAACGAAACCATACCAGGTGCTATAGTAGAAATTTTAGGAGCTGAACCTAGACTTGTTGTAAAAACAGATTTTGATGGAAAATACAGCATAAATAATGTTAAGGGAGGAAAGTATGATATTTCTGCATCTTATTTTGGAGAAGCTTATGAAGATAGTTTAAAACCTTTATTTACAGTAGTAGGAGGTAAAGACAATCTATTAAATTTTGAACTAGAAGAAAAAATTATATTTGAAGCAACAGGGTCAACAGGCTCAACAAGCTCAACAGAAGGGGTAGAAACAAATCCTGAAGAACAAGAAAAAACAAATGAAGACGTTGATAATTTAATGTCTGGAGGTACTGTTTCTGCTTCTACTGTATTTACTTATAGCTACAACTCAGACATTGTAGATGGTCCGCTTGGTTTAGAGATAGAAACTTATGTTTTTCCATTAGTAAACGGAGAAGAATCAGATGATTATCCTCCATTTACTAGATACACAACTTTAGAAGGTCCTTTAGGATACAGAACCATACCACAATTTGAATCTCAACTTCAAGAAGAAGCACAACAAAAAGGATTCACACCAGACAATGGAATAGTATATCCAAAAACGGATACAGTGGCTTACACTTATACTGTAGTAGGAGAGCCTTTAGAATATTTTTTTACAAGAGAAATAGGAGGAAATACATTAGTTCCTAAAGTAATTAACACTGAAGAACAAGCAGACATTTATTTTAATGCTATTGAGTCTAACGAAAATGACGAGAGTTTAACTGTAAACCTTAAAGTTGAAAATAACAATCCTAACTTACCTACATTTGAAAAATTGTTCACTATAAATCCAGACGATGCCGTGTATTATTTGTCAGACATAGAATCCGAGGTAGATAGTTTTGAAGAAAATTTAGTTTCAAATGGTGCAAATATTATTATAGATGAAAATACTGGTTTAACAAAACAATATCCTGCATCTGCCAAAAGTGTTATATTTAAAGTAGATAACAATGTAGGCTTACCATCATTTACAGCAAGCACAACATCTGATAGTGCAACTGTTGCCGAAGCTTACAACAGCTTACGATTTAGTCATAGTGTTGGTTTTGAAAAAAATGGAATACAATACCCAGCAGAAGGAAGTACTATAACTCAACAGACAATAGTAGATGAAAATGGTAACGAAGTACAGATTCCAGTAATAGGAGAGCCTACTAATGAAGAGTCAGATTCTCTAGATAACATACCAGTTGGTAGTTTAGACGTTCCTTCAGGATTTCAGTTTAGTGCAATAACTTCAAGTATAGTAGCAGATTTACAAAATTCATTAGATGCAATAGTAGACCTTAGTTTTAATCCTGCAGATATAGGTTTAACTAATATTCAATACTTAAACAAATATCTTTTACCAGAATTAATTATAGGAAAAAGAGAATTGGTTAGACAAATAACAACTATGTTATTTGGACCTAAAGAACTAATGAGCGAAGACCCAGAAATACAAGATAAACTATTAAATTCTGCAGCTTGTGGAGAAGCTATGTTTTCTGTAACAAACAATCCTAGTCAAACTGATAAAGATTTAGAATTTAATAGAATAGAGTTAAAAGAACAGTTAAAAAAAGGAAAAATTGAATTAATAATATCTTGTCAAAAAGTAGAAATATCTTTACCAGAAAACTTTATAGAGGAATTTGATTTAGAATCTGCAGAAGTATTAGGAGTATCAGAAGCAGACAGACCAAACCCAGCAACCTCTTTCACTTTGCTTTCAAATTTTATACAAAACGAAGTTCAAGCTCAGAGAAACGCTCAAGACGGAAATCAAGTTAAAAGAAGTTTCTTTCAAATATTAATAGAAAAAATACTACAATATGTTAGCGTTGCATTTTCTGTAAGTCCTGAAATAGAAACTGTATTTAATATTATTAATGTAGAGCTTTCTAAAACTGGTCAAGATGCCATAACTAATCCTTCTGAATTTTTGTCTAGTCCTTGTGATATAAATAATGCTTGTAAAAGTGGAGATGAAGAAGAGTTTAAAAAGAAGTCTGCATTTTCTCAAAGTTTAATAGACTCTCTTTATGCTTTAGTTTTATCAATGATATTAGAAAGGCTTTTAGCTGAATTAAAAATTAAAATTAAAAGAATAATACAACAAAAAGCTCAAGAAAAAATATTAAAATTAAGAAAGAGACTTTTAGAAAGATTTAAAGCTTTAGAATTTGTTGAAGGAGCGGCTAGTTCGGCTTCAAAAGCTGTTGCATTTCAAAATGCCTTTAATTCTAGTGGAATTCAAGATATATTTAATTTAGCAAATCAGAATAGAACTAATTAAAAAATATTAAGATATATTTATAAATATGGGATGTATTAAGCCAAATAAAAAATTACAAAAATCTGAAGCTCTTGCTAACTTTGTATTATTTCTTTTTGAATTTGATAGAGTTAGAATACCTAAATTAAGCTTGTTTGAAATACTTTTATCAGATGCTAGACCTGGACTAGACAGTGATTCTATATCTTCCAACATAATATCTAGATTTCAAAAGGCAGGAATACCAAGCGGACCTCTTCCTGGGGGTGGTACAAACGTTATGGAAGAGTATACTAAAATAATGACAGAAGAAATAGTTGACTCAATACAATCTGATATGAGAATAGATATAGCAGTTAATTCAGGTATGATTGTACAATCTAATGGAGGAAATGCAGGAGGGCCAGTAGCATCAGTAGGCTCTAATCCTTTGCCTCAAGGCGGAAACGCAGTTGCTACTTAATTAATTTATTATGGAAGAAACGGTCAAAAAATCAAAGACTCAGCTATTAAGAGAGTTACAAAATGTAGTTGATGAATTTAATGAAAAAAAGAAATATGTAGATTCTATTTTAGATGAAATAGATTTACTAGAAAAAAAATATTATCAATTAGTTAGTGAAATAAAAGACAATAAGTAATATGTTACCTGACGCTCTATCGAAATATATAACACATTCCGTACAACAACAAGTTGCAACTGCAAGTGATTCTCAAACTACAAAGAATAAAATAATATACTATGCAGAAGTTTTGGACAATTCTGACGCCTCAAAAATGGGAAGAATTACTGTAAAAATAATAGATAAAGACGAAAATGGAAATATAATAGACGGAGGAAAAGACAAAGACAATCCAGAAGCAACAAGTGGAAGAGGAATAGTTGCTTTCCCACTTATACCAGACTTTTTTAGTTCAGTACCAGAACCAGGAGAAATGGTATATATATTATTTGCAAATCCGTCAAAACCAGATAATGATAGATACTATATAGGGCCAATAAGAAGCGTTAAAAACCCAACAACAAAAAGCGAAACACCATCTTCTGCAATAAAATTATTTAACAAATTAAGTTTTTTAGAAAAAAATAAAGCTCAGGCTGGAAATTCTTCTATTGTAGACAATAATGAAAAGTATATATACATAAAAGGAAAAGAAGATTCTGATATTATATTTAAATCTAGAGAAGTCTTAATAAGAGCTGGTTCTATACAAGAAGGTTCTTCTACTTTTGAAAGAAATGAGGAAACTAAATGTTTTATTCAGTTAAGACAAGGTAGTACAGTTTTGCCAGGTTCACCTTTTGATTTAGCAGATAATGTACAAAATTTTTCTCAAACTAATATTGTTGCTTCTAATATAAATTTAATATCTTCAGATGTTCAAGCAGCTAAAAATAGAAGATTAGATGAAAATGGAAATTTAGAAAATAATTCTGTCTTTAAAAACATAGAGATTGACACAAATACCAGACTAGAAGTTTATGGAGAACAAGCAAAAAAATTACACCCTTTAGTCTTGGGAGACGAGTTAGAAAAGTTATTACAAATAATAATAAGATTTTGCCTAAACCATATACATCAGCCTCAAAACCCTGTATCTCCTGAATTTGATGAAGTAGATTATGTAGCTGATTTAAAAGCTTATCAAGAACCTAGTAAAATGGCTGAAATACTTTCGAATTCTGTTAGGACTAACTAGTTCTAACTAATATATCTGTATCAGGATATCTAATTTCAAACATAGACAAAGGAGTTGACAATATAGAGTTATCTATATAGTTTATTAAAGTTCTCCTAGCCCCAGAGTTATTTGTATTACCATTTAAAGCTGCATTATTATTTAAAAACTCAGTAGGACCATTCGCTTGAGAAATTAAAGTAGAAGAGTATCTTCCACCATCTACATTATAAGCTTTAATATCTACAACGTTTATTACACCAGGTATTTCTCTAATATTATCTGTTAATTGAGATATATAAATAGGTTGGTTCATCTCCCAATCATCAACATTAAAGTACTTTTTCATACTTTCTAAAGCTTCTAATCTAATTTCGTTTGCATTATAACTTTTATCTGTTAACAAATCTATTTCAAACATTAAGTTAATAACTTTTGCTCCATTAATTTCAACAAAGTCATTTATTGACCTATACCTAGAAAGATATTCAACAATGTTATTTTTAAGAACGCTGGTAGAATCTTCAGTCAATTTACCATTAGCATCTTTAGATATTATGTATAATTGGATTTTGTTATCATTCACTCTTCCACCAACTCTAAATGGAACTCCATATTTACCAGGCATTTGTTTAACTCTAGACATATAATCTTCTAATGTTATACATCTCTCTTGAGCTGCAAAATTACTTGATGCTCCATATCTTATTTCTTGAACGCTAGGAAGTCCTTTACCTCCTAAGGCTGGTATTATATTAGTGGCTCTAGTAGAAGATAAAACAGCATCATTTTTTTGTGCATCTACACCTAATATTAAAGCGTCTATATTTGATACAGAACCTAAAACTCTACTTCCTATATTTGTTGACTCTCCACCTCCAATTCTATATTTTACAAATAAAGTATGGTCAGCTGGTAGTTTAGAGCCTAAAGAAGTATTGTTAAACATTTTTTTATAATTTATTTCTCCTGCATTTGTAACAGTTAAATTTTGCAAATACTCAGCATAAGCATCAACATTAGGAGTTCCTGAGCCAAAAGTTAGTGTACAACTTCCATCTGGAGCGAAATCTTTAGTAAACCTTCTATTAACTTCAATCCAACTAGCAAAAGAATTTAAAGAGTTTTCATCAGTAAATATTTTATTATCTGCTAAATGTTCTACTTCATAATATTTAATATCAAAATCTTGATAATCAGTGTATGTAGGATTAAAAGTTGAATCAGTTGTAGGGTATGCAATTACATCTACAACTTCTATTACATTAGTTTCTGGTAAATTTACTTCTAAAAAAGCAGTATTAGAATCTTCTTCTGTTATAACTTTTCTAAGAATAGTTGTAGTACCAGCAACACAAAATTCTCTTTTAGTAATTTTATATTCTAATATATTTTGAGAAGCATCAAAAACTGGCTCAACAGTTCTGTTTGCAACACCAGTTTGTGAAAAGTCTGAAGAAAAATCTATTTCAAATTCTGTCTCAAAACTTTGACCTCCACCTTCAATACGCATACCAGGTCTATAAAGAGGTAAATACTGTTCGTCAGGACCTGTACTTATGGCAGGAACTCTAACAACTACATCTACTAGGGTGGAAGCACCTTTTCTTCCAGGAACTTTATATCCTAAAGTTTTTGCTAACCTATATGCAGAGCTTGGTTCACTTACTCCATCTAAGAAAAGTTCATTAAACCTTTTGTCTGTATAATAAGATAATAAATCAGAAACATATGCTAGTAAATCAACTAAAGCCATACCAGCACTACTTACATTAAAGTCTTGCCACTCTTCTGGGAAATATACTTTTAGTATTTTTTCTATATCTGCTGATATAGTATCAAAATCTCTATTCAAATAATTTTGTTTCTTTATTTCTGGCATATCTTTATTATTTTTTTAATTATTCTGATATATTATTATCTCTTGGAATATTTAGTGTTATTGAATCTTTTAGTTCGTAAAAACTTTGTATCTTAAAAAATATTTTTATTGATAAAAAATTTCTATCAGTTTCTGAAGTATCTTCAGAAAAGGTTATATTTTCTATTGTAACTTGAGGTATAAACTCTTCTACTTTTTCTTCTATTTCTAATTTAAGTTGCTTTTTAGAAAAATCATCTAATGGCTCCATTAAATAGTCATAAACAGGAGAGTATAAATTGTTTCTCATGACCCTATGACCTCTTTTTGTGGTTAGCAAAGAAATTAAGTCATCCTTTAAAGCTTCATTTGTGGTTTTGTTTACATCAAATACTCCACCTTGTACTGTGTCTTTAAAAGGAAATTTTATGTTTATGCCTCTTGCCATATTTTTATTTATTATATAAATAAATAGTAAAAGCAAAAAAAATAAAGACTTTTTTCGAGCACTATTTAGATATATATAATAAATATGTTTTTTTAAATAAAATAAAATGGGAAGATTTCGAATATATCCTAGCAAAAGCAATACAATAGCTAGTGGATTTTATGAAGCCTTTAATGCAGGCTATAACCCAGGGAGCATTCTTTGGTACGGAGGCAACTCTACTAGAGCTAGTATTTCAAGATATTTAGTACAATTTGATTTAGATGAATTGCAATCTAAAATAAACTCAAAAGAAATAAATCCAGACTTCGTTTCTTCTTACAGGCTTAGAATGACAAATGTAGTTCCAGATGACGAATTATTAGAATCTGATTTTGAATTTGCAAAAAGAGCAAAAAAAATAGCAACTTCTTTTGATTTGATAGCTTTTCCTATAAATAAATATTGGGACCAAGGAAGAGGTTATGATTTGTTAGGTAGTGAATTTATAAAAACTTCAAGAGGAGATACAAATTTAACTGGATATTCTAATTGGAACTATGCAACAAGTACAACTTTATGGGATGAACCAGGAGTTTTTACAAATCCAACAGGCTCAGTAACTCACTATTCTACTCAACATTTCGATAAAGGAGATGAAGATTTAGATATGGATGTTACAGACATAGTTAAAGATTGGTTGAGTGGAGGTTCTCAAAATAATGGATTTGCTGTAGCTTATGCTAGAGAGTATGAATTAGACAGTGGAGATACTAGATATTTGTCTAGATTTTACACAGAAAAAACAAATAGTACTTTTAAGCCTTTTATAGAAGTAGTCTATGACAATCAAATAATTAGAGATGATAGAGTTAGGGTGGCTAACGATAGAACTTCAAGATTATTTTTAAGTGTTTATAGTGGAAATACATCTGCAAATTATTTTTCTGCAGGTACTGTTTCTATAAAAACAATGTCTAATGTTGATGTGTATACTGGTTTAACTCCAACATTATTAACAAAAGGTTTTTACTATGTAGATGTTTTAATGAGTGCAGCTACCAAGTCTCAAAGATACAAAGATGTGTGGAGTGACGTAACATTTAATCCGGGAGTAGATAAACAAAATTTTGAACAAACATTTCAAATTTTAGGCAGTTATTACACTAACTATCCAAAGAAAACAAATGATTATGTTGTAAGTTTATATGGAATACCTAATAATGCTATAATAAAGAAAGGGGAAGTGATGAGATTGTATGCAGACACTAGAGTTAATTATAGCACAAGAACTCCTAATGAATATTATGGACTAGAATACAGATTAGTAGAAAATCAAATAACTGAAGTTATACCGTGGTCAGAATTTAATACAATAGTGTCAGAAAATTGCTCTCAATTTTTTATTGATGTGGACACTTCTTGGTTAATGGATAATCAAAATTATCAAATAGAACTTAGAGTTAATGAATTAGGCACAAAAAAGGTTTTAAATGAAAGTGTTTATTTTGCTATTTCAATAGATTAAAGTTGACTTTTTATAAATTTTGTTTATAAATTAATTATAGAGTTTTTTAAGTTTTATGTCAGAAAGTATAAAGAAAATAACGGTTAATAGAGACATTCTTGTAGGAACATATTTTACAAATGTAGATATTGACCCTAGACTTTTAAGAAGACTTTTTAAATCAAGAGGATATACCAATACACCTATAACAGGACCTTGGAAACAAATTTTTGAAGAAGGTCAAGAAGCTTATGCAGTAATAGGAAATGACAATCAAGTAGTTGAACTTTTAGATAAAATAGACACTTCTTATTTTAGAAGAAAACCTTTAACTACAGAATATGAATTTTTAGACAAACAAGAAGTTAAGAGTGTTATAAAAGGAAAAAAATATTCTGTAAAATACAATGATGTAATAGCAGATGTAAATCAAATAAATGCAAAATCCGCATTCAATAACGAAGCTCAAATAATTTCTGGAGATAGTGGCTATACAGGAGTTTTCTTTCAAAGAGAAAAGCAAGAAGATTATAATGTAGACATATCTTTAATAAGAAGTTATGATACATTAGATACGTTAAGTGTAAAAAACAATCCATTAGCATCATTTCCAGAGCAAAACTCAGATACAGGAGTTGTTATGGGAACTTTATATGCTAGACAAAAAATATCAGATGAAAGCGGAGAAAGAGTTAAGATACCCTTACAAAATGTTCCTGTTATAATATTTAATCCGTCTGACCAATTTCCAACTGTAGCCTCTTTAGATGAAGAAGGAGATAGAATTACTCTTAATTTTATAGAAAATTCTAACATTCAAGATTATGCAGATGAATTTTCTTTTGTTACAGATTTTGGCTCTGAAAATGCAAGGAAAAAATTAGGTAGAAAACTAAAGCAAGGATTAGAAAATGTAAATCCTATACTAAAAAATAAAAACTCAATAAATGTACCAGAACAATATTTGTACTCTACTGTTACAGATGAAAATGGAGAATTTATAATAGAAAATGTTCCTGTTGGAAATCAAATATTAATGTTTGAAGTTGATTTGTTAAAACAAGGTATGACAAAAGATGAGGTTCAATTTAACTTTTTTCCTTACCCAACATCTTCAGGCCCAAATGTTGATGCTGTTCCTCATTTTTATTTTAGACAAATACCAGTTGGGGTAAGACCTTCTTGGGGAACTTTTAGTACTGGCTATACACAAATTGATATAACTGCAAGTATAGATATGAGAAAGTGGAGTACATATTATGTCTCTCCAATAGCAAATGATGGTAAAAACTTATCAGAATTACTAGCATCAGGAAATTTTGACTCCTTAAATGTTCTTGTAAAAGACATGACAAAAGAAGGTTATCCACTAGTAAATGAAATGGTAGAGGTTTTAGATATATATAGTAGAGATGAAGCACAAAAGACTGGGTGGTTTAATCAAGTTCAAACAACAAAATATCAAGCTCAATTTAGAGGGGATGGATGGAAAGCTTTTAGGCTTCCCGCAAACTTATATGACCCTGAAGGTTACGCCTCTAAAGATTCTGCAAGAAATGGACTGTCAAGCAGAAAGGGAGTTTGGCTTTCTGCTTATGAGATGAAAATGCTTTTTGGAGGAGATGTTGAAACTCCTCTTTATAGAGCTACAGGATTCTTAAGAAAAGAAATTACACAACAGACTGCCCTTCAACAAAAGGCTAGTCACTTTGACATAAATAGAGGACCAGGTTCAGGAAAGGAAGATGCAACAGGTCAACCACCAGAAAGTTCCTTAAATCAATTTCCATACGAAAGACCTTGGACAATAAACTATCCAAACAAATATAGCATACCATCACAACCAAAAAATTCTGAAGGAAAAAATTATAATATAAAACTTCAGCCTAGATTCCAAGATGGAGATATGCCAGGCTTATTTATATATGAAGGCGAAGACGACAATGTAGGTCATGGATACGCTACAATGATAGGTTTGGATTCAAACGAATTTTTGTTTAATAGATTTGGAACTGTAGTAACTAGATATAGAATTTATAAATATGAAAACAATTCAAGGTGGGATGATGAATGGTCTAACGGTTTTAGACCTTATTATCACCAAGGCAATTTTGGAACTGAAGCAAATTATGAAGTAAAAAATGGAGAGCAATATCAAAGGGTTGAGGCTGGGTTTTCTTATTGGCTAAAACCTGAAGGTTGGGGAAGAGTTCAATCTGAAGGATGGGGAGATTTTATGATGAGTTCAGATATAAATGATAAATATTCACTTCCTACTGAAGATTTTAGACCAAAAAGTTACTTACAGTCTGTAAGTTCTGTTTTTAGAGATGGAGAAAAATTATATTTAAATTTAGACGCAAGTCTACCAAATTGGTTACGAGCAGGAGCTTTAGATATTTATAGAGTAATAGATGATGAGCCAGAAGATTTAATAAATCCAAGACCTCCTGAAATTGCCAAATTTATAAAAATAAACTGTGGTGATGTCTTAAAGGCAAACGATAAAGAAAATAACGATAGAACTGAATTGAGAATAGGTACTAAAAATAGACAAGTTAGTATTGCAACTGATATGACTATTGAAATAAAAAACCTTGGAAGTGTAGAGAGGTCAGTAGATGTTGGTGGTGTTAAAAAGTCAATAGAACCTAATGGGGTGGCTGAATTTAATGTAACGACTGGCGCTCAGATTACATTAAGAACAAACACAGATTATGACGCTCTTGAAAATACATATGAAAAAGTGTCTTATCAAGTTAGATGTTTTACTTCAATAAAACGAGCAGGAGTAAGAAGTTCAAATTATCTTAACATTTATGAAGATGGTCAGCCCAATTCTACAGTACAAACTTTTTATTTTGTTACTCAAGTTAGCGGAGGTCAAGGAAATGTAAAATTGGATAGTGATAATAATTTTAAAAAATGTGGCGGTAACAATGGGTTTACTAGAAATGGTACATACTTTTTTAATGGAATTTTGGTAGAAGCTTCTGGAAAGTCTAATGCAACTATTGACCTTGACACTGTTTCTATAGAAACACAGTGTAGTACAGGTGGTTTTGGAATTAGAAGAACAAGTTAAAAGAGTCAATAAATGAAAGAAAAAATAAAAATAGTATTAGGCAAAAAAGATGTTTTCCCTTACGAAAACAATGATACTTTTGTTAATTTAGAACTTTCCAGAGATTCTGATGAATTAGTAAATGAAATAATAAATAATAATTTTAATTTAAATGACCAATTTATAAAAGAAAGAGAAAGGTCTTTAAAGTTTTGTGTTTATGGGATTTGTGAAGCTAATTTTGCAAATACTGAAAATACAAACATACAAATATCAACAAATCATTTAGATTCAATTTATGCTCCTAAATTTAGCACAAACATAGAGCCTAAAGCTTTTCATAATATAAAAACTGTACCACTATCATACAATGGCAGACTAAGTAAAAACATATTTTTAAACAAAAAAAGTTCTTATTATTTTATTTTTGAATTAAGTCCTATTAGAATTAATAATTTAGGAGAAACTAAAGAATTAATTTTAAAAATAAGAAATGATAGAGATAAGGTTTATGCTAATATAAAAATCCCTTTTTTACATTATAATTCAGAAGGAGTTAAAATACCTTTTGGTACAGAAACTGTAGAAATTGATTTAAATGGTAATCAAACTATTGTAGATAATGATTATAAATTTCTTTATGATACTCATTGGATTAGAGCAGATTTAAATTTGCTTAGACCTCCTAAAGTTTCTTTTTTAAATTCTTTAGAAAATGAATTTATAAATAATGCAACTTCTTTATTACAAAACCCTCAAATACAAAACACTTCTAAAGAAGTTATAGATGAGCTTCAAAATTCTATAAATAATTCATTTCAGTCTACAGATATAAACAACGCTACTATAGAAGAAAGTTTTGGAAAAGTAGATGAAAATTTTTCAGAGCCATTTGAATTTTTTGTAAAACTAGATTATCCTAGTGTATATGGAATAGAAGAAGTCGATGTTATTGTAAAGGAAGATGGAACAGTAAGAAACCCTAATAAAGATTTTATTTTTACAACTAAAACTTTAAAATGGGATATAGGAGAGCAATATAAAAAAGTATCAGTAGAAATTGTTGATGATTTATTTGTAGAAGATACAGAAAATGTAACGTTTGGGTTTAATAATTTTAAATATGTAGATGAGAGCGATACGAATAATGAATTCTTTTTAACAATAGAAGACAAAGACAAGCCTATACCTGTTAGGTTTGCAATACCTTCACAAGAAGTTCTTGAAGGCGACAAAACTCTTTCTATAGATGTTTTTCTGGATAGACCAATGAATGTTCCAAATCAAACAGTAACAGTATATGCTGATTTGGCTGAATCTACAGCTATAATCGGAGAAAATTTTTTAGGAACTGACTCTACAACTGTAAACACCACAGTTGAACAAGTTAACTATACAATAAATATAGATGTAAATACAAGAGTTCCGTTTCCTTCACTTTTTGGAGGTTCAAATAAGGCAGGTAAAATTGTAAGAAAAGATGGTGGAAGTTTTTTAGATGATGGATTTTCTGTAGGTTCTGTAATAACATATAATTCACAAAAAAACGGAATTCCTATAGATACAAATTTAGAGATAAAAATAATAGAAGTAACTACAGATACTTTACTTTTAGAAAATGATTCACTTTTTTATAGTAGATTTCCTAATAGAAATGAAAATATAGAAGCAAGCTTTTCTTTTGAATTTGAAAGAGAGATTTTTGGAAAGTTTGAAAAAGTAATTAGCCTTAGAGAAGGAGTTTCTAGTTTTAAGTTTGATATTGATATATTAAATGATTTTAGTTATTCTAACGATTTAAATATAAAATTAAAACTTAAAGACCCAACTCAAAACGCTATTATATCACCAGACGTTGAAAATGAGCATATCATAACCATAAAAGATTCAATGATACCAAATTTTACTAGATTTGTGATTCCTGGAAATAAAGAGAAGGGTTTTGGAATGTTTAGAATGAACGATTATTTACTAACAGAGAGGCAACAGTTAAATTTACTTTGTATAGACGCACCTCCAATAGTTCCGCCCAGTACTCTTACTCCTGGTGCTCTTACTTCAGATTTTAAATATACAATAACTGTTACAAATTTAGGTGAACCTATATTTATTGAGGATGAATCTTTTAATATAGACCAAAAAGCTGAATCGATAGAATTATCTTTTCCAAAAGGAACAAAATACGTTGGAACTAATGAGATTGTAACTTCATTTAATGTTGAAACTTATTCTACAAGTTCAACCAGCCAGCCAGAAATAAGTGCTGGATTTAAAACTGTAAAAATAGATTTGCCTTCTAATTTTGGTCTAAAAAAACAATTGAATCAATTTTTAAAAACTAAATATAAAATTCAAATAGAAGCAGAGCCTATTCAGTCTACCAGCAGTTTTGCTAGTACTGTCGCTTTTGGGCAACAAACCACAGAGACAGCATTTATAAATTCTAGAAAATTTAGCAAAGTAACTATTGATTTAGACCCTAATGGAAACGAAGCTACACCTTTAGCTAAAAATTCTACATATTTCTTAACTAGTAGATTAGAATCTATTAATACTAGAATATTTAGAATTCCTACAGGCGTAGAGCAGACAGAAGTAGTTGATGAGAATGGAAATGTTATTACATTTAATCTTCCAACTAGCATACTTCGACCTAGAGATGAAATTGTAATACCAGCACTACCACCTGTTACATCATCAAACATTCTAAAGAGAATAGAAATGAATGGAACTGTATTTTTGTCTGATGTATTTGAAAATCCTAATGTTAATCCTACAGGTTTTTTTGCAGGAGGAATTTTTGGAGAAACATACACTAAAGTTTTAGAAAGAAAATTTAGTAAATCACAAATAGAATACATAACATGTAGTGCCACTACTTATAATGATACTCTTATACCTTGTGAAGCTTTTCCAAGTCCTTATACATCATCTCAAGAACAGTTTGATGCGTTACAATCTACATAAACAAATAAATAAATCATTAATATTTATTAATATATGGAAGATGTTCAAAGACATAAAATAAGAATAAATAAATTTGAAGGTGGTATTATAAGAACTGATGGAGTTATAGCGGATACTTACGATAAAGACTTCTATATAACTATATCTATATTTAAAGATATAACCATAAACGAATATGTAGATATTGAAATAGACCCTTTAAAAACAGAAGTTCAAAGACAATTTGTAAATCCTTATTTTATAGAGTTAGGATTTTTTAGAGATATAAAATCTGTAACACCAAAACAAAACTCAATCGACTCTTCAGTTGAGGTTAAAGCTCAAAAATATGGAATAAAAATAAATAAATGATTAGGAGGTATAAAATATTAAAAAACTTTGGAACTTTAGATGCACCTAGACCTGAGCCAACTTCTAAATTAATAAACCAATCTGGTTATTTAGTTTATGATAATGCATCAATAACTCCTAATCAATTAGTTGACGAAAACAATGTAATACAATATTTAGAAAACCCAGACAATGCTAAGGTTACAAATGCATTTGTAGAATATTTAAGAAACGCACTAACACCAGAAGAGTTTGAATTTATATATACTAAACCTTATAAAGTATATCCTCTATTAAATAATTATTACGAACAAAAGGTAAAACTTAACGAAAAGCCATCTGAATTTCTTTTGTATTATAGTTTGCTTTCTACAAAAAATGTAGAATTTAAGGATAACAATTTTGATTACGAAACTAAAGAAAGAATAAACAAATCTTTAAATAAACTTATACAAGTAAATAGTGGTTCTACAGAATTAGAAATACAATATGAAACACAAGGAAGTCGAGTAGACGGAAGCACTTATGACGTATTCCAATCTGCAGGACAAAATTTTGAATTAACTTCTGGAGATACGCAAGATGATTATTATCTATATATACAAATAGACCAAAAAATAGGTCAAGTTTTATCAACAGATTATTCTAAATATTATGCAGACTGCATAGAAGATGGAGTTGTTTTAAAAAATTGTTTTGTAGATTTAAATAAAAAAACTGACCCTTTTGAAGTTTGGACTGATAACTTTTTTAATAGCACAAATAAACAAAGAGGTGGATTATCACCAGCCAAAGGTTCAAAAAACTCTAAGTCTAGCAGTAGAAGGCGATAAACAAATAACTCCTGAAGCTATTCAAAAATCTTATAAAACAAAAAACGAATAAATCTTTCAAAATATTTTTAATTCATTATATTTATATTAAATAAAAGATTGTTATGAGTGTAGGTATATACGGTACTAAAAAACTTGCAGATGTTACTGCTGAAGATGTAGATATATTATATGCATATAGCCCAGATAGAGAGTCTACAGGTGAACTATCTTTTAAGCCATTATATGATACTATTAGTGAAAATGATTTGCTAAAAATGTTAGGCGCTGATGGAATGTATAAATTAAGACTACCATCAAATGTATTTACAGAATTAGGATTTTACTCAGTAGTAATAAAGCCAAAAACTTTTAGATTACAAATAACAGATTGTTCAGTTGTTGTTACAGAAGATGAAGTTGGAGTTCAAATTTCTAAAAAAGGAATTATAATACCTTCATCTCAATTTAAAAAAACAAATACTTTAGTTGGTTGGTCTATTGAATATATAGACAAGAATACTGGATTAAAAATAAAAAATTCTAATAAAATTATAACTAGTAGTGATTTAGTTTCTCCTGCAACAAATAACAATACTGTAAATAGAGGGGCAATTAGTTATGTGCTAGACCCAGCAGGAGCTAGTTTGTTTCTAACTGTAAGTCCAGACGAAGGAAGCTTGGTTTCTGGAAAGGGTGGAGGAAATATAGGTTCAGCTGGTCAAGAAATATTCTTAACCAATACTTATTTCGACCCAGTTCATATAGAAGTTGAAATGGTAGAGCATGATGTTAAAACTCTATCTTATGCACTTTATGGAAATACAACAAGAGATAATTCAACTGGTATATTAACTTATTTTGATGAGAATGGAAATATCTACAGACAATATAACTTATATACTAGAAAGAAAGATTTCAATGATGGAAGTGTAGATATTAGACAAATTAGAGAAACTATTAATGTAAATCAAGATTTCAGAACAATATCACAAGGTCTTGATTCATAATTATAAACCTGTTCCGTAACAAATAATAGCAGTAGAACCAGACTTAATAAGAGTTACAGATGTATGTATATCACTACAAACATTTAATTGGCCGTTTGTTACACCGTTTAAGGTGTAATTAGACCCAAAAGGAACAGTTGCTCCAATTCTTACGCTTCCACCTGTGCCATCTTTTATTTTTATCATTTCGAATGTAGTACCTTCTGGCACTTTACTGCCAATCAGACTAGTTAAATTAAAGTTGTATTGCCCAACAGCGCCTCCTCCTGTTAAATCATCTTTAATAAAAATTACCTCATCTCCTAAAGTATATCCTTTTGTTGGGCTTGTGCTATAATCGCTATTAGTTATAGTAACTTGCCTAACGCTTTTAATTCTACCATTAGTTTTTGTTATGCCATTTACTGTTAAATCTTCTTGTATTATAGTGTCTCCACTTACTATTAAATCTTCTTCTATTGTAGTATCTCCAGATATTACAACGTCACCACTAACAGTACCTCCAGTAAGAGCTAAAAAAGAACCTTTAACATTACTTATATTTCTTGCTAAAGTTCTTTTATTAACAGCATCTTTATCATATAAAGGGTCTGCTAAATTTTCTCCTCTATTATTTCCAAAATCTACTCTAGCCATAATTATTTAAATAATATTTGAACTATACCATAATTTCCATCATAGTCTTTTATTGATTTTAGTACATGGTAATCAGTACCATTTATAGCCATACCATTAGTGTCAAAACTAACTTTATCAGTATTTATTTGTTCAGAAGTTCTAACATGTAACTTTCCTAATAAACCAATTGGAGACCATTCTTTTCTTTCTTCTCTATCTTTATATTCTTGATTTATGTCAAAGTCTGGATTTATTCTAGGCACTTTTTTGTCTTTAACAAATTCTTTATCATCTAAATCTCCATTATATAAAACTCCTGAAACATTATTTCCTGAAGGATATTCTATATAAGCTGTTTCATTATCGCTTATATAAACTTCTGTTTGACCACTGTTTACCTTGTAAACCTTATAAGTATCTATTATATTTCTTCCAAACTCATCAGATAAGAATGTATTTTTCCATTTAAAAACTTGAGTATCAGCTATCACACCAGGGTGTGAAGAAACTATTCCTATTATATTAGAATTTCCAATTTCTATTTTATCATTAACTATAGATGCTGCATATCCATATCTTTTTTCGTTGTTTGGATTTCCATCATTCCATTCAAAATACTCAGCGTAATCTGCAGTACCTACACTTAAGCCGCCAAGCCAATACCCTGTAAAGCCTGTAGTATTGCAATCTAAAACTATTGTTCTTGCGCCAGAATCACCAGCTTGAAAAGATTCAATATAATTGATATCCTCTGCAACAAAGTTTTCACCAGCGAGATATAAAAAATCTCTATTAGTACTATCATTAGCAATTACTACATTTCCACCTAAAGTGACCGCATTAGACAACCCATTCCCTCCAGTAGGGCAAGCCAAGATGTTACTATCACCTCCTAAAATAATATTATTATCAAATCCAAACCCTCCAGATAAATCGTGGGACCTATTTATATAATGGCTTTCTCCTCCAATTATAACAGTATTAGATTGTTCAGGGCCAGTAATAAGATTTAATAACCCTCCAACTATAGCAGAATTGTTTAAATCAGGCTCGTTAGGAAGCCACCCAGAACCATTATATTTAGTAATCCTCTGTTGATTTCCTCCAATTATAACACAATTGTTTGTATAATTATCATTACTATCTGTTGGTACTGTGGTAAAATTCGAACCAGAACCAATATTGTTAGTTCTACCACCTATAATTGAACCTCTATCTGAATATCCAACATAAGAGTCTATAGCGCTTAATATAGAACATGTATCAGAACGAAATATATCATTTCGGTTAGACCCAATATAACTAATAGAACCACCAACAATAGAAGACCTAGTAGCATTTGTTATATAGCCAGCTGTTCCTGCCATTACTAAATTACCTTCGTTTAGAGGTGCAACCTTACCTACTGTACTTAGGGTATTTTCTATTTCAGACCTTCTTGAACCAATTATAAAAGAACTAGTAGCACCACTAATCCAAGAATCATCAGAAGCAATAATAGCAGAATCGGTACTTACTGTATAATCAGTAATACCCGTTTCATCTCCATCTTCAATAAGACAATCTAATGAAGCAATTATAGATTGACCAGCACCCAGATTATTATCATTTGAAGCAATACTAGAATTTGAAGAAGCTAAAATAGTAACTTTATTAGCATAAGAGCTACCATCACTAGGATATACATTGCAGTTTTCTGAGTATATAAAACTATTATCAGACCTATTTATAGTATTTCCTGAACCTCCAACAAAAGAATGGTCTGATTCCAATAAATTATTATTTGAACCCTCTACGTGTGTCGCGGTTGCACCAGCTATATCATTATCTGAACCAATAACTCTTGAATAGCTTGAAACTAATCCAATAGAATTTCTTGCTCCTTGAACCATGGTAAAAGAAGAAGATGTAGAATTTTCATCAGATGGAGAAGTTAAAGATAAAACATCATAAAAAACAGTGCCACCAGTCCAAAAGCTATTAAGCTCAGTAATTGCATCGTTAACTTTAATTCTTCCTTCATTAAAAGTGTCACCAGTAAGTAATATTTCAAAAGCCATTTTTAATTTTTTTTATAATCATTTAAATAACACTCTAACTATTCCATAATTTCCATCATAGTCTTTTGTTTTTTCTAAAACATAATATGAACTACCATTTATAGCCATTCCATTAGCATCAACATCTACTTTGTTTCCTGTTATTTGTTCAGATGTTTTTACATATAATTTTCCTAAAAGCCCTATAGGAGACCATTCTTTTCTATCTTTTCTTGCTATATATTCTTCATTTTTATCAAAATTAGGATTCATTCTTGGAAATGTTTTTGTTCTAATAAATTCTTTATCTGAATCATCTCCATCATAAAACTCTCCCATTATATCTATAGGTGAAGGTGGATAAGAATATTTATTATTATTTTCGTCTATATAAATTGTAGCATCTGTTTTGCCACTTATTTTTACTTCATAAACTTTATAAGTATCATAAATTATTCT
>Ga0255759_10000280_pt1 | contig 46129 bp, 30 predicted proteins | sample 101ome_20_FD_179959 | JGI IMG/M metagenome (GOLD analysis project Ga0255759, IMG submission 179959) | Coastal salt marsh microbial communities from the Groves Creek Marsh, Skidaway Island, Georgia - 101404AT metaG (version 2) | ecosystem: Environmental > Aquatic > Marine > Intertidal zone >... | reverse complement strand
TCGACAAGTTCTTGCTCAAACTTGCGAACCTTCTCCGCGAGTTGATGCACCTCGGAACCGCTCACTTTTTCCTTCAACAATCCGAGCGCGTGCTCTTGACGATCCAATTCATCCTCCAACTTTTGTGCCTCTTTGGCTTCCTTGGCAGCGTTTTTGGACGCCTCCTTGGCAGCCTTGAGTTCAGCTTCAGCCGTGGCGAGGGCGTCCTCCGCCTTGTGCAAGGCGTGCAATTTCGTGAGAACGCTGTAACCGCCGCCGCGAGAGCCGCCAGTCAACAAACCGCTCGGGTTGACCAAATCACCCTCGACGGTGACGCAGTTGAGGTAGACTTGTTTGTCGTACGCGACAGTCTTGGCTGTGGCTGCGTCCTTACACACGAAAGCCTTACCGAAGACGTACTTCATGACGTTCTGGATGTCATCGTCGCACGTCACAAAGCTCAACGCGAGCTCGGCATCTCCGTTGCTGGCTCTCTTTGCTGCTTCAATTTGGTTGTCAGACGCGATTCGCGAATCGATCTTGTTCAGTGGAAGAATCGTGACTCGCTTTTGGAGCTGACCCTTGGATAGAAGCGCCTTGCCGGTGACGTCGGTATCGACGACGACTTGATACAGCTTACCGCCCGCCAACACTTCAAGGGCAGTCGCCATCGCCGGGTTCTTCACCTGAAGAAGCTTGGCGACGACACCCTTGACGCGGTTGCGGTCAAACTTGGCTTCGGGATCGCGGAACTTAAAGTCGAGTTCACTGAGCTTGGAGTTCAACACGTCCACCTCTTGCTGAAGGTCTTGAACTTTGCTGTGCGCCTTGTCGCACGCAACCTCAAGTTCGCGAGCCTTTTCGATGTTGCAACCGCCAAAGCTGGCGAGGTTGGCGCGAGCCGTCTCTACCGCAGATTCTGCCGCTTTGAGCTCCTTGGTGAGCTTGTCGCCCTCCTTTTCCTTGGCGCTCAGGGACTTCTTCGCCGTGATGAGTTCCTTTTCAACGTGCTTAATCTTAAGCGCCGCAGACTTGACTTCCGCGTCGCACGAAGACTGCGCCGAGACGGCGTCAGCCAACTGCGCTTGCAACGATTTGTCGGCGCCGGTGCCCTTTCCAGATTGAACTCCCTGGAGGGTACGCTCAGCCATATCGGCGGCGGCCACCTTCTCGGCCAACGCAGCCTCTTCCGCGGCAGCCTCAGCCTCGAGCGCGGCCACCTTCTCGGCGCGCTTGGCCTCAGCCGCCTCCATGTCGCTGGCAACCTTGAGAAGCTTTTCCTTGGCCTTTTGCTCGCTCTTCACCTCGCTCTGCTTATTCTTGAGCGCCGTCGTCTCCTTGACCAAGTTTTTGGACAACTCATCCGTGCGGGCGATGAGCTCCTTCATCTCACCTCCCATGCGTTCCTCCTTTTCCGCTTGCAAGCGTTGCGTGTGGAGCTCGATTTCGTTAGCCTCGCGGTTGGCGTCGTCAATGGCGGTGCGGCAATCCGCAATTTGCTCTTCAATGTTGGACGTCCCGGCGTTCGCATCTTCGACCGCCTCTTGCGCCTTGACGAAATCGTACGCGACGCAAAATCGTCGCAGACGTTCGAGATTATCATTCGCCGCCGCCCACTTCATGTAGTCGCCGCGCTCTTTACGCAGCTTTTCAATAGTTGGCAAAATTTCCTCCTCGAGAAGCTTATCAATCTCATCCACCTTGGTTTGCTTCTTATCGAGCGTCTTCAGCGCCCCTTCCTTTTTGTTTTCATACATTCTCGTTCCCGCCGCCTCCTCGAGCATGCCCAAAATCTCTGGCGGTTTCATATTGAGCACCTTGGTGATGCGACCTTGCATGATTAAAAAGTGCGGATTGTTCACGTTGAGCTGCACCGAGTGAAACAAGTTTTGCACCCGCGTCGGCTGCGCCGTCGCCCCGTTGATCATGTACTTATTCTTACCCCCAATCACAATCTGTCTCGTCACCGTGATTCGATCGCAGTGTTCGTAACCGACGGGCGATCGGCTCCGATCCTCATTATTAAACGTCACGCTCACGCTCGCCTTGGTCACGCCCGCTTGGCCTTGTTTGTACACCAACTCTTGTAAACTCGCCGCTCGAACCTACGATTCAGAGGAAAAACGAAAAGGACGACGCGCAGATTTCAAACGTCAGTCGATCGAGTGCGTGTGCGCATTCACTCAATCCAATCCTCCTCGGCGCGTCGCGGGCGTCGTCAAACGGTTTCGACTCGCTCGCGTTCGCTCTTTCCCCTCAAAACCAACAAACGCGTGGAATGAAATGATTCAACAAACGAACGCCCACGCGTTGCGAGACGCCGGGTACGAATAAAATCAAAAAAAACATCGTCGTCGCCGTCGTGCTCACTACTACGAGTACGTACGTGCGTCAAGTTTGAAATCCCGAGCACGAAACAAATCGAATCGAGAATGTTTGACTTCCCAGACCCATTCAGTCCCGTGATGGCGTTGAATAACGGGTCGAATCCGGGTACGACGGTTCGTTTAGCGTACGATTTAAACCCGTCGATGCATACTTCTTCGATGTACATCGCGTCTTTCGTTCGTTCGTCGTCGTCGGCGTCGCGTCGCGTCGCGTGACGACGAGTGCGGATTAAGATGAAGATGTCGTTTCGGTTCTTTTTCGCAACGGCTTTTTTTCGACACATTTTCAACCACCTCGGACGCGGATGAAGTAAATGTAAATGTACAAATCTCAAACGACAACGACGATGATGACGACGCGGGAATGAATAAATAATGAATAAGATGCGTTAGTTCCACGGCGCGACGCCGTGTCCGACGAAACTGCGCGCCGGGACGACGACGGAACCGTCGGATTGAACAAACGGGGCGAGCCTGCGGCTAAAGTTTTCCGCAAAGGCGGTCCATAACGCGGAATCGGAAGCCAATTCCTCGCCGTATGGACCAACTTTGGCGATCTCGACAGCGGTGGGCAAGTCTGGAAAGGTGAAATCGCCGTCTTCGACGCACACGTCGGGGTTTATAAAGCCAGCGGCGATGAGAAGGTCTTCAATCTTAGCCGCGCCTTCGGGTCGCGAACGCGCCCAGGACATTGGTTTAACGGCGACGGCGACAAATCTTTCGCACCCCACGTCTCTCAGCGCTTCTCCGAGGTGATAAATGATTTGGTTTTCTTCCGCCGTCGCTTGCGTCCATATCGCGCACGTAAAGTGTCCTCCGGGTTTGAGCGCTTTGAGCACTCGCTTCGCCGTCTCCGTCGGATCCGTCATAAATTGCAACCCTTGTTGGCAATACGCCCGGTCGAACGCGCGCGCCGGTAACGTCATCTCCATCGCGTCCGCCTCCATCCACGACGTCGCTCCGGCGTTCGGTCCCCGGGACTTGTCCTTGGCTTTCGCCTGCGCGAGCATCCCAGACGAGTTATCGACACCGAGAACTCGACCCTGTATCGCGAACGCGCGCACGCGCGCGTCAGTCAGTTATTCGCGAGTCACGCGCGCGTCACCCTTGGAATCGCAAACTCAATCGAGAAACTCGACGAGTGAAAACATCCACGCACCGTTTCACCGACAATCTCCGCGACGCGATGGGCGACGACGCCCGTGCCCGTGGCGATGTCGAGTACGGCGTCGCCGACGACGGGTCGAGAGGTGGAGAACATGGCTTCGCTCCACGGCTTGAAGATGCCCTCCACGAGCGTTTCCTCGTAGTACCGCGCCTGGGATTCGCCGAATGAAAACGTTGGGGTGTCACCGGTGGTGGACATGACGCGCGACGTCGATCGGGCGGCGGTTCGGAGGAGGGTGAATCGAGGGACGATGCGTGATGAGGTAGACGCGAGCATCGTAGTGAGGTAGACGCGCTGAGGTAGACGCGAACATCGTGTGGTAACGATTTCAATAAATGAATGAATAAAGCGCTAAATTAATCTTCAAGTGAGGGTCTGGTGAGGAGCCAAAACACCGGACCGACGACGGGGAGGGAGGCAAAGGCTACAGCGTTGGAAGGATCGACGTTGCGACGTCTCATGTCTTCAGCCAAGGCGTCGCCCATGGCGAGGGAGAGCACGATCAAATCGCACGTCGAGACGCAGGCGAGCATGGATTGCTCTTTGAAGAGCGAAGCAAAGCCGGAAATGTTCTCCGGGGTGAGGTTTGAGACGCCGTAGTAGGCGAGATAGCACGCAAAGGCGACCAGCGCCAGGGCGTTGATTTTACTCTCCCAAATGTTGCGCGTGACGAAACCCAAATCCGATCGCTTCACCGCCTCTGGACGCGGCGCTCTCGTGATGAGGTACGGTCCGAGCGCAAAGAACCCGAGCGCAAAGCTCGCGCCGATGCACAACGCCGCCGGTAAGGGTTTTTGATCCTTTGCGCCGGGCATCAAGAGACACGCGTACGTCGCCGGAACGATGCCCAGCGCGTTGAACAACGACTCAAACAGCGGATTCACCGCCCCACTGAATGGCGCGCCGACGATACTCTTCACCAACTCCAAATCAAACGCCGACGTCCCGGCGGGGGCGCCGAACGCGGCGAATCCACCGAGACCGACCCACGCGCACGCCAACGCCAGCCGAGACGGTTCCTTCCAAAACTGAAACCCCTCACCTTCGTCGTCATCCTCCATCATCGTCGTCCCCGATTCGTCCGCGGACGCCCTCGGCGATGCGACGACACGCATCGGCGTCTCGCCGCGCCGCGCGCGTCCCGCGACGCGTCCGCGCGATGCCAGAGACACTCGAGAACGCTGATGACGTTGGTGCGCGAAAGCCAAAGTGATGTGCGCGCCGCGCACGCACGACGTCGACATCTCTCGATTCGATGCACCCCGAAACGCGCGCGCGCCGAACCGTTCACCGCTACCGCGCTCGACGGTCGGGGCGTCCGAATGTCTTGCGCCAGCGTGTGGCGTGCGGCGTGTTTGGAAGAGTTTACATTTTCCTGCACAGCTTCACACCGTAACTCGCGGCGCAGCGCGACCGACGACGAACACGACGAAGACGTCATCTATACGTCAATCGGTCGATAAAGTTTCAAACGCCTCGCGCGGGTCCAACGCGACGCGTGGGTCGACCGTCGAGGGTTTTTTCAAAGCAAAAACAATCCAACCGAGGACGTTGAGATTCGGTTGGATTATCAACGACGAACAAAAGAAGAAACCATGACGGCGTCGGCGTCTCAGATTGTCACCTTTGACGGTGAGTATGCGGAGAAGAACTTTACGTCGTGCGTGCCGGGGGAGTCGAAGCGATGGGAATCGGATTACCAGATTGTCGCAATCATGGGTCCGCAGAGCAGCGGGAAATCCACGCTCATGAATCACGCATTCGGAACCAAGTTTGTCGAGATGGATGACTCGTTGGGCCGGTCGCAGACGACGCAAGGGGTGTGGTTGTCCTTGTCGCCGAAATGTGCGACGCCGACGCTGGTTATGGATCTCGAAGGGACGGATGGACGCGAAAGAGGGGAGGAGGACACTGCGTTTGAGAAACAGACTGCGCTCTTCGCGATGGCGACGGCGGATGTTTTGCTCGTAAACATGTGGTGCAACGACATTGGACGCGAACAGGCGAGTGGGAAACCTTTGTTGAGGACAATCTTTGAGGTAAACTTGAAGGTATTCTCTCCAGAAAAGAAGACGGTGCTGTTATTCGTCATTCGCGACCGATCAAAGACACCGCTCGAGCGGTTGGTGGAAAATTTGCAAGGGGATTTGGAGACCATATGGCGAGGGATCACGAAGCCGGAGAGATACGTCAACAGTGCTCTCACTGATTTGTTTGAGTTGAAATTCACGTCGTTGCCACACTTTGAACACGAGTACGATTTGTTCGTGAAGGAAGCGGATGGATTGCGCGAACGATTCGACGCTCCGAGAACCGAGCCGAGGAGCCTTCGCGCCGAAAAGGCGTCCGTTCCGATTTCTGGTTTGGGAGTCTCGTTCCGAGAAGCATGGGCCGCGATCAAGGCGAACAAAGATCTCGATTTGCCGGCGCATAAGATCATGGTGGCGACTGTCAGATGCGAAGAGATTGCAGACGTCTCCCTCGCCAAGCTCAACGAAGACAAGGAGTTGGCTGCACTTCGCGAAGAAGCCAAGACGGCCAGGGTTTCCCAGTTGTTGAGTAAAGTCAACACCTTGACAAACAGAGTTGTCGACCCGTACGACGAAGATGCCAAGTATTTCGACAAGGCGGTGCGCGAGGCTAAGCGCGCCGACTTGAAAGTTCGAATCTCAAAGGCGTTGGGTGAAGTCGTGTCCTTGCACTTGGAGCACGTGCGCGAGGAGATTCTCGAAAATTTCGTCAACTCAGCCAACTCGTCGCTCGGCGATCCATCCGCCGCGTTCGCGAAGAAGAAGGGCGACGACGCTGTCGGTTTCTCAGACTTGATGAAGGCGTCCTTCGCCAAGCTGGACGAGCAATGGGAAGACAGATTGGAAGAGTCCATACCGGTCGATGACCTCGCTTGGACTGAGTTTGTAGTTGAGGAAACGAAAGAGTTTAACAAGGCGGTGGATCAAATTGTCGATTCTCTGCGAAAGGAGCGATTGACGCTTACCATTCACGCCGCTGAACGAGCGATGGAACGAGGCGTGGGCTCTCAAGCGATTGGTTTGTTGGAGGAAGCTCCTAGAGACATGTGGCATAGGCTTAGACAGTTGCGCACAAGCGCTGTTCAAAAATGGGACAAAGAACTTCTGGCTGCTTTGAGCGAATACGAACCTAGTGAAGAGGAGCTCGAACGCTTTCACTCAAACATGCGGGACAGAGTTACCGAGGTTGTAGAGGCAAAGTCGCGCGACGCAGCGTCCGCAGCGTTGACGCACATGAAGCAAGCGTTTTCGAGGTTGTTTTCAAAAGATTCCAGAGGTTTACCGAGAATCTGGCGCCCGCTCGACGACGTCGCGGCGATCAACCGCAAGGCGCAGAAGGAAGCCCTCCGCGTATTGGCGCTCCTCTCCATCACGCGTTTGGGCGATGACACGGACAAGAAGCGCGACGAGGCGGTCATTCACGGCATCGAAAACGCTTTGTACGGCTTAATTCCTTCTGACGCGCCAAAATCATCGGAGGATGACCGAGTCGAAGGCGAGGAAACTCTCGCGCCGAAGAAGGTGCCAGAGCCGGAGGCGGCGTCCCTCCCTACCGAATGGGAGGGCGTGAGCGACGATTGCGTCGTCTTATCCCCCGCCGAGTGCCGTTCGTTGTGGTTGCAGTTCGAGTCCGACACCCTCTACGCGGTTTCGCAGGCAATGGCAGCCAAGGAGGCTGCTCGTCGAGCGCTCACGGGTGGCGCTCCGATTTGGATGGTTATATTACTCATCATCCTCGGCATGAACGAAATCAAATGGTTGCTCACACATCCCGTGACGCTCTTCGTGATTGTCGCCGTCGGGCTCTACGCGCGCGCGATTTTCAACCAGCTCGATGTCACGTCAGCCATGCAGCTCGGCGTCGTGCCCGGACTGACGGTGCTCGCGACAAAGGCCGTTCCCATCGGCGTCGGCATACTCAAAAAACTCGCCGACGAGGGCGCCAAGTCGTGGTCACCCGACCCGACGCCCGTCCCCGCCGCGCCGGTACAAACCACCACCGGACACGCCGGTATCGATCCATCCGCCAGAGACCGTCAACGCGCCGATATGACGATGGAGGGCGTGCGTCAACGTCAGAGACCGGGAGTCGCTTCGTAGCCGTAACCCTCTCTCAAAACACGCGCATCGCGTAGTCGCTTTGCTTTCATAATAATCACACGCACACAGTCACACGTCGTCGATGGAACGTATTCAAATAGCAGTATCATTACACATAGTTTCATTCGTCGCCTTCCGCATCCTCCCCAGCGCCGACGCCGGCCAACCACTTGAACGAATCATCACCGATCATCCAGAACACCCCGAACACGGCGACACCGCCCCACCGCGCGTACCCAGAGATGTGTCTGCGCGTCGGCATGGTGTCGACGTACGTCGCCGCCCATTGTCCGCGCGGGATGACCGTTTTCGCGAGTTCACGAAGCATGGTTGGAGTCGCGGCGCGCGAGTGAGTGAGCCATATCCCGATCGGGTTTGCGTGGTTACGTTTGGCTCTTTGCAACTACTCTTACTATTTACACATACAACTATTGGATGGACGTGCAGAACGTCCTCTGTCTCGACGGCGCCGTTGACGACGACGATGACGATTGATCGCAAACCTTTTCGTGGTTCGTTTAGTTTTGCTTCCGTCGGAAATGACGAACACTCACTCACGGCTCTACTAAGGCTTGCGCGTCTCGCGCGCTTCGACGACTCGTCTTGTACAATTCAAGCGTCTAATGAACCAAAGCCTCCTCCTCGACTTCGTGTTTCGCCGCGCCGTACGTTAAGAACGCACCTTTTGGTTCTGGTGCCGGGGGAATCTCCGAGTACGCGTTGATGCTCTTCGCGCGCATGCCCGCCCCGAGATCCCATGCCGCTTTCAACCACAACACCCCACCGACGAAGTACGCGGTGAAAAACTGTCCAAAGTATCGGTAGACACCCATCGCGAAGAGGGTGATGACGGCCACGATGATGACGCGGTAGAGGTTTATCGTGTGTGACGGTCGCCAGTGCGCGCGGATGGACTTGTGGGTGCCGATGGCGGGCCAAACGGTGAATGCGACGGTACCAACTGGGTAGCCTTCTGTTGCGAACGGGTGCGCCTCGGCTTGGCGCTCTTCGAGCGTTTCGAGTCTGCTGTAATCTATGTCGTCTCTTTCGTGCACCAGAGGCGCGCCGACGGCGCCTGTGGCGGTGGTGGATTCGGCGAAACCACCGCGCGTGCGAAAGGACTGGAAAGTGGACGCATCCATGTGCTTTAGTGTTTCGCTTCGCGGTGTGAGGCGCGATTGGTTTTCGCATTCGTCTTCGTGCGTTGAGGAGATTTAGACTAAATCATTTAGTTCTATCGATGATTGAGATTGTGATTGTTTATTGACTAATGCTTGCAATGCGTATTAAATGCTCCCCATCTGTGAGATGCGGTGTCGCGTGGTTTACCGTGTACCAGGTTTACCGACGTCTGCTCTATTTCGGTTGTTACGCGCCGGTGAAGAAGTACAACGAGTTTGCGGCAGCTGTGGCGATGATATTTTCTTCAGGATGCCAAGCCATGTGGAGAATTTTACCCGCGTTGAAATCGGCCGCTGGAAGACTGAAAACGTCGCCGCTGGCGCCGCCGCCGCCGCCGTAATAATCCATTCTTCCGCGAGGCTTGTGCATCGGCGCACCGTTTCGCATCTTACCGCGGGGATCCTTTGAAACATCGAAGGTACCGCCGCTCGCGCCCTCGTCGTTGATGCTGGTGTTAAAGCTCTTGAAGACATTGCCGTAAGACCCGGTGGCGATTTGAGACCCGTCGTGATTGACGCAACATTGGAACTTGTCAAAGATAGAGTCGTTTTCATACAAGTCGCACAACTTTGGTCTCAAATGCTCGTGAATGTTCACCGTTGCGACCGGCTTGCTATCCATGTTGACATCCCAAAGCTTCATCGTGAGATAGTCACGCGCGAGAACGTAGCGACCGTCACGGCTAAACTTGACGTCGCTAATGCTCGCAATGATTTCAGAAAAGAAGCTTCGTTTCTCCGCCGGCTCGGGGAGTTCAAAAAGCTTGCAGTGCGAGTCGCACACCGATTTTTGCCGCAAATCTGTGAGGCGCACCGTGCCTTTGCTAGACGAGTACGCCAAATAGTTGCAGTGCACCGGGTGGAACTCAGCAGCCGTGATGACTTCACTGAGATCTTCCATGTTTGTGGGCTTGATGTCCACAATGTTGAAGCTTTGCTGTGTACTCTCCAAATGCCACAAATTTATTCTGAGGTCATCCGCACTGATGAACGTTTCACCGTCGCTGTTTACGCTGAGCGAATTGATGTGATACGCGTGCGCGTTCGCAAACACCCGACGGTTTCTCGCGGTGAAAACGCTCTCTCCTCTGACGATGGATGGAATCTTCAACGCCCCTGCGTGCTGCTCGTTGTGCGCCGCTGCCGCTGACCTCACATCTGGTTTGGATACTTTCGCAAAAGCCCCACCACCATTCATACGCCTAAACCCAACTCTATCATCTCCTCTATCTACGTTGAATCCGCTCACCATTTCGAGATTTTTCTCATACACCTTCCAAAGTTTGATTGTCTTGTCGTTTGTTGACAACAAAAAGTTGGCAGCGTTTGCCCCCTGGTGACACCATTTGAGCGTATTTATCTTCTCTTCAATCTCGAGCGACTTGAGGTAATCAAACTCGGGTTCGTGCGACTGAAACTCGGTGAGATACCGGTACTCAACTGGCTCCTTTCTGCCGCTAAACGTCGCTCCCGACGCGTCGTCTGCGTTTCCCTTTGCCGACGCCCCCGTATCCATACCGCTCTCGTAAAACTGCGACCTCAACTCCTCGATCGCGCTCTTGCTATGATTGATCCGCTCAAACAACACCACACGCCCACCTCGATCCCCCGTCGCGAGTCTTTCCCCATCCACGTTAAACTCAACCGCCGAGATGATATCCGCGTCTTGCACCTCCTCGCCCGGAGCGCGTTCCCCAAAAACCTGGGAAAAGTCCCATTGCAACTGCGCCTCCGTCATCTCTGCGTCCACGCCGTCGCCACCCATGCGAACGAAAGTCGACGTCAAAAAGCGACTATCAATTGTTTATTTCCCTCTTCTTCGTCGTCGTTCCGTCGTCCACCGCGCGTGACGGTTTCGGTTGACAAAGATTCCGATCCGATTCTAACGCCAGCCGCCACTCCAGTCACTAAATGGATCGCGTCCCGAACGTCCGTCCGTCCGTTTGATCTAGATCAAGACGAGCCACGCGCGAACCGACGATGGGTGTGCGTCGGAGGCGCGCGCGATCGGTTCGCGATCGATCGTCGACGCGTCGGCGTGTGTCGAGCGCGCAACGGTGTGCGCCGCCGCCGAAAAAGAGATAGAAATATAAAAAGTACGTGGTCGGACATATAGTACGTACTATGGAGGATTTTACTCCAGGTGTACACAAATACTATTATGTTTTATGATGCCAGCGTAAAAACGGTTTGAAATGGAAGCAAGGTGAGGCGCAGAATGCGCCCGCCTGGTGAACGTCATCGGATTGAAACGGTGTTACAACGCGGTTACAATATACGCGTGGATTGCGTAGGTATGCGGAAGAAGATATTGAGAGGAACCATCGGTCGAGGGTCGAGCACCGACGCCTTGGTCTCTGTGGCGTTGGGCTTGGCGTCCACCTTGGCGCCAGCTTCAGCGGCTTCGGCGGCGGCTTCGGCGGCGGCGCGACGAATACGTTTTTCCTCCTCAATCGCAGATGTTGCGGCGTCGGGGAGAATGGCGGGATGGCGGAGGGTGAATAGAAGACCGAATGAGAGCCCCCACTTGATTGTGCTGGGGGAGAAGATGGTGAAGAAGGTTTTCGCAATGACGCCGATGACGATGGATGTCACGAAGTGAACGACTATGTCGATAAAGATGCACGCCCAAGCGAGGAGAAACATGGTGATGACGATACAAGCGGTGATTCGCGGTTCGTCCCAGTCGAGTAAGCTCGCAAGTCGCTCCAAGATGCCCGCCGCGCTGTCGAGGACGAGCTGCGCATCGGCAATCATCTGCGTGATTTCATCCATTTGACGCTGCAGCGAGGCGAGCGGATTCAGACTTTCAAAAGTGAAAGCCTCTTGCTTCTTCTCCGATTTTTCTTGCTCCTTCTTAGCCTTTTCTTCGGCTTTCTTTTCTTCCGCCACTTTTTTTGCCTCCTCAGCCTGGCGTTTCTTCGCCTCTTCGAGTTTCTTCTTTGCCTCTGCCTGCGCTTGACGCTTGCGCTCCGCTTCTTCCTCAGAATCCGGAGCTTCGGCGAGACCCACCGTGAGCCAGTCGTCTGGTACGCACTTGTCGAGCGTGCGCTGGTATCGTGACGGGAATCTCATGAGAGACTGAAGAGCGATGCTCATAAATATCATGGGAAGGAACATGTACGGATGGTGAATGACGTATACCATGACGAGCTGCGTGAACGCCGTGACGGGGATGGACTCCCAACTCAGGGCGTAGCTGAGATTATCACCGATCGATGTCAGGTTTGTGAGCACCCGTTGCATGCGCGCGATGGAGCTCTTAATACTCTTGACGCTCACCTCTTGCTTGGACGCGTCAATCATCTCCTTGGATACGCTTTCTGGTATGCACGGATTGGAGTTGTACAGACGTCGCATCACGTTGGTCGAATGCGCCTTGAGCATGCGGCGCTGCTCGACCTCATTGAGCGGCGAAATATACCACTTATCCGGCAGCACCGGTTGCATGTACCGATGCGCGAAAGCGGTAGGAGATTTATGTTTGAAAGTGAACGAACAACGAAGCGTACCATTCGTCATGACTGCTCCGCTTGGACCCAATGACTTGAGTGGAAAGTCATCCTCGTAACGCAAACCGTCGTCCAAACCTGAGAGTGTGCATCGAATTTTACCGATGAGGGTTCCTTTCGCCAAATTGAACACCCCTACGGTGACTGGATCGCTCGGTTCCATGATTGGATACCGAAGCCGAATATTCCATTCCGGATCCGTCGTGCCTTTCCGATCGGGCAAACGAGACCAGTACGGGCCCGTTTTCACCATGACAAAAGTATCCGGGTTGCCTTCGATGTCTTTCGCATCGAGAACGTCAACGGTGAGCCTACCGACAGCCTTTGATGCGTTACCACCGTGTAGATGTTCGAAGTACTCCTCGTCAAGGTAGGCTCTGACTTCAATGTCGCCGTATTTGACGCCGTGGGCGTCGCAATCCTTACCCTCTGGATCGAGCAACGTGTGCCACGTAGCCTCTGGTTGCTTCTTGATCCCCTTGTGCAACTCTAATTTGGACAATGGAATCTTCACCTCACCAATCAAATCATCGTAGCTAGTCACACCGTCGTAATCGTACATGCGTAATTGCAACTCTGAGTTGTAGGGCTTGGCGGCGACGAAATTGAAGGCGCTGTTCCATTCTGGATCGGTGGCGTCGTCGATGTAGTGCGTCTGCATCTTTTCAGTCACCGTACCATCCGGTTGTACGAGCGAAACCTCAACGTACGGGTCGCTCCCGTCATCATCGTCTAGATTAATGATGTTGCGACCGCGTCTGATTTCGACACGTACCAGGGAGAAGACGGGATCGCAAAAGTGATTCACCGCTTCAGAGGCAAGCGGATCTGGCTTTCTCAGCAACGGCACGCCTGCTACGCGGTACGCTTCATCATGACGGTTACCCAACCAATACTCAATCTCTATCGTCCCGGTGATTTGACGCTCACCTTCCCAAAACATGAGCTTTTCTTTGAGGTGGTTGACGTCGAAAAAGTCGGGTTGCTGATCCGCTGGCAAGTTTTCAAGCTTGACCGTCGTCGTCACGCGCTTGTTATTGTACACGCGCGTTCCCATCAAATCAAGCTTTGCATAGCCGATGAAATCGTTCAGCGCGACGTCGCGATCAAAGATATGAAACTCCAACACATCCGTTTCATCCAGAGTAATCTTATTCGGCGGCACGCGAAAGGTAAAAATCTCATCCCATTCGGGGTTGAGCGTCTCGTAAATCGTCTTTGACGTCGACTCCAATCCGCGATACCTCACAGACGCAAACGGATCCGACGTCCCTCCGCTATCCATCGCCACGACGTCCGTCGCTCGAATTAATCGCACAAACAAGCACTTGGAAACCTCATCCTCGACATCGATGCACGGCAATTTCGGCGTCGGCCGCGGTTTTGCGCCCAGTTTACTCGCCTCTTCCACAAACGCCGTCGCTCGCGCCTTCAAATCATCCTTATACTCCTCAAACATCTCCTTCGCCGCCTCCACCGGATTACTCGAGTGTTGACCTTTTCTCTTCTTCCCATTCGCATCCCTCTTCCGATCCATCCCCGGTCCCGTCGCGTACCGTCTCTCCGAATCGCTCTGCGTCAAGTTCCAGTGCTCTCTCAAACAGTCAAACGCCGGCGCCGAATTCGTAAAACTCAGCGTCAACACCCGATCATTCTTCCCGTGCACCTTCAACTGCAATCGGCTCTCTCCATCGACGACGCTCACGTCTCGCAGCTTCACTCGCGCCGACGATCCGCCTCCACCGACGCTCACACCGAGGATGCTCGCGGTGAACGCCAATGCGGTTTCATAAATTGTCAATCGTCCTGGAACGGGTGCGCGCGCCGTCGGGTCGTGGTACACGCAATCAAAGGTGCCGTGTACTTTTTCCCGCGACGACGATGACGCCGCGGATGCGCTCGCCGCCGTCGACATCGCGGTCGTTCGTCGTCCGTCGTCGTCTGTCGCGATGCGAAGGATTACGCGTCATCCAATTCTGCAAAGGTGGTTACGCGTTACAAATCTTGTTTGTTACTACATTTAGTGGTATAATATGACGATGGACGGATTGATCGTTCGTCGCGTTAGACTGCTCGCGGGCTCCCGCGTCGGGCCACCACCGCGGACTACGTGTGGTATAATGTGACGATGGTGCATACCGCACATGTATTCTTGTCGTGCGTCGGCGTGATGCACGTTTTTAGACTGCGCCGATGATGTTGCTTGCGGGCTCCCAAGTGGCTTGCGATTCGTCAAAGCCGCGCCACTTGATGAGAAGTTGCTCGCCGCGACCGCGCTTGCGACGGTCGAGAATGGCTTCGAATTCATAGACATCGTTACCCATGATTGGACCGATGACGGTGTTGTCGTCGGAATCGATTTCGGAGAGCGGTTGGAGGCCGGACGTCTTCTTGGCGGACGCCGGAAATAATTGCTTCGTCGCGTCGGTTTGTTTGATGGACGAAAGACGCTTGGTGCGCTTCGCTGGAGATTGCGATGATGGAGATTGCGCGGCGCACTTGCGCGGGGATTTCGCCGGGGTGCGAGGAGACGTCGCGCCGGATCGCGCCGAAGCGGCGGGACGTTTCTTCGGCGTGCGTTGGACAATCATAAAGTCGTCGTCGTCGCTCACATCGGAATCCATCTCGTCGTTCTCGCTCGCAGAGAGGACGTCATCATCGTCAACGGTGCCGTTATCTTCGTCGTCTGTCGACGCGTTCGTCTCTTCTTCATCGTCTTCTTCATCGGAAGATTCAGAAGCCGCGGCGACATTCACCGGCGGGCAGAAGTCGTCTCGAAGCCACGCGCCCCACGGGAATGCCGTCTTTCTAGCGCTGATCACCGACGCGCTCTCGCCCGTCTTTTGATGCACGAGATAATCGTGCACGTTATCAAACCCGCTCGCGCGCGCGACACCGATGATTTGATGCGTCGGCGAGAGCCCCGCCTTTTTCCTGCACGGTCCGCAGTTGCAACACGTGACGCACCCTTCGCCGCAAGATCCGCGACACCTCGGACACGTCCAGCACCCAGACGCGACTGCGGCATCGATATCCTCCCCGTGACGGTTCCTCAAACACATCGTACAGAACGCCACGGGCAATCTCGCGCCCGAGCACGCCTCACCGACGCACGTCACGTGCGTCTCCACCGTCTTTTGTCGACACCAGTGACACGTCACGCCCTTTTCGCTGTCGTACACCCGACCGCCGACGGACCAAATCGCCCGACCACCTCGCGCGGAATCCGATCGATGGTGTTCACCCCGCGGCCTCGACGGCGCGCATCGGACGTACCCGCGATCATCTGGATCGGTTTTGTTATCATCCATCCCGGAGTAGTTGATTCGCTTGGTTTCCCGAGTCGACCGCCGTCTCTCGCTCTCCGGAACGACCGATCGCGGCGATCGCGTTCGCGGTGCGCCATCCTATCGCGCGTTCAATCGACGCGTCGCACGCGCGACGAAACAAAACCGTCAGCATCGAATCGTTCGCGTTTCATCGTCTCCCGTCGCGCGCGGATACCGTCGTCGAGTCGAATCTCTCAATGTGAAAATCTCGATCGTGAATTTGGCGCGAAAAAACGCACCCGCGACATCATCTTCCTCTTGGTCGGCGTCGGCGTTCGCGCGATCGTCGCCGCGAGGGACGCGATGCCCATCTCCGCCATCCGCCGTTTGTTCTCTTCGATGCGCGCCGCGCGCGCGGCTTCGAACGCGTTCGTGTCCGTCGTCATGCGTGCGTTCGCGTCGAGTTTTGTGGTTGAGTGACAGACGCGCGCGCGTTTGCAAATGGATGATTTTGGCGGGAAAAAGTGTCGAGCGAGCGTTTCAATGCGTTTCAATGGCTAAATCACGACGGGAAAACGCCGGCGCGGCGCAGAGCGACCCAGGTGCGAAGCTTGGTGTAAGCGGCGGCGTCGGCGAGACGTTCCTCTGGGGATTTGACGGTGAAAGGGACGTCGCGAACGACGCCGTCGAGCAACGCGCGTTGGTTGAACGCGCGGTCGCGAACGACGTCTTGCGCGCGCGAAGCGGCGCGTTCGACGAATGCATTCGCGTCTGTGCGCGTGAGACGGTGGTCCGGTGGAAGGGTGGCGATGGCTCGATCGTAATCGAGAGGTTTTCCGTGGACCAGGGCCTCGAGGAGGTGGTTGAAGACGGTGGCTGGTTGAATCGCCTTGGGTTGCGTCGTCATCGCAATCGTCTCGCAGTGGGCGCGCTCGGAGCCCATGAAACGGTCGTATGAAATCTCCCAGTTTGGTTTGAGCATCGTCCCGCCGGGGCCCTTTTTTGGTTTGTACTCTGCGAGCGGCCATTTCGATTCCGGCGAGACGACGCCGAGAGAAATCGCGTCGGTAGACGTCGGCGCCGGCGCTTCCACATCCGCCAGTGCGACGGTTTCGTTGATGAGCGCGCTGAGTGCTTCGACGCCAGTGACGCGCACGCCGACGGCGCGAAGCGCTTCGACCGATCGCGGTTGCGAATACGCGATTCTCTTGCACAAGTGCGAACTGAGCACTGCCGCTGGCGCCATGCCGAGGGCGGATGCGCGTTCGTCTCTCCACGCCTCAATCTTCTCGAGGAGGTCCACGAGCGCGTCCGCCCGCGCAGACCTGCCGGATTCGCGATAGTACTTGAGTTTACGCATCCATTCGAGTTCGGCATCCATCATTTCACCGTGGCCGACGGCGAGTTCTTCTTCTGGGATGAGCGCGACGTCGACGCCCCCTTCGACGAGCTCCTTCTTCACGGCAGCCACCTTGGCCTTCAGCGCTCTCTCGGCGTGCGCGACCGACTCTGGCACCGTCATCATCAGTGCGGGTGCGTTTGGACTCAGAAATTGTTGAGCATCCGGAGTGAGACCGTACACGGAATACGACGCGTATTGACCCTTGACCAGGCGCTCGTGAACAATGTTAAAGTTTACCAAATTTGCCACCATCTCTTTGTAAAAATCGGCGCTCGAGCATCCAGCTTGCAATCCTTCTTCGTTTCGCGCCGCGTCAATCTGCTCTCTCTGCCAAGTTTGCACCTTGGCGGCGTTTGAACTGCGCCCTATGATGGTGTCGACCAAGCGTGTGAGTGGGAGCGAGCCGCAAAATCGCAAAGCGAGCAATATCGGCTTGCATTCTCTCGTGTAATTCCGTCTCGCCTCTGCCCCACCGCTCATGCGTTTGCAGTTGTCGCAGCTCTGATCGCAACGCAGAAAACGTGGGTTTTCGTCAAAGTGTTTCATGATGGCCACCCGTCGACACGTCTGTCGATCGATGGAATACTGTTTCAGCGCATTCGTGCTCGTCGTCTGCGCTTGCAACGCCTCCTTTGAGAGACCTTGCGTGTAAAAATCGCTAGAGTATCTGCTGAAGTCACCGTCGCCGTACATCATCGACACCGAGCTCGTGAGACCATCGCGACCGGCGCGACCGATTTGCTGGTAGTACTCCTCCATCGTCTTCGGTGCTCCGTAGTGGAAGATGAAGCGCACGTCCGGCTTATCGATACCCATGCCAAAGGCTGTCGTCGCGCAAATGATTGGGCACCGGCTCGTGAGAAACGCCATGTGCGCGTCGTGACGCTCACTCGGGTTGAGCGAACCGTGATACATCCCCACGAGGTCGTCTCCCAGCCGATGCTTGAGCGCACCCGTTAGTTTCACCACGTCGGCGATGGTCGGGCAGTACACGACTGCGCTCGACGGGCGTTTCTTCGCGCCTGCGCCGCTCACTTGCTCAACGATGAAATCCAAATCGCGACCAAAATCAGTCTTACGTCTGACATCGATGCGAAGATTGGTTCTGTCGACGGAATTCTGAGCCACGTGAGGGTTCCGAAGCTTTAAAATCTTTTGAATATCCTCGCGAACGTGTCGCACCGCCGTCGCCGTCAGCGCCATGATCGGAACACTTGGCACGGCGTCGCGTAATACGCTCAACCGCTGATAATCCGGACGAAAATCGTGCCCCCACGCGGAGATACAGTGCGCCTCATCAATCGCAATCAACCCGAGTTTCTTCTCGTCCGCCATTCGCTTGATGCCATTCATGAATGACCCACTCGCCGCAATCTTTTCAGGCGTGACGTAGACGAACAAGTATTCCCCGTCAAAGACGCGTTTCTCCGCCAAAGGATCCATCTGCGCGCTTCCGAGAAACACAGCCACATCTCGCCCTTCCGACGAACCCGCGGTACTACTTGTGTTATTCAACTGCGTCACCTGATCCTGCATGAGCGAAATCAACGGCGAAACGACGAGCGACACCTTGCCCGTTGAAAACGCCGGCAGTTGATAACACAAACTCTTCCCGCTCCCAGTCGACCAAAACACGCACGCGTCGCGTCCATCTAGCACCGCCTCGATCGTCTCGACTTGTCCCGGGCGAAACGCGTTCAATCCGCGCGCGCGTTTCAGCGTCGCCAACAGCGCGTCCCGATCGGGCGCGCGGAAGTCGGATGCGTTTTGATTTTGAAACCGGCTGTCGTCATCCACCGCAACGAGTTTGACGCGCTTCGACGCCGAGTGCGAAGAGTTTCGACGCTCTTCCGCGGTGTGCACGGCTGAGATGAGCGCGTCGGCGTCTAGGTCGTCGTCCTCAAAGTCATCCGCGGGTCCGTTCGTCGGCGGCATCGTCGGTCCGTGGGTCCGTCCGTCGATCTCTGGGGAGGGTGCCTCGTTTCTCTTTGACGTTTTTCGAAATTCTCAGCAGTCTCTTCGCGGATGGATGGATGAATGGATGGATGAATGAGAGTTACACTGACGCGGATGTGGCTACTGATGTTTACTACTAAGCGAGGTAATTGTACTTTTGCGCATCCTCTCCGTCGCGCTCGATGAACTCGCGATCGATGAGACTCTCGATACGCTTTTTCAAATCGCTCGCCTTGGTTGGAAATTTGAGCTGAGACATGAGCTCGGAAATCAAGAGGGAGTGCGTCAAGGTTTTTCTCGTCTTCATGATGCGGACGATGCATGCGTCGATTTGGTGTTGACGGTCTTGGAAGACTCGTTCCATGGTTTGTTTGTTTTCGTCGACGGTTTCCTTGAGCTGAATCGAGTTTACCTTGATGCGGAAGAGGCGTTCGTTGAGGCCGGCGTTAAACTCAAAGACGTCGTCGTCGTTGACGTCGCGAGATTTGGGTTCCTTGTTCAGAATCCTCACCTTGCCGCACGCCAAAGACTGGAGAGCGCGCTTGAGCTCTTTTTCCTCGAGGCCAGATCCTTCGGCGATCGCTTGATAGGAGAGCTTCTCCGCGTCGTTGAACAACATGAGAACTATGCACTGAAACAACGATACGCTCAGCTCCTTTTGCCCATTGGCAAAGCGCGTCTTCAAGACACAGTGACTCTGGGAGTTTTGCCAAGTGAGCTTTCTTCCCGAGTATTTGCCCAAGTAGAAGCTTTCGAAGCGCTCTTGTAACACGGAAAGATGCGACGGTAGCTTGACGTCGACGCTTGGATAGGTTGGCCAGCATCCCGCGGTGATGACGTTGACACCCATCTCGATTCCATTGGAAAGTTTTTTGTCACCCTCGGTCGCTTGCCTGAAATTCGTCATAATTTCTCGGCTGAGTTCGATATCTTTAAACATGCCTTCGAGGTGTTGGGTAAACTGACTACCGCATTCAGCCTTGAGTTTACTAATCATGCTCTTTTCGGCGTCGATACTGGCGCTCTTGCCGTGCAACAAGCGCTTGGCGAGCTCCTTCTTGTAAAAGCCTTCAAACACGTCCTTGCCAACAATGTACCTGAACAAAACCAAAGCCTTGTCTAGAGTGATTTCTATTTCCTCGTCGCTCGTGCCCTTGTTGCCACTCTTCAATTTTGAATCAATGTACTTGGCAATGAGCTCCGCCGGAACGTTTTGTCGGCAATTAATAAACGACTCGAAAGATTCCTTGACGCCATTAATGAAAATGTCATTCGTCCCGTCGGATGCAGTGCGACCGAAAGCTTGGGTCACCACTTCGTCGACTGCCGTCTTCATCGCTAGCAATCTCTCCACCATGTCCTTATCGTTCGCCTCATCCTTGACAATGGCTGTGCCTTGCTGTTTCAAGTAGGACACAAACGCGGCACAGAGACGATCAGAGCCGCCATCCATGCGACCGAGCAAGGTGTGCAAACGCTTCAAATCTTCTAAACGATGCTGACGCATGAGATCTACGAAGCCTTTTTCTAGTATGTCTCCTATGTGTGCCTCGATTAACTCTTGTTCGCACACTCGCATCAAACCTCTCGACGTGCTCGAGTCGAGGTAGTTTGCGCATCTTTCAGCCTCCTCTGCAAGTCTGCGTTCGCAATGCTTCAAATAATCAGAGACATCCGTCTGCGCGCTGTATTCGTTGCCCTCTTTGCGATAAAACTCTTGGCTAGTACCCATGAACATGGTTTCAAAACTCGCGTAGACGCCCAAAGAACTCAGCGCGCGCAACACTCTCTTGGCCAACGCTCTGTCAATCTGTTCCCCCATGCGCTCGCGCTCGATGAGTTCGAGCAACCCTTTAAGAATGCGGTTGGACACCCCGCCAAAAGACTGCAAGTGTTCGTAAAAGAGCTTGAGACAGAGCTCCCAAAGCGGCATTTGCGGCATCGCTCCGTTCGTAGCAGTCGTAGTCGCAGTCGCCGTAGCGCCCGCGCGTCTCGCCGTTCGGTCCAAATACAAAAAAATAGACCGCAACGTCAACGCCTGCGAGCAATACTCCCCCCACGCCGCGTCAAAACTCGACAAAAACACCGACGCATCGGGAATCTTCCCTTTATCAAGCCCCTGAAGCACCTCCCGCGCCCGTACATCCGCCCCGTTTCTAAAGTCTCCGTACGCCTCATCCGCCCGCTTGTGCACGCACAGATTCTCCACCGCTCTATACAACGTCTCGTGCGACTGTTTCGTCGGTGTTCTCGACCGCACCGCCTCGATCGCGTCTCGAATCATTCCTCGCGCGTCTCTCAGGACGTCTTTCGGTACTTTCGGCGCGCGCGCGAACGGTCGTATGGTGATGAGCCCTCCACCGCGTTTCCCGCCCGCGCTCGCCGAACCCGAACCCGTCGTCGTTTTACCCGCCGCTGTCGCCGCCACCGCGCCGGTGGGCGCTCCCGCGGCCGTCGGACCGACGACCCGCGATCGGTCCCCGCGCGTCGACGACGACGGCGTCGCGCCTCTCGCTCCGTCGCGCGTCATCACTACCGCTCGTCGCGAGCGAGCGCGCGCGCGTGTGACGTGCACATGAAGTTCAAAACGTTGACAAAAATATGCATATTCCAAACCCTAGATCACCGTATTTAACAATGTTTAACCTTATGTTAACTTTTCTTCTAAACCCTAATATGGGTACAATACATATTTAACGTTTATAAAAACCCAGGTAGAACCAAAATTGACGTCTAAAGATAAATTCTTCAAAAGAGGGGAAGTTGCGCATCGGGCGAGCGGGCGTCACGAACCGACGCGCCGTGGACTCGCTCATGTCGGCGACGACGCGAACGACGCGTCGAGAGACGGGCCCGACGACGACGACGAGCGGGACGACGACGACGGCGATGGCGCCGACGCGTGTTTCCGTCGTGCTTCGATGCAGGTACGAAGGGCGAACGACGACGCGCACGCAACCACTCGCGCGCGTGAATGCATTCTTTTTTAAACGACCACATTCGTGATGAACGCGAACGCGAACGTTTGCGTCGCTCGATGCGACGGATCAGGACGATTTGAAACTCGAACGGAACGATGATTGACGCGTGCGTGTCGTTTTGTTTGTGACGCGATCGTGTTTAGACCGTTAAACGCCAAGGAACGAGCGGAGAAGACACCGGAAGTGATTAGCGTGGACGAGAGCGCGCGCACCATGAGCGTCGCGCGCGCGTCCTCGGGGAAATCTTCCACGGGGAAAGATGGCGGGAGTTCTTCGAGGGAGTTCATGTTTGACGACGTGTTCGGGCCGAATTCGACGCAGGATCGGGTGTACGATTCAGCGGTGCGACCGATGGTGAAGGATGTGCTCGAAGGGATGAATTGCACGGTTTTCGCGTACGGACAGACGGGCACGGGTAAGACGTTTACCATGAGCGGAGCGCACGATGCAGAGTGCGATGTGTTGAGCAGTGAAGCCGGGGTGATTCCGAGGGCGATGTCACACGTGTTTGAGCACCTGGATAGCAAGGAGCTCGAGTATAGCGTCAAGGTGACGTATTTGGAGCTGTACAACGAGGAGATTACCGACTTGCTCGGACCGCCGCTCGAAGCGGATGGTTCAAACAAGACAAAGCACACGCTCATGGAGGATGGAAAGGGTGGTGTAGCTGTGAAAGGTCTTGAAGAAGTGTATGTGAGCTCGATTCAAGAAGTCTTCGCCGTGTTGAACCGAGGAAACACGCGCAGACGCACCGAGGAGACGCTTTTGAACAAACACTCGAGCCGATCGCACAGCGTGTTTAGCGTCACGGTGCACGTGAAGGATGTGTCGCCAGACGGCGAAGAGTTTGTGCGATGCGGTAAGCTCAACTTGGTAGACTTAGCCGGTAGCGAAAACATCTCGAGGTCTGGTGCGAAGGATTCGCGAGCGAGAGAAGCGGGTGAGATTAACAAGTCGCTCGTCGCACTTGGACGGGTGATTACGGCGTTGGTGGACAAGTCGGGCCACGTTCCGTATCGTGATAGCAAACTCACGAGGCTTCTTCGCGACGCGCTCGGTGGACGATGTAAGACGTGCGTTATTGCGACGGTTTCGCCGGCGTCGCATTCTGTGGAAGAGACGTTGAGCACGCTCGAGTATGCGCACCGTGCGAAGAACATTAAGAACAAGCCGTTGATGAATGGCAAGGTTCCAAAGAATGTCTTCCTGAAGGAGTTGCAAGATTGCATCGAACGATTGCAGGGCGACCTCATCGCCACACGCGAAAAGAATGGTGTTTTCATGTCCAAAGCAAACTACGACGCCGAGCAGAGCGAGCACGCGTCCACGAGGCGACGCGCGGAGGAGCTCGAAAACGCGCTCTCCTCTATGCAAGCCGAGCACGATAAGGTGGAGCGCATGTTTGATAAGACGAAAAAGAACTTTTTGCAGCTGAAAGAACAGCACGCTACGGTTGAGAATGAGTTGGGCGAAACGAGAGAAACATTGAATGAAACTTCGGCCGAGTTGAGCGCGACGAAGAAGAATGTCAAGGAGAAGGAATACCTTCTCAACGCATTCGAAAAGACGCATGACGACTTGTCCATAGCCACGAGCAAGATGGCAAAGGATTTAATCGCGGCCAAGGGCGAAGCAACCGCACTTTTCGACAAGATTAGTCGTAAGGAGAGTGTCATGAACGCGAACGCGGACGTGATTCGAGAGCTTAGCAACTCGATGTGCGAACGATTAGAAACGCTCGAACGCGGCTTGGCTGGAATTCAAGAGGTCGAGCGAGAAGCTCGAACGCACATGAAGACGATTTTAGACGAATTTATGGTGCGCAAGGAGAATGAAGTGAATGCGCTCAAGGAGTCTGTGGCGACGATGCAACAAGCAGTGGAGCAGTCTGCACGAAAGGCGAGCGAGTACGCGCGCACGAGCATGCTCAAGCAAGCCGACATGCTCGCGCAAGCCGCCGAAGAGCTCCGCGCCGGAGCCGATTCCACGGCTGAAGCGGCAGTGCAAGCCGTCGTCGCCTCACGACGCGGTTGCGATGAAACGGTAGAATCTCTTCTCAAGTCATTGGCGAGCGATCGCGCTGCCTTTACCGACTTGGCTGACACTGTCGCGGCGACGTCTGAACGCGGCATCGCCGACTTCATGTCAAAGCACGCCCACGATCTCACCGCCATCCGCGAGCAGTTCGCATCCGAGTTTGCCGCGCGAGTCAAGGAAGACTTACCCACCGGTACAACCCCGGCTCGGGAATCTGCGCGCGCGCTCCTCGCCGATCCCGTCACGCCCAGCGCTTTTAGCTTCAACCGCGAGGACGTCCTCGCCCGTCGTCAAAGCGTCGACGGCAAACGCGCGACGCCGCGCCCGCCCCTCACCCCTATCGGTGGTTCATCCGTAAATTAAAGGTAAATCTTTCCTCTCCTCTTCGCTGTAATAACGATTTCAATCGCATTAGCACCTCCATGCGCGTCTTTTGACGCTCCGCCTGCGCGTCCTTTGCTCGTGTTTGAAACTGTTTGAAATTTTCTGTCGTGAAGATCCATGGAGAGCGCGGCGTGACTTTACACGCCGACGAGGCGATCACCGAAAGGATCCCCGACGTCATGGATGACGGTGCGTCATCTCTTTTAAGAAGACGCGACGCGTCGCGACGCGAACGAGAGCGACGACGACGACGACGACGACCGACTGAGTGAAACTGACTGAAAATTTTTTAAATAATCTCACTCGACAGATGGTGCAAACATCGCGTACTATGACGAAGATGGAACGCAAGAGGATCAAGTCGACGAGGAACTGGAGCGTAGACGGGCGCGAGGGGTGACGCCTTCGCAGGCAAAACTCAAGTTTGTGGACTTTTTGCGAAACTTTCGGTCGGCGCCAGACGCGAACGCGGTGGACGGTCGGTTGAAGTACAGAGACGCGTTGGACCAGGTAAACCTGCCGAAGGATGTCAAGATTTGCTTTGATGATTTAATCGCGCACGATGGGGAACTCGCGAGGGAGTTGAGGATGAAACCGAACGAGTATTTGCCGATTTTAGAGGAGGCGGTGGTGGAAGTTGCCGAGAGCGTGCGACCGAACGAGGAAGACGTCAACGAGGACATGGACGAGGAGGAGTTTCGACAGCACAAGGCGCGTCGCCCGAGCATTCAGGTCAAGTTGACGTCGAGAGAAATCCCGCGCGCTTTACGTAGCTTGAATTCGGGGGATGTGAACACTCTGGTTTACGTTCCGGGTATTGTCATCGCCACCTCGAAGGCGCGCACCAAGGCGAAGGAAATGGTGCTCGAGTGCAAGACGTGCAAGAACACGATGGCGCTCAGCGTGAACCCGGGTTACAGTGGTGTGAACATCCCGAGACACTGTGCGGCGGTGCTTTCTCGCGACACGCAGGTGGGTCAAGAGAAGAACCCGTGCGGTGTTGATCCGTATCGCGTCGTCCCGGAGAAGAGTACGTTTATCGATCAGCAAAATATGAAGTTGCAGGAGAACCCCGAGTGCGTTCCGGCGGGAGAGATGCCTCGAAACATGACGATTCTAGTCGAACGGACGATGGTGTTGACCATCGTACCCGGTACGAGGGTGAAAATCATGGGTGTGTACGAGACGACGAGCGGCGGTTCAAGCAAGCGCGAGAGAGGCGGAGGCAAGGTTGCAGTGCAGCACGCCTACCTTCGCGTCGTCGGTATCGAGGAAGAGACCGAAGGCGCTCGTGGTGACGCGCACTTCACGGATGCTGAACACACCGAGTTCAAGACGTTTGCGCACCGTCCGTTCAAGGATGTCATTGCGGACATTCGAGGTCGCATTGCGCCGGCGATTTTCGGTAGCGACGACGTCAAGGCTGCTGTGTCTTGCTTATTATTCGGAGGCACTCGGAAGAGCCATCAGGATGGCACACACAGAAGAGGTGATGTAAATGTGCTTCTGCTTGGCGATCCATCGACGGCAAAGTCACAATTTTTGAAATTTGTAGAGCGTACCGCGCCGGTGTGCGTGTACACATCTGGTAAAGGTTCATCCGCGGCGGGTCTCACTGCGTCCGTCATTCGCGATAGTAACGGCGAGTTTTATCTCGAGGGTGGTGCCATGGTTCTCGCGGATGGGGGATGCGTCTGCATCGATGAGTTCGATAAGATGCGCGATGAAGATCGCGTAGCCATTCACGAGGCGATGGAACAGCAAACCATTTCCATCGCCAAGGCGGGCATCACTACGATGCTCAACAGCCGCACGGCCGTCCTCGCGGCTGCAAACCCACCGAGCGGGCGCTACGATGACTTGAAGACGGCGCAAGAGAATATTGATTTACAGACAACGATTTTGTCCCGTTTCGACATGATCTTCATCGTGCGCGACGAACGTCTCTACGAACGAGACATGCAAATTGCAGATCACGTATTGAACATCCACGCCGGTGGAGGTGAAGAGCTCGCCTTGGCTGATCCACAACAAGAGAAAGAGCGCGCGTTTTTGAAGCGGTACATCGAGTATTGCCGCGCCATGTGTAGACCGCACGTGGGTGATCGCGCGATGAAGATGCTCGAAGACTCTTACGTAAAGTATCGCGAAGAAATGAGAGAACGCAAGCGCACCGGCGGCCACGCCGCCGTGCCCATCACCGTCCGTCAGCTCGAAGCCATCGTACGCATCTCAGAATCTCTCGCCAAGATGTGCCTTCAATCCACAGTCACCGAGGAACACGTCGCCGAGGCGCTCCGACTCTTTGAGGTTTCCACCATTGACGCCGCCAGATCTGGCGTCGCCGACATGGTTGTCCTCACCGCCGAACAGCGCGAAGAACTCCAAGTTGTCGAGACCCAAATCAAGCAAAAGCTCGCCATCGGTGCCACCATGTCCAAGCGTCACCTCATCGACGACCTCTCCCGCATCGGAGTCAACGAATGGGCCGTCACCCGCGCGCTCCTCGTCATGACGCAACGCGGCGACTGCGCCGAGCGCGCCGAAGGTCGTCGCGTCACGCGCATGCACTGACGATAGAAACACACCCGTTTGTTCGTTCGTTTAAAAACGTGTGTTCGCATCGTCATCGAAGCTCGCGTTGTAATCACCATTTCCACTCATGAATCAACGACTGATTGACCATCAAAAAGCGCTCGCGTTTGTCATCAGATTTCACACAGATTTTCTGGATAACGATCCACAGGTGGATTGGAACGGATTACAATCGCACGCTCCCTCCGCCACTTTGCGCCGATCGACGCGCACACGAAGCACGCAAAGTTTACATCGAACAGATCCGATGCACTCCGTCGCCGCGCTCACGCCGCGCGCCACCGCCGTCGCGCGAACGCAAAGCCGCACCACCGGTGGTGCGGGTAAGGCTATCCGCAACCGGGCGTCAACCGTCGTCGTTCGCGCGGGTGATCTCGAACCGGATAACATCTCCGTCCTCGTCTGCGGTGGTAACGGGGTCGCCATGGATGTGTTCCGCCAGCTCACGGAAAAGGGAACGTGGGCGACGGTGTTGCAGAGACACGAGACGAACCGAAAGGAGATCGAAGGCGTGGGTGGGTTTTTGGTCAAGGGGGACGCGTTGGACCCAAAGGCTGTGACCAAGGCGATGAACCAAAGCGATGAGTACGATGCGGTCGTGAGCACGATTGGTGGAACACCGGCGGATCCGCGCGCGGATAGCGAGGCGAACATTGCGCTGATCGATGCGGCCGCTGCGAAAGGAGTTGGTAAGTTTGTGCTCGTGACGAGCATTGGCGTGGGCGATAGCGCGGACGCGCCGCCGCCGAATGTTTTCGATGCGTTGAAGCCCGTCTTGGTGGAGAAGGCGAAGGCTGAAGAGCACTTGAAGGCGGTTAGCGCGAAGACTGGTATGCCGTACGTGATTGTGCGACCGGGTGGTTTGAAGAGCGAGCCGGCTACGGGAACGGCGGTGCTGACAGAAAACGTCGGCATCTGCGGCGCCATTCACCGCGAAGACGTCGCAGATTTGGTCATTCGATGCGTCTTGAAGGAAAAGGCGAACGGTAAGGTTTTGTCCGCCGTCGACAACGCGCAACTCTTCGATCAACCGGCGTTTGAACCGTTCGAAGTCTAAATTTTTTTAGAAATATTTTCAACAGTAAGGATACGTCTTATTTCTCATCAAAAGCATTGGTTTATTCTAAGTTTAGCGTTCTACCGGTAGCGAAAGATACATCGATTAGTGTACAACCTGCGCGTGGGCGAGAGCAAACTGCGCGCGCAGTTCTTCTTAAATACTTTTGTTGTTCGTGTCACCGTCTCGCATGCGCCGGGATGAGCTTGTCCTTCAGCTCTTCGCTCAAACCATCGAGTTCATCCTCCACAAAGTTGAACAGGGGCGGAAGCGGACTTCCGTCCGGTAACACGGTTGATTCGTCGCGCAGCTCGTCAAAGTAAGCGTGCGTACACATCGTCAAGCCGTCAAAACGTAACTCGGGCTCGTAAACGAGGATTTTTGAAATCAACTCGAGAGCCAGCGGGTCCGAGTTCTTTGAGAACACCTTGGACCACGAATGCGCTTTTATTTGCGGAAACTTAAATTCCGTGTAGTTGGGGTTCATACATGTTATCTGATCCTTTGTGGGCGTGCCCAAGACTTTGATAATCTCCACCAACTGGTCGACGCCGCTATCGCCCGGGAACAGCGGAGAGCCCAACAGCATCTCCGCCATGACGCAACCAGTACTCCAAATGTCAATCGCCGTCGTGTAGTTGGTCGCCCCGAATATCAATTCCGGAGCTCGGTAATATCTAGAACAAATGTATGAGATGTTTGGTTCGGTCGGGACCAAAATCTTTGCGCTACCAAAGTCGCAAATCTTCAACACGTGCGTCTTTGTGTCCACCAACAAGTTTTGCGGTTTAATGTCTCTGTGACAAATTCCGAGCTTGTGCACAGCCGCTAGCGCGCGCCCCATCTGATACGTGTACAATTTCACAAGTAGTCCAGGTACCCGCTGATTGTTCTTGTGATAATGCTTACTGATTCTGTAAACCGTATCGGGAACAAATTCTAAAACCAAGTTGAGGTACACCTCTTCGTCCTCCGTCGTGTGATAAAAGCTATGTATCAATTTCACCACGTTTGGATGATCCAGCTCCTTCATGATTTGCAATTCTCTATTCTTAAACCTCTTGTCCTGCAAAACCTTCTTGATCGCCACAACCTCATCGTTCTCTCGACACCTCGCCTGGTACACGACGCCGAAGGACCCGTTTCCAACCACCCTCGACGTCTCGTACGAGATCTCCGCCGCGTCCGTCACCGACGACCCGGTGTGCACGACGTGTCCAACCACGTTCGGATCACCCTCAATCTTCAACGTTTCGTACACCTACGCATCGATCCATCGCGTCCGTCGCACGTCGCACGTCAGTCACGAGAACCCACGAATTCCGCATTCACTCAATCGAGAAATTTTAAACGACTCATTCCATTCGCTCGCGTCATCGTCGTCGTCGTTCTACGTCTTCGCGCGACGAACGATACGAAACCACGCACCGCATCCTTCGCCATGCTCTTAATGGTCAAACCCTCTATCTCACCCGCCACGCGCGTCGGGTCCGTCGCCGTCATCGCTCGCCGTCGTTCGCGCTCCGTCGCGCGCGTGCCCACGAACCCGAACGAACGACCCGGTCGGTCGGTCGGTCGGTCGGTCGTCGTCGAGACGCCACGCGACGGAGCGATCGCGAAACCGCACGCGGGAACGCGCGCGCGTGTCAACGAGACGAACACCCGCGCGTCGTCCGCGTGTGTCGCGCGAGTACGCAGCGCTCGGTCGCGACGACGAACGAACGAACGGGTTGAAACAACGGTCGAGAGTTTGGGCGAAACGACGCGTCTTTTCGAAAAATGTAATCCGTTAGGGTTTGGGTTACTTGAGTCTTTACTCGTCGAATGGTGACATAGTCGGTGTTTGTAGAGTCGTGATTCGTCGATTTACCCCCCTGATGTGACTTTCCGTAGAGTCGAGGTCAAGATTGATGATGATGATTCTTTTGACTTCGTCTGACTTCGATTTCGATGAGAGATCTCTCGCCAATCACCGACGCGCGCGCGTTCGATACCGGCGAAGGATCGAGCGGACGAACGAGACGAACGACATGGCGACGACGGCATTGCACCCGAGCGTGAAGTGGTGCGAGAGAGAGGATAAGGTGTACCTGACGATCGAAGTGCAGGATGCGCAAAAAGTGGATGTGAAGATCGAAGAGACGCGCTTTGACTTTGCGTGTGAAACGCCCGAGGGACGAAAGTACGCGGAAACGCTGGATTTGTTTGATAAAGTTAAGATGGATGCGTGCACGTACGCGACGACGGGACGACAGGTGTTTGCGGTGTTGGTGAAGGAGACGCCGAAGTGGTGGGGTAAGTTGTTGCCGAGCGGGACGAAGAAACCGGCGAACTTGAAGGTGGATTTTGACAAGTGGGCGGATGAGGATGACGATGACGTGGGAGACGTGGATACGTCTGGATTTGATATGCAGAGCATGATGGCTGCCATGGGCGGAGGTGCCGGTGGTATGCCTGGGATGATGCCCGGGATGATGGGCGGCGACATGGGCGGCGGTATGGGCGGCGCCGGCGGTCCGGGAGGTGATCCGGCGGACATGGCCAAGCTTCAAGAACTCATCGCGTCCATGAAGTCGGAAGAAGCCGCTGGTGCGGGCGGCGCAAAACTCGAACCGGTGGAAGAAGAAGGCGAAGAGGCCGGCGCCGACGACTTGCCCGACATCGCCTAAGTTGGTAAAAATTACCGTATGAAAACGTAATAACTTCTCCGTGCAATAAAAAAAACGAACGAAAACTGAGTTGAATCGATGATGATGATCCCGCGAGCGTGAAATTTACATTTGTCTATGACTGGCGCCTCGATATCAATTAGAGCTTTTTGGATTTCGACGACGAACGCGCCATTTCCTTTTCTCTCTTCTCGCGTGCTCTAGAGATGGATCTAATCGCCACCTTGGACGTAAGTCTCGCTCTCTTCGCGCTCGGAGGTTCGGGAGTTAAAATTTTCGCCGCAATGGCAACCACAGCGCACGCCGCAACGCCACCGACGACGTACGCGCCGATGGCTTCAAACGCCTCTCGCGTAGCAACGTCTCCGGCAATCACGTGACTCGCGATGACGACGGAGGGATTCATAAATCCGCACGAGTACCTACATCTCTCTACCATGGCTGTCATGACATAAAACCCGCTCCCGAGCGCGGGAAGCAACGATTTAGAAAATGTCTTCTCGGCGACGCCAAAAAACAAAAAATTCGCCGCGGCGACGGCGAATTCCGCCATCGCAGCCGCCTTGAACCCACCCGCCGGGAAAATCGGCACCATCGCAGCCTTACCCTTAAACCAACTCGGATACGCCGCAGTGAGTTTGAGCAAAGTCGCGAATGCGACGACGTGGGCCGACACGCTCGTCAACGCGCCCGCGACGGCGCGTCCGACGCTCATCTCTCCCAGCATCGCCCTCAGCACATACACCGTCGGGTTATTCGTCGCCCCCTTGGACGCCCGCGCGTACGTTGGCGCAAACACCACGGCGAGTTCGATGAAGAGCAGCGTCACCAGCGCAATCTCCGCGTCGAATTCGATGGAATACTTGGACCAATCGATGCGCGTTTCCAACGCTTTGGTTTGCACGTCTAACAGCAAGAGCGTCGTGCAGACGATAAAGGAGGAGACGAATTCGGCGATGAGTGGAATCTTCATCATAGTTATCGTCGTCGTCGAAGCGTGTTGGGCGTGTCTTCGTCGCGAGTCGATGAGTGGCGCACGCGAGAGAGATTTTGAACAACACGATCGCGCAACAAAGTGTCAACTTGTTTTTACTGTTGCGCGCGCGACTCGCGACATTTCTTCAAGTTACAGTGCGTATTGAAAGAATACTAATCGGGTAATTCAACGCGAACGCATCACGCCACGGGTTCTGGCTCGGGAACGACGAGGTCTGGGTGCGTGGCGTTGACTATCGGCACGCAGCGCTCGCAGAGTTGAGAGTGCTTGGCGTCCGCGCCGACGAGGGTGGAAAAGTTCCAGCATCGAGCGCACTTGTGGCCTGCGGCGCGTGCAATGCCGACAGAGACGGAACCGGCGCCGGGAACGTCGGTGATGGATTTGAATTCGCACCCGTCGACGGCTTGAGCGGCGGAAGAGGTGACTTGCACGTCGGAGACGATGAAGAGGTACCTCAAATCGTTGGCAATTTCTGGCGAGTTGAGACGAGCGGTGAAATCGGCGTCTTCGCAGTGGAGATTCACCTTGGACTCGAGAGACGCGCCGACGAGCTTGGCGTTGCGGGCGTCTTCGAGCACCTTGTTGACGGTGTCTCTGATCTCCAAGAAGGAGTCCCAGAACTTGACGTCATCGCTGGCGAGGTTGGACCAGGCTTCCGGTCGCGTCGGCCAGCCAGCAATGAAGACGGAAATGGCTCCTTTTGGCTTGTCATACGGCAACGCTTGGAAAGCCTCCTCCGCCATGTGCGGCGTGAGCGGCGCGATGGCGGCAATCAAGCTTTCGACGGTTGCGGACACAACCGTTTGGCAAGCGCGACGTTTGATGTCGTTTTGTTCACCAATATACAATTTATCCTTGCTCACATCCAAGTACACGTTTGAGAGAAACGTGGTGAAGGATGAAATCGAAGCGACAACGCGCGCATAGTCGTACGCCTTGTACGAAGCCTCAATTTCATTCATCGTCGCATCGAGACGGTGAAGGATGTACTTTTCAAGCGATGGAAGATTGTCGTACTCAATCTTTTCTTCCGGCTTAAAGTCGTCCAAGACGCCCATCAAGAAGCGAATCGTGCCTCTAAGCTTGCGGTACGCTTCGCTCGTTTGCTTGATGATATTCATACCAATGTTCACGTCACCCGAGTAGTCAGTGCTAGCAACCCAGAGACGCAAGGTATCTGCGCCGTAGCCCGGCTCTGCCTTTTGGTTCTTTCCGCCTTCGATGACTTGACGCGGATCGATGACGTTGCCCAAGCTCTTGGACATCTTGTATCCCTTTTCGTCGAGAACGAAACCGTGAGTCAAGATGGTCTTGTACGGTGCCATGCCGGAAGAGGCGACGCCCGTGAGCAAACTCGACTGGAACCAACCGCGGTGTTGATCGCTTCCTTCCAAGTACAAGTCAGCAGGGTAAGACAAGCCTCGAGACTTTACAACGCCAGCCCAGGAGGTGCCGGAATCAAACCACACGTCCATGGTGTCAGAGCCTCGCACGAGATCACCCGCCTTCGACTTGTACTCTTCTGGCAATAGCTCCTCGATGTCCATCTCCCACCATGCGTCCGTACCACGCTTACGAACAATGTCCGTAAAGTGAGTGATGATCGCCTCGTCCATGAGCACCTCGTTGGTGTCCTTGTGGTAAAAGGCGGGAATCGGCACGCCCCACGCGCGTTGACGAGAAATGCACCAATCGGAGCGTCCACTCACCATCGGTCGCATTCTCTTCGAGCCGGATTCCGGAATGAAAGTCAACTTGTCTAATTCGCTCAACGCGTTATCACGGAAGCCCTCAACCGAAGCGAACCATTGCTCAGTGGCGCGGAAGATGGTCGGCTTCTTTGTGCGCCAGTCGTACGGATACTTGTGGTTGTACGCCTCTTGCTTGAGTAGCGCACCGGCAGCGGTGAGCTTCTCGATGCACAACACGTTACCGTCACCCAACACGTCTTTCCCCTCCAAATCGCTACCAGCCTCGGCCGTGAACAAGCCAGCGTTATCGACCGGGGAATACAATGGCAATCCGTACTTCATGCCAGAGATGTAATCGTCTTGACCGTGACCCGGAGCCGTGTGAACCAAACCGGTACCCGCGTCAGTGGTGATGTACTCGCCACCGATGATGACGGGCGACTTACGCTCGTACATGGGGTGCTGGTACTGGACGTTTTCCAAGTCGGAACCCTTGAACGTGGCGAGAGTCGTGAGCGTCGTCTCAAGCTTGGCTTGAACAGTCTCGCGCAAACCATCTGCGACGACGAGTGTCTCGCCCGTGGATTCGTTACGCACGACGCTGTAGTCGAGCTTGGCGTTGACCGCGACCGCGGCATTCGCCGGCATAGTCCACGGAGTCGTCGTCCAGACAGCCAAGGACGCGCCTCCATCAGCCGTCAAGAGCTCCTTCAATTGCGCCGGAGCGGAATCCGGAACGTCGCTCACCTTGAAGGCGACGTAAATACTCTGGGAGACGTGTCCCTCTGGGTACTCCAACTCAGCCTCCGCGAGGGCAGTCATAGAAGACGGAGACCAGTGCACCGGCTTCTTACCTCGGTAAATGTGCCCGTTGAGGAACATCTTACCGAAAACTTCCAGCTGCGCCGCCTCGTACTCGGGTAAGAGCGTCATGTACGGCTCGTCCCAATCCCCCCAGATACCATATCTCTTAAACTGTTCGCGCTGGTTATCCACCGTCTTCATCGCAAACTTCTTCGCCTTGTATCTCAGCTTGATCGGCGTCAACTGCTTTCTCGCCTCGGCATCCATACTTTGCAAAACCTTGAGTTCAATCGGCAAACCGTGGCAGTCCCAACCCGGAACGTACCGCACCTTTTTCCCATTCATCATCTCCCACCGGTTCACGAAATCCTTCAAAATCTTGTTCAACGCGTGTCCAATGTGCAAATCCCCGTTCGCATACGGCGGTCCATCGTGCAACGTGAACGCCTCGGCGTTTTCACGCTCCGCCAGCGTCTCGTACACCCGGTTATCCTTCCACCACTTTTGCATCACCGGTTCCTTTTGTACGCTGTTCGCTCGCATCTCAAACGTCGTCTTTGGCAATCGCACCGTCGCGCCGTAGGCGTTATCCTTCTTCTTCCCACCGCCGTCCGCTTTACCACCCTTACCCGCGCGCACGATGAGCGCTCGTCGCGTCGTCGCATCCGTGTTCACCCTACCCACACCGAACGACGAAGTCGACGACCCCGGTCCTCGCTTCGTCGCGACGAAACCAAACTGTCGTCTCGCCGACGTCGCGGACGCCGACGTCGTCGTCGTCCATCGCGTCGTCGTCGCCACCGTCAATCGCATCATTCACGTCGGTCGCGTCGCGGCGTCGTCTGTCGTCGCCGTCGAAAGGCGCCAAGCCGCCGACGTCACCGTTTTGCGATGCATGGTTTTATCTTTGATGTTTTTGAGTCGATTGTTCGTATTATATTCTATTTATTCGTGTCACGTCACCAAAAGTAAGGTTATACCGTTTTTAATTATTGATGCCTTCTGAAATCATACACTACGTAACAATAAACCTAGGGTTTGGTTAGGGTTTTGATGTACAGAAGCGCTTGGAAATTTTCAAATCCGTGGCGACAGACGGAAGGACGGACCGAGCCGACGACGACGACGACAGAGAGAGACGGACGACGGACGACGAACTAACGTCATGGATGACGAAGACGATGATGGATACACGTACGGCGCGTCGATCATGGATGATGGTGCAAACGACGGCGGCGACGTGGGACGGGACGATGAACCGAGAGATTACGATCCGAGTTCGCAAATCGACGGCGCGACGACGACGACGAACGGGAACGACGACGCGGAGATGAACCTCGACGAAGGATACGAACCGGTGACGAACGAGGTGATGATGCTGAAAAAAGCCTGGGTTCAGGAGCGGTTAGCGCCGGAACTCTTGGAATACAAGGCTTTGTTGGTGGACGCCGTCAAGGCTATGGTGGACGCGCAAGAGCGAGCGGTGGAAGAACGAGAGCGCGCCGCGGCGGAAGGCGGCGGGGACGATAACTCTAACGCGGCGAAAATTATTAACAATTTACTTTGGGTTGAGTTGAACCGGGTCAAGTACTTGCTGAGAGAATACATGCGCACGAGGTTGAGAAAGATTGAGACGTACGCGTTGCACTTGTACACGACGCCCGACGCCGCCGAAGCGCTCGGTCCGGCTGAGAAGAAATACCTCGAAGCCTACGTCGGTGCCGTGTCCGAACACATGCAATCGGCGCTCGAAGTTTTACCAGAGGGGTATCAAAAATTACTCAAAGAGTACGACGCGGGCGAGGAGGAGGAAGCAGAGTGGATGAAACCCAAGCCGGATTTGGACTCCTTGGTGTTTTTCCGGTTTAGACAAGACGTCAACAACTACCTCGCCCCGGGTGACGACGAACCGGTGGACATCGCGCGCGGGAACATAGTCATGGCCAAGTATTCCATGTTCAAGCCTCTCACCGAGATGGATCCTCCCATGGCTGAGCTCACGTAGTAGGCTGGTTTTAATTTCACATTCGTGTTGTAGCTCCTCGCAAAACACACACACACACACACGCAGGCGAGACGCGCGCTTTTGATCCGTTCGATTCACGACTCAACGCGGCGCCATCCTGCGACGCGCGCGCGGAAACGCACACATCGATCGCGTGAAACATGCAAAGCGTCGTCCCTGCGACGACGACGAAGCCGACGCGGTGTGCCTCGTCGTCGTCGGTGTCGTCGGGTTCGCGGCGACATCGACTCACGGTGCGAACGAACGCAGCGAACGCGAGAAAAGGAACGCCGAGAGAAGACTACGACGCGTCGACGATCTTCTCCCCGGCGGTGCAACCGGCGTTCTTGCCGACGCACATCGGTGAGTTGTACGGCTTGGAGCGACGTCCGAGCCCGTTCGCCGAGGGTGGGGCGCTGTGGGAGTTTGGATTGGGGCAGCGGTTCATCGACAACTCGGACAGCGTGAGCCTGAATCCGTTACGAACGACGGCTACGGATGACGCCGTACCAGAGGATACGATGTTTAGTGATGAGAGAGCGGTGCGAGCGGGTGCGAGAGAGACGATTTATTACGATCCGAAGACGGTTCGGGCGGCGATCGTGACGTGTGGGGGACTGTGTCCGGGATTGAACGACGTCATTCGGCAGATTACAATCACGCTGGAAGACTACGGCGTGAATGACATCATGGGTATCAAGTATGGTTTTCGTGGGTTTTTCCAGCAAGGGGATAATCCGCTGGAGATGCCAATCAAGTTGACCTCGGAGCTGGTGGATGACATTCAAATCACGGGCGGGAGTATCCTCGGATCGAGCCGAGGCGGCGCGGATATGCCCGCCATTGTAGAACAGATTGAAAACTTGGGCATTGATTTCCTTTTCGTCATTGGCGGTAATGGATCTCACGCGGGTGCGCTCGCGATTGATAAGCTCTGTCGAGAGCATCAGCTCTGCACTAGCGTCATCGGAGTTCCGAAGACGATCGATAACGACATTCTCTTGCTCGATAGAACCTTTGGCTTCCAAACCGCCGTGGACGAAGCCGTCAAGGCTATTCGCTCAGCAAACATTGAAGCGAGAAGCGCGGATAACGGCGTCGGTTTGGTTCGTCTCATGGGCCGACAATCCGGTTTCATCGCGATGCACGCGGCTTTGGCCAGCGGATGTACGGATGTGTGCTTGATTCCCGAGATTGAATGTCACCTCGAAGGCGACGGCGGCGTGTTGGCGCACATTGAACGCGTCCTGGAACGACAAAATCACGCCGTCATCGTCGTCGCTGAAGGCGCAGGACAAGAGCAACTCGGTATGCTCGGGGAAACGGATGCAAGCGGTAACCCAATTTTGCAAAACTTTGCCAAATTTTTGCAGCAAAAGCTCAAGGATAGAAAGCCCTCCGTTGATATCAAGTACATCGATCCCACGTACATGGTGAGAGCGTGTAGAACGAATGCTTCTGATGCTGTCTACTGCTCAATCCTCGGCCAGAATGCGGTGCACGCTGCGTTCGCTGGATTAAGCTCCGTCACGGTAGGCATGTGTTCGGGTCATTACGTCTACCTTCCGATTCCGCCCGTCATTTCGGCGGCTCGCACCGTCGATCCAGAAGGGAGAATGTTCGAACGCTTGCGCTTTGCGATTGGACAACCAACATTTTCTAAATAGAGGCATGTAACACTGAGTCACTCGGACGAGCATTTTAAATCCAAATGTGTGCAATTTACAATCAGCTAAAACGTGATGGAAAATACTCGTATGGTGATGGAAGCTGCGTCTAAATTCTTGTGTCCCGAAATGGCTCGGGCAGTCGCCAAGGCGGTCGAACCGGCGGAATGGTCGCCGTGACCGTAAGTAATAACGGAATAGAGCTCGCTCAATTGAGCAAATTGTATCGCCCTATACCAATCGATCATTGCCCGCATGACAACTAAGCGCGATGGAGGAGAAATGAAATGATCTCCACCATCAGAATCGATAGAATACATAAAGTGAAATTATTATTGGCCCCGATTTCCCGCGAGTTCGTCTCCATCGAGCACCCCTTCAATCATACCGAGGTGCTGGAAAGATGACGAGTTGCGCCGCATGTGCTGCGGATACAACCGCTCGTTTATCGGGAGCGTAAATGGTTGGGCACCCGGTTGAAGATCCGAGGTGCCCGTAGAGCCAGCACTGCCACTACTCTGCGGCTTGATGGAATTCATGCCGTTTTGCGCATGGTTACCATTCATCAACCCAACGTTGGGTTGCATCAACTGTCTCGCTTGTTGCATCGAGATGTCGCCCGAGGTACCAAACAACCCGTTTCCTGGTTGAACTAAGGAGTTGTACCTCATCTGGAAACCTTGCGCGTTGCCGTTGTAGTCGACACCGCTCGCCCCTTGGACGTTGTTGCCCAGTGAATTCAAATTGGACAAAGTTTGTTGATACTGCTGCTGATTAAGTCTCTGCTGTTGTTGCGCGTCACCGCCTTGCTGAGAGAACTGAGACTGAAGCATCATCGGATCGACTCGTGAAAGCGGTGGGAATGCCATGCTGGTGCTGCCCGCAGTGTTGAGCGTAAACGGCAACGACCCACCCATCATCGACTGTCCCTTCAACATCGCCGCCATGCTATGTGTGCTGTCGCTTTCGCTGCTTCGCGCGTTCAACCACTCGGCCGATGCGCTCGATTGTCTCGGAGAGCCATTCTGTGGCGATCCACTCCCCGTCGGTGACGGAGTGTTCGAAGATACGTTTCCTAGTGGATTGCCAAAGGCATCCGTTGGTACTCTAAGCTGCGATGTATGATGCGCAAAGAAGCATGCGCGGCGGTCGCACGCCCCTCCGTCCTTGCACAATTGCGTTCGATATCTAGATGGATGAAGCCAGCACTCAAACACGCCGTGCGCGTACTCACACACGTCGCCCTGAAGGCAGGACCCTTTGCGGAACTCTGGGCACGCCGTTCCGCAGTAATTGAACCTTCTCGGGTCTCGACGACGCGCCTTTTCTCCCGGATGCGTGAACGGACACTCTGTCCAGTCGTGCGCGCGGGTTCGCGAGCACCTTCGAATCTTAAACTCGTACATGCGGAACTCATCACTCATCAGCGTCTCCTCGTCCAACTCTTGCATTATGCCGTTTTGCGAGTTCACCGCGACGTTACCTCCGTGCTGTCCTCGACCGCCGCCAGTGCTGGCGCTCCCACCCGAACTGGAGCCACCGTTATCGCTCGTAGCGTTCGAATCGCTCGTGGTGGACGGCAGGCAATCCGCCGGGACTCTACCGTACACGTCGCGCGCGTTTCTATCTGCTCCAAAGAGCAACAAAGTCTTAATGGCATCCGTGCTCAGCGCCGCGCCTCCCGCCGCCGCGCAGTGCATCGCGGTGCATCTCTCCTCATCCTCGCTACGCAAGTTTGGGTCCGCACCCATCTGCAGCAGGTACAGCAGGACCTCCAGCGATCCGTGCGACGCCGCCACCATGCACGGCGTCCTCCGTTGCCGCTCCAATCCTTTCCCTCCGTTTCTCGGCTCTGCGTACCAGTCTCCCATGAAATCCACCGGCACGCTTTGACGCTCAATCAACCATCGCATCTGCGCCAAATCATTGCTCGCCGACGCCGCCAACACCGGCGACGTGCTCAGAGACATCTCGGTCGTCGCGTATTCACCCCCTCTCCAGTGTTCGCGTTAGACAAAGTCTCCCGATACCGCGCGCGAAATGAAACGCCGAGATTACTCTCGAGAACGCGAGCCAACGCGCGCTCAAACTTTGTCTCGACGACGACGAAGAAGAAAGCGACGCGATTCGCCGACCCTGCGTTCGCACGGAATGATAAACCCACGCATCATCGTCAGTCGTCCAGTCCGGACACGAGGGCAAAGGCGAGAAGAAGAACGAGACGAGAAAACAACCCAATCCGTGGCCCCCTGCCTCCCTATCCACGCGCGACGGACGCGCGTATGGAAGCGCGCGAAACACACGAAAAACCAAACTCATGGCTCGATCGTGGTTTTTATACGCGACGCCACCGATACCGCGCGCCACCGTCATCCGGTTTTCGTAGATTTTTTTAACCGTAGTCTGTCCAGAATGCACGAGTGATGACCCGTGAAACGCATCCATCCATCGCTCAATCCGGAACCAGGAACGGAAACGCAACGGAACGGGGCGACGACGGAGCGATCTCGACTCGGATTCCAATCCAATCCGCGCGTTCGGTCGTTCGTCCGTGGCCGACGCGATGGACGCCGGAGCGACGACCGACGCGACTTGCGGTGAAGAAATAAACGAAACCGATGCGACGACGCGTCGTCGACGTCGTTCGGTGAAACCGCCGATTGGACGACGAAACCGCCCGAACGCCGATCCGTCAAACGCGGACCGGAAGAGACGCGGACGCGGAGACGACGGGTGAAATGCGCGAGGCGACGCGCGCGCGTCTCGGAGGAAGGAGACGACGCGCGAGGCGACGCGACGGGATCCCGGGGGATGTGGACTGGGAAGAAAAATTTCGGAATCGCGAGCGAGGGGAAACGAGGGAGGCGACGCACCTTTCGAACCGTCCGAGCGCGTCGACGGTGTTGACCCCTTCGGGCACCGCGAAATCGACGGTGTCCGGGCGTGTACCAATCCGCGTCTCTCCGTCGCCGTCGCTCGACGCGCGAGGCGAGCGTTCGATGGTGACGGAGGGATGCGCGCGCGTCTCTCACCCTTTTTGAGTGCGGACGACCCGGATTCGGGATTCGCGTTCGTTTCCGTGCGCGTCGGTCGCGAGTTTATGCCGCGACGACGGTCCGCGGAGTCGTCGGTCGTATCATCATCGTCTTCAACGACGACGACGACTGGTTGTTTAAACGATAAATTTATCGATCGACGTGAAATCGTCAGAGCGTGTTTTCACGCATCGATTCGCGTTGACCTCTATTTTTACGCATCTGGAATTCCCGCGAACGCCGCTCGACGCCGTGGGTGCGCGTCGTCGTCGTCTCGATCGGTGTTTTCATCGATTAAATCGTTGATGCGGTAGTTTTGTCGATTAATTTTCATCTTTGTGATCGGTCATTTTCAGGTTCCACGAGGTCCACTCCCGGGTCTGGGGCGAAAAATATCTACTCGAAATCGTATCTTTTTTCAAGTCGCCCGCGTTTTTTTGAGTTGGGATTTTATATTCCACCTCAAATGTTGATAAAGTACGTTGTGTCGTGTATATTTGAACTTGATCGGTTAACAGTTTATTGAATATGAATGTACCGTAGTAGTATCGCTTCGCTCGCTCCCTCGCTCCCTCGCTCCCTCGCTCCCTCGCTCGCTCTACTCTATTCGGATTTCTTCTGGAGCGCCTTGACCTTATTGTTGTGCGTGGCGACGTGATCTCTCCACAGCGAAGCTGCCTTCCAATCGCCAGAGATGAAAAACATGGCGCCCATGGCGAAACCGCCGCTCCAAACGCCGACGAGAAAGACGCTGAGGACGGCGTACGGCTTGGCGCCGAACAAACGAACAATGTCGCGCGAGAGATCGCGAGCGGTGATTTTGATTTGCGTCAAAAACGGTGGCTTGGCGAAGACGATCGCACCAGACTTCTCATCCACGGCGTAGGCTCGACCGGTGGCGGATTTTCTACCCTCGGGTTTGGTAAAGGCGCGCAACGACGGCAAGTCTCTGGCGCCAGAGTATTCGTACGCCAAGCCCTCGGTGAAGAAATACAACGTCGGGAAACCCTTGATGCCGAACCTACCGTTCAAATCCTTGGCCTCCTTGGCGCTTGAATCCACGCTCACCGCAACGGTCCCTTTTCCTGTAAACTCGCGCGCGAACTCGTCCCAAATCGGCGCGAGCTTCTTACAGTGTCCGCACCACGGCGCGTAAAACTTCACCGCGATCGTCGCCTCTCGCGGCGCTTGTCCGAGGTATCTCTCGAGATCCGTCGCTCGAACCTCCATCGCTCCCTTCACCTTCGTCGTCTCCGCCGGGGTTTCTTCCCCGTACGCACCGACGGTCGACATCGTTGTCATAATCATAATCACAGCCGCGCTGAGCATCTTAAACATGGAAGAAGACCCGCGTCGTCGTCGTCCATCCATCGTCGTCATCGTCGTCGTCATCGTCGTCGTCGTCGTCGAGTCGTCCTCTCGGCTTGTTCTCGGGTGCCCTTCGTTCGGATCGCGATCGCGTCGTTGACTGCCGACAACCAGAGCGAAACCGTGATCATCATCATCGTCGTCGTCAATTCACACCCTCTCGTGAACGCCAAACTTCAAAACGCGAAGCCACCCGATCGCGGTCACCGTCGCGAACGATCGAGACGAGACGAGACATCGATGGCGACGATGACGCCGAGGTGTGAATTAACGCCGACCCCGACGAGGGCGGCGGCGACTCGATCGTCGGGTGGGACGCGAAACTTGATGCGACAACGAACGCGTGTGAGTCAGCAGCGGGCAACGAACCGACGTGGGGTCGTCGTCGTCCGCGCTGAGGCATCGAAGGAGGAGGAGGCGAAGGGAAAACCCGCGGCGAAAGGACCGCGCGCGGTTCGGCGTCGTTCGGCGTCGGGTGGTGTCGCGAACGGGGGAGAGGACGACGAGGCGTTGGCGCGGTTGGTTGTTCGAGTGGCGACGCGGTACGACTGGTTTAGCGCGGGCGTCGGGGCGAGCAGCTGCGCGATGTGGTTCGTGATTCAAGGGCAGAGTGTGAGCACGGCGTTAGGGATCGCGTCTGTCGCGACGATTGCCGCGGTGGTGGTGGAGGAATTGCTCGGGGATTGCGAGCGAGGGTGGTGAAGGACGAACTCAGTCTCGGTTGGACAAACGAATAGACGCTGGAACCGAAAACCGGTTGCGCGTCGTCGAGAGGTTGAGATTTTCGGTTACCACTTTGTTTTACTTTAATCATTTTAGTACTAGGTACGCTTGTACTGTAGTCGGCTCGCTATGCATTGTAATTTACCGCTGCACTTCTTCACTCACACCAAAATCCAAAGCCGACGACACTCGAGCGCGTGGTTCGTGTTGTCGTTGTTGTTGTTGTTGTTGTTGTTGTTCACAGCGAGCCACAGCGAGACGCGTCGCGCGAACGCACGCGGATCCCGCAAGAGAGTGGAACCGAGTTCAAAACGCAAATGGGACGTTCGAGCGCTCGAGCGACCGCGGCGGCGAAGAACAAGGCTTCGAAACCGCTCTCGGCGACGGAACTCGGCAGGCTGTTCGTGCATGGCGGCGACATCAAAACGGCGGCGGGAAGCGCGAGAGACGGCGAGGACGACGCGGACGAGGACGACGCGACAGCGGTAAAGGAGCGCGATGGCGATGATACGCCTGATTGGATTGTGAGCGCGGAGGCGCTGCGGGCGTCGTACGCGGCGAGCGCGAAGACGGTGGAGACGCGTTCAGGCTTTGACTTTAAGAGCGGCTTTGAGCCGACGAACGCGACTTGGTCGCTTCTAGGTGGGACGAGGGAGAGCGCGGCAGCGACGACGGCGAAGGAGAATGCGGGTGAAGGCGACGGTGGAGTTACGCGAGCCGACGAAGACGCGAAGGAAACAGGGACGAAGGGGGCGAGCACAGAGGAAGCGCTGAAGGCGAGAGACGCTCGGGAACGTCGACCAAAAAAGCGAGAGAGGCCACCTCGCGCCTTGCGAGCGCCAGTGAGCGCGTCTGAAGTGATGGGTTTGGGTAATGCGTCTGGAATCGATGCGCTCGCATCGTCTTGGCGCGCGCCCGAGGAGAAGGAAATGTTGGAAAAATGGCACGAACAGAGAGATGGATGGAGAGACGACTACAAACGCAAGCGCCGCGCCGCTCTGCGGAACAAAAAGGGTGGCGGATCGACCGTTCTGGCGTGATTTCGAGTCGTTGAAAAGATTTTAGAAATCGAGTAGTAGTAGCTTTAGTTGAGAATGATACCCTGTGCTGTATTAGAGAGCGCGCTGTAATTACATAACATACACAGTGAGTGAGTGGCTGATCAAGCCGCCGGCATTCGCAAACCTCCGCGGCCTCCGCGACCTCCGCGACCTTCGCGGAGGTATTGGACTGGGCGCGCACCCCACTCCATTTGAAGACGAGAGAGTTCTTCGCGCACGTCATCCAAATCTTCGTAAGTCACCTCGACGTGCTCGACTTCGTACGTCTTGATGCAGCTATTGATGAGAACTTTCGCTGACTTGACTTGAGAGGGTCGACCGCGAATGAAGACGGACTGTTTGTCAAAGTTGATAGAAATTTCAGCGCCTGTTCGCGCCTTGATGTCGTTCACCTTGCTGCCACCCTTACCGATGATGATTCGAAGCGCCATTTCTGGCACGTTTTCAATGGTCTCGTAAGCCATCTCGAGCATGTCTCTCGCCTTGCTCACTTCGGCAGCGTCCCGGCCCACGATGCGGATGGTTCGCTTGCGCGTGTCGACGATGACTCGGTCGACTTCGCACATCTCTTTCACTTCGTTGATTCTCGCCCCTCCGTCGAGCAAAAGATTCTGCATGGCCATGTAACCAAGAGTAAACTCGCAACGAAGCCCGTCCTCAATCTCTTGCATGATTCGCACTCGTTCGCTCTCCAACAAGTTTGCCTGTTGCATGCGAAGAGCGATCCGGTTGAGATCTCGCAGCTTGACTTCCATGAGCGCAGCCACTCGATCGAGCGTTTCGACCCACCGCGGCGCGGCGCAGTCCAAGGCGGCGAATATTTGCCCATTCCATCCCAAAAACGTCAGCGATACCTTGCCATCCCCGCACGCCAACGTATCCGCGAGCTCGCTCGCGACAGCCGCTCCATCATCGCTCAACACCCAGTCTTTCATCGGCGCATCGAAGCGCAAGACGCACCGATAATCGCACGGAGAGCCGAGCGGACAAAGCCACTCGTCTGGATCCTCGACGACGACGCCCGGAGCCTCTTTCACCGGCGCGCGCGGCGACAATGTTTCATCTCGCTTTTGCGAGCGAGCTTGGTTCTTCTTTGTCGTCTTCGTACCCTTCTCGATCGCGTTCGCGCGCTTCGGCTTACCCTTATTATCCTCCCGCCGCGGCTTTTGCTTCTCTCGCGAGGCTTGGTTCGACTCCTCGAAGAGCGGATTTTTCGTCATTCGCTTCTTCGCAGACGCAGACGCGGACGCGGACGCGGACGCGGACACCGCCGATACTTTTTCCTTCTTCTTATCATCATCATTCGACGTCGGCGTCGGCGTCTTTTTCGTCGTCGCCGCCTCATCCGTTTGCTTCTTCTTCTTCGGCGTTTGCTTCTTCCTCTTCGGCGCGACGGTCTCATCAGTCTCCCCGACGTCCTCCTCATCCTTCTTCGCCGCCGCAGATTTCTTCTTCACCCCCGACCGATCATCCCCGTCGCCGTCACCGCCGCTCTCACCGACCACCGGTCGTCGCTTCGGTTTCGGTTTACGTCCCTTCTTCTTCTTCTCCTCCACGTCGTCGTCCTCCTTTCGCTGCGGTCGCGCCTCTTCAACACCGGCGACGACACCGACTTTGGCTGAGTCAGAATTCGTCGTCGCCGTTCCGCGTCCACGCCGTTTCGACGTCGGTTTCGTCGTCGGTTTCGTCGCCATCGTCGTCGTCGTCGTCATCGTCGTCGTCATCGTCACGCGTCGTCGTCGTCGTGTGTCGTCCTCGTCGCCATCGATCGCGGCCGCGACGATCCATCCATCCATCCATCCATCCATCCAGATTGATGAGGACGCGCGGACCCCACAACGGTTAGGGTACCCATTTAGGGATATTCCATGTTTCATAATGTAAGTGAATCACGTATACGAGTACCACGTAGCCGATCTCCTAGTATGATAGTGGTAGTACTTTTCACCCTGAATACCGGAGTGTGCCCGTAACACCGAAGATCTTCGTCGGGCAGGTCGACTTTCAATTCGAAATCACGACTTTCATCTGCTTGTATGGTGTGTCTCAGGCACATCATTTTTGTTCGCAT
>Ga0255759_10000276_pt1 | contig 46523 bp, 64 predicted proteins | sample 101ome_20_FD_179959 | JGI IMG/M metagenome (GOLD analysis project Ga0255759, IMG submission 179959) | Coastal salt marsh microbial communities from the Groves Creek Marsh, Skidaway Island, Georgia - 101404AT metaG (version 2) | ecosystem: Environmental > Aquatic > Marine > Intertidal zone >... | reverse complement strand
GCCATATTCTACACGAGCCAAAAGCTCGACGAATAATTCATCCGAAGACATTATCATCACAGATGCGAGTTCCTCGGGAGAAGGGCCAGTGTCTTCTATAGCACTATCTTCGACCTTTGATTCTTCTTCTTTTTTCTTACGATAAGCGACCAAATCGTAGATTTCAGCCATTCCATCTCCCCCTACATGCACGACGTGCACGTGCCTTCCTCTTGTCAGGTATAACTATGCGAGGAGGACGCCATTGTTTCATGTCCCCGTTTTCCTCGAGGAATCGTGCACGGTCAAGGCCTCGCTGGGCTTTGATATGTGCGATCTGGTGAGAGTTCTTGTTTTTGCGATTTTTACGTTTTGCCATGATGGCCTCCAAAGATTTGTGTGTGATTATGTATATAATTTAATAAATGAACCTTGTCTTTTGTACAGAATTGCAAAAAAGAACCTTTACTTTCTTAAGATCTTTCGTCATAATCGATCATGTCCAAATGAGCAAGGACTCTTGATAATTGCCATTTCTCGTCGTCTATTAAGGATTGGACGACTTCACCGAGAGTTTCAGGATCTAAAAAATTCACACCCTTGAGTCTATCGATAATTTCGTTCAGCTTACTCTTCTGTTCCTTTTCTGACAGATTCGAGTAGTGTCTCTCGAGATATTTCATCATTCTTTTCTTCGTTTCCATCGGGTATACCTAATATGATTGCTATCTTCTTATCTATGTCTGTCTGTATCATAGCTGCAACGAGTTGCTCGTCTAAAGATCCAGAAACAAGTAATTCTTGATTCACTTTATCTTCTTCCAAAATATCCATAAAGACTTTCATCTGTTCCGCTCGAAACGACATTCTCTCCATTCTATCGTGGATCTCTTTAAATGGGCCGCACGTCCAAAAGCCTTTCATCGCTCAGCTGCCTTCTTTGCTCGTTTGGCCTTGATCTTTTCTTTGCGCTTCTTACGACGAAGACGATCGATTAACCAAGCTGCTTTTCGTTTTTCCATTCTGTGGATGAATAATTTTCCTTCGAGGTGATCGCACTCATGTTGTAGTCCACCACTAAATGGCCATTCGGCTATTAATCGTTTCACCTCGCCTCCTTCACTAGTGTATTTAATCAATGTTGTTTCAGACCTCTCAACTTTACCGTCAATACCGGGTATCGAGAGACAACCCTCTTTCCACGTGATTTTGTCGCCAGTATTTTCTAGTTCAGGGTTGATGATCACCATATAGTCTGGATTGTATTCGCTGGGATCGGGATTCTCTTTTCCGAAGACTTTTGGTTTGATCACTACAACTTGCTTGTTAATGCCAATCTGCGGTGCTGCGAGACCAGCTCCCATCTTGACGTTGCAGGTATCGATTAAATCTATGATAAGCTCTTTGACATCATCGACTGAATCGACTGTCTTGTTGGTAGCTCTTAAAATTTTATTTGGATGTATTAAGACATTTCTAAACATAGTCACCTCGTATCTATATTATATCGGGTCCTTACGATTTGTTCAAACTAAGGATCAATGAGACAATTTTCTTTTTCGTCTCTGTACCATCGAGCTCGATATTTAAATCTGACGCTAGTGCCGAAACATCTGCTTTGAGCATTTTAGTCAATTCTTTCCGAGTGTAATGTGGAATAGACTCAGTTTCTGATGTTGCTTCTACGAGTATTTCGTTTTGTTTTTCGATACTATAATGTGTTTCGGGTACAGGAACAACTGATCTATACTCACACCATCGTTCGTATTCTTTGTATGGCATCGACTCGATAAATTTTTCTAATTGTAGATTTCTTCTTTTAGCGAAATCATTCCATTGGACTTTAATCATTGTGCTTCTCCGGTTAGCATAAATTGTTTGATGTCTTCTGCATGATAATCAAGCATCTTCAATACAATATGGTAATGTGTATCGCTCCATTCGTTAAGTTCTAAGATCTCTTTAAGAAGAACTTTACCTTCTTCGAATGTCACGCCTTCTTCAGCGATGTAGTGAAACGCCATCTGAAGATGGGACGAGAACTCTTCTACAAGAGCTTCGTCCCAATCGCAGGCTTCTAACAATTCTGTCTGAAGGGCAAGTCCCTTCAAGTTATTCTCGATGATACTATAAATCGATGTCGGTTTTGTCATTCTCTTGACTCCTTAAAATCTCGGCCAAAGCCATCTGGAACCGAGGGTCACGTGCGACTTCACGGACTGTACGACCTGATTCTTTGGCGATAGGTTCGGCAAGCTTTTCCATACCCCGTAAGAAATAGTTTCTAATCGATGTGTGTCGCATGAGACGAGGTGTTTCACCTGTTTCGTGTAGTTTATCGGCAATCTCTCGGAAACCGAGTCCATCTTCGAATGTAGCGTATCCGTTTGCGTGTTTTTTCTTATTAGCCATGTTATACTCCTAGTGTTAATTATTGTTGTGATCGTGATTTTGGGAAAATAGTTGTGTCGTGTGCATCTTGTGTGATACCGAAGCGAAGTCGCATCACTCGTTCTTCGAGTGGCTTAAGTTCTGATAACTTCTCTTTGATTGCCTCGATGATCTGTTGGTGGTCTAGTCGTTCTTCATCTGATTGTATCGAATCATCCGCGATAAGATCGCCATAAGTACGACCAGCTTCTGAGTTGATAGGTTGATCGAGGTTGATTGGCCATTGGTTGGCACAACGTAATTCGGATAGTTCTCGGATGTCCATATCGAGGAGATGAGCAAGTTCGGTATCCTCGGGATAGCAACCAAACTCTTCGTAGTAGTTTTTACGAGCGATGTTGATTTTATATATCTTGTTTCTAGCGCCTGATGCGAACTTGACAGTGGTTGATCGAGAGATATATCGTAAGATTGCTTGTTTGATCCACCATGTTGCATACGTAGAGAAACGAAAGCCTTTGGTGTGATCGAACTTTTCGACAGCTTTACATAAACCTACATTGGCTTCGGCGATGAGTTCTTCCATCGGGCATTTAGTTTTAGAATACTGTCTTGCAATGTGAAGTGCGAGGCGAAGATTGTGTTCGACAAGAAGATGACGGGATCGTGTACATCCGTTCTTGGCCTTCTCTGCGAGGTCGTATTCTTGTTGTTTGGTTAATAAGTCGAATTTGCCGACGTGCTTGTAGTATAGGTCTGTTGACATGGGTTACTCCTGTGTTCGTGTGAAAAATTATACATACATGTATAATGTAATTCACTTTTCGATGGGTTTGTACAAACGTGCACAAAAATGTGCAAATTATTCTGAAAGATTTTCAAAAGTATTCAAGGCTTTTGATTCTTCCACTGAGTGCATCGCACAACCCGTAGACAGGAGGTTATCCGCAGCTGATACTGCATGTCTTAATGCGGAGATAACTACCAATGCGGGATCGACGATACCTGATTTAATCATATCTACAAATCGATCTTCACGTGCATCGTAGCCGTCTCCTTTCTTTGAATCTAGTGTTTTTTCAATCACCACTTCTGGCACTCGTCCAGCATTCTTGGCGATTTGGTATAAAGGGGCAGAAGCGACATCGACCATGAGATTCCATCCCGCGAGGAAATCATTGTCTTGTACGGAGGTCTTCACTGAACGAGAGGCTCGCAGTAGTGATGTGCCTCCGCCCGCTAGTATACCGGACCTAACAGCAGCGCGAGTGGCGTAAAGTGCGTCTTCAACCCTGTCTTTACGCTCCCGCAATTCCGCTTCGGTAGAACCTCCAACCTTCAGAATAGCGACACCACCGGAAAGTCTTACCAATCGGCGGTTAAGGATTCCCTTCTCGTCGTTCGTCAGGCCGGGTTCCAAAAGAGCATCTGAAATCTTACCACAGTAATTCGTCACCTCAACCTTACTTGTCGGTGCACCTACGATAAGTGTTTCTGACTTAGTAACTACGATCCTTTCGCAAGTTCCGAGGTCACTTAGCTCTAACCGAGAGATAGTCTCGTCTGCAGTGGTGAGTACTTTTGTTTTCAACAGGAACGCAAGATCCTCCATCGATTGTACTCGTCCGGAACCGAACTCAGGAGCCCGGATAACACAGCATTTGAGAATACCTTTTTGGTTATTCACCACAAGTCCTTGAAGTGCATCGCCCTCTACCTCATCTGCTACGATAAGAAGGGGTTTTCCGCTTTGATGGACTTTCTCAAGGACGGGTAATATTTCCTTGATTGATGAAAACCGACGATTGGCTAGGAGAATGTAGGGTTTCTCGTATCGCACGCATCCTCTACCATCGTCATTAATAAAATAGGGTGAGGTAAATCCACGATCTAGTCGTGTTCCCTCTACAGTTGTCAACGAAGTCTTGAAACCTTTGGCTTCTTCGACTGTGATGACTCCATCCCTACCGACAGCGTTCATAGCTTCACACAATAGCTCACCGATTTCTCGTTCGCCATTGGCACTTATCGTACCAACTTGTATGATCTCCTCATCTGTCTTCACTGGTTTTGCAGTCTTCGATAATTGTGTGATGATCGACTCTGCACACGCTTGCATTCCCTTTCGCATCAACACTGGGTTCACACCTGCATTGACGGCCTTAACGCCTTTGGCAAATAGATTGTAAGCGAGTACCGTACTGGTCGTAGTCCCGTCACCTGCGATCTCAGCAGCACCCTGAGCAGCTTGTTTTACAAGTTTTGCTCCTAGGTTCTGCATGCGATTTGGTAGGTTCACATATTTTGCAACTGTGACTCCATCCTTTGTCAAGATAGGAAACCGGTCATCACCTTGGTCAATGACTACAGTCTGACCTCCGGGTCCCATCGTGATACTTACCGCATCCGCTAGTTGTTTCACTCCCTCTAGTAATTCGGCTCTTGCGTCTTCTCTAAATAAGAGTTTCTGTGGACTATTATCGAAATTCATTGTTTACCCTTTTAACACCTGTCGTTTTGTTGATTCAACTAGGATGTCTCCTACGCTACCAATGATTCTACGTGCCTCAGTCACTACATTCTTTGCTACGATTAGATCGCCTTCAACGATTGCAATTTCCTGATCTGTTATTTGTCCGCTCGCACGCATTGCGGCTATTTGTTCGTTTGTAATACTCATTTCATAATCTCCGGTATTTTGACTTGTGCTTTGGTGCCATTCTCCAATTCAACCCACTGATACCCGGGCTTGAGTTCACTTGAAGAAGATTGTAATGTCGATGCAGTCGATTGTTTAATGGATTCTTCAGTTTTTCCGTTGAAGAACCTGTCGACATTTGACTGTATCTTTACGACCATGCCATCGATTGCTCGTGTTGCATTTTCAATCATCTTTTGTTTCGCTTCCTCTGAATCTTCAAAGACTAAACCTTTGATTGTCTCTAACTTAACTGTTTTCGATTTTGGCGTTGCCGCCTGTACTAAATATTGGATCTGTTCGCCTTCTAACGTTTTCTTCGTAATCTCTTCGACTACTCGATATGCCATAAGGCCTGGACGATCTGTGTGGATAATCCAAAGAACAGCTCCGACCTCATATTGTGACATTAGTTACCTCGTTGTCTTGCGAGCTCCAACTCGATTCTTCGTTGAGCTTCTTGAAGCTGTGTAGTAGAAACCAAAACTTGTGTTCCGTCTTGTTGGGTGTAGACTGAAAGGTCCAATCTCTTAAGGGCTTCACGTAATTTTCGTTCTTCTGTCCAACCTGAATTAACTTCGTATGTCTTAAGTAATACTTCAACTAATGTATCATGTAATTTCATGTGTACCTCCGTAATTTCGTACTATGTTATTGTACCACGTTATTCTTTTGTGTTCAATATTTTTTCTGACTGTTTCATCCCTTTTTCTCGTGCAACATTCAGAGGTTCAAGGCCTAGAATTATTCTCACTTTATCGTAGGTGTCAGCATCAAGTTCTTCTTTAAGATAGTGCATGTTCGCATATTGAAATAGCTCCATCTCCATGATGGGTTGCGGGTTTCCTTCGAGGTCTGGTTCAAATTCGCCTGTCTCGGTGGATCCGAACATGAAAAGGATGTCTGGCATTTCTTTATCATTAGGAACCTGAATAAACGGAAGCCCTCCAGAGATTGAATCTTCGTCGTATTCTTCGTACATAATTTCTGGTACCCATTTTCTTTTATCACTCATAATCGTTCTCCTGTGTAAACGTTATGAGAGTATTGTACTCAGCTTACTTTGCTTTTGACAACGCATCCTTCATTTTCTTTTCGTAGTCATCAATTTTGGACAAGAATTCTTTAGCGACTGGGTCTTTCGATACAGCTTTCCTTTGCTCTTTGTCCATACCACCCGTAATCTCTGTATATACAGCCTCGTAGTAGTCTGTGAGATTATCTTTGAGTTCTGGCAAGAATGTCGCTTTGAACGAAGTCAATACAAGTTCTTCTAATTTCTTATTAACGTTTTCATCGGTTTTCTCGACTTTGTTTTCTTCGAAGTCTTCTTCAATCTTCTTCATAGTTTCTTCGTCATCTCGCATCTTCTGGCCCATTTCTTGAAAACCTTTTTGAATGTCATCTACATTCAAGTCTTTCACGTTATCTCCACCTTTTTCTTTAAGGTCTGATAAAGTTTTGAAGAAAACTTTCGAATCATTCGTAGAACCTAGAACCATGTTTAATCCGATAACTGTCGCCGCTTCACTCGATACTTTATCACAGTACTTAAGCTGATTCTTCATCCACTTAGAGCGTTGATCTTTGAAATGATCGTTTATCATCTTTCTGATTTCAGGGACCATAATTTCTAGATGTTGCTTTGTGATTTCCATCTCTTGTTCGTTCTCATCGCCTTCTCCTAGGAGGGAGCCTTCAAGTTCGTGATGGGCAAATAAGAATATATCGTTGATCTTATGAGCTAGCTTGCTTAATGTTCCTTGTTCGTTGCCTCCGCCACTGCCAAGTGCGCCGAAGGCTTTCGAAAAGCACTCACCATCACCGGGCTCACAAGATTCTATTGATCTAAGAAATTGATTTTTCTCGCCTCCTTGAGAACTGAACCAACCCCCAAAGAAAGGAATGCTGTCAAACCCGTATTCTCCTAGAGATGATCGAAACTCTGATGAGAAAAGAGTTTGCGCACCCGTAAGAGTCGTACTAGTGAAGAAAACTCCGGGTGCTAACATCATCGACGTCACTTTACCGTCTGGCCACGAATTCATAAGTTCGTCAGAGTTCTTAGCGATAGACTGAATATACTTTTGTCTTCTTTGGTTGTTTTTGTCACGCATCTGCTTAAGCTCTGAAAGACTTTTAAGTCTTCCAAAAGTTAGTTTAACGAGGTATCCGATGTCTGAACCAATTAACTTCGCAGAATCTTTGAGGATCTGTCCAAATTTTCCTAGATTTGCTTTCACAGGAGCAAAGATCTGTTCTAATGCTCCGTCACCATCGAGGTCAACTTCTAGTAAGAGTCCTCGCTCCAGTTGTTCCTCTATCGTTAATTTATCACCAGACATAATTAATTCTCCCTAATTTCAGCATGCTTGTACAAATAATTATTTGAAGTTATTACATTATACATACACACAACTTATATGATAGGAGTAAATATGCACACAATCGGTTTCGTCCCAGGCGCAATGAAGCCTTTCCACGCTGGACACAACCATCTTATTCAGAAAGCACTAGAAGAGTGCGACAAAGTCCTTGTCTTTACATCCACAAAAGACAGAGGTATCATCAAAGGCGATAACATGTACAAAGCATGGCAAGAAATCATTGTTCCTGCGCTCGATGGCAATGTCGAAGTAATCGCAGTTAGATCACCCGTTGGCTCAGTCTACGAATATCTCGAATGGAATGGTGACCCATCGATATTGTACAGAATATACGGTGGTACCGAAGACATCGCACGATTATCCAACGCACGTATGCTACAATACTTTCCAAACTTGAATGCGATCAACGTCGCGGAGACCGAACCAGAATCGTTTACTCGTGATGTTGTGCATGCTAAAGGCGAATGGGTACGAAATAGTATACAGGCAGGAGACCTGAATCTTTTCAAGTCCTACCTGCCTGCGTTTCTAAAACCTCATGCGAAGTCTTATCTTCAAATGTTGATGAGTTGAATTACTCAGAGAATGGCATCATGAAAACACCAAGTCCATCTCGACCTGTTCGTGCTTCGATTTGACCTCTTTGAACCATAATGTCGATAGCATTTCCTAACAAGCCTGAGTCAAAGTTTGGCATGATCGACGAGAGCTCATCTTCTAACTCCATATAGGACATTTCGTCACCGTGGTAAAGTGATTCAGAAACTTGCTCGATGTAATCTTCGATTTCATCAGCCATAGATTCTTTGATTAATCCTCTGCGCTTCAAGCGTGAGTATTCTTCTCGAATAATTCTTTTTAATTGTCTTTTTGTAAGTCTCATTTTATTTTCTCCTTAGTATCTGCGATTAGAAAGTGTTCTACGTCTTCGACGGGACTCTAAGTTCATTTGCTGCATGTATGATTGGCCCAATTGCATCAAAACATCTTCCAAATCAGGGTCAGGGTTCGCCGCTAACCACGCTCGTGCCTCTCCTAATTCTGATTCATCAATGGAATATCCTGCCTTTCTGATCTCTGTAGGATCAGCACCAATCAAACCTTCGAGATAACCGATAATCTCTGGTTCTTGGTCAATAGGAAGTTTCATACCAGCTAGTCTCATGTCATCTACCATTTGTGACATATCATCTTCACGAAGGAGTCCCCGTCTCTTTAGTCGGGAATACTCTTCACGAATGATTCGCTTCAATTGTCGTTTTGTAAGTCTCATTTTATTTTCTCCTTAAATGAATAAGCCGTGGGCACAGACTCTGCCATATCCCACGGCCTTAATTATACTAAGAAGGATGAAAATGTCTACTCTTCTTCGAATAACTCGCCAAATTGGTATCTTGCAGTGCCGCATACTCGGTTTAACGCTTGGAATGCACCGGTGAGCTTGACGATGTATCTATCGGTCTCGAATACGAAGCCTTCGATAATTTGAGGCTCTGTATTGTATGATACAAACTTTTCGAGTTGATCGTGAAAACCATTGTAGATTGTAGGCTTTTCCAATCTTCGTTCGTTGACAACGTCTATATTGAAATCTATAATGTCATCGAGCCTTTCGATTGCTGCTTCTGCATCGTTGATAAGAGAGGACTTAATACCTTCGAGCCTTCTCGCACCGAAAGATAGCCATGCGCCTTTGATCGGTTCCAACGCACCATTAATCGTTTTGATTCTATTGGACGATAGACCAATCTTGTTGATAAGCTCTTGCGTACCTGTATCGTATCCTTCGCGGATCTTGCGTATGTCATGCTTGCCTTTGCCTGTGACGTTTTCAGCGATCATCTGCGCATGTTCTTCTGACACACTCTCTGGCTCGAAGATGTCCACGATGTGTGCGTAGATGTAATCTTGTAGGGATGATTCGAGTCCAAGATTGTAGAAGTTCATGCAAGACATGATGTAGTCACGAAAATGGTAGAAGTGTGTCTTATGCATCGGATCTATCGTAACAGTAGGAGCGTGAAGAACTCGAACGCCTGATAGGCACAGAATCGATGAGAATCGATTTAAACTCATAGACGTGGGTTTCACAATCTCAGTGTGTGGCTTTGGCTTCTCAACGAATCTACATAGGTTGTGAATAACAAAACAATCTATATCATATCGTAGCATTTGTGGTGCTTTCTGATCGATCACTTCCATGTTGGCCCATACACCGTCGTCATAGTCGTCAAAGAACTGAGTAGCTTTGAGGACATTACGCATGCGTTCGAGCCTGTCGAGTGCACGAGTGAACTGTGCTTCTGCAGGATGGCCTTTTAAGTATGCACGATAGTCTTCGACAGATTGGCCACCTGAACGAAAGTGTTCGTAGTTGCGTGCGAGATAGAATGTGTCATCTCTGAATCGCCATGTGAGGTTGCAACCATCGACTTTCTCGTTGAAAGTACCACCTCGTGCGAATGTTTTAGCGAACCCGATGAGTTCACCGAATGTTGTAGTGTGATCCTCGTAAGGATGTAGCATTGATTTTTGAGCACCGCCCATAAAAAACTCCTGTGAATGATTATTAGTTACACTAATAATTTAATTCATTCACAGGAGAATTTGTACAGACGTGCACAAATTGTTGCTATTTTAATCCTGCCAAAACTTGCCATCGACTTAAGTCGATGGAATCGTTGACTTTGCCAATCCGAATGATGTCCAAGTTAGAATAGATTGTCTCAAGGTTTGCGAGCCAATCGAGAGCTTCTTTGTTGAATTCTTCATCGATGTCTAAAACAGATCGAATGACTCGATCATTTACAACAATCCCAGTGACTGACCAATGATCAATGATAACTTCTCCGATGACTCCATCCACGGTGTCCTCTTGGGTGAAGACAACGTGATTAACGAGGTCATCAATGGATAATGACATCGGTCTTCTTGGAACTCCTGTGGCACCAACAGATGCATACCAATCTCTTACACGCTGATGGATCCTCCATCCTTCCTGTGACCACGCGTCAGAGGACACAGCATAAGTGGGCTCTCCTTCAACTACAAAACCGAAAGCTAGTGAATAACCATCAACAAATCCTACTCCACCGGGATATCCAACACAGGAAAATTCATCACCGTTCGTTCCAGAAGATCGTTCTAAGAATTCGTCTACTTCGACGGGAAGCATTTCATAATCAATATCTTGTGCCCACCCGAGCCAGAAGACCTTCGAAACTGAACCCACCCAACGGCTTCCTTCTGATTCGTAAGTTTCTCGCCAAGCACGCTTTATTTTCCTACGACCCTCTATGTCATCTTGATAATGAGAGATAACAGGAGATGTCGTGGAAAGCGGGTTTATTGTACCCTTGTTGCCTTTCTTCTTGACATCTTCCTTTGAGTTTCGGTAGTTTTCGGTTGGAACGTATCCACTATTTTCTAGCTTGTTTCGAAAACTGGCTTTGGCTGCAGATTCGGCCATACTTTAGTCCTTGAGAATACCAGCTAGTTTTTCCCATCTTTTAAGATCGACAGATTCGTTATAATTGTGAGCTCGTGCATAATCGAATTCACCCCCTTCAAGTCCGCCTTTGATAAATTCTGAATACTTAAGAGTTCTTTCACTCTCTGGGACATTGGAATCATCGGTCCATTCGTCTTCCAGCTGGGGCATCTGATCTCGTTTTCCAAATTTACCTTCGGGTTTGGCCCATTGTGAATATTTGGTCGCGACAGATTCACAAAATTTATCAACGTCACCAGCGGATTCGTGACCCAAATCGCCCATAGCATTGACAAACACTTGAAGTGCTTTCTCAGGATCACCGTCGTTTTCTTTTGCAGACCAAGGAGGGTGAGGAGGATATTTTCCTTCTCGTTGAGTCACTTCTAAAAGAGTCGCTTTCACCGATTCAGGAGTTGGAGCATTGTTCCAGATCGATTTGGCTGCGTCACCACTTGCAACCTTTGCCGAACCGTTTTCGTAAGCTTCAAGGATCAAGTTCAACAGCTTGAGGCAAGTTTCGATCTTCGCGGTCATCATGATACCTTTAACTGTACATGCAGGATTAAGACCATTGATTGAAGAACATCTGTGATGGCCATCGATGATGTATCCGTCTTCTGAGAAGAAGATAGAATTTTTCGAATCGTACGCTCCATTCATGATGTCTTTTGTGAAATCCACGCCTCTCGTAAGGTATCCATCGATGGATTGTGGCAAGAATACTTCCAATTGTGAAGGTTTTAACCCAGACGCAGCACCAGCTGGAGAATCTTCTTTCAAAGTGATTTGTTTATCTTCGGCAGAACCATCGCCGCCTGTGACAAGTGCCCCAAAAGGTTGCCCGCCACCAGCGTCTTCTTCTGGAACCATCTTCTTCACGAATTGTTTGATAACATTTTTCGCATTGGTTAGGTCAATCTGTGCGCCAGCATCGTCCAATCCTGGGCCGAAAAGATTTGCTAAAAATCTGTCGTAAGGGTGGTTTTTCTGATCGCTTGGATCAAAATTAGCACCCGTTTCTGCATCGTCACCTTCGATTTCAGCTTCTAAAAGAACAGCTTTTACAGTTTCGGAAACCAGTCGGTCAATTACTTTTTTTCTTTCTTTAGAAGACATCTTGGTTTCGTGCATTCTAACTGTTTCTGATTTGATCTCATTGATCGTAGACTTGACCAATGATTTCAATTCGTTTATTCTAATATTTCTTGCCATCACAATCTCCTATTTAATTTGATAACTTTAAGTATGTTTGATTTGTTCGCAGATTCTCCTACCACGATGGGAGTTTCACCAGCGTCGTTAAGAGAAGGATCTTTAGTACCTGCAGGCTGCACTTTTTTCTCTGTTGGTTTTTCCTGATCCATATCAATGTTAAATGGTTTCGAGTGTGGCGTCTTCACATCTTTAGAACCATCACCTAGAACTTTTTCTAGCCCTGCAAGAAATGCGAACAGTGCGATTCTTTCCGGTCCATTTAATTTCTCGAAGTAGGCCTTAAGGGAAGACATCGTATCTTTGTCTTTTAAAGATTTTCCTGCTCGAATCGCATTTAGTTTATCTGCGATTGCCTGGGCATTGATGTCGGGAAGTTTTTCTTGTTTCACCTTGACTGGTTTAGTCGGAGCTTCTGCTCCTTCGTCACCAGCATTGTCTTCTTTTTTCTTAGAATAAACTTTCTTTCGTTGTTTCGCCTTTGCCTTTGCTTCTTCTTGAGCCAATTTCTCTTTCATATTCGCTGTTGATTCATCAGTTGAAACTTCGAATAGATGGGCTAATGATTCATTCAAAAGTTCGTCTAAATCGAAACCGAGTAATTTTTTCTTTTTCATACTTCTTTCTCCTGAACCGTAAGAGTCACGTGGCCACCACCAATGTTAGTCACCACATAATTATACGATACCCAGTCAATTGTATACACTTCTTCTCCAGAAACTATCTGTGCCGTGTTCGGGGCTGTCGTGAGGTTCGTGAATAACCCAATCGACTCAGACAAAGAGAATTGAAGCTTCTTATCTTTAGAACTATAAGAAACAAAGTCTCCTTTGAAATCGCCCCAAACTACATACATTTTATTTTCTGATTTGATACCTAGAACGCTCATATCGAAATCAAGACCTTCTGACGCCATCCAATTATTCTCAGCCATGATAGCCCTCGTAGATCTCGTTTACAGCGATCGCCCATTCGACATCAATCTCTGTGACGTCGTTCAGTGAATGAGTCCAAACTTCGATTTTAATCTGTGGCCATTGTATCGTGATTCGTCCGTGATGTGAAGTTTCTGCTTGATGCTCGAGCAAATCCATGATAAAAGAATTAAACTTTGTTTCATCTGAAAACTTGAACATCTTCGATAATCTTCTCGGATCATTTTGGTAATTCCAATCTAATTTCGCAGGAGTCGGGATAGGAACATCTCTTGTGTTGATATGCCCTTGAACCGGCTCTTGTTCTACGTAATCACCAATTAGGTCAGCCAATTTCCACATTATGAGTCAGCTCCTTCTTCTTCCATTGGGTCGTTTGTCATCGCAACTTGCATTGCTTGTTTAAACTCTGCCATGCCTTGCATAGCATTGTCTAGTTTTGCTGCTCTTCGTTTATTCCCGCTCTTTCCAAATCCAGAATTAAGCACAGTTTCAAGAATCCAGTCAGACATTGTGAAATTGTTTCTCGCCTTAGACGATGACACATCCATGTTTCCGGCCTTCACTTCTTGTACCCACTTTCGAATAACGGGAGCTAATACAATTTCGGCCATAGCCTCTTTATAGAATGCGCCTGACTCGAGTGCATCGGCCAATTGATCTAATTTCGCCTGATTCTTCTTGTTGAATTTCTGGTATGCATCCAACGCCATCTGATAAACGTCAGGACCTGCAATCTGTTGACCATTCCAAGACAATTGGTAATCGTCTTCCAACCATCCAGTGAGCCAATCGAATGCTGGACGAGCTGTTGCCCACATTTGTACGAGTGGATCGATCTCTGCAGAGATTTTCTTTTTCATGCCCGATAGAGTTCGTACACTTGGGTAGATACCCATGGCGACAAGTTCACGAAGCTTTGCTTCCCCATCGAAATCACCCGAGGCAAGATTAGCTTGGCGTTCTTCTGGCGTGATATGTCGTCTGGGATCGTATCCTGGAAGTTCATCGAGTTCCATTCCGAGCTCATCGGCCATCATTTCCATTTCGTCTTGTGTTGGTAGATACTCTCCTCCCACGACCTCGCCTTGCATGTCAACCGGTTCTCTTTTTGTAGCCGCGGCCATTCCATCTCGATCCACTTGTCCATCGCCGGTGCTATCTGCCATTGATGTCCATTCGTCTTCTTCGTTTGGCCTGTATAGTCTCATGTCCTGTCGACTTAACTGTCTTCTTCGAAGATTCAACGGATCCTTTTTGCTCTTCGCTTCTCTCAATGTGTTAGACAACATCCGACTCCATCGTTTCCAAGATTCGTTCGTTGCTTCGGCCGCTTCTTGCGAAGCTTTTTGCGATGGTCTGATCACATCTTCGATAGGCCCGTCAGTAGAATCACCTAGAGGAGTGAGATCAACTGCATTTCCTTTTTCGATAGCTTCATCTGCAAGTTCTTGCATTTTAGAATAAAACCATTCGATCTCTTCGTGAGGTATTTGCTGTGAAAGAAGATCTACGCTACGGCCGAGTTCTTGTACTGTTCCCGGAATGAAATCGGGATCTTCGATTGGAGGCATGTCAACTGTTAATTGCGTACTCATCTGAGATGTCGCAATGATAGGTATTTCCTGCGGGATAGTCGACGCTGGTTGATCTTCACGGTCATCACCGAGTTTACCTGCGATCTTGTCATCAGTACTCGCTCTGTGCGATACTCCTGAATCTGTTGCGAACTCAAATAACCATTTGCGTATCGCTCGTCTTGCTTGTGATTCTGTTAATTTCATTATAGTCCTCTTATGTTGTCGATTCTGCCTTCTTTCCACATTATTTCATACGCTGCTTTAAGTACAGCATCAATTTCTGGGTTCGAACAAACGTATCCTTGATCACATTTTTCCATCCAAGTTTCCAAGTGACGAGAATCTCCCCAACGGAAATCATTTGTGAGGTTTCGAGCAGCAAGCTGTGGATTGCTCGCGACATCCGCCATCATTGCACCTGCTTTCTCTTCCAATTCTCTTTCTTTTCGAGTTAATTGAATGCCCGAAGTACTCATTTCGAGTATACTCTTTCGAATGGCCCGTCGCAAATGTGATTCTGTTAGTTTCATTATTCTACCCACCTTGCTATGTATTGATCGTACGCTTCTTCTAATGTATCTACAATCTGCCGAGTGTTCACACAGTATTCGCCTTTAGGAGCAAAATCTGACCACCAAGAACTTGGATCTTTACCTTTTCCCTTTTCTTCGATGAGAACGCAGTCTAAAACATAACAATCATAAGACGTTGCAGTCGCATTAGAAGAATTTTGTCTATCTCTGCAGAAGATAGCCATCATGATTCGACCCTCTTCGTCTTTGCATGCCATGCAATGGTGAATAAATCTGTATCCGTCGCCACAATCGTAAAATTGCCAATCACCGGCATTTTTCAGCTCTGTCGACATTTTTGGCCAAACACCGTTCGAGATCATCCTATGTGAAACGGCGCCGTAATCGTGGAAATCTGTATCTGCTGAATCCAAATCTCCATGCTGCAACTGTATTCCGTTGTGAACGTGATTATGTCGGTCATTATTTGCTTCAACGATTGTTTTTCGAATAGCTTTTCGTAATTGTGATTCTGTTAATTTCATTTTGTTTCTCCTTTTCGATTCGTTCGCCATTGATTCGAGTAACCCGGGTCTTTTTTCGAACTCATCGTAGAATGCTTTCAGAACATCAGGGTCCATCGTTTGTAGCCCTCCATTCTTGGTCATCGTTTCCCATAATACTTTTAAGAGATGATCGTCAAAACCGGGCATGGCATTCAGTATATATTCTTTTTCTGCTGGAGGCATTGTGCTCATATTTACATCCCCTTCCAGACTTTAGCAACGTCGATGACTGACTGACCACCGATATACATCGCTGCGATCATGGCCCATGTGTCTGAATCTAAACCAAACCACATAAGCGTAGTGGCCGTCACAAAGACTAATAATTTTCTAGATACTGTCTTCTCCAGAACTTTGTCGACAAAACCTTGTTGTTCTTTAAGATGCTGTATACAGCATTCGTTGGTATGTTCGTGTTTTTCCATTTTAGTGCTCCTCTTGATTCATCAAGTCAAACGAATAATACGAAAGATCTTTTTTGAGTCCTAGTGCTTTGTATAATTCTTCGACTGATTCGTGTTGTTGTAGGATTTGATTTGCAATGTCAGTCTGTAACATACTGATCATTTTGATCTGCTTAACGAGATCGACGTGCTGTTTAATTATGATGTCCAGTTGAGCTTCAGTCTTCTGGAGTTTCTCTTCGTTCTTCTCGACTCTCTTCGATAAGCTTGTAAAGGTTTTCGACATCTCCGTCAAGAGTGATACGATTCCTTGGAAGAAGTTTGTTTTCGACGCACTCATTTAATAACTCCTGCATGTATTCGTTGTTTGGATCACAGATACGCTCAATGCATTCTGATAATACTTCACGCATAGCCAATCCATAATCTGCCAAACGCTTCTTGAGAGCCGCATGCTGCGCAAGTGTCGTTTTAATATGGATTGATTTCTCTGTGTAGTATTTTCTTTTCGCATCACTCATTTACGCTCCACCATCACCAGATGCACCCACAGCCACGGGGGTCTCTGGTGTGTCATCAAAACCATCTTCGATAAAACTCCACTTTCCATCTGAAACCGAGTCTAACATGGCCGTGAACTCTTTTTCAGTCTCAGGCCCGTGGTTATTTAAGATCATCTGTCTTGCAGCATTAAAGATACCTGCTTCGACATCCTGCGTCTGTGTGACAGTATCCAAATAATTTGCTAATTCTGTTGCGAATCTTTCCATGTCAAATTCGTCTGCCGCGCTGCCTTCGTCTTCTGCTTCTAAAAGTAAACGATTGGCTTCAGCAATTAGCCATTTATCCCTACGATTCCCATATCGGTAAAATGATTCGTTCTTTTCGTCATCTTCTGGTTCTTCACTTTTGGCAGGAGTATCATCTGGCTCTTCTTGCATCGCTTGTCCGGGATACACTTCCAGATGTTGTGCACCAGCCGACGCTGACGTGACAGAATTGTTGTACATGTTCTTAAGATTCATTTCCATATCTAAGAATCGAGGAGAACCGTAATTTCCAATGTCTTCTGGAGACAATTCTTCAGGAGGCTCTCTATTAGATTCTCCGTCACCGTCACCTTCAGCATCGTCTCCACCATCGTCTCCAAAAGGATCGGAGTCATCTCCACCACCGAATGGATCGTCGTCTCCTCCGAGATCATCTCCTCCTGCATCATCGTCTTCTTCTTCTAGAAGTAATCGTGCAGGAGTACCTCTACGAAGTATGCCGGCATGTTCCAATAATCTGCGCAATTCCCAATCCATTGTTTTTCTCCTATACGATTTTAGCGATCTTCTCGGCTTTCTTGAATCTTTCTTCGATTTGATTCCAATCGAATTCTTTCATCATGCCATATACGTATGTCTTTCGATCTGAAAGATAGTCACGATAGTAACTATGTTCCCAGCAATCCATAACGATGATTGGGGTGCACCCAATAGGAATTTGTTGCGAATGTAAATCGACAACAACGTTGATGTATCTTTTAAGCATGTGAGAGAATACAGTCACAGCCCATCCGTTCCTCGCACTTAATGCACAAGCAACAAATTCCTTTTGCCATTTATCGAATGATCCGAAATCTCTTTCCAATCTCATAAATGCCATCGAGTCCATCGTGATAATAGATCTTTGATCTGAGATGTTCTCGAAAAACAACGCATGCAAGTAAGCTGCATTCATATTGTAAACTTCGTCAATTTTAAGACTACGAAAATCACAAAAATTTGGATTGGCCGCCTCAAGGTCGGCAGTATCGAGTTTTGTACTCACTTCATTCAAAGACTCTACGTATTTCTCAAGGAGCTCCTGGTGCGCTGCTTTGTTCTTGTCAGAAAGAAGCTCTGTGGAAAGGTCGTATTTCTTCGCTTGAGTCACATAACTTTCTTTCAAAGATTGTTTCTTAAGTCCAAGTTCTTCTTGAATTATTTCTTTCAAAGTTTTGTCGTTCATTATTTCACCTCGTATTCTTTTTCAAATTCTGATTTCGTAATCTTGAGGAGAGAACCTTTTCCCATCTGCTTCATCGTATCCATCGGATCTTGTGTCGAATCGGCAGCAACTTGCATGTCCAGCGTTTCGTCATCAGATACTTTTGCAAGATCCACTTGATCCACAGATATACGTGATTCTTCATCTTCGTCAGCTTCGGTCAATTGCGCCTCGCTAGAGCCGGGCTTGAATCGAGGCGCCTCCGGATGTCGAAGAAACACTGTTGCATTTTCCCCATCGCCTTCAACATGGTCAACTGTGTATTCGTAGCCACTTCCTTTGTGTCGCACTTTCAAACCCTGAGAAAGAAGTTGATTCCCTTCTTTATCGAACATGTCGGCTTCGAAAATGTCTTTGACATTTTCTCTAAACAACTCAAGGATACGACGAGAGTATTCCTCTTTTATTAGTTGCACCATTCTTCGTTCATTACGTTTCATCATATACTCCATTATACTTTAATTAATCTTTTAAGATACCTGCAATTCGTCCCCATCGACGATAAAGGTTTTCATTAGTGTCTCCGAAAGCATTCCAAAACCGAGACGCAATCTCCTCCGGAACATCCTCATCTGGAAGAGCTTCTTCGACGACCTCTTCGATTTCTTGCTCGGACATGTCTTCGTATTTTTCCTTGTTAGAATCCATTCTATCTATCAGCTTTTGAAGTGCAGTCTCTACATCATCGGATGCATCTATATCTGATACATAATCCTGTAGCTCTTCGACTGATTCGTTTTCTTCTGGTCCGTACAGTTCTTCCATCACAGCTTTCGTCTTTGCTTCGTCATTTTTGAAGACTTTCATCAAGGATTCTTTCACTTTTGTCTTGTCCAATGAGTTCCAATCTTTATTTTTGTCCCAACCAACTTCCTCGAGCGCAGCACCGACCAATGCGATATCGTCTTTTCCCATCTTGAGTTCTGAATCGTTGAAAAGATCCCAAAGTTTCCCCTGATTCTCCTCTGGTTGCATCGTTTCTTCCGTCTGTTTGTTGACAGCCTGAAGAGCTGCAGCGGATTTCGCAGATGCTGCACCGACGAACTCTAAAACTTTGGTGATGAGCTCCTGCAGTTCCGGAAATGTCAAAGCGAACAGGCCTTGGTCACCTTCGAGCTGCTGGCCAAGAAGCTGTTCTGTCACAAGGGAAATATCCATCTTGTCATCGAGACCTTCTCCAATTACACTTGACAGAAGTGATTTTAGAAAACCACCACTCTTATTTCCTGCACTCTTAACTTCGTCAGGAGGTTCCGTATCATTAATCTCTTTCTTCGCGGTATCATACGCTGCTTTGCCTGCTTGGCCTAATTTTTCGAATCCACCCGTGAACTTGGTCCATGCTTCATCTTCCTTTTCTGCTTCGGTACCTTCGGGTAGCCAAATGCTTTTGAAAGTCTCTTTTATTTCTTCCTCATTTGCAGCAGCAGACATCGCTTTGAGAATACCGATTTGGTCGGCACCACACATGTCCTTTATCTTTAGTTCCGGATTCTTCGCAGATACGATGTCTCCAAATTGTTTTTGAAATACGATGCCATTCTTCCCAACGGAGAACACTTCTGGGAATTGTTCCGCCCATTTCGCGATTGCCATGATCCCGTTCTTCAATGCATTGACGTATATAGGATACTCAGTAGCTGCTTTCGAGATAGCACGCTCGGGTGATTCATCTTCTTGACTTTTCAACATCTTTACGTGATCTTTGAAACTATACTCATCACTGATTTTTGACATGTCTACTTTCTTAAGATCATCCAACCAAACGTCGATCATACTAAAGAAAGCAGACATCGGTATGAAAGGTTTTCCGAGATTAACGAATGCTTCCATATTTTTCTTTAATTCTTCTGCGGCCCCTTCGAACTCTTTTGAAGCTTCCAAAATTAATTGTGGATCGCATCTATCAATGCCCTCTAAGACTCTATTCATACTTCGATGTATGCGACTAATTAACATAAGACAAACTCCAACAACAGATAATTATAACGAACTGTAGTGAATTGTCTCAATTTTATGTTCACGAAGCAGTTCTATTCCTGAGGTATCTCTATATATGTCTCTGTATACGACTTTGTCGATGCCTCCGTTAATAATAGCTTTCGCACACTGAGGGCATGGAGACAACGTGATATACAGTGTCTTCTTCTTAGGGTTATTATAATCGAGTTTGATCAATGCATTTATTTCTGCGTGTATAAACCCGGAACACCCAGGCTCCATCGATTCTCGACGGTTTGAGCCGCCTTTATGATCACCATTGTAGCCTATGGCAAGTACTTGGCAATTATCCTGAGATACGATACAGCAACCCACTTTGAAATTAGGATCTGGACTTCGTCTAGCTATGTTGCCAGCGAAGTCCATCCATATCTCATCCCAGTTTGGTCTAGTCTGTTCCAAAGTGATCCTCATCAATAGATTGTTGGTCTTCTTCTTTCGTAAAGATCGAGTCCGGGTGGATGTCATTTGGTAACACGAAACCTGCAGCTTTCCTATGTCCACCGCCGCCAAATTGTTTAGAGATCTCAGATACATCCATTTTGTCATGAAAAGCACGAAGAGAACATTTATAATTACAGTTATCGTGGTCATAGTACCAGATCATAGCAAAATCACAATCTTTCGCAAGTGACGCACCAATCTCGGACATCCAGTGAGAGGAGTTTACGACCATCACGTCAAACTCGCCATATTTTCTTTTGGAAGCTTTGTCACACACTTTCTTGATAACAGTCTTAGAATATGCAAGAATATACGATCCTCTCTTTACGGCATCATCGAATACCGAATCGTCTTCAAACTTTTCGTACTCATCGAAGTCCCATCCTACCATGTCGAATGCGGCGGAGAACTCTTTCGAATAAGGAAGTTCCCATTGCCATAGGTCACGATCTTGAATGTATTGAATAAACTTCGGTGACTCTTTGCCTGGGTGAAAAAACTCCCACGCTAACATCGCACCTGACTTGGTCATGTCAAAATGAGTATTGCCAATGTCGTGGAGTTCGACCATGTTTGATTTGTGATGATCAATCACCCATAATTCTTCGGCTTGTTCGATCATTGCTTTGGTTGTGGCATTGTCATACGAAAAATCAAGAATAACAACTCTCTTTCCAGATACATCGGGAGGAGGTGAACCATGTGAAGCTGCGTGGTACTCGGCTCTATTACCTAATAGCTTCCAAGCACTGTAAGCTGCGCCGAAACCATCGTTGCAATTCGCATGGTATATCACTACGTTAACTGATTGTGGATCCATCATAATAAATCTCCGTTTAAGAACAATGTAATTATTGTACTCATCATTAATCGATTTTACATTCTACGCCACGCCACTTGAGTAAAGACAGAAGACCACCATAAAGAGTTATGTCTGGTTCCCACTCTAACGCAACTTTAGCACGAACATTATTTCCAATAGAATCTTTGACTTCGCCTTTACGAGCATCTTCGTATTTCACCGAGAATGTGTGTCTTGTCATTTGCTCTAACATTGCTATAATCGTATTGAGCGATGTTCTATCCTCGGCCGAAACGTTATACGTATGAAACCTTGTTGTAGGAGCATGAATCGCTTTCACGTTCGCTCTAGCGACATCTTTTACATGAACAAAATCTCTTGTTTGTTCTCCATCGCCATAGACGATCAAAGGCTTCTTCATCCATAAAGAATGTACCCAATTAGCGATGACACCTGAGTACGGAGAACCTGCTCTCTGTCTAGGTCCATACACATTGAAATATCGAAGACATACGTAATCTAAGCCGTACAGGTCTTTATAGATGCGAAACCAATTTTCAGATGACATCTTCGATGCACCATACGGATTAATCGGGTACATCGATGTAGATTCGCAGATTGGCAAGGCTGTATCCAGATTTCCATAAACTGCTGCCGACGAAGAATAAATTAATCTCGTATGTCCTTCTGCACATGCCTTCGCTATCTTCAATGTTTTCGCCATGTTCTGCTCAAGATAATCGAGTGGCTCGTTAATAGAGCCAGCTACACTACAAGACCCAGCCAGATGAAACACACAAGTAAACCGAGCATGCCGAATGAGATCAAGGATGTTAGAATGGGCACAATCACCGCTAATACAAACCAACCGAGGATTACGACTGTCATGCTCAACTTCGTAAGCTCCCATAAGTTGGACCAAAAGCTCTCGGATGTGTTCGTCTGCATCGAGTCTTCCTCTTCTTGGGTTCCAGCATGCGTTGGATCCGTCGTCGATGACCCAGACTCTGTTGTTTTCATCTTTCAATAACTCCTCCACCAGATGAGACCCGATAAAACCGAGTCCACCGGTTACTAAATAATTATTCATCTTCTTCCTCCGATTCTGGCGGTATCACTGACCACCTCATGTGAAATTCTTCGTCTAGATAAAGTTCTCCGTGAATGCCACTTTTGACACCCACGGATTCTACGTTCAGATCGATTGATTGGAGATGCAATTCAAGAGTTTCTGCCATTCTTTCGGCTCTCTCGTAATTACGTGCTACACCGCTAATATAATCACGATCATCTCCAATCAATCGATACCATACGAGATAACATTTCATTTGATGCCTGTGGATCCAAACCCGCCAGCTCCTCTATCTGTCTCTGTCTCGAAAAGAACGTTTTCATCAACTACCTCAACAGGACAATGGTCAACGGGAATAAGCAGAAATTGAGTCAGTTTTTCACCAGCTTCGATTGTGACGTCTGCAGTGCCTGTGTTGACTAGATGGAGATGGATCTCTCCTTGGTAATCTGAATCTACGACGCATGCGCCAACCATCAGGCCTTTCTTCAGTGCTACACCAGATTTGTTCATTGCGATCAGAGCGAATCCTTCTGGTACGTTCGCCTTGATACCCGATGGAATGAAGTATCGTTCACCAGGCGCAACTCTGCGTAAGGAATTAGGGTAATCGTTTGGCACGTAGAAATCAATACCAGCAGATCCTTGGGTGCCTCTTGTTGGTGTTTTCACATCACGTATTTTTGCAATCTTCATTATTTTTCTCCTAAGTTGATAAGCGTGTCTAAGAAATGTCTCGGGTGAGACGTCGTGAAAGTTTCTTCGTAAGGGGATGACGCAGTGACTTCCTGCCCGTGAAACGATTGGTCCGCAAAGTCCGGGTCCTGCGTATCCTCTTCTTCGAAATGTTTCTTCTCTTCCTCTGTGAGAAGAGTTTTCTCGCTCTTCGCATTTTTCGCTCCTGTGTCATTGATGTAATTTTGCCAAGCACCAATATAGGCGACGGCATCGAGGAGATTATCCTCTTTAAAGTTATATGATTGTCGAGAGAATTTGAGTGCGACCATAGCGATGAACATGTCATGGGCAGTCCATTCTTTACCAGACATTCCAGATGCGATCATTGCTGCACGTTCAAAGCCTTCGCCCATTGGGCCATATTGGCGTTCTTTCTCTTCACTTCTATTGTTGATAATGTTATTTGCTTGTTCGAGTATGTTAGACATAGATTAACTCCATAATTTCGTTTGTGTGTTGTTTAATTTGGTCAAGGGTGATATCTGTATGTGGTAACGCATGAGGCATGATTGCCTCAGTTGTTATTGTATCTTTTAATTTGTATTTTTTCAAATCTGGATAATTCTTTCGATGCGTCTTACGATAATTGTTGATGATTAGATCCATCATTCGCCAATGTTTCTCGTACACGTGATAGGAACCAGCTTGATGATAATAGTGACCAAGTTCTACGTTTGCACCGAGCATGTTGAGCTCATTAAGCATCAGTTGTTGAAACATACAGAATGTCCATACATCATTACAAAAACCAAACACTGCATCGTTAGAACGCATATTCACGCCGAGGTGTAGCTTGTTGTCTCGGATAAAGAAGTGAATATATTGCGTACAAGTGTAGTCTTTTGTATTAGCATGTTTGTGTCGAGGTTGATTAATCGCTATTGTTGCACGACGGGTGTCTCGATCTGATAGAAGTTCTGTTCGAACCCATTCCCACTGCGTGGTGTTCGTTTTCATTCCATGTTGTTGATTGAACATGTATTCGCCATAGTTCGATTCACATTCTCCTTTTGAATCTTGTATTTGATTCCATACGTCGGCAAACTTACCGATGTTCTTGACCTGTCTGTCACGACTGAGATACCAAAGCCATTCGGCGATTGCATACGTGGGTTTGAACTTACGAATAGGAGGTGCGATTGTGAGTGCGGTGGGATCGAGGATACAAATGTTGTGAAACAACATCTCTCTTTGATTCGATCCGCGGGATGATACGTTTGAGCCTTTGCGTTTAAGTTTTGCAAGTGATTCGCAGAAGGCGGAATTAAGATCTTTGAATGTGTCCATGTGTACTCCATAAATGAAAAATGCTAGCGGTTACCCACTAGCATTATACTCCGACCAAGGAATATTTTCAAATTGTTTTCTGTTTGAAATTGTTTTGCATGAGGAATGATTGTTCGCTCATCTCGAGTTCACCACGAAGGTACTTAAGCACTTCAGTAGTCATGTCTGCCGCTGTGAACGAAGGTACATTCTGTGCTAGCATGTTCAACGCTGCACCCGATTCAGACGGTGAAAACTCAAAGTCATGAGGCATGCCCATCAAGTGCATCACTTCTCGTATATTCAAATATCTTTCTTCTATTGGATGCATCGTGGATGTGATTGTACGGCCGACCATCGCATTCACCTTCTTATCGAAGAAGAACGGGCCTGGGACCATATAATTTTTGCCATTGTCAAGTTTTGTCTTTGCGTTTAGAAGTCTCTTGTAATCTTTTTCGTCTTTCCCGTATTTCTCTTCGATCCATTGGAGACATTCGTTCATCAAGTCTTTTTTCTCTAACCATCGCCAATACGAATGCTTTGGCTTTTTTGAGTTTCCTTCTGATTTGATGAAAAGTTCGTGTCTCTGCATAGTCTTCTGTTGTACGAACCTGCGAATAAGAGAATCATTGACGTCTTTGTTTGAAATGAACTCATCTTGTCCCGATGCGCTCGCCGGGATTTGATTCAAAAAGTCTTCGAGTTCTGGCATGTACCTGTCGTACCAGTTCATGATCGGTGCGTGCTCTGAATCCCAAAAGAAATAGAATGTACGATCTCGGTGTTGAGGTGCACCATGTTTCGATGTGCTCGTCTTATACAATGAAAATGAATAACCATGTTTAGTCCCGATCTCTCGTAGCTTCTCACGAACATCTTTGCCAGAGTTCGTGAATAACGCAGGTGCATTCTCACCCCAGAACACTCGTGGTTTCACATAGCCTAGCACATACTCGGCAGATTCGAACATCCACTTGTTCATACTGTCTCGTTGTGCACTACCAGATTTGGCAGTAGACAATTGTGATAATCCGGCACACGGGCACACCGAGTTTACGAAATCAAGCTGTTCAGGAAACGATTCCTTTGGGTCATTGCCCTCATCGATAAGGAATACGGGTATCTCATCCCAGTGTCGATAGAAGAACGCCTCGTTCGCTGCAAAAGGTGTATAACTCATGTTGTATAGGGGTTTCGTACCGGTTGCCTTGTGACAACCAAAGGCGGATCCTCCGATAAGAGGAACCATCGTTGCCCACTTGGGCTCGTTTGTTTCAGACATAGTCTCTCCTGTTTTGGATTATTATACCACGATCATCCTAAGAAGATACGCATCTTCGACCATTTTGTTGATTTTCCATAGTGGTTGGAAGATACGATGCCAACGCACACTGTGTATGGTGCGACATTTTCCTCACCATTCCAGCCCCAACAGTTCATCCACTCTTGCTTACCGTTAGATCCCATCACACGTAGACGTAGATAGTGTTTGCCTGTCTTAGTCTTCTTCTTTACGGCTTTGACGACAATCCACCAGTATGCATCTGTAGGATCTTCGTATTCATCGATTGGCTTGAAGTTCTTCTCTTCGAATACACGAGCGTAACGAGGAGGAATAACTGTACCAATGTTGACAGAACCAAGATGATTCATTTCGTTTTCGATGATTTGCTTTCGATTGTATGGAAGAGTGTCGACTGTATCGGCAATGGATAGGAGCATGTCGTTGTATCCTCTAGAAGGATCTGACTTGAGCTTCTTCTTCCATTTCGACCAACCCGGGATAAGAGCTTGCTCCATGTGATGGTAGTTAGCGAATGTCTTACCGGGACCGACGATGTCCATAGATTCGAAAGCTTTGATATGGATTAACGACTCCATCGCTTTCTTATTGAATTTACTCACCTTCCAATTCATTTGTGAATCAAAGAGAAGCGATTCGATCGTTGTGAATTTCTTGTCTTTAAGTCTATTGCGAAACTTGATGATTTCATCGATGGCCGCCTGACCAATACCTTTGCACGATGCAAACGATGGCATAAACTTCTTGCCTTCGAGGATAGCCCATGAATCTGTAGCATAATTGATGTCGATTGGTACGATTTCATAACCAAGCGCTTTCACCTCGGAGAATGCTTTGTTTCGTTTGTCGGCATTCTTTTCCATAGATTCGAGGTATGCGCACAACCATTCCTCTTCATAGTATGTCATTAACCATGCACAGTAATACGAATCCATCGCATAAGCAACCGCATGAGACTTATTGAAAGAATAGGCAGTGAACTTCATGATGTTCTCGTATAGTTTATCGGCTTGATCGTGGCGAAGACCACTAGCTTTGAAACCTGTCATGATACGATCTTTAAGAGCTTTCGCTTTCTTCTTCGCATCACCCGAGGATTGTTGAGGCTTCATCATCTTACGAATGGCATTACATTCATCGAGGGGTATTTGACCAAGACGATTTACGATAGCCATCGTTTGTTCTTGGAATACCAACATACCATACGTTTCAGACAGGATCTCCTCGAGGATCGGATGATCGTAGGTGATCGATTGTGGGTCAGCTTTTGCTTTGGTGTACTTTCTATCGATACCCATCGCAAGAGGACCAGGCCGATAGATTGACGTAAGAGCCGCAATGTCAAGGATTGATTGGGGTTTAGCTCGCTGGAACATTCGTTGTGCACCATTGTTTGTGCATTGGAAGATACCAGCCCATCGACCCTCTTCGTACACTTTGTATACGCTTTGGTCATTCCAGTCAATCACGTCATTACCCATGTTCTCGTCGAACCAGTGTTTGATCATACCGAATGTCACTTCTTTACGACCTTTGCGTCTTTTCAGAATAAGCTCGATCGTGCGCTCGATGATACGAAGGGTTTCCAAACCGAGCAAATCAAACTTTACCCAACCGAAATGTTCGAGGTGTTTGTATGACGCACCTTCAACCCACGGTGTTTGTAGTTCACCACGTGCTTTGATAAGAGGCATGCGCTCTGCGATGTTCTCTGAAACAATAACGCCACCAGCGTGCCGACCAAGTGCTTTATTCTGTTTGAATAGAACATCGATTGGTTCGGCAATCTCAGGATGCTCGGTGATGAGTTGTTGGAATGAGGGTGAATACTCCATCGCCCATTCGAGGGTAGGCTGTACAGGACCGTTGGTTTCGATACCATTCGCACGTAGACCTTGTTTCACATCTGATTCGAGAGGTGCGAGGTGTTTATTCACATACGAGAAGTCTAGACCATAGAATCGGGAGATGTCTTTCACCAACGATTTAAGTTGGAAACGATTGTAGTTCGAGATAGGTACGATGTTGTCGTTGCCAAACTCTTCTCGCATGAGGTGAAGTAATTTATCACGATCACCAATGTCTGTATCGATGTCGGGATAGTCGGAACGGTTAGGATCCATAAACCTTGAGAATAGAAGACCATATTTGAGCGGGTCTACATCGGTGATGCCAAGGACGTAGTTCACAAGGGAACCTGCACCAGAACCACGACCCGGACCGACAAACATGTGTTTCTTAGCCAAGTCGATGATCGCTTTGGTCGTAAGGAAGTATTCAGCAAACTCTTTTTCGAAGATGATTCGTAACTCGTGTTTCAGTTGTGTCACATATTTCTCTTGCGTATGAAGTCCTTTAGCGACGAGGCCTTTCTTAGCTGCTTCGATTAACGCTTGGTTCGCACTCTTACCTTTTGGAATAGTGTACGATGGAAGTTTCATCTTCGTATCTGGATGGATGTCTTCGATTCTTTCGTAAGCAATCTCATGTGTTCTTTCGATTGCGTCACAAACAAGGTCATCGTCGTACCAATCGTAGTTTACAGTGGTAGTCTTATATGAATCCCATACTTGTGTTGCATTCTTTGGGTACAACTCACATTTGAGATCTTCGATAGATTGCGGGAGCTGCGAAGGATCAAAGTTTGTATGTCCTAACCAACCAAGCTTCTTGTACAACTCTCGTTCTTTCCAATGACCTGGGCGTGAATAGTGAGAGTCACATGTGACGATTAGTTTATCGTTGAGATCGTTGCGTTTGGCAAACTCGATAAGTGCACGATTCACAAGGTGTTGTGCGTTGAGTTTATTGAATTGTAGTTCTAAGAAAACACCATCGACTCCAACGGCATTGACGAGGTCACGATAACCGTTGCCAACAGATTCGAGGACTCGTTCGAGTGTGTCGGGATCATCCAACAACTCGGGGACAAGATCATCGAAACCTTTGTCTTGGAAGTGACGAAACACTTCATAGGATAACGGGCCACCCAGACATGCGCTAGATACGATGATGTGGCCACCTTTGGCTGCTTCTCGTAACATCTTATAGTCTACACGAGGGAAGCGATAGAAACCTTCGTTATAGCCACGAGAGACAAGATGGAACAATCTTTGTAAACCTGTCGATGTAGTCGGGAGGACAACAAGGTGGTGGCGTCTTTTGATTGGGTCATAAAACTTGCCAGATTTTGTTTCCTCTTCGTTCTCGATTGTAAGACCTTCATCTTCATCGGAAGCTTCGACCATGTCGTTGGCAATCGAAGCGGAGAGAGGTGTGTCTAGGTTAGTCAACAAAGATTTGATTCGCATCACTTCGATCTTGTCGTCTTTCTTTGTTGCTTTAGCAAGATCGTATTGAAGTTGCCAAGTTTGCAGGTCAGGATGTACGTACATCTCGCAACCTGGGATAAACTTGAAATTAGCTCCTTGCGCATTTAGCTTTTGTACGTGAAGGTACGCATGTGCGAAAGAGTTCATGTGGCCATGATTTGTGATGGCCAGTGCGTTCATACCGTTCTCTCTTACGAAGTCGATATGGTCTTGAGGATAGTCCAAGCCATCGAAGGTTGAAAAACCGTCGTGTGCGTGGAGTCCTACGAAATGTTTTGGTGTTCTACTCATATAATTTCTCCTTGGTCAATGAGTATTGTACTGTGTGTTTGTTCATTTTACAAGCTCGATCTTGCCTAACTCGAGTGCGAGATCAAAGTCTTCCTTGCGAATACCCTTGATGACGCCTTCTTGCAAGACTTCGTACCACCAGACGTAATCTCCTACGCCTGGGTACACCTCTACTTTCGCAAGACTTGTGGTTACGAATGTGAGGGTACTGCCTGTGTGTCGATATAACTGTCCTATCACATATCCACCCGGGTTGTCTGCATTCGTAAAATAGATTTCGCTGTGCAAAGAAGGAGTGTCCCGTAAATACATAGACAACAACTTGCACCGAGTGCCAGTCCTTTCGTGGTATATCGTAATTTCCTTCTGATCTTAAAAGGTGTCATAGGTGTCTCCTTCGAACACAAACTCGGTGGGTGCGATTACTTTTGGACACGGTTTGTTTCCATGTCTGGCAACCCATTCCGTCTTGGCGGTGTCATATAAACATAAGGCTGCTTCGTTCACATCGTACTTGTTCTTTTCTAGACGATGTTCAGTGTTCGAGATAAGTTCGACCAATTCTTGGTCTGACCATTCTTTGATGGCCTGCGTGAGAGGTACGGGTATGAAATACTCTTGTGACATATTAGCTCCTATTTTTTTGTGTAGTGTCGTGAGATGGATTTAAGATGACCCACAGCAACTGGGATGACATGCATGTGAGGCAGCCAGGGATTAGGGCCGAAGAAAACTTCGCATCGTGGTTCGGTTTCTTTGGGTTGCATGCGTAGGTCGTATTCAACATGAGAAATCACCAACCCGAGGAGAACGTGTGGCTCTTCTCCCATTCTCGGTATTCTTACTTGGACCAACGTTCCGATCGGAAATTTCCGTTTCATCTTCTTCATAATTCTTTTCTCCGAATAATTCACGCTCTAGACGCATCATCATAACTTTGAGCTCCATAAATGTCTTTCGATTAGATCGTAAGATTTCGGATTCTTCGGCGTTGTCGATCTTTCTAGAGAAATCGTTATCCATGAGTGTTGATCCAATCGTGAAGTGCATCTTGTCGAGCAATTTTTCGTATTCTGTCATTTTGACTCCTGATTAATAGTGTTACACTATTAATTTAATTCATTTTCAGGAGTATTTGTACAGATGTGCTTATTCTGTCTCGAGATTAACTAAAATTTTGATCATCTCTATCTTAGGCGGCAGTTTTATACCCTGTTTCGTAAGACACGCAGTAAGTATTTTGACTCTTAATTCTAGATTGTCCCAATTTGTTCCCCATTGCCACGCTAAAGAATCTTGTATCTCCGATACTTTTCTAGACATTATGTTATATTCGTCGTTTATCATTTTTAACTGACTATTGGCTTGAAGTTCATCAACGTATTCGTCAACTTGGATGCCGATATGTAACAATCTGCTCCATTGCTGGAGCTCATACAAGCTTCTGGCCTCCAAGAACCACGTCTGCCGCCTAGCTATTTCGATTGCTGTAAGTTCTTGGAATGACAATCGGTCTGGATGACATTTCTTCGCTATCCCCTTCCATAATCTCTTCGCCCATTCAGGAGCTTCGGGTCCATCGTTAATTTCTGGAGGCTCAAAATTCGTTTCAGATTGGTGTTCATTCGTGGAACTCTCAGTTTTATTCGAATTTGATTGGGCGCTTTCTTCGTATAAAGAAAGATCCGTCGAAGATTGTCCGCCTTTATTTGGTGCGGATTTTTCTTGACGGATCATGTCAATGACTTCTTCAATTTCTGATATATACTCTGTTTGAATTTCTGATAGCTCTTTATGGACTATTATGACAGATTCAATCATTTTTGAAACTTCTAAAAGTCTTCGCTTTTGTCGTTTCGTAAGTGGCATTAAGATCTCCTATTCGAAGAGACCTTTAACCTCCTCGGCTTTTTCGAACTCTTCTTCTGTAAAGTTTTCACTCGACTGGTGCGCCTCTAACTCTTCCAATAACTTTGCCACCCAATGTTCGAACTGGCTATTGTAATTAGGGGTGATCCCTAGTAATCCTTCTGTAGTTTCTGTAACTTCGATTTGTCTTAGATTGTCGACTACGTCAGTTCCTGTAAGAAGTGCAAGTTGCAAAGTCTTTGCGATTGTTGAGATGACTGAGTCATCGAATTTGAATGTTTTGTCGCTCATTTATTCCTCCGGTTCGAATGTTGCGAGCAATGGATACCCATTTTCTCTAAAGAATTGTACCACACGATTGCATTTTGTTTCGGCTATCTCTTTGGATAACCCGCCTTGCGCGATGCCTTTGCCTTTTTCATGGACATGTATCATGATTTGATATGCAGCTTGCGCATCTCTACGAAAGAAATGCATCAGCGAAAATACTACCAAGTCCATAGGCGTGTAGTCGTCGTTATGGTAGACAACTTTGTATTTTTTCGGCGGTTTCACTTTGTTCTTTGCTTTCTCTTTATCTAAGAGATCTACGCCAGAACCGCCATCTTTATTCGTCTTCTTCTTTTCCGCCACGTTTCCTCCTAGTCTTCAATGCTTCTTTCATTATGTTGATAGAGTTTTCCAATCTAACGATATAGTCGGCTCCGATAAATACCTCGTGCACCCATCGTTGGATTTCTGGATGGTCTTCTGGATGAAGCCTGATGGCCTCCAACAGATTTGTTTCTTGTAATTTTAGAACCTTTACTGTTTCCTCGACAGACACGATCTTCTTTTTCATTTCTTCCCTTTGTTTCTTATTCATCAATCACCTCTAGAGTGTCTCGATGTGAAACACGAACCAACACGCCTTTGTCGTTGGTATAGTCCACAAGAACCCCATCGTACTTGCAAAAGGCTACGATAGTACCTTCACCCAATCGAACATGTTTCACTCGAGACCCTATTCTCACTTTTGTACCTCAGGCACCCAATGCGTGGATCTACCATCATCAGTCTTTTCTTTGATCACGGGATTGCCTTCGGGATCTTGTTTCTGTCCGTACACAACCATCTTCTGTGTGTATGATCCGGGTTGGTCATCGAACGACTGATACGATGCAATTGTGGCACCACCTGATTCGTATGACGTACGCATCACTCGTTTAATTGCTTCGTTAAGATCGGCGAACTCTACATCTGTGATATCTTTCACTTTTCTTTTTGGCGAGATCTTCGCAAGCCACAATGAATCAGCTTTGATATAGTTGCCTACGCCACAGACGAGAGATTGTTTCATCAGTGCTTTTGCGATAGACCATTCGGGCTTTTTCATCAAAGCTTCTTTGAACACATGTGTTGGCACGTCTTGTGCGAGCATATCTGGACCAAGGGTCTTTAATTTCTTCAGCATCTCGTGTTTGCCTTTCACAAACTTCAGCGTACCAAAGTTTCGCATGTCATTGAAATGAATGTAAGTTCCATCACTGAAATCAAATCGTATGCGAGCGTACTTGCCACCATCTGTATTCCAATAACCTGTCATGCCAAGCGTCGACCAGATGTAAGATTCTTCCGAACATAGCGCAAAGATAAACTTTCCGTGACAGCCAGCTCCTACGACTCTGATAGGCAGTGATGCCTTGAAATCATCGATGCCACCTGGAGCTTCTTTTGTGTATCGTCCAGATAGGATCTCTATGTTAGTGATTGTTTTGTTTGTCATTGCACGAGCAAGACCTTCTGCTGTGCGTTTTACTTCAGGACCTTCAGGCAAAATTACCTCCGTATATTGTTTTGTGTGTATAGTACAATTATATACAGAAGCTGAAAACTTTACAAAACATAAAAGAAGGAGGAGATTGCTAACTGCCAGATGAGGTTCGTTGTCCTATCGCATAGGACGATAATTAAGTATGGTGTCACCTGCAATTCTCACAATTCTAATTATGTTGTTCATTACATAAAGAACTTAAGAATTCCCATTAATCCAGCCATCATAATTTGCACCACCGCAAACATCGTGATCGCCTTCGTCTTGAAAAGCTCATGTGCTTTCACCATATCTTGCATCTCTTTGAGCTGCGTAGGTGATGCGACTTCGTCGATCCTTTCTTTCCAAGCTGAAAGTTCTTTTACTTTATCTTCTTTTGCTTTTAATTCAGCTATCTCCGATTTGAGATCGCCAATCTGGACTTTAAGTCCTTCTATGCCTTTGGCAAGCGTTTCTAATTCTTTCAATACGAGACGAGAGTATTCGCCCCAACCATTATTATCACCGGTCATCGTAGGTCTCCGTAAATATGCGCACTTTTGGAACCCACTCTAAATTAACATAAACTCAACAAATAAGTATGGGAAACTTTAAGATAAACCTCGTATTTCTCGATACGAGGCGATCGCAACTGGCCATAACTCTTCTACGATTGAGAGACACCCACGCGCAACTTGTTGAATCTCCCACTGCGCACCATCGTGTGTTCTGAGCTCTATAAATTTAATTAAATTATTGAGGTTTACTGTCCCGTAATATTCGGTGTACAGATTTTGTGGAAGCACACCTCTTGCTTGTTCGCGGCATACGCCTTTACTCATTAGATCGTTGTATAAACTAACAGACTGACGATGATGAGTTCTAACCACAGCGCTAGCATAATTGGGTCCGCCATCTTCGAAGTAACCCATGATTGGATCGAGTTCATCGACATTAGAAGCTTGTCGGTTAGACTTATGCTGGGTACGAAATGTTTTGGGTTCGTAGAACTGTAAGTTTTCTTCGGTATATCTTCTTGAGATTTCATTGTAGCTCCAAGTACGATGGCGATGATGTTGTGAACGAATGAATAAGGGAACCTTGAAACGAAATGTTACTAGACAATGCTCTAACGTAGAAGTGTGTCTGTGCTTGATTAAATACTTGATAAGCTTTTTGTCTTTTGCATCAAGCTCTTCTTTATGTTTTCCAAACGACACACGCGCACTATTAACGATCGAAAGATCTGAGCCCATGTGTTCTACGTATTCTACTTTGCCTACGTCATCGCCGTATAGATAGATTGGTTGCATGCTCACTCCTTCACCTTTCTTGGTAGCGTTATATCATGAATCTTCTTGGCCGTTCTTTTCATACCAAGAAGATTGAATACTTCCATCATTGGGTGACCAACGATGTTATGGAATGAATACCTAAACCTTTTCATATTGTCTCCTTTCTAGCATTATACTCAATGGCCTAGTAATTTTTAATAAGTATTTCGGTAGCAAGGCAACCTTCTTTGTCTTTACGACCAGACGTATATTTGTGGCCCATGTACATGTGCATTGTCCAATCGTCGTTAAACTTGTCGCCAAACCATCCACCTTGCGAATGTGACCTTCCTCGAGGAGTGAAGACCCACTTGATTTGTTCGCCTTCATGGTGTTCTCTATTCGAAAGCGCCGCGTATCCACCGAGTCTGTGGACATCTTTCATGAAATCGCACAGTTGTTCTTGACAAGTGTCGTCAAATTCGCCTGCAGCACGATAATTTTCATGTGAAAGCCTATACGGTGGATCTGCGTACATCCAAACTCCTTTGTCAACCCATTTTGCTGTGTCTTCATACGATTCTTTCGTAATTACGCATGATTTTAAGAACTCAATGAAATCAAGCTCTTCCACTTCGAGCTTTTCGAACCACGACTTCTTCCACCACATGTTTCCCGCGGATGTTCCGTATCTGCCGGGATACTTTTTTGATTGACCCCAGAACCCATTAAAATTAATTCGCATCATAAACATCAACAATGCGCTTTCTTCCACTTCATTCGAAAAGTCACGATCCCAATACTTCTGTCGCAGTTCATAATAGTATTCTTTGCGCTCCGGAGAGATCTGAGGTTTCGGTGGAGGCGTGATTGCAAGGTATGGTTGTAAGAACTTACGTCCCCACTTCTGATACTCGGCTGTGTGATTCATCATCACGTGATATAACTGATTTAATTCATCGTTTAAATCGTTAATCACAATGGGAAGCTCTGGATATAGTTGTCTGATCCAGTATGCCACCTGTGTGGAACCTGCGAACATGTCGACAAACATCTTTGGTTCTTGCACTAAGAAGCCCGATAACTCATATTTCTTGAGCATTCGGGCTTTCGAGCCTGCGTATTTAAACGGTGGCTTCTTGGGTGTTTCCATTTTCTTTGTATCTAGAGATACGGGTACATCGATAATCATATAAGTCTCCTACTATAGAGACATTATACATAGATCATCTAATTTGATTAGGGCATAGTCCAACGAATCATCGATGGATTCGGCTCATCACCAATGAATACTCTTTCAAATGCAGACTTTGTCAACCAGTTGTCGAAATCCATATCGCCATCTTGGGCTATTTCCAACATGGAGTTTCGGATGAACTGATGTTCTGCAGGTTCCATCACGTGATACACTTGATCTCCGTTTTCCAACATTTCACACATCATTGCTAGTTCTTCTTTGAATTCAGCGAATCCATCTACATCCAAGATTTCTTTAAGGGTGCCGGCAGGAATAAACGTATCACCTTGTAATGCACTTTCTGGCAATTTGTCAAATGCCGGTACTTGGTCAAGGGCTTCTCGTAAAAGCCTTCTTAATTTTCTTCTATCCATAACTTATTTATTTCATCCTTTGCATTACAGTAGCTGATAAAGCAGAATACACATCAGGAAGTTCTTCTTTCATTCGTTCTAGAAATAAGAATCCTTGGTCAGGGTTCTCCTCGAAGTATCCGCCAACTGTAAGACCAATATTTCTTCCAGTTTGGACATTCTTCATTCCAAGTCCGGCTTCGACAGTTCCGGGAACAGTGACTGAGATACTTTGCTCACCCTCATCACGACCTGATGTGACTAAACCAACCGAGGGATCGTCTGTATGTTGCGCATAAGGGTTCTCCATCGACATCAAGATACTTCTCGCATCAAAGTTTTCCAAAGTGATATGCCAATGATACTTCTTAAGTTGAGGATCTACTTCCTTCAATGTTTCGATAAGATCCGGACCAGTGTATGGTTTTGCTTTGCGTCTTTCGTTGATACTAGTATTCTTCTTTCCAAAAGCTAGATGATTCCATTCTTTTAGTAAATTACTCATTTTATTTCTCCTAATAGTTTTTGTATATTTAGGCCGCCACAATCGATCTTTTTCTTAGAGCAATGAAAATGATTCATAAACCCTTTAAACTTACCTGAAGCGGCGATTTTATCGTAAGCCCATTGTTCGGCTGGTGCCTCGAGAGGAACACCACAACCTTCGTGGATTGCTTTCCACAATGCTTTAAGAGCATTGATTTGTTCGGGATAGAACCAAGTGAAAGGATCAAGCTCTTTGTTTTGTGCCAATGCACCTTCCATCATTGGTCGTTCCTTGCCTACATTCCTTTTGTACCAAGATTGATATTTCGGATAGTATGCATTACTTATCTCTACACCTACAGACGAATGATTCACATTGCGATTCCCAGCATGCCAACAAGCATCGTTGATGTCGTGAAGTTGAATGATTGTTCCATCATTGTCGATACAGAAGTGTACGGACACATTGCGTTGTTTTAGAACCTTCGCACATGATGTGCTATTCAAACATACATCCCAATGATTAACAAAAGAACGTATGGTTCGTTTCTTAGAGTACGGAGTCAAGCCTTTCGATATAGCATACGGGAAACCCGCATCCTTAAATGTGTGTACTTTGTCAGCGGGCCAATCGATACGAATGGGTTGGTCTTTATACCAAAGCACATCTGAATCATTCGGGTTCCATTCGGGTCCTACGAAAGGATGCTCGGCTTCCATCTTCGCGACTAGTCTACGATAAGTTGTAGGACCACACATGCCATCTGCAGATAACCTGTATTCTCGTTGGAATGCTCGGATCGCATTCTGCAGCTTTCGATCGAACATAGTATGGCCGGGCAAGAACCATGACGGTTCCCATCCTAATTTCGCTGCGCTTGCCTCGTTATAGAAGTCTTTGTCTACTGCCATGTCTATTTCCGTCTATTTTTTTCGTCTAACGTAAGGAACAAAATCATCTTGGTATTTGTGCCCTTTCGGAAGAGCATATAGCTCTCGTGTTTCTTTTGGGGTCATCCAATCAGGTTTCGAATGATCATGATCTAGATCGTTCTTTGGGTGCCAGTCTCCATAGAAAGAATCAATGGTTTCTGAACCAACCAACTCAAACAGAGCTCTGTCGAACAGATCGTGATCATGCTTCTTTTCGAAGGCTACATCTTGTGAGATGTCATCTCGAGGAAAAGCCTCCTTAACTTGGCCCTCTATGAACTTGTAATCCAAGCCATTCCATCCCTCCCAGTATTCTAAAACATTAATAATGGCCCATTGATACCATTCGTACATCTCCATCCAATCTGGATGAATGTCACCATATTCGTTCTCGTAATGTTCATGTTCTAAAATGACTTTTTGAATAATTTTCCGGAGTTGATTTCCTGATAAATTCATCTGCATGCTCCACTAGCTGCTTATCGATTCAACCGGTTGTATTCTTGGATGCCAGCTTCGATAGATCTTTGGCCCAAAGCGCGAGCTTCTGCTTCTGAAAGTCCTTGTTGCATGGCAATGATCGTTCCTTCTAGGAGGTGATCAGAATAGTCAGCTTGTACGCTGCCAGAACCCCAGCCTAATTTCATGGCTTCGTTGATTACTCTTCTCAGTGTTTTTCTTAATTGTCGTTTGTTCATTAGATTACTCCATCTTGTCTGAGGATTCTGAAGACTTCATCGAAGTAATTGCTCATTGGGTCTTCTCCTTCTAACGAAAGTAATTGGTGTAGTCCCGTCATGAACGCCCAACAGTAGGACTTTATTGATTTCTTTCTATTCGATTTAGCATAGTCCATAACGAACTCTCCACCAAAAAATTCAGGGTCTCGACCATCAGGCATTTCCCTTCCTCTCATTACGTAACCAGCGGTGTTAGCAATATATTCCATTGCTTTTGTTACAGATGGTTCGTCTCTTTGGCCTTTTCCGAATCTAGCAGATAAGTGTTTGATGTGACTCCATATCGAATACGTCTTGTCACCGAATGGGTCGCCAGCTTTTGCTTCTAAAATAGTCGATCGGATTGCTTTTCGCAATTGTGATTCTGTTAGTCTCATTTTATTCTCCTTTTGCAGTAAACCGGTTCTCGCTCGTTGTTGAAGAAGATACACGTACGTTTCATATTGATTTGCATGTCCCTGCAAAAGATCATCCAAACCGAGAGACATGCCAAGAGACTCAAACTGCCGATATATTGCTTCGATAAACTCGACATAATATTTCATAACTATTAGACCATTCGCAGCAATCGTTTCAGCATCTTGATTTGCAGATGCAGGTTGCTGTGCGAGAAGACCGGCTGCCATCGATAATGACGAAACAGGATCGGCCAGTGTTTCATCACCAGTCAATCCTATTCCTTTTTCTACGATGCCGTCTAGATCTTCGTCTAACTGAGTGTAGATCTCGCCATATAAATTAACGTGATCGCCACTGAACCCTGTTCCTTTTGTGACATGATGTGCAGCATGAAACCATGCAATCATTGCACGATGCATACCAATCCATTGTCGGAATATGTGTTCCATAGACTTTCTCCAAAATAAACTCCATTCTAATTATACAGAAGAAGTCTATTTTGTTTCGGGTTCTACGAAATTGATAGACACATCAACTTTAATGTCTAGAGTTGGAACTCCAATTTTGTCAGAAATACCAATTTCGATTGCTCTTTCAGGTTCTACGAACCAGTCGGCACGTCCGCGCTTGTTGATCTTCTTGTGAAACCACTTCGCTGTTTTACCAGTATTTTCTGCAAGAATCTGGTAGATCTTTTCATTCAAACGTTTCGTTTCATCTGCGCTTGCTTGGATCTCAGAGTTTTTGCCCCAAGCACCTGAACTCACATCGTGAATCATCAATGTAGCGTCTTCTGAGATATATCGCATTCCTTTCGCTCCACACGAAGCAAGAATAACACCACACGACATGGCCTTGCCCTCTACGATAGTCGCAACAGGTACCTTAGAAGATTTAATCGCAGCAATCATAGACATAAGCGAATATACTTGACCTCCATAAGAATCGATGATCACGGGAATGACAGGCTGTCCAGTGTTTTGAGCTACTCCCATTTTTGCAGCAAAGTCGGCCGCGGCTTCCTCGGTGAAATCATTTACTCGAATCATAACGGGAGAGTGTTTTAATTCGATGTCTTTGATAAGTGGTGATACTTTAGTTGTCCAGTGCATATATGCTCCTTTGGGTTAGTTATTGTGTAGTAGTGTTGTATTATTACTATACTCTGTTCAGCCAGATTTTACAAAAAACGACGACTCGTAAGAGCCGCCGTTAGGAGTAAAAACTTTAATTTATTTTTCAGATTATCCGCATTTACCATGTCCGCACGATTTACACGTGACACACCCTTCTTGATACACAAGTGATCCTTCTGCACCACAGGATGGACAAGTCTTGTCAACTTCTGTACCGTCCACGATATAATTTTTCAAACACCGTGCAATCACTTTAGAAAACGAGAATAGATCAGCCTCACGATCTTTTTGCATCTGTTCTACCAGATACTGTACAGGTACGCCATGACGCAGAGCCAAAGAAATAGTTCGAGTGTATCCTGCATGATTTGCATTAGCAAAGACGGATACGACATCTTTGATATTAAGCGTGTCTTCAGTGTCGCCAATCGAGAGGTCGTATTTTGAATTAGTCGTCTTGAACGCTCTCTTAGTAAGAGTGCCATTTTTAATTCTCCGTGGAAGTTCGATCATCTCAGCTTCCCCTCCGATTACTTCGTAGGGTTTGCCATCCATCAAGCCAACGAGTACAACCCATTTTTGGCCTTTGACAGAAGTATGAAATATGTCACAGTCGAGTGTTTCGGGTCTTTTCGGCGCATGTCTTTCGCCAAATGTCTCTTCTTTCTTGTCATCGGTAGATACGAGGACACCAGAACGTGAACCATCTCGATAAACAGTCACACCTTTGCATCCTAATTCCCAGCCGAGCATGTAGATGTCTTTTACTGTGTCAACATCGATGTCATTTGGAAGATTCGTTGTATTCGAGATAGCATGACAGATCCACTTTTGCGCAACTGATTGAAGCTTGACTTTTGCGCGCCAGTCGATTTCGTTTGCAGTACCACCGTGATATGGGGAGTGTTCGATGGCTGTATCTACTTCCTCGTCAGAAACGTGGTTCACGGCCATCCATTCTTTGAACTTGTGATGATACACGTTGAACTCTGTCCATTCGTCCCCAAGGTCATCTACGAACATTACCTCTTCACCATTGACAGCTTTCTTACGACGCTTGTAGTATAACATGAAAGCAGGTTCGATACCTGACGTAGTTTGAGTAAGACACGAAACTGAGCCTGCAGGCGCTGTCGTTGTGTTCGCAATGTTGCGACGGCCGTATTGCCTATAGTCAGCTTGGACAGGATCTACAAGTTCGTTGACAACACGGCTGATAAATGGGTGGCCTTCTTCTTTGGATGCATCGAAGATTGGGAATGCTCCTCGTTCTTTTGCAAGCTGGATAGACTCTTCGTAAGAAGCGAGAGATAACCACTTATAGATCTCTTCAACTGTTTCGATTGAATCGTCATCTCCATAGGTTTGGCCTAACATAGCAATCGTATCTCCAAGGCCTGTGACGCCTAATCCTGTTCTTCTACCATTGACAGCCACCTGTCTTATCGTATGCCACAGATTGCGTTCGTAGTATTTGGTCTCATCGGTCTCTGGATCGTTGTCGATTTTCGCAAGGATCTTATCGATTTGTTCGATTTCAATGTCGATCATGTCATCCATCAATCGTTGTGCTTTTCTAGACATGATACGGAACTTGCCCCAATCGAAGGAGGCCTTGTCTGTCCATGCATTGTCTACGAAAGAAGTGAGGTTCATTAACATAAGTCGGCATGAATCGTATGGAGAAAGAATAATCTCTCCGCACGGGTTGGTCGAAACAGAACCAAATCCTTGATCTGCATACGCATCCGACGGTGTCATCCGTGTAGCTGTATCCCAGAAAAGAACACCCGGCTCCGCCGATGCATGTGCACCTTCGATGAGTTCGTTCCAAACTTCGGTAGCATCAGCAGTGTTCTTAATCTCAGGATTATCAGAATCAACAGGCCACCGTTGTTCGTAGGCATCGTTATTCTTCACAGCAAACATAAACTCATCGGAGACTCGTACTGAGATGTTCGCACCTGTCACTTTTGTGAGATCTCTTTTGATCTTGATGAACTCCATCACTTGTGGGTGATGCACCGAGATAGAAAGCATCAGGGCACCACGGCGACCACCTTGCGCAACCTCTCGACATGAATTAGAGAATCTATCCATAAAGACTTCGATACCATCGGTAGTCTTAGCAGCATTAGAAGTAGACATACCTTTTGGCCGAATCGTGGAGATGTCGAATCCAACGCCACCTCTTCGCTTCATAATCTGTACTTGTTCTTGATCTGTTTTCAAGATACCACCATAGGAGTCTTCGGGAGCCTCGATCACAAAACAGTTGGAGATAGACTGGATCTTAGCTTCGTTGCCGATACCAGACATGGGTGAACCTTGAGGAACAACGTATCTAAAACCTTGGAACAGGCTGTAGATTTCATGACGATCCATTGAATTAGGATATTTTGATTCGATTCTGGCGAACTCATCGGCCAATCGTTTGTGCATATCATCTGGCGTAAGCTCCAGATAATTTCCATCTTCATCTTGCAGTGCATACTTGCCTGCGAATACAGAGGCGGCTAGAGAATCTCCACCGAAATACTCTAGTGAGGCCTCGAACACATCGTCATACGTGTACTTACTCATTGTCTAGCTCCTTCTTAGCTTTTTGGACTTCATTCCATGTCTTCTTCATTATATTTTTTGGATCCATATCTGCAACTTCTTGCATGTCCATCTTAGCGAACTTAGACCTTGCGGTGTCTATCTTCACGTGGAACTGCATTCCATCACGACCGGATCGATTCTTTGCAACAAATAACCTTCCATAACCTTTGTCTTTCTCTTCGGGTTTACGAGAGAGACCGAGAACGAAATCACTCACCTGTGCTTTACCATAGGCTTCGCCCATGTTTTCAAGTCCTACCATATCTGCGTTGGCACCCGCACGGTTTGATTGAGAAGCTGTCCAAACAGGTACGTTGAAGTCACCCGCTAGTTGTCGTAGCTCTTCGTAGATTAACATAAGTTCGTGCCTTAACGCTTCATACGCTTTAGTGGATCGCATCACATCTGCATAGTCGATAATGACGAGTGAAGGAATATGTCCTCGAAACTTAAGTTTTTCAAGATGATTCCGAATGGTATTCACAGATGCGGTCCTCGTGGGGTAGTACTTGATGATAAGATTACCCATTTCGTTGTCTTCGTAAAAATCTTTAACTCGATCTTTATTTTCAATAAGATCATTCACCGATATATTCGTAAGATTCGCATCATATCGTTTACCGACCAACACTTCGCTCAATTCGAACGTGTAATGAACTACAGTTCTTCCTTGTTTCAAGGCAGCCGCACCTACTTGTACGAGCCAGTGTGATTTACCACAACCAGTTGGAGCAACGACCACCCCAAGTTCACCACGACCTAGTCCGCCATCTAGAATGTCTTTCGCATCTAAGAAATCTAATCCAGTTGGAGTCGTAATTCTTTGAATCTCTTGGAAACGAGCCTCAATGTCTTCAAAGAAATCGTGACCTACGGAATGAGGCATGCCAACAGATACTGCTTTCTTCATAAGATCTACGACTGATTCGAACTTGTCACCTTGTACCAATTCAACAGCGGTGGTCAACGCATCTTTGAATGCTTGACGTTTACAAAAGTCAAGTGCTTTGTCCTTCACGTAAGGAAGATCTTCTGGATGAGGGTTGCCTCGCATGCGATGAATAAACTGTACGATTTGATTTCTTAAAATACCATCGCTTCCTTCACCGGTTAATTCTGATCCAACCATTTGGATGAGAAGTTGCATTGTGGGAAAACAACGATAGTTGTCGAAGTATTCGAAATATTTTTCGCACAAGTATTGAAGATACTTAAGTTCAAAATAATGAGGACGCATCACTTCGTGCATCTGCTGTGCCCAATCTTTATCGATTGCAAGACCTTGGAAGATCTTCTCTTGGAAAGCTTTCCCGTATTGTTGAAACAACGCGGGACCCGTCTCCTTGATTGCTAGGTTTGACATTTTTACTCCTGTTCTATTGATGATAAGCGAAGCCAGACTAAGTCAGCATTGATATGGCCCGGGACGTGTAGTCCTTCTTGTACCATAGTCTTGATAAACTGAAATTTATTCCGGCCTACTTGTGCATTATCATATCGGTAATTCAGTTGTTTTACATGCTCGGCACTGAGATTACTGATGTCCAGATACATGAGTCGCCAGTTGAGTTTGGCTGTATCGGGTTCGGCGAGGATCGATTCGTATAATTTCATTTTCTTTTGACTATTCCTTAACTTGCATTCTGTAAGTATGTCGTCAATTGAAACAAATGACTCTTCGCCAAGTTGCGGGAATTTGCGTGCCAGAGTTTTGAAACCAACGCCTTTGATACCATTGATACGATCCGATTTATCTCCGATAAATGCACGAGCTGTTACAAAGTTTTCTGGAGTGATACCGTATTTGGCTACGACATCTTCGTGAGTTATTGTCTTCTTTGCGTTGTACTGAATAACACCAGGGCGAAGCAATTGATGCATGTCTTGGTCAGCAGAACAGATAACAATTTGTCTTTCGTCGTCTCGCAAACGGTGCCTGCAGAACCAACCAATAAGATCGTCGGCCTCGCAGTCATCCACATACATTTGTTTGATAGGAAGTTGTTCGAGCATCCGACATGCCAACGCAACCTGCCACATAAAGTTTTCTGGCGAGTCCAGATCCTTCTTGTACAGTTCTGATCGGTTGAGCCGAAGTGGTTTACGACCTGCTTTGTAAGTCGGCAGGAGATCACGTCTTCGTTTGGCTCCGCCGCCCTCCCAGCATACAATAATTTCGGATGGTCGATGGGTGTCGGCAAGGACGCCAAGTGATTTGATAAAGCCAGTGGCACCACCGATGGGTTCGCCATTAGATGAAAGTGAAGGATTTACAATGTAGTTCTTGGCAAAGATGTTGTAAGCATCGATAAGAAGTACTGGTCCGCGTGTTGTCATAGAGACTCCTGTGTGTGAAAATGAAAAGAGGGTACACTAGCATTATACCGGTGTACCCTCAGGTTTTACAACCTTTCCTAACCAAAGGATTACAAATCTTGGAATGCGTCGTCAGGCCCGGTCAAGTCCATAGCAATCTGTCTCACTTCTTCGTATGACTCGGGATTGATTTCTGCTGCATCCTCTAAAGCTCTACCCATGTACTCGGCATAACACGTGTTGAATACCTTCATACAATAGGTGTTCCACTGAGGACTTTTGTAGATTTGATTGAACTCAGGTTTGTAGAACTTCTTCTCTTCGATGATTTCGCCTGTATCCTTCTTGATAAGACATATCGTCTTCCACGCACCAGTGCCAGACAGTTCAACTGCAAGGTCATCATCGTAGTCAACAGGTCCGTTATCTGCACAGTACTTGCGAAGAAGGTCGAAGACATATTCGTGTTCTACGATACCTTTGCCAAAGTGAATCTCAAACTCACAACGACGGAATGGCGCAGCTACTTTATTCTTAATAGTCTTCGCAATAACCCTGATGCCAATGGGCGATCCTTGTTTGTCGAGGATTTGCTTGCCTGAGTCCAGTTTGATTCGTACAGATGAGTGAAAAGGGATTGCCTTACCTCCGGGTGTAGTAGTAGGATCTCCATACATAACTCCAATTTTTGTTCTGATTTGATTGAGACAGATAAGAAGCACTTTCTCATTTGCGATCAGTCCCGTGATCTTTCGCATACCTTTTGAGATAACACGAGCATTCAAGCCAATCGTCATCTTATCGTAATCACCTAAGAGTTCATCCTTGGGCGAGGTTGCCGCCACAGAATCCCAGATGATGGTGATCGGAACATCTTTGTCAAGTTCCTTCGCTCTAAGTATAGTCTTCTCGGCAATTGATAATACTTCTTCTGTGCAATGTGTGTCGACATATACGAATCGTTGAGTGATGTCGACTCCGAGTAACTGAAGGTTCTCTACAGACGTTGCATTCTCTGTATCGATATATACCACGATACCACCGCTTTCTTGTGTAGCCTTACACACCTGAATCGCTATGTGGGATTTGCCAATAGACGGTGGGCCGAAGATTTCCACAATGCGACCTTCTGGAAGACCGCCACCAGGTCGACCTGCTACGATATAGTCAAGTTGGTCTGAGCCAGTGCTAATCCATCTATTGACGTGGGTGGGCGAATCTTCTACTGCGAGGTTGTACGCTACACGAGAACCATGTTCTTTGTTCAAGGCACTAATCAATGAACTCGTAAAGTCACCGGTACCTGACGATGCTTTAGTCTTTGTTGTTTTCTTTTTCTTAGCCATTATAGCCTCCTTTGGTTATGTATATAACGTACTCGGAGGCGGTTGGTTTTACAAAATTAATTACGAAAGAATCTAAAAATATGATGCAGCTTTTTGAATCAATGACCAACATTCAGGACAGCTGCAACTTAAAGGTGCACCGAGCATGACGCCGGCTGCGCCTGCTTCTTCTTCACACATGGTGTACAAGTCTTGCATCAAGTACATCTGTTCTTCTTCGTCTGTCTCGCTCATGATTGCACTATACAGATTTGGATCGAGCGTGCAAGTGAACTCTCCACCATTTTCGTAATCCTCGAAGGTGACCGTGACTGGGCCGCCTGCCATCTCTCGGATGAGTCCACGACGCTTGAGTCGTGAATACTCTTCCCGAATAATTCTTTTGAGTTGTCTTTTAGTAAGTCGCATTGATTTCTCCTAAGTAAGATGGCCCTCTTGGCCGTCGTCCATTCCTTTTTGGTGGGCTTCATATTCAACATCATTTATTCCTGCTTCGATATAGGACCAAGTCTCAGGGTCAAGTGTGCATCCAGCGTCTTCAAGGACACTTGCGAGGAACTCCATCAATCCTTGGCCAGAACTAGTCATGCCACTG
>Ga0255759_10000273_pt1 | contig 46672 bp, 42 predicted proteins | sample 101ome_20_FD_179959 | JGI IMG/M metagenome (GOLD analysis project Ga0255759, IMG submission 179959) | Coastal salt marsh microbial communities from the Groves Creek Marsh, Skidaway Island, Georgia - 101404AT metaG (version 2) | ecosystem: Environmental > Aquatic > Marine > Intertidal zone >... | reverse complement strand
ACAGAAAGGCTGCTTATGACTCAGGTGATTATGAGGGTCTTAGCCATGACCTTTTGGCAATTGACCAAGAGCTTTGTCCACAAGACTTACTAGAAGCTGCTCAACAATCATGGGATGAAGCAGTTGAGCTTGGTACAAAAAATGGATATCGTAATGCCCAAGCAACTGTTTTAGCTCCAACCGGAACCATTGGTCTTCTTATGGACTGTGACACAACAGGTGTTGAACCAGACTTTGCTCTCATGAAGTTTAAAAAACTAGCTGGGGGTGGCTATATGAAGATTGCAAACCAATCTATTGGCCCTGCGCTTAAAGCTCTTGGCTATGACAACACTGAAGTCACTGACATTATAAATTATGTTATTGGCTCCATGTCATTAGAAAACTCACCATATATTAATAAAGCATCTTTAATCGAAAAAGGACTAACAGAAACTGATGTTGCAAATATTGAAGCCGCACTACCGGGAGCTTTTGAGATACAGCATGCCTTTAATGTATTTGTTCTTGGTGAGGAAACTCTTAAAAATCTTGGAATATCGGAAGAAGAATACACCTCTTTTGATTTCAACTTACTAGAAAGCCTCGGATTTTCTAGAAGTGAAATTGCACAAGCTAATAAAGACATTTGTGGAACACAAAAGATTGAAGGAGCTCCACATCTCAAAGAGGAACACCTAGAAGTTTTTGATTGCGCAAACAAATGTGGAAAAGATGGTGAACGATTCATTCACTACATGGGACATGTAAGAATGATGGCAGCTGCACAACCATTTATATCTGGTGCAATTTCAAAAACAGTAAATATGCCTAACGAAGCAACAGTACAAGATATCGAGGATTGCTATTTTGAATCTGCAAAAATTGGTGTAAAAGCTATTGCTATCTACAGAGATGGCTCAAAAGCTTCTCAACCACTTTCTGCATCTTCAGATGATGGTGACTCTGAAGAAAGCGATCCAGAAGTGAATAAAATCCTTGAAGAAGAAGCAATGCTTATACAAGGAAATTTTGCTCCAGGAACAAGTCCCACAAGAGCCTATGCAGGAGTCAATAGACCACGTTTTCTACTTCCAGAGAGAAGACAGGGTTGGACACAGGAAGCTCGAGTTGCAGGACACAAAGTGTACTTAAGAACTGGTGAGTATCCTGACGGAACACTCGGTGAAGTTTTTATAGATATTGCTAAAGAGGGAGCAACTCTCAAAGGTGTGTTAGGTTGCTTTGCAATTGCTGTCTCAAAAGGGCTTCAGTATGGTGTCCCATTGGAAGAATTTGTTGATACATTTACATTCCAAACTTTTGAACCAAGAGGAATGGTTGAGGGGCATGAAAACATTAAGATGAGTAACTCAATTATTGACTATGTCTTTAGAGCACTTGGGCTTGAATACCTAAATAGAACTGATATTGTACAGGTTCCACCAAAAGAGGTTAAAGAGCCTGTTGTGACTGAAGATGTTCAAGTTATACAAAAAACTGAACCAGTAACTCCTGTTCAAAAAGCTGAACCAGTGTCACCCATACCAAAAACTGATACTGAGCAATCATTACAAACAGCTACTAACTCCGTAGATACTGTACAGGAAGTTCTTAGTGACATGATGGGAGATGCCCCTGCATGTGATGATTGTGGACATATAACAGTTAGAAACGGTTCTTGTTATAAGTGTTTAAACTGTGGTAACTCTTTAGGTTGTAGTTAAAAAAAATATACCTTAAAACTAAAATCTAAATATAATTGAAAATTCAGGGCGCTTAGCTCAGTCCGGCAGAGCGCTTCCCTTACAAGGAAGAAGTCACAGGTTCAAATCCTGTAGCGCCCACTCAAAATTTATCCAGTAAATTTAATTTTTCCTAAATAATTTTTTTAAAAAGAGCCAAAAATAATGATTTAAATATTCTTTATGTTTTTTAATAGAAAGCAATTTGCTTAAAATAAAAACTAACCTCATCATAATACGAATACTCAATTTAATTTTCTCTTTATTAATTCCATAATGTATGTATTTAATTAACAATCGATCTAATATTCTTGGATAATAATATGGCGAATCTACTCTACATCTAAAGTGATACTCGTGATTAAAGTTTTTGAAATTAAAAAATTTTGGATGGAACAATTTTGAATTAGATTCTTCAATTTTAAAACCTTTTTTCGATAAAACATCTCCGATTGCTACATCATCTGGTAAATTAAAACTCCAAATATTAGGTTCTTCTAATAATTTACTTACTGTATTTTTAGATAATAAAATTTCAGCTCCAGAGACCCATGAAATTTCTTTATCATTGAATTTATCAGTTAATTTTCTTCCTCTATATAAATGAGAGATAGAATTTGTTGAACAAAACTTATATAAAGCATCTAAATCAACATATGAACTTGTATTGGTTCTAAAAAGATAATCAAATTCAATATTTTTCTCAATATATTTAAATGCCAAATAGGTTTTTTCACTAATATCTTTGTAATCGTCTGATACTTCAAATATTAAATTTTTATCTAAATTGCTAAAAGATTCTCCACCACGATATGTGTAGATTTCTATATTGTTGTTTTCTTTTAAGAACCAAGTTCTTCTTTGGGTTTTTAAGTTTGAATTAGAAACTTTCGTATTTCCAGCCAAAACTAAAACTACTATCTTACAATTACCCATATAGTTAAAATAGTAATTGAAAAGTTTTATGAAATATATCAATAAATAATATATGTATTCGAAAGACCAATTTATTACAAGTTACAATATAGCAAGAAAATGTGATGTCATTTTTTCAGAAATTGTAACAACTGATCAGTTTTCAGAAATTTCAAGAAATATCGATTATAAGATTCTTAGTGAGGGTGAAAATTTTATTTTTTATCAGAACAATAAATTGGAATTATTTGATAACGCGGTAATATTTTCAAATACTATGATGATTGAGAACCTATTTTTCTACTTAAAAAATATAAAATATATAAAAAATATAAATCTTATCACTCACCAAACTGATTTGAGCATAAATAAAAAGCAATTTAATAATAGACCTAAATGCATTGACTATTGGTACACCCCAAATTTAAATTATAAGCACCAGAATCTTAAGCCAATACCATTGGGCTTAGCAAATGATTATTCTAAAAAAAATTTAACTATAGACCATATTGCAAATAAGTTAAACATAAAAGACAACAAAGATAAATTAACAAAAATATATGTAAATTTTGTACCAAATACAAATGAAAAAAAAAGAAACAACCTTATTGAGATTTTAAAAAATAGAAAAGATGTAACTTTTGATTTACCAAATTTAACTTTAGATGAATATAGAGATAAAATTTTTAACCATAAATATGTATTATGTCCGCCAGGAAATGGAATAGATACACATAGATTATGGGAAACTTTATATTTGGGTAGTACGCCTGTAATTGAAAAAATACCTGGTTACGAAAAATATTCAGAACTTCCAATAATTTTCTATGAAAATTTTAATGAAATAAACATAGAAATGTTAGAAGAAAAGTATTCTTCAATAAGAAACATGTCTAATGATTTTCTTAATATTGATTATTGGATGACATTAGTAAAAAAGAATCAAAATATGCTCAATAAAAGTAAAAAGACAACAATTATTACAAATGCAAAAATTGACTTCTTGTACCATAAAAAAAATAGATTTAAAAGACTTATTGAAAGTAAAATAAAAAAAATTACTTACCTAATAAAAAAAATTAATAAAAAGATCTCAAATGCTTAAAAAATATTTTTATAAAAATTTAAAAAATCTTCAAAATAAAAAATCGATTATTATTTATCATCACTTGGGACTAGGAGATCATATTATTTGTGCAGGTTTGGTTAATTATATTTCAAAAGATTTTGATTATATTTATTTACCAGTTTTTGAAAGAAATTATGCAAATGTAAAGTACTTATTTTCAGGCAATAAGAAAATAATTCTATTTGAAATTTCAAACATTGATGAAAAAAATGAAATTTTAAGCTTTGCAAAAAATAAAAAACTTAAAATTTTAAAAATCGGATTTGAATATGTAAAAAATCAATCATTTAATTTAGCTTTTTATAATCAATTAAAACTTGACTATAAAATTTCCTTTGATTATTTCGCACTTCCAATAGATACAAAAAAAGAAAACGAGCTAATTCAACATTTGTCTAAATTTTATAATGTTGATACATCAAAGAATTTTACTTTGATTCACTCTACTTCATCTAGAGCAACTCATCCATTAAGACGTAAAAAAACAAAAAATGAAATTTTTGTTGAGAAAGATAGTGATCTTTTTAAAAATATTTTTTTGTATAAAAAGTTAATACTTAAAGCATCTGAAATACACTGTATGAATAGTAGTTTTATACACATTGTTGAAAGAGTTCCTACAAATGCAAAACTTTTTTACCATGAAATAAGAGAACCTTCTAGTTTAAGCTTAACTAAAGATTGGAATGTTGTAGAGTATGAAAAACCAATAACATAATGAAAATTTTGATCTTAGTATTATCTTCAAACACTTATCCATCAAAAAGAAATAAAAATATTCAAAAAAAAACTTGGGCAAAAAATCTACCAAAAAATATTAAAGTAGTATTTTATAGTTCCGGCGCAAAAACAACATTCAGTAGAGATGAATTAGTTGTAGAAGCAAGTTCATCTTCATATGATATTGGTTATAAAAACTTTAAAGCATTTGAGTGGGTATTAAAAAATTTTGAGTTTGATTATTTGTACAGAACTAATACAAGTTCTTTCTTGAACTTATCAAACTTAGAGAAACATATCCAAAACATTCAAAATGCTAAATCTGATTTACTTTATAACGGAAAAATTTTAAATTTAACTAAGAGTGATACTAATAAAAAAATTAAATTTGTAAGTGGATCGGGTATTTTATTTAGTAAAAAATCAATTGAATTATTAACAAATAATCAAGAAGCTTTAAATCATAATGAGTGGGAAGATGTAGCAATAGGTCTTCTTGGGGAAGAACTGAAAATAGTTCCAACTGAGGGAAGTAGGTTTGATATTGAGGGAAATATTTTTAACCAAATCACACCATTAAATCAATATCACTATAGATGTCGGATTGATAATCATTATGGTTACCCGCGATTTTTAGAAACTATAGTAATGAGAGAATTAAACAGACGACACTTGGAAAATAAGGAGTATAATAAAAAATTTCTTTTATCAATTTATTTTGAAATTTGTAAATTTTTTTATATTGAAAATTTAACATGGAAATTGGTTTATAAGTTAAAACAATTTCTTAATTTATTTTTACCAAAAAAAATTTACAAAATTTTAAAAATAAAATTAAGAAATAAATTATTTCAATACTTTTTTAAGAAATAGTCTTTATACCACTCAATAGTTTTCTTGATTCCGTCATCAAATTTAATTTTACTTACAATTCCAAGATCACTTTGAATTTGTGACGAATCTAAATACTGATCAGGTATTTCTTTTTTACTGTCTATTTCATATATTGGTTCAACTACTTTTCCGTGAAAAGATTTTGAAATTGTTTCGTAAACTTGTATTACTGATTTGTAGTCTTCAGCAGCAAAATTGTATGACATTTTTACTCTTTTAGGATCTGAAACAAGGATATTCCCTACTTTAATATAAGCATCAGCAACATCTTCAACATAAACCCAGTCTCGTTTGAAACTTCCATCACTTCTTAATACTGGCTGTTTATTGTGATAAAACCAATTACATAAACCTGGGATTAATCTATCCCAATTAAAATCTCCACCTCCATATATATTTCCACAACGTAGAGAAGCAACTTCTAAATCGTAAGAAATGTAATAAGATTTTACCAACAAATCAGTTATTGATTTTGATATTTCATATGGATACACACCATCTAACTGATGTGTCTCTTTGTATGGTAATTCTTTAGATTCCCCATAAGCCTTGTCAGATGAAGCGACTACGGCAGGGATGTTAAACTTTCTACAGTTTTCTAGAATATTCCAAGTACCTTTTATATTTGAATCAAAAGTTTTTCTTGGATATAAATCTGCATGAATTACCTGTGTTTGAGCTGCTAGATGAATAACTAAATCAAATTGTTTTTTCTCAAACAAAGCATCGATTTTTTGCTCATTTGAAATATCCAGATATTCCAAATCTAACTCATCATATATTTCTTTAAACTTTAAAAGATCATCTTTAGAATTATCAATAGCAACACCAGTTAAATTAACATTATTAAGCAATAGCTTCTCTGCTACCCAACTACCAAGAAGACCAGTCGCACCAGTTAATAAAACATTGTTATAATTTAACTTACTCATAAACCTCCCATGGTGGGTTGCCAGTGTTCCATAGCTTGTTTAAATTCAAATATTCTCTGTAAGTATCCATAGGTTCAAAATATCCTTTGTGTATAAATGCATTTAATTGAGAACTGTTTGTTAATTCCATTAAAGGTTGGAGTTCAAGAACTGAATCATTATTTAAATATTCAAAAAATTCTTGTTTGAATGCCATAAAACCAATATTTATGAAACCATCAAGTTTTGGTTTTTCGACAAAGTTATTAACTTGAAAATTATTATCAAATTCAACAAGTCCAAATCTTGATACAGGATTGGTGACTGTTAAAGTTCCAATGTTTCCATACTCATAAAATTGTTCAATAAGCTTATCAATTTTAACATTTGCTAAACCATCTCCATAAGTTATCATAAAATTACCTTCAACGAAATCTCGTATTTTAAACAACCTACCACCTGTATTTGTTTCTAAACCTGTATCAAAAACTGTCACATCTCTATTTGATTTAAAATGATTAATAATTTTTTCACTTTTATATCCCGAACAAATAAAAAATTGAAAATCCCCAAACTTCCTATAGATATTTATGAGATGCTCTAAAACAGTCTTGTCTCCAACTTGTACCATGGGTTTTGGAAGATCTTCAGTCATCTCCCTCATTCTTGTTCCTTTTCCACCAGCAAGAATAACCACTTGTTTGATTTCATTCATGTGTATAGTTTAATTGAGTAAATAAGTTTTTTAATTATGCAATCTAATAAAATTATTATTACAGGATTCAGTGGATTTATTGGATCTAATCTTGTTAAAAACATTAGCAAAGAACGCTTATTGTTTATAGACAGAGATTCGTTTGTTGATGATTTTAAAATATTTGACTCTAAAAAAAATATTGTTAATTTACAATCTATTCAAAAAAAACCGTTAACTCTAATTCATCTATCAACATATTTTTCAAAATTAGATACTGAAAAAGAAAAAATATTAGAAGGAAACTTAATTTTTGGTGAAAAAATATTACATGAATTGAAAGAATTTCATTTAAAAAACATTATCTATACAAATAGTATGTATAAATTCTACAAAGAAGACCATTTAAGAAACTCTGTTTATTGTAAATCTAAAAACGAATTTTCTAATCTTTTGAGCAAATTTTGTAGCACTTATTCTGTGAAAAAACATGAAATCTTTCTTGATAATACTTTTGGAAAAAATGATTTAAGAAACAAAATAGTCCCACTTATTGTTGAAAGTATTAAAAATGGCTTACAAAACCCGATTAAAAACCCCAAAAACAAGATTAACTTGGTTTTTGTAAATGATGTAGTTAAATATATATTATCTTTATCAAATCAGACTTCAAAAGACTCTACTTCTTCACTTTTTAATGATAAATCTATAGTTTTAAAATCTATTTACGAATTTCTGAATTTTTACAGTAAAAATCAAATAATCGATAAAACTCTAATCAAGTATGCGAAGAATAATTATATTCAAAAATATCCAGAAAATAAATATAGTTCAATTTCTACAGCTAATATACTTCTAGAACTATCAAAACTTATATAAATGAAATTAAATAGTTTTTCAAAAGAATTTCCAGAAGTGTTAATTTCTGAGGGTTTAAATTTTACAGATGAAAGAGGTCTTTTTAAAAAGACTATTTTTGGAGATAAAATTAACTATTTAATGAAAGATGTTAAAGAGGTATTGTGTGTTAATTCAAATAAAAATGTAATTAGAGGACTACATTTTCAAAACCCTCCCTATCCTGTATCAAAATTTGTTACTTGTATAAAAGGTGAAATTTTTGATGTATTTTTAGACATAAGAAAAAATTCAAAAACATATGGTAATTTCGGAGGAATTTCTTTAAAAGAAAGTGATAATAAAGGCTTATTTATACCTGAAGGTTTTGCCCATGGATATTCGGTTTTAACAGACAACACAACAGTAATTTATCTTCAATCTGATAATTATGCTCCAAAATTTGATAGCAGTATCAATCCATTAAGCATTGATGTTGACTGGAAAGTTGATAATCCTATAATTTCAACAAAAGATAAGAATTCAGTACCATTTAATGATTTTATTAGTCTTTTTGAATAGAAATTTTATTATAAAGTTCAGATATATATTCAAATGAAATATCTTCATGCAAAACTTCTTCTATGTACAAAGATTCACCATTGATACAAAAATTTATTTCTATAAAATTATTTTCTTTTATTAATCGAATATAAATTACATATTTGTTTGTAGTGTGTTTTAAATTTTTATTATTTATTATTTTTGGATTAAAAATTATATACCAACTAGCCCTTTCAAAAGAATTAGTGAAAAAAGTAGGATGAAATTCAAAAATTTTATTTCTTAAATTAAAAAAATAGTGATCTGTATTTAAATCTTCTATGAAAACTCTGTCAAAAACTTGATTTATTTTAATATCAAAATGTTTATGACTCAACACATACGTTCCAAAATTATATTTATAGACAAGTATTTGTAATATAGATTGATCTTGTCTGTGGTTTAAACGACTGCTACCTTTTGGCGCAATGCAGTCTTCATTTTGTGAAAGCATAGACCATTCTAAAATTAAATTTCTAGCAACCGAATTTTCATACTTAATACCAACAATTCCAGACATTACACAGTTATTATTAAGGAATTTTTGACCACTTGTAATTTTAATAGTATCTGAATGAGTCCAGTCTTTAATTTTTCCAGTAGCTTTAACAAAAAAAACTCCATTTAGATGTATAAATTTTTTAATTTTTTTTAATTTTTCATTAAAAATACATGCTGAATCAATCCAAATTATATTAGTTTTTCTACTTTGCATTATCTGCTCAATAGCAATTGCTTTCCACGAATAATTTCCTAATTTATTATCTGGCAATTTTTTTAATGAGACAAATTTTGGATAATTATTAAACTTAAACTTTTCAATATTTACCCTCGGAATATTCTTAAACTTTTCTAAAGTCTTTTCGTTAAGACCAAGGTCAACAACTACTATCTCATTTGTATCATCTAAATTGATCAAATTATTAATTAATCTAATACATGGTTCAGAATATTGTTCGTCTGCTGCAGTAATATAAGTAAATACATCATCAGAATATTTTTTATCATTTTTACTTTTAACTAGTTGAATTAAAGTAAAAAATAAAATTTTTATCAAAGATATAAAGTTGAAATAAAAATAATTAAAAAAAATAAAGAGTTTATTTATATTTTTCATACTCTTTTTGTTCTGAAAGTTCAGATCCAAAAAATAAGTTTATTTGATTTTTAATTTCAAACCTTTCGTCATTTGTAAAGTAAACATCACGTGCTAATTTTACAAAAGAGTCATCAAATTTTTTTTCAATCTCATGTTTTCTAATCTCATCCTCAATTTGCCATAATTTATTATTAACTTCAAATAATTTGTTATATTTATCTGTTAAAAATTTTTTGTCAAGCCTAAGTTCTTTTAACTCATTTGACAATTGTTCATATTCTTTATTGATGTGTTCTAATTTTTTAGGATCTGTGATTTTTTGTAATTTTATTTCTAAAATCGTTAGTTTATCTACTAACTCTCCTAGTGATACTGGAATCTTTACTATAATTCTTTACCTCATATTTATTGTATATTAAATTTAGCGTAAAACAATAAAAGGATATATAAAATAACTTTTATGAGTAAAGAAAATATTTGTGTTGCCGTAGTTGCTGATTACAAATTTTTAATAAAATATTTTTACAAATTCGATAGAAATTTAAGACGAAATGGAAGATTTAAAAATCAACTAGTTGTGATTACAAATTTTAATTTTTTAACTTATTTATACCAATTACTCATAATATTTAAATTTCCAAAAACAAAGTTCTTAAGATTTAGAAATATTAAATTTTCTGGAGAGACAAATAATGAACTTAATAATCTAGAAACTGGGACCCAGCCTAATAGGCATATAAATAAAAAATTTCAATGGCACAAGATAAATTTATTTGATAAAAAGTTAAAGAAATGGCAATTTGTGTTTTATATGGATATAAATATGACAATACATCATGATATAAATCCAATAATAAAAGAAGTTCCAAATGGAAAATTATTCGCCAGAGAAGATGGGTATCCTAATTTCGAAAGAATACTAGCAAGTCAATTTGATACGACTAAAAAACAATATCAAGAATTAAAAAACAACTATGATTTAAATTATAAAAAATACTTTCAATCTGGAATATTATTTTATGATACAAAAATTATTTCAAATGAAACAAAAAATGAATTAATAACATTAGTTGAAAAATACCCAATCACTAAAACAAATGAACAAGCAATAATGAATTTATACTTTATATTTGATAAAGATGTTTATAAAGAACTTCCATATAAAAGTAATGAAATTTTAAATTATTATTATTGGCTATTAACAGATCAGAAAATACGCATAACAAAACAAACTAGGACCCAATATAAATAATAATTACCGAGTAGTATTCATTATCAAAAAACTTTTAAACAAATATCTTATTAATTTATAACCATCTCGAAATCTAGAAATCTGTGTAGTTCCATATGTTCTTGCACGATAATGTATTGGATACTCTAATATTTTTGCACCTGAATATGAAGCAGCAAAAAGTAGATCAAAATCACCAAACGGGTCATTTAATTTAAATGTGTTTTGCCACCAAAAAATATTGTTTGATAAGTTTCTTTTAAATACTTTTGTGCCACATAAAGAATCTGTAATTGGTTCGTTAATAATCTTCCCAATTAAGTATTGGAACATTCTGTTACCAAGTTTATTTATAAACCTCATCGATCCTTTTTCCATTTCATAAATTAACCTTGTTCCATTTACAAAATCGGCATAATTATTTTCTATAATTTCATAAAAATTAACTAATTCTTCTGGATCAACACTTATGTCAGAATCTAAAATTGCAATAATTTCACCTTCTGACTTTTCAACAGCTTCCCATACAGCATTTGCTTTACCATTTTTAGATTGTTCATATACTTTGATAATAAAATCCTTATTATGTTGTTGAATTTTTAAAGCAACATCTAAAGTTTTATCTTGAGATTTACCAATTGAAAAAATTAATTCGGTATCTAAAGTTTTGGGAATTCTAGCAACTAATTCTTTTAAATTTCCTTCTTCATTTTTTGCAGGTATGATAATTGATTTTGTCATTTTTTTAAATGTTTGATTATCTTTTCTAAACAATAGATAAGACCTAATTCCAAGATTAAAATTAAAAAATAGTACCTCTAAGATTTTATTGAGGATATTGCCTAAATAAAAAAGCTTAAATGGTAAAAATTGTCTTGTTTTAGAACTAATTAAATCAAACCCAACTCCAGCTGCTATATTTTCAAATTTTCTTGAGTGTATATATGAAAATTGTTTAGTTTTTGCCTTAAAATTTAAAAATTCCAAGATTTTTAATGGAATTTTCCACTTTGTATTTATTGATGTAATAAGCAAGTTTCCATCTTCTATTAATAATGCATTTATAGTCTCAAATAAATTAGGTAAGTCATCATAAACCTCAATAACATCTGACAAAATTATTAATTCAAATTTTGTAGATTTAATTTCTTCTAGTTGCAAATTTAACTTTGTTTCTAAATCAAGATATTTAACGACTGATCCTTGTGGCTTAACTTTTGCAGAAGAAGTTTCGTTAATAAGATGTAGAGAGTTTTTAAATAATAAATATTTTTCTAATTCTTTGTTATGTCGTTTGTAAAATTCTTTATTTGATATCAAAGATTTCATAATTGAATAATAACTTACAATATTTCTTTATAAACAACTGAATTTGTTATACATTACAAATATTCTTTTAATTGGAATAAAAACTTTTCCAAACTGTATTCTTGAATAACTAAGTTTTTTCCTTTTCTGGTTATATCGTTTAGTAATGACTCATCATGTATAATATTTTCAATTAGTTGTTTCCAATCATATTCATTATCAGAGTTTGCAAAAAAAATTTCACTTTTATCAAAAAATAAATCTTCATCCCAAAACCCTTTAGTTTTTGAAATAAGAACTGGAGTTCCAGAAGCAAGTGACTGTAGGGCAACACTTTGACCAGATGGTTGAAAACTATTTTTTAATGGCAATATAGTTAAATTCGATTCATTATAAATTTTTCTCAGTTCAATATCCGTCATAGCTTTTCTACTTAAGCTACCATTTATAAACTCTACATTTTTTAAATCTTCAAATCTGTAATCCCTATTGTTCGTTAAAACTTTAAAATTAAAATTAGGCATAATCGTTGTTATTTTATATAACAATTGAAAATTGCGATTTCCATCATTTCCAACAAATAATATTTGTCTTTTATCTTTTACATCTTTAGGTTCAAGATCCCAAAATTTTGTATCAACACAAAATGGAAAATAGCTAAACTTATGTTCATTAGGATATATTTTTTTAGCTAAATTAAACTCACCTTTTCCAAGAAAAAATAAATTATCAATGACTTTTATTACCAAACGAATACAAAAATTATGTAAAAATTTTAAACTTTTAAAATTTATCTCTTTACTAAATAATCCCATTACAAATAAAGATGTTTTTATGTTGTATCTTTTTAACAATAAAAGCATTGGTAAAGTTGACAATGCTGTACTTTCAGACACAAAAATTATATGATCTGATTTTTTTAATATTTCAAAATTTGATTTTGAAATTATTTTTGAAAAATTTATCGGAAGACTTACTAATCTTGACAAATAATACTCCAACCTGTTTAAGGTTCTTGCGAAGATTGAAAAAGAATTTTTAAACTCTAAAATATGAACATCATAATTTTCAGAATCTAAAAGAGTGGCACCGTAATAAAAGTCTAAAGCATTATTTTTAAGATTATTAATTGAAGCTTTTCTACCAGTAGTAAATACATAAGTTATTACTTTCATTGATTCAAATACTATCCAAATACATTTCCAATATAAACAATTTCCATATTCTTAAAGAATTATGTCTTGATTTAATTGAGAATAACTTGTAAATAGCTTCTGGGTTTATTGAATTTACAACTGTTCCATTCTCAATACTATTGAGGATTAATTGTCTATTTAAATAAACCCATTCTTTAGTATCAAAGACAAAACCTTGTTTTTCTCTAGTAACAAATCTATCATCAAAATCTTCAGATAAATAATCTCTTAATATTTTTTTTGGTTTTTTTAAATTAATATAATCTATTGAATGTGAAACTACATATTCAACAAGTTTATGATCTACAAAAGGTGATCTTATCTCTAAAGAATTCGCCATGGAAGTTCTGTCAATTTTAAACATCATCATCTCTGAGAGATAAAATAAGTACTCAGACATAAGAAGTGATTTATAATTATTATCTTGAAGTGAATTTAAATCTAAATTATATTTATTACTTTCTTCAATTTTAAGCAGCTTTAATAGCTTCTGGTCTTCGAGAAATGACCTATACCTAACATCTATTGATTTTGATTTACTTAAAAATATATTACCTGATCCAAAACTTGCTGGATAAAAGTTATATAAATAACTGTATTTAGTTAAAAGTTTATTGAAATTTAAAGATTTGACTACTCTACGATATCCTCCTAAAAGTTCATCGCCACCATCACCAGAAATAGCAACTTTAAATCTTTCAGAAATTAATTTAGATAATATGTAAGAAGGTACTACTGAAGGATCTGCATATGGTTCATCAATAGAGTGTATTGATTCAATTAAGCTTTCACTCACCAAGTCTTTATTAATTTGAATCTCTATATGGTTTGTATTATATAAATCAGCCACTTGTCGAGACCAATTAGATTCATCATAAGATTTACTATCAAATGCAACTGAAAAAGTGTTTATTTGATTATCTGTTTGATTACGTAAACTTTTAATAATTGAAGTTGAATCTAATCCTCCAGATAAAAAATTTGCAGTTTCAACATCTGCTTCACTTCTAATTTTGATTGAGTAATCAAATATCTCAAAAAAATCTTCTTTAATAAATTGTTTATCATTTAAAAATTCAACAATTTTCCAATAAATATGTGAATTAAAATCAATTTGATCATTTGAATAATCAATAATCAGAACTTCTCCTGGTTTAAGTTTTTTAAAATTTTTAAAAATAGTATTTGGTGATCTAACCATACCTAAATTTAAGTACTCATTAATAAAATTGGGATCTAAATTCTTATCTTGAGTCAACCCCAGCAAAGACTTTAGATTGGAACTAAAGAAAAACTCATTTTTATTTATTTTGTAATACATTGGCTTTTGACCTAATCTATCTCTAATCAAATACGATTTTCTCTTATTTGTATCAATATAAAATATTGCAAATTGGCCTCTCAAATGTTGGAGAAATTCAAGGCCATATTCATCTAACCCTTTGTGAATAACTTCAGAATCAGAGTGGCTTGTTTTAAAGTTGATATTTTTGTTTTCAAGATTTTTTCTAAGTTCTCTATGATTATAAATTTCTCCGTTGAACATTAAGATTGTTCCTTTATCAGAAATCATTGGCTGGTTAGCATCTTCAGAGAGGTCTACAATTGCCAATCTATTAAAAATTAAATTTATAAAAATTTCCGAATTGTTATTATAAGTTTTAAGATTATCTGGACCTCTACAAATTATATTTTTGTTTGCAGATAATAATTCAGACTCATAGCTTTTTTTTAATGAAATAGAACCTATAAATCCACACATTATTTAATTATATATCTATAACATTTACAAGTATGTAACATTTATTTAGGTTGTAAATGATTAAAGACGAATATTGCTTTTGTTACTGTTTTGATGAAAATTTTAACACTCAAGCATTTACATCAATGATATCTCTTCTAGATAAAGTTGAAGAAAAAATTAGTATTAAAGTTATACACAATACAGAATCTTTATTAAAAAATATTCCTAAAGCTATAAAATTACATCGAAATTTAAAAGATTTAGAAATAGTAAAATTCGTTGATACTGAATACGAATTTCCTAACTTAAACAACGCACACGTTTCAGAAGCAACATACTATAGAATATTTTTAACAAATTACTTTAATAAACATAATTATCTTATCTATTTAGATGCAGATACGATTATTTTAAAGAATCCAATTGACTTTTTTAAAAGAAAAATATCCGAATTAAATGAAACAAATTTTTCAATTGCAGCTACTACTGAACACAATATTAAAGAGCTATCAAAAAATGATGTTGATAATGTCAATAATATTCTAAAAAGACTTGAAATGACATCAAATTACTTCAATGCTGGTGTGTTGATCTTAAACGTAAATAAATTCATCGATAACAAACTAGTATCAACCTTTATAGAAAAAATGAACTTACTAAATGAAAAAATTATTCAATGGGATCAAGATGTAATGAATTCTGTTTTTAATGGTCAGTATCTTGACCTTGAAAATTCTATCAATTTTTTTGGTTATCAATATAAACACGAACACAATTCCAAAATATATATTTTGCATTATGTTGGTAGTAAAAAACCTTGGCTATTAAGTGGGGCTTTTTTAGATAGTTCACATTTTTATCATAAAAATTACTCTAAAATTTTTAGTAATAATTATCAAATCCAACATAAATGGAAGCTTGGATCAATAAAAGAATTGCTTTCAGCAATAAAAAATAAAAATCTTTTTAAAATTTCTCATCCCTATATATATTTATTTGAATTTCTAAAAAGCTTATTCAGATTTAAATGATAACTTACTAAAATTTGTGCTATGAAAGTTCTTGTTTTTGGTAGTAATGGTTTGGTAGGATCTTCGGTAAGTAGAAAATTAAGTTCTAATAAAAATATAGATGTACTTTCTGCGAATAGAAAATCTGCCGATTTGTTTAGTTTAAAAGAAACAAAATCGCTAATTCATGACTTCAAACCCAATGTAATAGTTAATGCAGCAGCAAAAGTTGGTGGCATTGTTGCAAACAATACCAATAGAACAGAATTTATATTAGAAAATTTAAAAATAAATTCAAACATTATAGAAAGCATGATTGGATTTCCTGACACTAAATTAATTAACCTTGGAAGTAGTTGTATTTATCCACTAAATGCTGTCAATCCCATTCATGAGAGCAGTCTTATGACGGGAACTCTTGAGCCTACTAATTCACCTTATGCAATGGCTAAGCTGACAGCAATTGAACTTGGTGACTCTCTTTCTAAACAATTTGGAAATACAGTTGTTAATTTAATGCCTACAAACTTATATGGGCCAAATGATAATTTTGATCCAATAACTAGCCATGTAATACCTGGATTAATGGGCAGAATCCACAATGCAAAAATTGAGAAAGAAAATGAATTTTATGTTTGGGGAACTGGAAGTCCACTAAGAGAGTTCCTCTATGTGGATGACTTATCAAGCTGTATTGAATTTATTATCAAGGAAAATATTGATCTGCAATTAATAAATGTGGGAAGCGGTGAAGAGGTCTCTATCAAAGATTTGGTAGAAAAAATTTCAAAAATTGTGAAGTTTGAAGGTGAAATAAAATTTGATATAAGTAAACCTGATGGAAACCCCAGAAAACTACTCAACTCAAACTTAATTAACAAACTGGGATGGAAAGCCACAACTAGTTTAGAAGAAGGTTTAAATATAACCTACAAATGGTTTCTAAATAATTTTATTTAGAGTATTCCCATGTTGGATCTAAAAGGTTATTTTGAATAAGCATTTTTTCTTTCTCTGCATTTTTCACGTCTTCCTCAACCATAATTTGTACTAGTTCTTTAAAAGAAGTTTTAGGATGCCAATTTAAATATTTTCTAGCCTTTGAGGAATCTCCTAACAAATCATGTACTTCATTTGGTCTTTTATATTTTTCTGATGTAATGACATAATCTTCCCAATTTAAACCAACAATATTAAAAGCTAATTCTGCAAATTCTTGAACAGAATGAGATTCTCCAGTTGACAAGACCCAATCTTCCGGAGTTTCGTGCTGCATCATTAGATACATTCCTTCAACATAATCACCTGCATAACCCCAGTCTCTTGTTGCACCTAAATTACCTAAAGTCAATTTAGTCTGTAAATTGGAATAAATTCTTCCAACAGCTCTTGAGATTTTTCTAGTTACAAAAGTATCACCTCTTAATGGAGACTCATGATTAAATAAAATTCCATTAACAGCAAATATTCCATAAGAATCTCTATAAATTTTTGTTATATTATGGGAAAAAACTTTTGCAGCTGCGTATGGGCTTTTTGGATCTAGTAGTGAGTTTTCATTAAAAGGTTCTTTCGTAGAACCTCCATACATTTCAGAAGATGATGCTTGATAAAATTTTATATTTTTATTGCTATTTCTAATTGATTCCAAAATAGTAACTGTACCAACAGTAGAGGTGTGTGTTGAATATATTGGATTCTTAAAAGAAACAGCAACGTGAGACTGTGCTGCTAAATTGTAAACTTCATCTGGTTGAATATTATTAATTAGGTTAGTTAATGAAGATGAATCAATTAAATCAGAAAAATACAAATTTAACTTATCTGTACCAGCGTATTCTGAAATTAATGAATCGAGTCTTATTGTATTTAAATTGGAACTTCTTCTAATTAGACCATGCACTTCATAGTTCTTTTCAAGTAAAAATTTGGATAAATAATAACCATCCTGACCAGTAATTCCAGTAATTAATGCTTTCATATATTTAATTTTCCTTTGACATTTTATAAGGATAAACCATTTACTTTATTTTTATCTACGAAAAATATACTTAAAAATAAATAAAACATCATTCCAAAATATGGATTTTCCATAGACCCATCAAACATTGAAATAAAAAACAAAGGAATTAAATAAATGAGTAAACCTATATTTTGATGTGAAACATTTTTATTTTTCAAAATAAAATAGAAAAAAAGAAAAATTACAAGCAGTGCTGATAATCCACCATTAAAAAATATATTTAAAATATAATTGTGAGCATTAGTGTTTGATTTATCAAGAGTAGAAAAATTTATATCATTAAAAACTGGCATTATCTCAAAATAGCCAAAGCCCATGAAAAGCTTATTTTCATTTAAAATTGTATGAACACCTTCTTGCCAAAGTTGTAATCGCCAATTCAAATTACCATCAGCAGAAAAAAGTCTATTTTGATAAATATAAAACAATGGAAGCTCGCCATCATAAGTATTGGAATATACATATTTATGTTTAAAAACACCGGTGATAGCTTGTTCTGTCTCGTCAATTGTATAAATATTATCAACTAAATTATGTGAAGTTAAACTAAATAGAACTATAAAAATTAGTCCTAAAATAAATTTGTTTTTTAAATTTAAGTCTATTTTTTTCCGACTTTGCCAAATTTCAAAAAGAAAAAAAAGTATTACAGCAATTGCAGCTGATCTACTTTTGAATATTACAAGAGGTAAAATTAAAGAAGAAGTTATAACAAATAAATAAAAAAGTTTTCTTTCTGAATATAATCGGTTTGAAAAATATGCTACACATATGTAAAAAATAGAAATTTCGGAAGCTTTTGAGAACTGAAACTTATCAGCATAGTCCAAAAAAAAGTTTTGAAATATTTCTGGATAATAGACTGTATTTAAGAAATAAATTAAAAACAATGCAAAATAAGAAAAATAGAAATATTTTATATTTATTTGCAATTCTGAAAACAAAATATAACCAAGAAAAAAATATGATATGTACCAAATATATGAGCTTGATTTAAATACGTATGTAGAAATTGGTGATGAAAAGTTAATTATAAGATTCAGAAAAAATAGGAAAACAATTAAAAAATAAGTATTAAAAATATTACTTCCTATCTCATGTTTATATTTAGGGTACAAAAATAAAACAAATATTAAAAAAAATAAGCCAAAACCAACTACATATTCTCCAATACGAAATTTAAATAAATAAATTCCCATAAAAGACCTTGTAAATATTGAAGAAATTAAAACGAAAAATAAAAAAATTTTAAAAAAATATGTTAATAAAATTGAGTGTTTATTTTGCAACAAGAATTAACTTTACCTTTCCAAAAAATATCCTAACTACATAATAAACTTTTATACATTTTTTCTTAAATTTAAATTTTAACCAATTATAAATAACTTTAAAACCATTTAAATTACTTCTATTACGAATAATATTTTCTTTTTCATTTAAATAATATGTTAATTTATCAAGTAAAAATTTAGCTGACGATTCAAAACTATAAGGATAGTAATTTAATTTTTCAATATAAAAATTATAATTTTTAACAATTTCTTCTAAAGCTTCAGATAAATTTTTACTACAAAAAGGCAGGCCATATTCTTTACAATATTCAGGTAAAGCTCCACTTTCAATATATAAAACTGGTAATCCACACATAGCACCCTCCATATGATGGTTTCCTGATGGCTCATTTTTTGAACCTGTGATATAAATATGATGTTTTTTAAGCTCGTTAGAAAGATTTGTTGAGTGTAATGGGTTTATTAAATTTGTATTTTTAAATTTAAAGTTTTTTGGAATATTACCAATGTAGGTGAACTCATATTTATTACTAAATTCAGGGTCTGATAATAAATCATCTAATGCTCGATACTCTTCAAAGCCTTTCATTAAATTATTACTCCAATGGTGGGTTACTATTTTAACCTTTTCTCCACTAGACCATAATTTCTTGTTATCCATGTTAAATATTTTGCTATTTGGACCACCCTTAACAACAAAACAATTTTTAAAATAATTTAATTCAGTAAATAAACTTTTTAACCACTCACTTACAAAAAAAGTAACATCTATATTTTTATTGCTATTAATAATGTAAGAATTTATATCTTTTGTATTTTTTCTTTCATCGCATTCATTTACCCTTTGAAAACTTATAGCATTTTTATTAATAAATTTTTGGTAATAATCAATATCATAATTACTAAAAGTGCTGGTTTCAGAATTAATAAATGGACTCGTAAGAATTATTATATCTATGTCTTTGTCATTTAAGTGGGTGACTACTTCATGACCCTCAATTCTCAAAAATTCAACTAAATTTTTTAAATATTCGTTTCCACCACCAAATGGGCCGTCGATTATTTTAGAGCCTATACTAATTTTCATAAAGACCTACAAACATATCTTCATATTGTTTCATAAGACTTTTAATTTCCAATTCCTTAGAATTTTTATATGCAATTTCAATATTTGGTCTAGCTTCAGAATAATTTAACTTCTCAATGTCAAAAATTGATTCTTTACTTAATACCTGCTCTGCAATTCCTACATTTGATGAAATGATGGGGGTTCTAGTAATTCCGCACTCTACTATAGCCTGTGGACCGCCTTCTAGTCTTGATGTTACAAGATACAAATCAAGAATATTATACAATTCATTAATTTGGTAAGATTTAACCATTTCAAAATATTTGTATGGTATTCTATATTTTTCAAGTTCAGATATAACAAACTGCCTTCTTTTACCAGTTAATACAACTTTCAAATTTTTATTTTTTAAAGACATTTCTTTTACAATTTTTATAAATAAATCAGGTCCTTTAATTAATTTTGGAGATATTAAATCTTTACCTTCAGTATCTCTTTGAAAGCTTCCAATTAAAAAATCTTTTTCTATAAAACCATATTTTTTTCTTAGAAGACTTTTATCTGAAATAAAATACCAATCTTGAGGGTTAATCCAAAGCGGTATGCTAGTTATTTTTTTATCGGTTAAAGTTTGGATTTCATTTTTAGTCTTGTTTGAAATTACATGATACTCATCGACATATTTTTCTAATTCTTTAAATTCCTCTAATTCATTTACATTTTTATTTTTTTTATCTAGATGATGATACGTACATAAAACTTTTGAATTTGAAAGTTTTTTTTTGGAAATTTTTTTCCAAATCCATGGTGCAAGAATCCAGATAATATCAGCTTTGTGTATATATTTCGTTGAAATGTTCACATTTTCTAAAATCCATTCATTACGAATTCGATCTACAACCCAGGATTCATTTATTTTTGGAATAAATATTTTCATAAAATTACATTTTCATCTTTATGTTAGTGTTGATATAAGAAAATGAAGAAAGTATTAATAACAGGTATCAGTGGACAAGATGGAATTTTTCTTGCTAAAAAATTTTTAGAAAGTAATTCTGACACAATTTTATATGGAGTTTCAAGGAATATTAAAACTGTACATAAGAAGTTAAATTATTTAAACGCAAACTTAAATAAAAATAATTTAAATTTAATCTCAATGGATTTAATGGACTCCAAAAAATGTAGTGAATTATTGATAGATTTGAGATTTGATGAAATTTATAATCTATCAGGCCCAAGCAATGTTTATGAATCACTGAAATATCCAAAATTAATTAAAGAGCAAATTACAAAAATTTTCAATAATTTAACTGAAACAATAATTCAAAATAATATGAAGACTAATTTTTTCCAAGCATCATCTTCAGAAATGTATGGAAAATATTTTAAAGGTAAATTAGATGAAAACTCATTATTTAATCCAAATTCTGCATATGCAGAAGCAAAATTAGTAAATCATATGAAAATTTTGGAATACAGTCAAGATTATAAATGGTGTTTTACCTCAGGTATTATGTTTAACCACGAGTCTGAATTTAGAGATAATTCATTTTTATTTATGAAAATAATAAATACTGCAATTGAGATACATAGAAATCATACTGGAAATTTATTACTGGGTTCTTTGGAATATAAAAGAGACTGGTCGTATGCAGAAGATGTGGTTAACGCTATGTATTTGATAAATCAAAATCCTAAATCAAAAACATATGTTATTGGCTCAGGTAAATCACACTCTATTGGACAGTTGGTTGAAATAGTCTTTAAAGAACTTAATTTGGATTATAAAAATTATTTTAAAATTGATGAAAATTTATTGAGAAAAGGTGACCCTAACGAAATTTGCTCAAATCCATTAAAACTTCAAAAAGACTATAACTGGAAAACAAAATACAATTTTGAGGATTTTGTAAAAAAAATATTTAATTACAAATTTAAAAACTTATAATCTTTCCTTGCTTGTAAAAAAAATTTCCTCTGTTCTTCTTTGTTAATGCTTGAAATATTATTTGAGGTATTTAAATTATATAAAAAAGAATTCATTATTTTAATGTTGTAATTTTGATTAATAAAATCAATCATTAGTTTATAATCTTGGGAGTAATAATAATTTTCATCATAAAAGTTAAGATTTTGAAGAACCGATTTCTTGATAAGCAGTGATCCGTGTATTAAGGGGTTTTTATATAATATTTGAAACTTTATTGGCAAATAAAATGATATTCCGGGAATTTTTTTCTTTGTATTTATATTTAAAGACCTAGAACCAACAGCATCCAGTTTATTATCTATTAAAAATTGTTTTTGTAATTTGAGTCTTTCAATACTGCTTATATCGTCAGCATCTTGCCTTGCTACAAGTTCACCACTAGAATTTTTTATTAATAAATTCAAAGATTTGGTTAATCCTAGATTTTTTTTGTTTCTAAAAACTTTTATCTTTGAGGAGTTGAATTCTTGAATAATCTTCATAGTATTATCATCTGAAAAATCGTCACAAATTAATAATTCGAAATTATCATATGTTTGATTTAGAATACTTTCAATCGCCCTACCTACCGCATTTTCATGATTATAAACAGACATAACCACTGAAATAAGTGGGTTGTCTGATAAAGGAGTATTATTTATCATTTACAATTTCTATAAATTTTTTAACAATAACTTCTTTTGAAAAATATTCCTTACTAAATCTAAGAACCATCTCACTCGAATCTATCATAATTTTCTCATCGTGTAATAAATTAAGTTTTGACATAAAATCTAAATTATTAAATTGTCTATATTTCAATAGATAATCATCTGAAAATAATTCTTTTAGACTTCCAAAATTTGGGAAAATTGAGGGGACTCCTAATGCAGCAGCTTCGCATAGAACTCTTGGTTGCCCCTCGTAGAGTAAAGTTGGAAGAATTAGTGCTCTTGCATTACTAATTTGTTCTAGAGTTTTGTCTAGATTAATATATCCATAAATTTTTATATCTTTTTCAAAATTTTTTAAATCCAGAGAAAGTTTTTGTTCAACTTCTCCCAAAATTCTTAATTCCATATTTTCTTTTTTAAATTGTTTCCAATTATCTATTAAATCAAAAATACCTTTTTCGGAAGTAACTCGACCTGCATAAACTACATAGTCGCTTTTATGATTATATTTATTTAAATTTCTTGAAATAGAAATTGGATTATAAATCTTATATAAATTTTTGTTATTTGATACATGTTTTTTAATATCTTGAATATGTTGATTACTTATTAATAAAATTTTTATTGGATATTGATTTAACATTTTAAGCATTTTTTTAGTGTGCCAAATAACCAAAAATGATTTAAAAAATGAATTACTAAAATACTTATTAAATTTAAACACCCCTCTTCCTTTATATCCACAAGCGTTACATATTTGATTTTTTTTCACATGATTATCTGAAAAATAAGAGTTGGCACAAAGATATCTAAAATTATGTATTTTTACCACGGTTTGAATGTTTTGTTTATTAGCTATTTTAAGCAATTTTAAATTTCCTTTAAACCACAAATTATGAACATAAAATAAATCAATTTGTGATGAATTTAAAATTTCTTTAAATTTATTATTCGATTTAAAATTAGAATTCGTAAAAAATCCAAATATATCAAATAAATTAATTTTTTCTCGATTTGAAAATTGCAACTTAAAGACTGAAAATTTTTCAGATAAAATTTTAGTTTCCTCTAAAAAATTTGAATCTTCGCCACCAAAATTTTTATAATTTGTATGTGAAATTACTATATTTCTCATTAATTATTCTTCGTAGTTTATAGTGTTAAATTCATCATTTATCGATATTCTTAATTTTTTATATACATTATTAAAACTTTCTGGATCATGAGTGGAATTAATAATTGTTAAATTTTGACTTTGCAAAATATCAAAAATTAGATTTTTAGAAGTTACATCTAAATTTGAAGTTGATTCATCAAGTAATAAAATATCTGGTTTTTTCAATAGTGCACGAATAAATGCAATTTTTTGCATTTGACCAGAAGATAATGATTTATTATCAATACTCTTATTTAATGTATCAATATTTAACTTATGGTTGAACAAATTGAAATTATTTACCATACTTAAAATTTCTTCATCATTTACTTCCCTTTCTACGCCATAAAGTAGGTTATCTCTTAAAGAAGATATAAAAACCAGAGGAACTGGGCCAACGTATCCGAAGTTACTAGAACTCGCTTCAATTTTTCCTGTATCTAGTGAATAGATTCCTGAAATTATACCTAAAAAAGTACTTTTTCCAGAACCATTTGGTCCAACTATTACAGTATGGTGGTCTTTGAATATCTGTAGATTTAAATTTTTAAAAATAAATTTATTTGAATTAGAGTATTTAAATGAAACATCAGATAATTGAAAAGCTACTTTGCTTTTTTGGCCTTCAGATATAATAATCAGATCAGTTTTTTTATTTAAATTAGTTTTTTGCATTTCATAGAATTTATCTAAATGAACATGAGAATTTGCTACCATACCGCCAGCATTAGCCAAAAGACCTAAAGTTTGAAACATTCTAAGAGTTATAGCTATAAAGTCTAGAGAGACTTCAAATAGATCATTTAAGAAGATAACAACTATTGATAAGATAAGAACTGTAACAAAACTTGGTAAATATGAATTAAGAATCCCAAATTGATGATTACTTAATAAATACTCTTTTTGTTTTTTTATTCTTTTATTAAACCTATCTAGCTCATTTTTTTGTTTTTTTAATAACTTTATTAGAAGCAAATTTTCTACAACTCTTTGAATATCGTAACTAGAGGACCTACTTAATTCATAGGATTCATGCATTGCTTTTCTTGCTTTATTTATAAGTTTGTAAATTGGATATGCCAATAAGACAATTGTCAATAAAAATACAGAAATCGTATCTGGTTTAGTTATAAATAAATAAATTGCGAAAGCAATTGTTTGGAGAAAATAGTTTAAAAAGCTTGTAATACTTGCATAAAAAAATGAAACATGTCCTGCTAAAGTATTTATATAAAAAAAGGAATCAGCTACAGAAAAGTTTTTATTCTTAAAAATATCAGTAAAGATATAACTTTTTAAACTATTTCCGATTTTTAATTGTAAGTCTTTGAGAGTAATATTTTGCTTATATTGTAAGTAGTATCTTAATACTATTAACAATGGTAGTGATAATTTCGTATTTAAAATAAAATTAAAAATCTCTAAAAATTTTAGTTCTTCACCAATGCCTGTAATTATGTTTGTAAATAAAACGATTATTAAAATATCGAAAAAAGCAATTATTTGAGACGCAATAACTATAAAGAGAATAATAGTTTTTTTATTTTTAACTTTTGTAAGCTTTGAAACATATAAAACATCGTTTGTGATTTTATTTATTTTTTTAAACACAACCAATTATAAACTTGTTATTTTTTACTAAAACTTTTTCTCTAATTCAAAACTTTTTCCTATAACTATTAATTGAATTAATAAATAAGTATAAATAAATCTAATGGGTGAATCTAATTCCATACCTCTCCATGCAGAAATGTACAAAATAAAAACAAAAATTACATTCAAAGTAAAAATTGATATTAAAAAAACCGTTGAGTAATCTAATTTACGTTGAATTATAAGACTAACCACGCTAACTAAAAAGGTAATTGTAATTATCGTCATGGGTATGTCTTTAAATAAATTATTTAAAATCTCAAAAATATTAAGTAGATTTAAATCTCTAAATAAAATTAAGTCAAATATTGTATCTTGTATGTCAATTTGAGATAGATGATGACTTTTTGTAATATTTTTAAAAATTAACAAAAAAGATAATTCTTTTAATAAGATTCCAGATCCAATTAACAAACTAAATTTATAATATTTTTTGTACAAAAAATATAAACACAATAGAACAATAATGAAGGATGTAAATTGCTTGGCAAAATATAAATTTCCAGCCAAAAAAAATACAACTACATTTGTCACATTATTATTTTCATAAAACTTTGATAAGTTATAAAATATTATTACAGTGACAAGCGTGATAATACCCTCACTCATTAATGAACTTACAAACAAAAACTGTAGATAATCACTATTAAGGATTAATGAAGTATATAAAGTTATAATCAAAATTCTTAATTCTGGTATATCAATAATTTCATATATAACAAACACTGAAATTAAAAATAAAACTAATGTTGAAGAAATTAAATAAACGTACTCACCAGCAGGGAGTAAAAATTGTGTTATTACATCTTGCAAATAGCTAGAAAACTGCGGATACCCTTCAATAATTGGGTTTTTAATAGAATATGAATAACTATTTTCAAAAATATTTTTTGCATGAAGAAAAAAATATTCTTTAACATCTCCTCTTAAATTTATATTAATCGTTAAATCTATAAAAAAATATTTTCTAAAAATTCTAAGAATTAGAAAGATTCCAACGAACCTAAATATTTTATAAAAACGTAGGTTTTTATATATCAAGAAAAATATCCAAAAAATATTTGTTACTAAAAAATTTATATTAAATGTATAATTTGAAAAAAATAATTGAAATATATTTTCAAAAATAAAAAAACTCATAATGAAAAGCACTATAGCTAAAGAAGTATTTTGCAAATCCAATGCAATACGAATTTCTACAGCAACAAAATAAATTAAACTAAAAAGTAAAATTGATAGAACTAAATCATATGTATTAAAAAAAATAATTATTTCTTTTTTAATTAAATTAAATAAAAAATTTAATATTATAAAGCTGATAAGGCTTAATTTTAAAGTAGAAGTTAAATATTTCACTTTTAAGTTGATTTTAATATATAAAAATAGCTTAAAAAACAATTTAATCAAATTTGAAGTTTATTCTTAATTTATGAATATTTTATATATATTTGGTTTTCAATATTCACTCAAAATTTGGGAAAATTCCAACGCAATGGAAAGAGAATTTGAATTTTTTAAAAATATGGGTCACAAATTTGATACAAATTATACACTTTTAACTTACGGTGATCAAAGCGACCATTTGTATGATTTGCCATCAAACGTTAAAGTAATTCCAATTCATAAAAATGAAAAGAAAAGATTTGCTAAATTCTTTGATTTTATCTACTCCTTATTTATTCCATTTAAAATTTATAAAAACCTAGAAAATATTGATTTAATAAAAACTAATCAACTTCATGGGTGTTGGGTAGCTCTTTTATTTAAATTATTATTGAAGAAGCCACTTTTTATTCGAACTGGATATGATGCATTATTATTTAGCAAAAATCAATCTAAAAATAAAATTAAACAAAGTTTGTTTTATTTTCAAACACTACTCGCATTAAAATTTTGCCAAATTTATACAGTAACAAGTGCTTCAGATAAAAAATTCTTGGAAGAAGTTTTTTATAAAAAATCTTTTCTGAAAAAAATTTTTATTCGTCCAAATTGGATAAAGGATTCTAAAAGTTCAAATATATTTTTAAAAAAAGATAAATACTTTATTACAGTTGGCCGACTAGAAAGTCAAAAAAACTACCACTTCCTTATCGATAGCTTTAAAGAGATCGAACAAAAACTAGAAATTGTTGGTGAGGGAAGCCAAAAAGACGAGCTTCTAAATCTAATATCAAAATTAGATTTGAACATTGAAATAGTAAATAATATAAACCACAATAATTTGTTAAAAAAAATTAAAAATTATAAATTCTTTATTTTACCTTCAAAGTACGAAGGAAACCCAAAAGTGTTACTAGAAGCAATGAGTGTTGGATGCATTCCTATAGTATCAAATATTCCAAACCATACTGAAATAATTTCTCATGGTAAAAATGGATTTATATTTTCATTAAATTCACCTTCTTCTTTAAATACAATTTTGAAATCACTTTCGAATTTCAAAAATTTGGAACAAATTTCAATTAATGCTCAACAACATGTACTTAGATATAACTCACTATCTAATTCATTAAATGTAGAAAACAGTGATCTTGAAAGTTTATTGAGCAATAATTAATAATGCAAAAAGTTAAAAATTTATTTAAGGTATTTAAAATAAATATAATTTTAAAAATTTTAAGAAATTTAATTCTTTATGTAATTTCACTGTTAATTCCAAAATCAAAAAAAATTTTAATTATTGGTGGTTGGTTTGGTGAAAGGTTTGCTGATAATTCAAAATATACATTTTTATATCTCTCAAAATATGCAAAGGAGCTAGGCTTTAAAAAAGTTTTTTATATAACAAGATCAAAAAGTTTACAAAAAGAATTATCCGAAAAAGAACTGAATACTCTAAATCTTTGGAGTGTAAAATCTATTTGGTATCACTTTAGAGCTTACTTTCATATTATTGATCAATCTTATAAAGATATTAATTCAATTTTTTCAATTCGTTCAAAAAGAATACATCTATGGCACGGTTTTCCTTTAAAGAGAGTCGGAGAGATAGAAAAATACTTATTAAATGGAACTTATTCTGACAGCATTAATCCTCCAAAAGAATCTAAGTTAGCAATGCAATCTAAAATATTATCCTCTAATGGATTTTGGGAAGATTTTTATATGCTCGGTACATCTGAACTCTCAATGAAAATAATGAGTAAAGCTTTTAATGTTCCAAAAGAGAAAATGTTTTTATCAGGTTATCCAAGAAATTTTAATTTTTATGCAGCTGAACCAATAAAATTTTATACAGAAGAAGAAGAAGAAATGGTTGAAAAAATTTATAAATATTATGAATCAAATAAATTGATATTAGGATATTTTCCAACTTTTAGAGATCGTACTGATACAAATTTATTTGGTGTTGACAATGTTAATCATTTAAAAGATTTGTTAGACTTATTTGAAAATTTTGATATTAAAGTTATTACTAAATTTCACTCAGCTGATAAAACTTCTTCAGATGAAATAATAAGCCATAGTGCCTTAACCAACCTACCATCACATTTTGACATTTATAACTTTTTAGAATATATAGATATATTAATTAGCGACTATTCTTCGATTGCTTTTGATTTTCTTTTACTTGATAAACCAGTAATTTTTTTTCCATATGATTTAGAGTATTACAGCACTAAAGACAGAAAATTAATATTTAACTATAATGAATTCGCACCTGGTCCTTTGGTTTATAACATTGATGAGCTGAAAACACTCATTCCAAAACTTAAAAATAATTTCAAAGTTGAATATAAAAATCAATACGGAAAACAAGCTAGAAAATTAAGAACAAAAATTTATTCAAATTATGAAAATTTTAATGTGTTCCATTTTGTTAATGAAATTAGAAATGTCTAAGAATTAAATTTAAGTAAAATTTCTTTATTTAGTTGCGTTAAAAATGTTGAAGATCTTGTAGTATTAAGGTTTTCTTTATTTAAATCAATCATATTACCTTTTGTAAAATCATACAAATAATTTTTAAAATTGAAAGTTTCTAAAAAATTTATAACATTGAGGTAATTATTTATTACATCTATATATAGATTATCTTGAAGTTCGTTAAAAACATATTCATGTATTTTAGGCAGTGTAAAACTACAAGCTAAACCATGTGGAACTTTAAAGTTTATTGTATAGACATAAGAAATAGCATGAGCTATCGAAGTTCTTGTAATGTTTATGGCTTTACCAGCAAGATTGCTTGCTTGTAACATTTCATCGAAATTAATATACTTATACTTTTCATTTGAAAAATTTTTTATTTCATTAGAGATTTTATCTAAAGCCTTGGTACTAAATTCCAAAGACTCTTTTGTTCTATTTTTATTCCAAATTGATTCGAGTATATGGGATATGCAATCAAGAGCAGGAAATAAAAAATTCTTAAATGAAAGGTGGTTTAATAAATTACCATCTAAATGATATTGATTTGGAATTAAAAGAGGGTGGTCTATAGAAAATTTTTCATTTAATACATTATCCCAAATTGTAGCAAATTGAGTTACCTCAGCACCAGTACCAGAAGTTGTTGGAATAACAAATAAAGGGATTTTATTTTTATGATTCAATTTCCCAAAATTCTTTAAATTATAAATACTAATTTTTGATCTCGTTTGCAAAAAAACAGATAAAACTTTTGAAATATCTATAACACTCCCACCTCCTATTGCATAAATAGAGGTAATATTCCTACTATTCAAACTGTTAATTAAAGTGACTAGCTTTGATGAATCAGGATAATTTTCTACCTCAATTTTTAATATTGACTCTTTGTCAAGATTAAACTTTTCTATAACATATTTATCAAATTGTCTTTTAACCCCACCCTTTGAAACAATTAATAAATTCAACTAAATCAATCTTTAAATTTTTTTAAATATTCTTTTGGTGTTAAATCGGGTCTTGGCAGACTACTTTCAGAGAATGTATCTATTTTTATCTCAACAAAGGTTTTTTTTGTTATTTTATCTTTCAAACTTTTTACAAAATTATCTAATTCTACTTTATTTGATATCAAAACGAATTTATCAAAATTATTTGCCTCAGACATTTTTTTAAAATCTATTTCTTTTGCTATAGTTGGTTGCCCACCAACTGATTCGTGAGAATAGTTATTAAGAAGAATATAGTGTAAATTATTGACTTCACTAGCTCCAATAAGTGCGCTAGCTCCCATATGCATTAGATAAGAACCATCACCATCAAAACATACAACGTTGTTTTTAGTTGAGTTTTCAGCTAAACCAAGGGATATTGAACTTGTATGCCCCATTCCACCTACACTAAAAAATGTTCTAGAAAATTTTAGTTTTTTTGTTATCTCATAAAGTTCTCTAGAAGTTTTACCAGTTGTTGAAACAAATAAAGTATTTTCATTATAGGCTTCATAAAGCTTTTTAAGGACTTCGAACCTAGTTAGCTCATTTTCGTTTTTTTCAAAAGACCTAGTATCTTTGTCAAAAAAAGATTCTTTAATAACTAACGCATATGAACGATTAGATTCTAATACTGAATTAACTTCTTTAAGGTTTAAGTCCTCTTCAGAATTTAAAATACTATATTCTATTTCTAATAAGTCTAATAAATCTAAGGTAATTTTTCCTTGAAAAATATGTTGAGGTTCATCTTTTACACCAGGTTCTCCTCTCCAACCAATTATAAATAAAATAGGTATAGAAAATACATCATCGTTTGTTAGTGATGTAATTGGATTAATTATATTTCCTAATCCTGAATTCTGTAAATAGACTGCTGAAATCTTTTTATTTGAAATATATTTTCCTATTGCATAACCAACAGCGCCGCCCTCGTTGTGTAGAATTTTATGTGAAGTATTAATATTTTTAGATAATTCAAGATGTTTACTTAGACTAGACATTAAAGAGTCTGGCACTCCTAGAAAAGTATCTATGCCAATTCCAGATAACGCTTCAACAAATTTTTTTGCTTGCATTTATGTACCTGGAATAAGATTTAAAATTTCCTTAATAGATATTAAATCAGAGTCAGCTTCTTTACTTCTACCATTTTCTAAAATTGAATTAGCTGTTTTTATCATTGCAGGATATGAAGATCTTAATAAATGATTTGCATAAATTATAATATTTGCACCGTTTGTAAATAATTCATTTTCTGTAAACTGATTATAAGAAGTGGGCACCACGACTAGAGGTTTGTCGATATTAAGTTTTTTATAATACTTTGAAAAATCAGCTATTTCTATACCATCACTTTTTCTACTATGAATTAATATTCCATCTGCACCAGCTTCTAGATATTTTTCTGCTCTAAGTTTGGCATCATCTAATCCTTTATCGAGTATCAAACTTTCAATTCTTGCAATTATCATAAAATCTTCACTTGTTTGAGATTCTTTACCGATAGATATTTTTTCACTAAATTTATCTATGTCGTCTTGGAATTGCTCTACATCTGTTCCATGTAAAGAGTTACGTTTTAAACCAACTTTATCTTCTATAACGACTGCTGATACTCCAAGTCGTTCTAAATTTTTTACTGTAAATGTGAAGTGCTCAACCTTTCCACCTGTATCGCCATCATAAATTAAAGGTTTCGTAGTAACTTCAAAAACCTCATTTAAAGTAATTGCTCTTGAGGAAAAATCAACTGCTTCAATATCAGGCTTTCCCCTAGAAGTAGAATCAGTTAAACTACTCGCCCACATTCCATCAAATTCATTAATTTTATTATCAGAATCTACAATTTTTACATTTTCAATGACTAAACCGCTTAAAGGCGTATGTAAATCTAAAAATTTTAAATAAGGCTTAACTTCTAAAAGATCAGATAAAGATTTTCTTCGATTTTCTGGTGTTATTCCGTTTCTTTTTATGTCTTTTTGTATTGCTGTTGAAGAGATTCCTACAGTATATGGAATTTCAATTAACTCACCTCCGTAAGATGACAAAGTTTCTATAACTTTTTTCCTAACTTCGCTTTGAACGCCTTTTTTCCAGTCATCACCATGTAGAACATATTCTGGTTTAAATTTTAAAATATTAGTCGTGTAATCTAATGTGTCTTGTCTTACAACTTCTTTTACGTAAGCTATACTTTCAATAACTTTTTTTCTATCCTCAAACTTCATATAAGGAATCCTTTTATAGCTAGCTATGGCTTCATCAGAAAGTAAACCAACAATCACATCACCTAGTTCGGATCCTTTTTTAATTACATTGATATGACCAGGATGAATTAAATCTGCAGCCATTCCAATGTAAACTTTTTTTGACATATTGTTATATTAATTTTATTTAAAACTAAAAAGGTAATTTGTTTTTAATTAAATAATTACTAGCTTAGAAAAGTCATATTATAAAAAGAAAAACTACTTAATTTTGTTTAAATATAAATTCACTTATCTTAGATATTAGCTTTTTGGTTGGAAATATTATATGTCAGAAAGTTGTAAATATACTACAGCATTTAATAAAAAATATTAATTTTTCAAATTTTAAAAGTTCATTCAAGTTGTTATTTTGAAATATTTTTTTATTCCTTTTTGTAAAATATTTTTTTCATGTTTATAATATTTTTTAAATTTAGAGCTGCTTCTTACGTTTTCCCAGTTTTTTTTGTTTAATTGGTCAATGCTCCAAGTACCTTTATATTTAATCAAAATATCATTTTCAATTATTAAATTTTTTCTACCATTCACAAATTCAAAACCTGAATTTAAATTATCTTTAAATTCAGGATATAAAACAGGTACATTATAGCTTGCCAACTTTAAGTATTTATTGTTAAATGCAACTTCATAATATACAGACTCTTCCTTATTTATTATTTTTGGAATTTTAATTTTATTTAAAATTTTTCTTTCATAAACACCCATGTAAGAGCCGTAATGTGTTGGGAAATTGTTAACGGAAACGGAGCCATCAAATTTAGATATATCGTAATAGAATCTCTCAACATCCTTAAAAACTATTGAATCTTGTAAAAATAGAAACTTTTTAATTTTTGTTTGTTCTAAGATAAACTTAATTTTTCCTAATTCAAATGTGTAGTCTGAAAGAATAACGGCAGAAATCTTACCCATTGAACTTAATAGATTTTTTAACCATATTTCTCTCTCGGGAGTTGTACCAATTACTGTTATCAAATTCTACCTTTAATTTCAGTAGTAGATACTCCTTTTGTGTATGGAACATACATTAAAATTATATTTCTTTTATCAAGCCAACTTTGACTAAATCCCATTTGCTTGTAGTAATCTTTTTCAGCCCAATCTGAGCCAATCGCGATAATATTTGGTTTAACTTTTTCAATTGCTGGTTTCGAATCAATTCCACCAATATTAACTACTACTTTATCAACATAAACACTATTTTCTAGAACTGTTTTTCTTTCAAGGTATGAACAAATTGGTAATTTTCCTTTGTAATCAAATACAAATTCGTCAGTATTTAAAGACACAACAACTGATCCAAATATTGAAATTTTTTTTAAAAAATTAACATGTCCCGCATGAAATAAATCAAAAGTTCCGCCTGTATAAATTATATTTTTTTTGTTATTCAAATTACACGTCTTGTTTCACTTTAAGTATTTTTTAAAATTATACCTAATTTGAATGAATTAAATCAAATATAGACAGCTACTCAGTTGCAAATTGCTATTTAGTAATATTCAAAAAATTGATATTTAATTTTTAATTTATAGTTAATTTTTACCTTTAAGTTTTATAAACAGCTCTAATATAATAAAGTGATTGTAATAAGCCATTTTCATAATGAGGAATATCTACTTCCTTTTTGGTTAAAGCATCATAAAAAGATTTTTGATCACGGTATCTTAATTGATAGCAATTCAACTGATAAGTCAGTAGAAATTATTCAAAAAATGGTACCAAATTGGGAGATAATTAAAAGTCCTATGAAAATGTTTGATTCTATAAAAATGGACAACCTAATTATGAAAATTGAAGAATCCTATTCCGACGAAGTTAAGATTGTGTTAAATACAACTGAATTTTTGATTATAGAAAACAGAGAAATATTTGATAAGTGTATAAAAAAAGAAAAATCTATTTACAGAATTCCTACAGCATTGATGATAGATTCAAAATTAGATGAAAAAGAAATTAGTAATTTAATAAAACAAAAAAATGAAGGAATATGGCATGATTCCTTAAATATTTATTATCTGAATAAAAGATTTAATTTTTCAAAAAATGAAAGAGCTCGATTTATTCACAATTTACCTACTGGTAAATATTTACCAGGTAGACACTTAACTTATCACAAAGTTAAAAAAATGTCTTCAAATATAGCTTATTTGCGTTGGTATTATTTTTCACCATGGAATGAAATAACTATTAAAAGAAAGTTGAAAATTCGAGATACTATTTCAGAAAATGATAAAAAAAATGGATTATCAAAGATGCACCTAATTGATGAAAAGTTTTATTTTATGACTTATGAATATCTTAAAAATAAAACTTATGAGATTCCTACTTTAAAAAAAATTACTAAAGTAAAAATATTATTAATAACGATAATTAGATATTTGCTTAAATTTAAATTTTTTTTAAAGTATTCAAAATTTTTTAGACTGATTCTGCATTTAATTTTTCCTAGTAAAAAAATTAGATCAAGTATCAGTAACTTTATTTACAATCGTAAAGTTAAATAAAATTAACTTAATTTAAACTAGAGGCTTAAGCAGAAATAAATTACATTAAAAGAGTCTTTATCTTTACTTTAGGGATTTATAAATTTCTTTAATTTCTCCGTAACGAGATTTGCACCTTCTAATGTTAAATGATTTGAGTCAGAGTAATAAAGTGTATCAATGGAGGATGCATAGCAATAGTAATTTATTTCATCACAAAAAATATCAACTGTAGGAATTATAGTAATTTTGTCGTTACTAAGATTTTTAAGAAAATCATCTGTTTCTTTAATTCTTAATTCCCATTCCCTTAGGTCTAGAGTTATAGGTTCACCCCATGTTTCTTTTTTATATAAATAACTTTGAGATACATTGAAACTATATGTTGGTATTGGTTGAATTATATATAGGGATTTTGCATGCTCAGCAATACCTTCGAGTCTTTGTTTAAAAGTTTGGACATAGTCACATTCATAACAATTTATCTCTAATTGACCCTTCTTAGAAAGCCAAGTGTCAAAACGTCCAAAAGCAATCACTATATCATTAGATGTATCAAGATTATTAATAAAATCTTCATAGGCTTCATCATCGCATGCTTTTACAAACTCTACATTATCATTTTGTTTAGACAGTAAACACCTGCCAGAACGACCTCTTAAAAAATTTAAATTGTGAGTATTTGAAAATTTATCAAGGTTGTATAGAAAAGATACCGACAAAGCATTCGTTTGCGAATCACCCAATAAATAAATGTTTTTATCGCTGTAAGTATTAAACCATGTGCAATACTTAACTTCTCCTACATTCTCATTACAAGTTTTATTAGAATATAAGTAATCTGAGCTGTCAAAAGAAGATGGAAGTATATTTATATTTTCTGAATAATATTTTACAATATCAGGTACATGATTAAACCTTAAAGTTTCAAAACCATTATCAGCTTTTGAGAGAATTGTGAATGAATAGATAACAATAAATTCTATAAACAATATTTTTGAAACTTTTATAATGCTATTTTTTCTTGAGGGTTCCTCTATAAATAGCCAACTTATGCCTGAAATGCCAAAAACAAGAAATAATATTATTAAATTTTTGTAAACAGTACTTATATAAAAATATTTTTGTTCAAATATATTAAGAAAAGCAATTACTGGCTGATGTATTAAATAAGCTGAATACGATATTAATCCGACACCTTTTAAAAAATTATTTGATAATAATTTAAATATATAATGTTTTTTGTTGGAATTAATAACTAATGCTGTACCAAGACAAACTAATAATTTTGGTTCTAAAGAGTTTAAAGAAACCAGAGTATTCTCGAAGTAAATTAAACTAAAAAATATAATTAAGATACCTATAATTTCAGAATATTTTATATTAATTTTTTTATATGTAAATACTACTAACGCTCCAAAAATCAATTCCCAAATTCTATATTGAGCCAAATAAAATTTTGTAATATCAGCAGTTGTAGAGTTTAAATATATGGAGAAAGTCAATATTAAAAAAAGTATATAAAAAATATATTTTTGAAAATATCGATATATTAAAAATATAACTGCTGGATAAAAAATATAGAACTGCTCTTCTATTGCAAGACTCCACGTGTGCAGTAGTGGCATATATTTAGTTGGCTCTGCGTTATAAAAATCTAAATTAGAAAAAAATATATTTGAGTAAAAAAATAGTGTAGATTGTATTGAAGATGAATACTCTAACATTGCTTTTGGAGTAAGTAAAAACCATGAAAAAGGAATGGTTATTAGTAAAAAGAAAAATAGAGCTGGAAGAATTCGTTTTATTCGTTTGATATAAAAATTTTTAAATGAAAATTTACCTTCAATGAAGTCAGATATAATCAGATTTGTAATTAAGTAACCAGATATTACATAAAAAATATCGACACCTAGCCATCCTCCACTTAGAAAAGATGGATTTATGTGGTAAAAAATAACTGCTAAAACTGCAATAGCTCTTAAGCCATTAATTTCATTTCGATAATCAATTTTTTCAACATTTTTAGGATCTGAAATTTTTAAATAATTCATAAATAAATTTTCTATTTTCATAATCTATATAATATCTTTTATTTCAATAAGTAATTTAACTGAAGTTTTTTAAAAATATTATTTTCTACCAATAATATTTACTGGCCACCATTTTCCAATCGTAATATTTCTAAATCCAATAGATTCAAACCAAGAAATTACTTGTTTTTCAGTATGACCAGACTGAAAACTTGTTGTAACTTTATCAAAAGTGTCTAGAACTGACCATCTAACATCTGACAGAACAGCCGTTGGAAAAAATAAACGTATTGGGTATGTTAAAAAAATATGAATTTTAGCAATATAAAATGTAATTGTTCCAAAAAATTTAGAGTACACAAAAGCAGGTAAAGGACCAAATATTGGCCAAAGAGCTGTAAAAATTTTACGCCAGATTTTTACAGATATAAAAGTATATAAACTCTCTGCAGAGTATAGACTTATAGCAAAAGAGCCTTCATTTTTTAGCACTTTATATGCTTCTTCTACACCCTTTTTTGGATCTGGGGTATGGTGAAGCACTCCAATTGAATATACATAATCTACAATTTCAGCTTTAAGAGGCAGGTTTAACGAATCAGCTTGAATAAATAAAATATTTTCATTGTTGACATTACTTTGTGCAACATCAATTGCTGAAGTGTAATCTAGAGCAATAACAAAGCTTTCATATTTATTAACAATATCTACAAACCTTCCTGAACCACAACCAATATCGAGTATTAATTTATTTTTAATAGATTTTTTCTCAAAATCTGTAATTTTAAAAAACATATCTTCTGTATAACCTTCCATTGGTAAGTTTATATTTTCACTCTCAAATTGAACTCTGCTCCATTTATTCCACTGCCAACCAAAGTTTTTTGAATATCCATCAAAATTAACAAATCTTGGAATTCCATTAATTATCGGATATGTATTAGATTGAGATATTAAATCACCAGAAATAATTACAGATTCTTTTTTTTCTTTAATTCTTATCTTTAAGTCTTCACCGGTTTTTGGGTCACACAAAAATTTAACATGATCAAGCTTCATTTTTTAAAATTAAGTTTTAACATATTTACCAACTACCTCATAAATTGAAAATGTTTTAAGTTTGTTAATCAAGACAAATTCAGATTTGTTTTTCTCAATATATCTTAATACTTCATATTGTTTAAATGTATTTGTATCATCTAAGCCAAAGTATTTAGTTCTTTTATATAGTTTTAAAAATTCTGCATAGTTAGAAAACTCTCCACCATCGAATAATATAAAATCAAATTGATAAGGTAATTTATGAAATATATTTTCTATCTTTTTGTATCTTCTAATGTCTTGAATTAACCACTCTAAATTTTCAGGTATTAAACCAGCAGCTTTAAAGTCTATATTTTCAGAATCAGGTAACTCATCTAAATCTATTAACCTACCTAAATAAAGTTGAATTTGAGAGTTGAGAAGTTTATTAAGATTTTTTTTTGCTTTGTTATGAAAAATTTTATCAGATTCAATTGATATGAATGAATAGTAATCAAAAGTTTCACTTAAAATTTCAATCAACATTTTTGTTGAACCAAGGCCATTCCAAGTTCCGATATCAAGAACTCTTGTTAAAGATTGATTGATGATAATATTCTCTATAGCTTTTCCAGATTCAGAATTTCGTCTTATTAAACCTGGAGCATTTTTGGCTTTATTTTTAGAACTAATGTAGTTCTTTATATTTTTTTTAAATCGCAAATATTTATTTTTCAATTTTTTTCTTATCATAATAAAATATTGAAAAAATTCTTTTAAAAAAAATAAAAATTAATAGTGAAATAAAAAAGACAACGGAAGTAATTGGAGCCTGATTTATAATTTCAAATTTTTTATTTCTAAATGTATATCCTAAATTAACTTTGTTAAAGCAATCATTAATATCATTTACTGTAATTACTTCAGAATTATTTTGTAAATCAATCCTTTTTAATGGTTTGTCAAATTTTTTATACCACTTACCTTCCCTAAACTCTGGAGACAAATTGTAATTTAACGCAACATTGCAAAAAGTTTGTTCATTTATACAATCCTTCTCTAATGGAGATTCATACACAGGAAAAACAACAAAATTTTTGTAAGCTTTGCAGAGTTTTGTTGGGATGATTGTATCAACTAATTTAAGTTTCATGTTTTCTGAATATTCTTTTGGAAAACCTACTATGTATGATGCGGTAAAAGCTTGTAAAACAACTAGCATTATTAAATATTTTAATTTTATATATTTGCTTAAAATTATTAATAAGTGAATAAACGCAAATACTAGTAAAGTAGCGTAATAATAATTTTTAATCTGATCACCAGTATCAGGGTTAAATTGAATAAATAAAGATATCACCAACATAACACCTATACCTATGAATGGACTAAATAGATATAATCTAATTTTTTTGTGAAAGATAGAAAAGAATATTATTAAACAATAAAACATAAAGGTAATACCAATGCCGATATATTGAACTATAAATTGTAAATTTCCAAATTTTAATTGACCAACATTGAATAAGCTTTTGTCATTATTCCAATAAAGGTTAAAATAATCATCAAAAGTTTCCAATAAAATAATACTCAATGCAGAATCGTTAAAATTATGTTGATATGGTGTAAAAATTAGTCTTTTTAGATCAAAATTATACAAAAAATTAAATTCAGCTTTATAGCTATATTCAGGTGGGGTGTTATGATTAAAAAACCAAACACCATTAATTAAATAATTTTCGTATGAAAATATTGCAAAAAACATAACAAACAAGAAAATCATTTTTTTATAATTTTTTACAAAACTATTTTTTGATTTAAAAATAAAGTGTAAAAATAAATAAAAAAGTAATATTGCAGCACTGACTAATTTTGTAGAAAGCATAATAGCTCCACACAAAGATATTAAATATAAATAAATTATTTCATTAGTATTAAAATATTTTTCAAAAAGGTACAAGGAAATACAAAATAGTAGGAATAATAATATTTCAGGTTTGTATATTAAACGTAAGATAAATAAAGGTAAGAAAAAATTTAAAGAAATTAAACAAAGCATGTTTAACTGAAAGCTAATACCTAATTCCTTTAAGTAAAAATATAAAAATAAAAGGCCTAAAGAGAATAAGGTAAAGTTTAAAAATTGTATTTTATAATTCAAATATTCATTAATGTAAAAATCAAGTATTAAATTACTTCCGGTTGATATAGATTTAGATACTAAAAAATAGTACAAATTACCTTGCTCTAAGCCGGTCTGGCTATTTATACCAGTAAAGTAGGAATTGTAAGAAGGAAAATATCTTCCAAAATCAGGACTATTTGTTGAATCATAATGAGTAAGTCCTGTTAAAAAAGTAAAAAACATTGAAGATACCAAAAACAATATGTTTACAACTTTTGTTAAGTTCATAATTAACTATTATTTTAATTTGGCTTTTTAAAGAATTGCATAGTTAAAAAATATATAGCCTCAAAGATTATACGATAATTCATTTTTGACTTCCCTGAAACTCGTTCTTTAAATAGTATTGGAACCTCTTTTATTGTGAAAAAATTTTTTTCGATGATTTGATTTATTTCAATTTGAAAAGTGTAACCATTAGATTTGGGTTTTGTTTCCATTATTTTTGATACAACTTTTTTATGTAATAATTTAAATCCGCCTGTGAGATCGTTTATATTACTTTTTAATACAATTTTTGATACTTTATTCGCATATTTTGACAACAGTCTTCTATATAAACCCCATCCCTCGGTTGCACCACCGACTATATACCTGCTTCCAATTACTGAATCATAATTACCAATTTCGTATAAAATTTTTGTTAAATCATTAAAACTATGAGAAAAGTCAGAATCCATTTGAACACAATATTCATAATCTGAATTTAAAAACCATGCAAAACCCTCTATGTAGGCTGTTCCCAATCCTAATTTCTTATGCCTTGATATTATTTGTAATCTTGGATTGTTCACCATATTTGATTTAACTACTTCCGCAGTACCATCAGGAGAGTTGTCATCAATAATGAGTAGCGATAAATTTGAAAACTCAAAAACAGAATCTATAAATGATTGAATATTCTCAACTTCGTTATATGTTGGAGATATTACAAGAATCTTATTCAATTTAAAAAATTCACTTTTTCAGATTTGGGCTATCCTTTTGACCATAATTAATTATAACTTATCCACTTTGAATTTATGCTCATTGTAAACAGTCTTGATATCGTAGTGAGCATAGATTAAAAGAGACCTCAACAGTGAGCATGTCATGGTGTAGTCATAGTATCTAGAGCCCAAATTTTAAACAAAGGAAATAGGTTTAGATTCTTCTTAGTATGTATTATTAATAGGTCAAACTAGTAGTCTCATTTTATAAAAGTTATTAAATACAGAATATTAGATTTTACAAAAAGTAATTTATTAATTGTTTTTTGTATACCAGTATTTTTTTAATTCCCTATTAAATATTTTAGAAACACCTAATTTAAAAATTTTTAATGAAATTAGTTTTGCAAAATTTGAATCTTTTATTCTTGGGTCATTATTTTTTATATTTCTATCAAATTTTTTAAATATCTCATAAGTGGAAGAGAGTTTAGATGTTTACTTTGCAATAAAGCAAAGTCTTATGGTCTTGCATATATGATTCAATTTCATTGCAACTGTAATTAATAACTTTATCGGATATGGGCTAACCATTTGACTTTAGTTAATTATTACTCAAACTTTTAATGATTAATATAAATGTGTTCAAAATTATAACCAAGATCATTTTCATTTATAATCACAATTGAGTCATTTTGGAAACCACCTAGACCATTGGATATAACAGTTATATTATTACTTAAATCTTTGCAATAAAACTCTTGTCCCCAGTTACCAGAATCTCCTGATATGACTATCAACTTTTTGCCATTCAGATCAATCCAATCAAAAGGATTTGTTGAAGGGGTTACATTGTCAGGAATATTATTTGGCTCAGCTTTTACTAAGCTAAAAATATTATTATTTGCCTCTTTTATCCAAAATAACTGGTGTGATATCAACAAAATATTCTTTTTTTCTGTTGTTTTGATAAGAATATTTATTAAATTTTTATCATAGTCATTTGGTAACCAATTCGGTGTATTAAAGCTAGTTCCAAGAACTAAAAAGTGATTTGTCTCAAATGTGTAAAAATATTCTCCATATATATCATTAAATGCTTCGCCAAAGTCATGATTCCCGGCAGAGACATAAAACTCACTAAAATAACTGCCAATAATTTTTTGTGACTCTATTAATCTTTCTTTGGTTGGTGAAATTACTATATCACCAGAAAAAATTCCTATATCCTTACTATTTAAATCTTGCTCATTTAAATAACTTTGTAATTGTTCTGAAAATTCATTCTCTGAACTCTTATCGTAAACATGGCCCATAATGAATATTCGATTTGATATTGATTGATTATTTGATGGATCTAAAAATAAGTGACATTCTCTATTGCTTAATACAAAAAAAGATATAGCAATTGCAAAAGTTAAAGTAAAAACAATGCTTGAACTATATTTTTTCATATAATTCATATATAGAATTCTCATATTTTGAAAATTTAATGGGTTGGAGTGAGTTTATCTTAAATTCATCAAAATAATTTCTGTTCAATTTAAACTCAGCTATTGTGTAATTCTTTCTGATTAAGACAGGCTTGGGGCTTCTGTACTCAACTGTTTTAAAACAAATATTACTATCAATAGTTAATCTGAATTCATTTTGTGCATAATAAGTTCTCTCATATTCAACTATTGATGTTGGGTATAGATTTTTGTATAAAGGACTCTTTGAATTTATACAATCTGTAAAGTTTTTTGTAAACTTTTTTGTGATTTTATACTTACCACTTCTTAGATTCAGTTTTTCTTCAAAAGTGCAATCTATGTTGTTATCATCATAAATTCGAATTCTTGTTTTCGACTTGTCAACATCATCTAATAAGCCTTTTTTAAATATCTTAAAATCAAAGGTATCGAGATATAGTGAAGTAATTTTTCTTTTTTTATAAATTTCTTTAAAACTTAATACATTAAGAGTATCTAAAAGTTGATTAATATTTTTTATTTTATACTTGAACTCAACTCTTTGTTCAATTTTCAAATTCTACCCCTGACTGTATAAATATACTTTTTCTGTCGCATAAATAATTTTCAAATTCGATTACTGGTTGTATAAATTCTTGTTTTTTTCTATAAAATGCATAGCAAGTTTCACTGTTTTTGACTTCTAAGTTGCTGACCAAAACATTCGAAGAATCTTTTACAACTAATCCCGTTTTAGTATTATTTATTTCTAAATTTTCAAACTCTACAACTGATGCTTCGCCTATTGAGACTCCTTTATCGACGCACTTCTGTGAGAACACATTAATAAATTTATATCTGCCATATGACAAATCTAAACAATCATTTCCTGAGTTAATTATTTCAACATTACGAATAGCAATCTGTGAGAAGTCAATGTCAAGACCATCACTGACTGAATTATTTATAAAAACATTTTCAATTTCACCTGATGATCTAATTATATTTACAGAATCTTCACAGCTTAAATCTTTTGTGCTGATGTTTATATTTTTTAGTTCTAAATTTATTAGATTCACGCAACCCGTCAGTCCAAAAATATCATTACTCGGAACTGAAAAAATATCTGTTGATTTTGCAGTTATAGTCCATTTATCAAGAATTGCTTCCTTTTGTTGCTCCCCCTGTATAACGACTCTTTGATTAGGAGCATAGAAATTTAATTCAATTTTTTTTAAATCGTATTCTATTTTAATTTCAGTGTTGTTGATATTTATTATTTCAATTCCTTCATATAGATTGTCTTTTGAAATATTTTCAGTAATAATTTCGTTTGAAGGTATAAATTTATATTCACTTATTGATTTATCTGAGTCAATAAATTCATTAATTAAAAATAAGTTTACGCAATCAAGTAATTTATCATTACAGATCTTAAAATTTAAATCACTATTTTCAATCGTAATGAAATTTTCAAACAGAGAGTAAGTTACTCGAATATATTGGTAAATATCTTTATATTTTTTGTTACTTTCCATGTTTAGAAGAGATTGATTAAGATTAATATCACTCATTTTTGAAATTTTTTCAAGATTATTATAAAAACGCTCCAAGTAATTATTTACTTCTTCCTCATCAAGAAACAATCCACGCATATTTAATATTTCAGTAAATTGATTTGCATCTACCTGTTTCTTGTTTAAAAGACTTGTAGCACCTGTAGCTATCACACTCTTTATAGAATCTCTAGTTAGCTCAAATGTATTATTTTTATTAAGTACTTCGGAGTTGCCGTCGTAATAAACAGGAATATAGTATTTATTTAACGCATCATATAAGAATTTTCTATTTATGAGATCATAAGCATGATTAGAAGAAGAAGCAAAAATCGCAGCATCAAAAGAAGATACTTCTTTAATATTTTCAATAGTTGGATAGTACAGACTATATTCAATTGAGTTTATGATTTCATTAAATCCATACAAGGCATTATTACCAATAATAATATTTTCTTTACTCCTTTCTAGCCATGTGTCATTAGTTATATATCCAAAATATATGGGCCTTGCTTCTGAGTCCAAAACCAATGCCTCATTCTCTTCCCACCTAGTCTTGTCATTTACTTGAATTAAAGGCCCTTCTTTGTAACCATTGAATTCAATCATCTCTTTTCTAAACTTTTCTTGAAAAATATATCTTTGATTAAATGCTTCATTCACTTGAGCATCTATATAGAAAGTTCGAGGACTAATAAACCCCAGTTCAGAAAAAAGAGTTGCTGTAAATATTTCATTATCCGAATTTCTTGTTTCGGGAATAAATAATTTAAATTCAGTAATCCCAAAAATATTACCATCGGTTAAACGAATGTCTAAACTAGAAAAAATTGTTCCATTTTTAATTTTTAAATGATCTTTCCAGTCACCGTTTATTCTTATCCTTGCATTAAATTCACAATGAGATTTGTCAGAAAAATTAAATTTTAATTTAGATTTAAAATTTTTTTTAAATTGATTTTTTATCACTTCTCCCTCGTAAACAAATGCTTCAAATAAGTTTTGATTCCAGCCTTGTGAGTTTAAAATTCGTATTTCTACATTTTTAATATATTGATAGTTCTGATTTTGAAAATAAGCTTTGTTAAAGCTTTCACAATAAGGTTCAATGAATTCATCATTTTTGCTGGTTAATTGATTTTCATCATTTTTGCTGGTTAATTGATTTAAAGTTTCAGATTCTTGACTTGATATACTTTTTTGGGGAAAATATGAAAAACCTACAAGTAAAATAGTTGGATAAATTAAGTATTTGAATCTTCTTTTAAACATCAATTGAATATGAAATTAAATTATTCCTATCTACTTCTTCAATTAGTTGTTCAATTTCATTGATATCAGCTGATTTTAAAGTATAAAAATATCTATTATCATGGTATCTACTTGTAACTAATTGGACTTTATAAGGGCTAAGGTCTAATTTGTTTTTGATTTCAATATTTAAATAAGTTGAATTATCTTCATTTAAATCATTAAATAAATTGAAATTTTCTGATTCAGAAAACTTACTAAATTTCAATAAGGAAATTAATACGGCATATAAAACAGTGAAGTTAATTGACAGATTTAGATTTACACTTGAAGTAATTCCAATAGTTAGATAAATAAAGTACAAAACCAATTCAAATGGACTCTTTACAGGTGTCCTAAATCTTATGATAGAAAGTGCGCCTATCATACCAAGAGACAGGGCAATATTTGATGAAATTATAGTTGTTATCAAATATGTAACAATAGGAAGAAAAATTGCAACTAATAGTTGTGTGTAAGAGAAAATCCACCTCTCTTTAAACAAAATTCTTGTTACAAAATAAATTGCTAGTGAGAGAAATACATTTACCGCATTATCAATTAAAAATTCAAAATCAATACCGATCGACAAATCGCGTACAACAATTTTTATATTATCTAACATGTGGCCAGAGGCAGAATCGAACTGCCGACCCCTTGTTTTTCAGGTAAGGGCAAACCATTTGACCTGAGCTAAGTATAACTTATTTAGTTTGATTTT